>Ga0210401_10007018_pt1 | contig 11354 bp, 10 predicted proteins | sample IncBWH32MmetaG_FD_150866 | JGI IMG/M metagenome (GOLD analysis project Ga0210401, IMG submission 150866) | Forest soil microbial communities from Barre Woods Harvard Forest LTER site, Petersham, Massachusetts, United States - Inc-BW-H-32-M | ecosystem: Environmental > Terrestrial > Soil >... | reverse complement strand
CAGCACTCCGAGGTGCGCCAGGCGCTGTTGGACGACGAAGACGCGATGGACCGAGCGATCGATGAGTTCCTTCGATGGACCTCGCCGATCCAGGCACTAGCGCGGACGGTTACACAAGACACGGAACTCGCCGGCTGCCCCCTGCACGCGGGCGAGAAAGTTCTTCTGTTGTGGGGGTCGGGAAATCGCGACGAATCGGTCTTCGACGACGCGGAAAGTGTTGTCATTGACCGCTTCCCGAACAAGCACCTGAGCTTCGGTATGGGGCCGCACCGCTGTATCGGATCGCACCTGGCCAAACTCATGATCAAGGTCGCGATCGAGCGGTCGATCCACTTACTTGGCGACTTCTCGCTGGCCGATCCCGAAGGGGTGCGGTGGGCGATGGGAGAAGCCCGCGGACTGGAGAAGCTTCCTTTGCGTATTGGCCTGTCCTACACGGGAACCGAGACATGACGCTGCTGCGACACGAGCTGCTCGCCGACGGCGTCTTGGTCCTCGAGATCAACCGGCCCGAAGTCCTCAACGCCGTGTCCGTGGAAGTGCAGACCGCCATCGAGCGCCGGTTGACCGAGGCGGAGAATGATGCGGCCGTCCGATGCCTCGTGTTGTGCGGCGCCGGCAACCGCGCGTTTTCCGCGGGCTGGGACATTCACCAGCTCGCACGGATGAGCGAGGAACAACACACCCTTGTCCAGTTGGAGCGAGAGGAATGGCTGTGGCACTGGGCGTCGACACCGATCCCCACTGTTGTTGCCTTGCAAGGAATTACCTACGGCGTCGGCGCGCTATTGGCTGTCACGGCAGACCTTCGCGTCGGCTGCGCTGAGACACGATTCAAAATCACGGCTTCCCAGTACGGAGGAGCCAACCTCACCTGGGTGTTAGACGAGCTGATCGGCTGGTCCAGGACCAAGGACCTGCTCATGACTTCTCGCGTGGTCGAGGGGACAGAAGCAGAGCGAATCGGCCTGCTCAATCGTCTGGTCGAATTCTCCGACGTACGGCACGCCGCAATTGCTCTCGCGAGCCAGGTAGCTGCGCTGCCGCCCGAAGGGGTCCGCGCTGTCAAGCAGTTACTCCAGGCGGGCCCGGGACGAGACCTACGCGCGAGATACGATGCGGAAAACACCGCGATGATGACCACGGTACGCCCCGGCCCGATGACCGACGTCTTTTCGAGATTCCTGGCAACGCACCCCGCAGATCATGAATGAGATAGCCAGGAATCGCATCCTCGCCGGCACCTCACACGTTCTGGAAGACCCGCAAATCGAGCTCCTGCTAGAACGGATGTATTACGACGCGCAAGTGCGTGCCGACATCGCCAAACAGCAGTGGGATCCGCGCGATCCGTACTCGGAGGAGCTCTCTGGGGATTTCGGATACTCACTTCGACCCGCGCAAGGCGAATTCATTTACATCATGGCCAGGGCAATGAACGCACGTCTCGCCGTGTGCGTGCCCGTGTCAGCAGGTGCGCCGGTGCTCTATCTTGGTGCCGCTATTCGCGACAACTGCGGCGGACGGGTCGTCGGAGTCGAGCCGCGCGAAAAGTACCGGCGGCTCGCCCGCGAGGCGGTAGCCAAGGCAGGGCTCGACGATTTCGTGCAGATATACGGCGGTGACCCGGCAACCGAACTGGCCGGCGTCCCAGGTTTGGTCGATCTTGATATTGCCCTCATCGATGGCTGGCCCGATCTGTCTGCGCCGTCGCGGGCTCGCTCGGTGCTTGATGTCCTCGCGCCGCGGATTCGACAGCACGGAATGCTGGTGAATGACAACCGAGAACCCGACTACGTGGCCAGGCTCATCGAGCTCGGCTATGACAGTCTGCCAACCGATCTCGGGTTGATATCGGTTCGTCGGTAGCGGTTAGCGGCCAGCCCCGACCGGCGGCACGTCTGCCGACAGCTGCCGATGAAAGTGCTGGTTCGCGGCCTCGTTGCGGCCGTACACGACTGACTCCACGTTGCCGTGAGCGATGCCGTCAGAAATCGTCTTCGCAACTACCCAGTCCTCTTCGCGAACGGTCTTGACTAGCAGGTCCCAATTCTTATCCCAGTAGTGAGATTGCTTGGCGGATCGTGGTAGCTCGGGAACGAGGAACCTCAACTGCACAACGGAGCGTCGAAAGTCGGTCGCGTCCGGACGCACCGACCAGATCTCGAAATGACTCGGTTCGATCGTCATGATGGTACCCGGATACAAAGTGAAATTGCCGATCGCGTAATCGGTGAAGTTCAATTCCGCAGCGTCATCCCGCGTATCTTCGATCCCCCGGCGAGCGACGAAGAGACGTGAATGCTTCCCAAATGCGTCAAACGTGTAGATGTTCGTGTGGAAAAACGGCCCGACCGTCTGTGGATGAACGAATTGCAGATGGTACGCGTCGAGGAAGCCATCCATCACAACTTTCCAGTCGATGTCAACAACGAACGTTTCCTGCCGATAAAGTTCGGCGCTCGCGATGCCGGATGCGGCGACGTCATCCGAAAGGTCGGATCCAACGAATTTCGCCATGTCGAGCGGCTCGCCCCGCGTAGGCACAACCCACACCAATCCGGCGTATTCGTCGGCGGGAAGCTCGATCAACCCGTGGGCGGTGCGGTCGATCGCGGCGAAACCGTCGTCAAAAGGAATGGCCCGAATTGAGCCGTCCCTGTTGTAGCACCACCTGTGGTACGGGCAACTGAACATCTTGCGGCGGCCGACGGGTTGATCCTCGACCTTCGCACCGCGGTGCCGGCATACGTTGCTGAACGCCTTGAGACTGCCATCATCTTGCCGTACGACAAGAATCGGTACACCGCAACAGTCGACAGTGACGAACGTCCCGGGGTCGCGCAGCTCGGAACCATGGGCGACGATCGTCGGCATCGTTCTGACAAAGTCCACCTCGCGGCGAAGGCGCGCCTCATCGAAGAACACATCGGCGGGGACGTAGACCTCCGAGGCGGCATAGTCAGTCGTTCGCGAGTCGATGAACCCGATCAGCCGCTTCTTGACGTCCGCCTTGTTGTGGTCCTGCATCGAACACTCCGTCCGCCACGCGACGCGTCTTGTCGTGGAACTTACGACGAGAATTGTATCATGTATCGCAAAGCTGAACGATCCCTAGCTGTGTCAGCCGGTAGTGCTGAGGAATGTCGCCGTAAGACAGCAATACATAAGTGGACATGTGATACTCGATCTCCAAACCGTAGCGGCGATGAGGGAGTGGTTACTGTGCGTCCGCAGAGGAACGTACTGGGTGCGACCGTTGAGGAGTCGCGGGAACAGCTGATTGCCGCAGCCGAAAAATGCTTCGAGATCTATGGGGTCGCCAAGACGACCATGGACGACATCGGACGGGCAGCATCGGTCACTCGCGCGACGGTATACCGCTACTTTGCCGACAGAGACAGTTTGATCCTGGCTGTGGTGATCCGGCGCTCAAGGATGTTGTTGGACCGCGCCCGTGCTTACCTCGACTCCCAGCCCACGTTTGCCGACAAGTTGGTCAAGGGAATGGTGTACCTGGTCGACCATGGCCGCCGGGATCCCATGGTCAGGCTGCTCGTTAGCCCCGAGCATCTCAACCTCGCCACCGGCATATTGGGCAACTCGAAAGCGGTAATCGACCTGACTTATGAACTGTGGAGCCCGATCATGGCCACCGCTCAGCGCAACGGTGAGATGAGGGAGGGCATCGACGTGCACAAGGCATGCGCCTGGCTGGCGTTTCAGCAATTGATCCTGATCGGCAGGCTCGATCTGGTCGACCCCTCAGATCCCCAGCACGAGGAGATGCTGCGGGAGTTTCTGTTGCCGGCATTCGTTCCAGCGGGCTGACAGCGGCTGGCTTTCTAGTCGTGACGGCGTGACTCGGCGATCCGACGAGTTTCGGGCGACGCTGCGGCCGTGAGCATGGCGACAACAAGGTCGATGAGTTGGCTGATGAAGACCCGGTCGTCGGTGTGCGGCGCAGTCGCGGCCCGGCGTGCCAACTCGCCGATGACGAAACGTATGACGACAAGGCGCCGGTGCACCTGCGCAGCAGTGCGGTCCAGGAAGGGGTCGACGAGTTGGCGCCAACGAACAATGCTGTCCGCGTGATCCTCGAGATCTCCGGGCGGAAGGATCGGCTGCCGTCGGTTCATCAAGTCGGCATAGATGCATAGATAAGCGCAGCCGCCGGTAGATTCGGCCAGTTTCGACGCCAGCGGTTGAACAAGCGCTTCGGCGAGCGCGCGTACGTTCTGGTCACCGGCCGCCTCGTAGCGATCCAGCAGTGCATGACGGCGCAGCTCGACGTCATAGCTGTGCTTCTCCAACACCGCCGTCAGCAGTCCGGCCCGGTCGCCGAAGTGATACTGCAACGCGGTGGCGTTCTTCACCCCGGAAGCCCGTTGAATCTCGCGCAGGCTGACCGCATCGATTCCCTGCCCGCCATAGAGCTCCTCGGCTGCTGCGAGCAGACGTTCCCGTGTAGACATGGCGCCGTCATACTATCGAGTAATGCACCCGCATTGCAATTCAATTCATATGCCTGTACGGTCCTGTGCGTGACTGAACTCGTGAACTCGGACGTCAGCCCCTCGGACGACTGCCGATCTGCCGCACACTATGGCGGTCGGGTTGCGGGACAACGCAACGGTTTTCATCGAGAAAGGGCTTTGAGGTGGCCGACGTCGATCTATCCGGAAAAGTAGGAACGAAATACCATGTGGGACTTCAGCACCGAACCCGAATTTCAAGCAAAGCTCGACTGGATGGACACATTCGTCCGAAACGAGGTCGAGCCGCTCGACCATCTGACTCATCAGGCTGAGCACGTCATCTATGCGCCCCTGTCGACCGAGCTGGCCACGATCGTGCGGCCACTGCAACGGGAGGTGCGCGAACACGGTCTGTGGGCATGCCATCTCGGACCCGAGCTCGGTGGTCAAGGCTACGGCCAGGTGAAGCTCGCACTCATCAACGAGATCCTGGGCCGAACGGCTTGGGGTCCCGTTGTTTTCGGATGTCAAGCACCCGACACGGGTAACGCCGAGATCCTGGCCAAGTTTGGCACAGAGGAACAGAAACGGCGCTATCTGCAACCCCTGCTGGATGGTGAGATCTTCTCGTCCTTCTCGATGACCGAGCCCCACGGCGGCGCGGATCCGCGCCTGTTCCGCACCCTTGCGGTGCAAGACGGCGAGGACTGGATCATCAACGGGGAAAAGTATTTCACCTCCAATGCGCGCAACGCGGCATTCTTCATCGTCATGGCGGTAACCGATCCAGACGCCGGACACCGCGAACGGATGTCGATGTTCTTGGTGCCTGCCGAGACCCCCGGCATCGAACGGATCCGCGAAACCGGAATGATCGGCGATCCCCTCGGCGTCGGCAACCACCCGCATATCCGTTACACCGACGTCCGCGTCGGCTCCGATGCGCTGCTGGGTGAGCGGGGCAAGGCCTTCCACATCGCACAGGCCCGCCTCGCCGGCGGCCGACTGCACCACGCCATGCGCAGCATCGGCTTCGCCAAGCGCGCATTCGACATGCACTGCGAAAGAGCTTTGTCCCGTACGACTTTCAATGGACCCCTCGCCGACAATCCCGTCGTTCGGGCCGGCATCGCCGACTCGTACATCCAGCTCGAACAGTTCCGCCTGCTGGTGCTGCATGCCGCATGGCAGATGGACACCCACGGTGCTGTCGCAGCCATGCAGCACGTCTCCGCATGCAAGGTCGCCATGGCCCGCGTGGCCCACGATGTCGTCGAACGGGCATTGCACCTGCACGGCGCCCTCGGCGCGTCGAACGAGACTCCCCTGGCGCGGCTATGGCAATCAGTGCCGACCTATGGGCTCATGGATGGGCCGACCGAGGTCCACCAGGACATCGTCGCCCGACGAGTGCTCGGCTCCTACTCCCCCGCACCCGGCAACTGGCCCACCCAGTTCCTGCCCGACCTCACGGCCGCCGCCCGTAGGCGGTACGGCACGCAGTACGCGCAGATCGCGACCTAGCGGCGGGCCGTCCAACGAGAAGCGCTGGATTCGATGGGCAGCTGACGCCCAAACAGGTCCCACTGACGGAGGTAGCATGCGCGCGGTACAGGTGACTCGGCTCGACGGACCGGACGGGATCGAGGTGACTGACGTCGAGGAGCCCACCGGGGATGGCATCGTCGTCGACGTGCACGCCGCAGGCGCGGCATTCCCGGACGCATTGCTCACCCGCGGCCTCTACCAGTACCGACCGGAGCCGCCGTTCGTGCTCGGATCGGAGATCGCCGGGGTGGTGCGGTCCGCACCAAACAACGCACATATCCGTGCCGGCGACAGAGTCGTGGGTCTGACGATGCTCACCGGCGGCATGGCCGAAGTGGCGGTCCTGCAATCCGACAGAGCGTTCAAGCTGCCGGACAACGTGACCTTCGAGGCGGGCGCCGGCGTCCTGTTCAACGATCTGACGGTGTACTTCGCGCTGAGTGTTCGAGGCCGGTTTCAGCGGGGCGAGACGGTGCTGGTGCATGGGGCGGCCGGCGGGATTGGAACGTCGGCGCTGCGGCTGGCATCCGTGCTCGGCGCGTCTCGCACCATCGCGGTGGTCAGCACCGAGGAGAAGGGCCAGATCGCCACGGCGGCCGGCGCGACCGACGTGGTGTTGGCCGAGGGCTTCAAGGACGCGGTAAAGGAGTTGACCGGCGGCCGCGGCGTCGACGTTGTCCTCGACCCGGTCGGCGGCGACCGGTTCACGGATTCGCTGCGCTCGCTGGTCCCCGGGGGACGGATGTTGGTAGTCGGCTTCACCGGCGGTGAGATTCCCACCGTGAAGGTAAACCGGCTGCTGCTCAACAACATTGACTTGGTCGGTGTTGGCTGGGGCGCCTGGACGCTGACGCACCCCGATGCGCTGGCCGAGCAATGGGCGGCGGTGGGGCCGCTGCTCGGCTCGGGCCAGTTGCATCCCCCCGAGCCAGTGGTCTATCCGCTCGATGAGGCCGCCGCCGCGGTCGCATCTTTGGAAAATCGCACCGCCAAGGGCAAAGTCGTGCTGCGCATCCGGGATTGATCTAACCGCACGCAGCCGATCAAAAACATTCCGATAAAGACGAATACCGAGTCAAGACGCCACTTCAGCATGCGTTATCGCTCATCGTGAGGTCGCTTGTGGTTCGGTCGTGATTGCTCGCCGCTACCCGCGGTTGTATCGAAACTGCGGCGGGTAGTCTCGCCCGAAGTCGCGGCCGTTGGCACCCTGGTCGCGGTTGTCGTTGCGCAGCAGCGGGATATCGGGTGCCGGGCAGGCGATGCCCGCTCCTTCGCCGCAGGTGTAGGTGAGGTACGACCGGGTTTGGATGTCCCGATTCCACGCGGTGGAGTGGGCACCGAACCATGTGTTCGGGATCGTGTAGCCGACCGTCATCGCGAGCGTGACCAGTCCGATCACCGCTAGCGCCCTGACCGCCGTGACGCGCACCGGCCCGCCGCCGAGCTGTTCGGCTCCCCGCTCGGCCAGTGATTGCCCGCGGTCGTTGGTGAAGTATTTGATGCAGGCGAACATTGTGAAAATCAGGCCGGTGGTCAAGGCCTCGTTGAGCGGATACGCGTGGTAGGTGCCGGCGAAAATCTTGACGTGCCCGCCCGGATACTCCCAGGAACCCATGGGCATGAAGACAATTCCCTCGAAAACGATGTCGAACGGGACCATGACCGCAAAACAAATCGCGGCCAGACCCAGTCGCGGGATTCCGGGCCAGCGTGCCTTCGCGCGGCGCATGATCGTCGCACCCATCATCGTCACCAGTAGGAAGATCACCATGTAGGCGCCGGGCACGATGAGGAGCGGATAAGCCACTTGGTGGGTCGGCGTGCCGGGGGTTAGCGCACCGGGCAGGCTGTTCACCCACGAGCCCATGTTCACCTGCCAGGCGTTGTAGGTGTACCAGTGGCCGATGTATGCGCTGAGTGGGTCGTCGAAGGACAGCACAAGAAACGCGACGACCATCAGCCCGTCGAGCCCGATGCGCCGTTCGCGCCACCACGGGCGTATCACAAACCGATACAGGATCACCAAACCGGCGATCGGCAAAACGATCTGCCAGAACGTCAGCGCAACCTTCATCCACCCGGGAAGCGGGGTCGGGCCGGGATCGACCGACTTGAAATACGGGCCGCTGATCCACCGCACCAGCACGAACAGCTGGAACGCGAGCACCGCCGCGCCGAGGGCGGCCCACCCCTTGACCGCCACCACCGGTCGTTCCCCGACCGCAACCGGAAGTTGTCTGGTCGGCGCGGACGAAGCGGTGCTCACGTCGACACCTTCTTATCCGCGGTCATCTGGTGGACGATTCGATCCCCCGCGGCTTGGCCGGACACCAAGGCGCCGTTGACGCCGGGGATCGGCCCGACATCGCCGGCCAGTTGTACGCGGGCGGCCGGGTCGGTCTCGCGCATGAAGCGGTCTACCGCGCGGAAACGCCCCTCGTACATGATCGGAACGACGTTGCGCCATCGTCCTATCTCGTAGTCGACGACCTTGGAGCTGAGGTCTCCGTAGTAGGGCTTTACGAAGCCCAGCACGGCGTCGATGACCTTCTCGTCAGGACTGTCCAGATTGTCCAGGCACCATTCATGGCGGCAGAAGGTCGTGATCATCCCCTTGTCGTCAGGGCATCGGTTGTTGGCCTTGAGGTGGTCGACGATCACGCCACACAGGTCGGGCTGCTCGCGCGGGGAACACATGATGTATGTCGCCGGGTTCGACGGCCGCTCGGACAACGCGATGTGGCAGTTGACGCTGCAGATGTAGTCGGTCTTCTCGTAATACTCGCGGGCGAATCCCGATATCTGGGGATAAATCTCCAGCGCGGTATCCGTTGTCGTCGTCACGACGGCGTTGGCGAACTCCTCGGTGTGCTCTGCACCGTCTCGGCTGAAGGTAACCTCGACGCGATCACCTGCATCGGTCACATTGGCGACCGGTGTCGCGAGCCGAACATCGTTTAGCTGAGCCGCCATCGCGCGCGGCAACGCATCCATGCCGTCGTCGAGCCCATAGAAATAGGGTTTAAAGAAATTCTTCATGGTCCACAGCAGCTGACCGACCGACGCGTAGGAGGGATCGCTCAACCACGGTCCCCGGACCACCACGGCGGCAACATAATCGAGGACCTCTTCGCCTAGTTCGCGCCGACCGTATGTGGTGACGGTATCCGTGTCGATGGCGGCAACACCCGACGCGTCGGTGTAGTTGAGGTCTTTCCAATGCTTGGCCAGGAAGAACAGAAGCTTGGCCAGCTTTAGCTTGGCCCGGCCGGACAGGTACGGCGTTCGCAGTAGGCTCAGTGGCTTGCTGAGGTCGAGGAAGTTCAGCTCACCTCCACGGGGCAGCGCGCCGAAGGCGTTGAACTTGTGCATCTGCGTGCCGAGGCCAACCTCACGCATTTCCTGCGTGGCCTCGACGTAACTGCCGAGATAGATGAACGCCCCAACGTCGTAAACGAATTCGCCGCGTCGGATCGTCTTGATCCGGCCGCCGACACGATCCTCGGCCTCGAACACCACCGGCGTACCGCCCGCTTGCTGGATCCGTCGCGCGGCGGCGAGCCCGGCGATACCGCCGCCCACAACTGCTGTCCTCGCATCTGTTGCCATCAGTCACACCGTAGCCTAGAAGTGATCGTTGAATCAACAATGATTGTGCGATCATTTCCCTTGCTTTTCGCCGCCACGATCGTCCTCTTCGTGCAGACAATTCGGTTCGGCCGCGAGGAGCTCGCGCCCACTGCGAATCAAGCGCAGTGCACTACCCACTGCCTCGGCGCCTTGGTAACCGGCGTGGCCTTGTGGGCGGTGGCCAAGAGTGCTACCCGGATGACCCGCTCTATCTGATGACGCTCTTGGGCACCTTGGGAATGTGCACGTCCGCAACGATTCCGCTCATGGCGCGGCGCGGCATCCGCACCGGCGTTGGGCAATCATTAACCATCTGGGAACAACAACGCGATCGCTGACGCGGCGATGTTGGCGGTGGCGATGCCTTCGTTCGGCCGGTACCAACGCGACACCCAGATGCACATACCCAGGATCAGCCGGGTGGCCACGATGACGTTGGTACTGTCCAGCACACCCGCATCCATCGCCTCTCCGACGCATCGAGTCCACAATCCCTCGTATTCGCGACTCCATGCGTGCCACCGGTCGACCACATCCGCCGGAAGATCGGCACTGCCGAAGAAAACCGAGAGGTAATGGCGCATCCGGGCTGCGGCGTCAACTTGAAGCTCAACCAAGCGGCGCAGGCGTTCGGCCACGGGGATGTTGGCCTCCATCGTCGCTGTGGCCAACTCGGTGAGTTCACGGGTGCTTCGCTCGAACAGAATTCCGAGCAGGTGTTCCTTCGTCGGAATAGCCCGGTACAAGGTCGCCCGTGACAGGTCCAGCTCTCGCGCAGTGCTGACTATCGATACCGCTTCCATCCCGCCTTCCGCGAAAAGTTTCGCCACCGCATCGGCGACCGCATCGGGGTCAATCTCGGTGCGCGGGCGGCCGCGCGGACGCGGACTCTCCTCAACGAAACCGTAGCTTGGAGTGTGGCCGGCGGTGGAACTGCCTGACGTGAGCTCCCAGCCACCGTTCGGCGGTCTGCGCTTTGCCATCAGAACCTCCGGCGGCCAACGCGTTTGAACAGCCCGCGGATATTGGTTAGCGCTTGGCTGCCGCAAGGATGGCTGCCGTGACCCAGTAGCACGCCTGTAGCGAGGTAACCCAATGACATCTCGCCGCTTCCCTCTTTTGAGCACTCGCGTCTCAAATAGTATGCGCTGGCCATGGCATCGTCAAACCCTTGGGATCACGACGTAGCAAAGTCGACGGGGAAACCTGCAACGCCATCAACATGGCCGCGATCGCGGGCGGACGATTGGCCCTCCACACCGCCCGGGCCGAGCGCGCCTTTCCCATCTTTGCCCCCTTCCCGGCGGAGTGTTTTTCGTCTAGCCGGTGCTGATGACGGGCACAGCGGCCCGTGCGAGTCAGCTTTCTGCGAGTGGTCATTCACGTGTTGAGGATGTTGTAGGAGACGAGCATGATCGCGTCGAGCCGCTGATGATAACCACTGCTCGCAGCAAGCTCTTTCGGGGGCGGACACCCTCAGCGGCTCCAGGTCCGCGGTGGGCCAGCGTTTAGGCACGATCTTCTTGAAGAACCGCAGGTCGATTCCGCGGCGAACATCCCACCGTCAGTGACGATCTGGAGCGAGAATTTCTAATAGGTATTCGAAGGGAGCCGAAGCGCCCCGGGCGAGGAACGCTTCTCGTGATGGAGCAGATAGATGTTGTTTTTTAAGTTGTTCTGTCTCATATTGCC
>Ga0210401_10007016_pt1 | contig 11355 bp, 18 predicted proteins | sample IncBWH32MmetaG_FD_150866 | JGI IMG/M metagenome (GOLD analysis project Ga0210401, IMG submission 150866) | Forest soil microbial communities from Barre Woods Harvard Forest LTER site, Petersham, Massachusetts, United States - Inc-BW-H-32-M | ecosystem: Environmental > Terrestrial > Soil >... | reverse complement strand
TTTCGTTATGTTCAGGCCCTCAGCTTTGCTCGCCTCCCAGATCGTCCCTACCGCTGCCACTTATCGCCGCAGGGCAGCCGAGGCTTTTACGTCCGAGCTGAACATGCTTCGTTGCCTCCGCATGCATCGGATATGCTAACCACCTGCCCAGGCAATTGGTGGTGTGGGGACTTACACCCCACTAGATTCACAGCCTTGTCGGCTGCTCCAGTGTAATCGCGATTTAACACCAATTGACCAACAGGACATGGTTTGCGGGTTGCCGACCATCTTCTCGTAATCGATGCGGGCGAGTTGTGTTAGCTTCCAGAGAACACATGCCGGTCCGAAGTGTCACTCAGAAACGGAGGAGACCATCATGATGCCAGGAACAACATCGATCACGGACGTCGCGGAAGCCTTCTTCGACGCATGCGAGACAGGCAAGGGATGGGAAGTCTGCCGCGCGTATTGCACGCCCAACGCGACATTCTCGGCACAGGCCGAACCATTGCTGGATCTAAAAACGCTCGCGCAGTACACAGACTGGATGAAAGGCATGTTAACCGTCCTGCCGGACGCCCGGTACGAGGTGAAATCCTTCGCGACGGACAGCTCTCGGAACAATGTCGCCGCCTACGGAATTTTCTATGGAACGCATACCGGGCAAGGTGGGCCCGTTCCTCCCACCGGTCGAAAGATCAGCACGGATTATGTCTACATAATGCAGTTCGACGGCGACAGGATCGCCCACATGACCAAAGTATGGAACGCTGGTCTGGCGCTAAAGGACCTCGGTTGGGCGTAATTCTCAGACCGCTGGAGTGACGTGTCGCCGCGACGCGGGTGCCGAGGCTTTTCAAGTGGTCGGTTGGAGGTATGTCATGAGAGGAAGTCTATTTATGCTGGCGATTCTGATGGTTGCGCCAGTTCTTGCTCAGTCCCCAAAACCAAAAACTCACCAGACAATTACTGGTTGCCTGACCAGCACCGGCAGCAGTCATGAATACCAACTCGTGGACGAAAAGGGAGTCACGAGATGAAGACTGGTCTCCGCGCTACAACATCGCCCCGACGCAGCCCGTCCCAGTGATCCGGCAGCATCCGAAGGAACCTGTTCGCCAAGTTTCAACTATGCGTTGGGGCTTGGTTCCTCATTGGGCTAAGGACGCCTCTGGCGCTGCAAGAACGATCAACGCACGGTCGGAGACAGCAGCCACAAAGCCTGCCTTCCGCGATCCTCTGCGACTTCTTCGGTGTCTGATTCCAGCAGACGGGTTCTACGAATGGGCGCGAAAAGGCGCATCGAAGCAGCCATTCTGCTTTGAAGTGAAAGATGGCGAGCTATTTGCATTTGCTGGCTTTATGGGACGGCTGGAAAGACCCAAGCGGGAAATGGGACAAGACGTGCTCGATTCTGACCACTATCCCGAACACGGTGACCGCATCTGTTCACGACCGAATGCCCGTTATCCTCCATCCAGACAACTACGATCTGTGGCTCGATCCCGGAATGCAGAGTGTCGCAACCGTGTCAGAACTGTTGAAGCCCTACGATGCCCGGCTGATGCGGTGCTATCCGGTGAGCACCCGGATCAATCATGTGGCGAACGATGACGAGGAATGCGCACGACCAGTTGAGATCGCCGAGGCTCAAAATCAGTTTTTCACCTGAGGCACATCCGGCACCCGCGGACTTCGGCGTTTGTATAAAATTCTCCGGCATGGACGCATTCCCTGAGTTTATGAAGAACCTCGCTAACCGTATCGCCCGGTCGAATCAGGCAACTCCCGGTGTCGAAGGATATGTGTTTGACGGAGCCGATGAAAGCCAAATGACATTTTGGACATGCACCCAGACCGCAAATTCCGCTGAGCACGTACATGCGTTCGATGAATACATGCTAGTAGTGCAGGGCTGCTATACGTTGCTGATTGATGGAAGGCGCATTCCTGTCAAAGCAGGCGAGGAGTTTCTGATTCCTCGTGGTGTGCGCCACGGCGGGGAGGTACTGGCGGGAACAAGGACAATCTATGTATTCGGTGGGCATCGGGCTGATCGGGAGCGACAGCCATGAGTCGGTTCGCCGACACTCCGGTCATCGTTCCAGACCGCGATCTTGAGCAAGACAAGAAGCCCGGCGAATCGGAACCCCCGCGCATCCGCTGCCCGCTCTGCGGCTGGTCGCCTCGCAAAGAAGACAAGTGGTCTTGTACCTGCGGACATGAGTGGAACACGTTCGACACTGGAGGCGTATGCCCAGCTTGCCTCCATCCGTGGACTGAGACGCAGTGCCTCAACTGTGGCGGGTGGTCTTCTCATTCGGAGTGGTATGAGAGATGAGATTGCGGATAAAACGCAAATGATCGCAAATCGTTCGAACCGCCTGCGCGGTGTGCCAAAGCTGATCCTGCTGCTCCTAGCCACCAGTGGAACCGTATCGGCTCAAAATTCCAGTGTGGAACGGAAGCTTCCAAAGCCGGGGATAAAAGAAGTTCAGGTTCCCTTTGCTTCCATCAAGCCATCCGCGACGATCAAGGTTGGCGGAACGGCAGATTGGGTTTTAGTCACCGACGATGCTGTTTGGGTTGCGAGCACGAACCCCTACGCCGTGCTCCGAATTGATCCGGCAACCAATAGGATTACCGCCCGCGTGAAAGTGCCCGGTGAAGCTTGCTCAGGCTAGCGTCTGGATTCGCGAGTATATGGGTTCCGATCTGTGGGAAGAAACCACAACTAGTTCGGGTCGATACAGCTAAGAACGGGATCGCCGCGATGCTACCAATATCTCCAGCGGGCGCGGAGGGTGGGATCACCACCAGTGAAGATAGTGTATGGATGGTCACGGACAAGAACGGACCATTGATTCAAATCGACCCGTCCAGCAACAGCGTTCGTCAAAGAACTCCAATTCGGCCCGGTTCCTATAATCCGTGGTTCAGTGGCGGCGTTGTCTGGATCACCGGAATCGAAAGCAGCATCGTGACTTCGGTGGATGCCGCCACTGGCAAAACGCTGGAGTCAATACCTGTGGGATCAAAGCCTCGGTTTCTTACTGCTGGCGGCGGCTCCGTTTGGACTTTGAACCAAGGCGACGGAACAGTCAGCCGCGTTGATGAAAAGAGCAGGAAGGTGATCGCCACAATCGCAGTTGGCATACCGGGATCAGGCGGGGACATTGGCTATGGCGGCAACTCTGTCTGGCTGACAGTCTTCGACGTGCCGCTCACTCGTATTGACTCAAACACAAATAAGGTCGTGAAGCAGTGGATCGGAAAGGGCGGCGATTCGTTGCGCTGGGGGTTCAATTCGATCTGGATCACTGACTACAAGAAGGGTTTACTTTTGCGAATTCCAGAAAAGCAGTTGATGCAAAAATGATGGGAGTCCTGCGGAGGTTCAGCTTTCCGGTAATCGCATTACTGGAGACTCGGTTCGGCAGCAGACTCCATACCGTTGCCAAATCCGAAACCATGGGCTATGCGCGAGCATTTCGTCATGCCTTCGATTGGCAGCAGAGATGTCGCTTGCGCTGAGCGGCCTAATATCGGGCGCTTCGAACATTTCCTGTAGCTGCTCAATCTCGTCAATGGTGCGTTCAACGTCCATGCGTCTCAATATCCAACATAAGCACGGCAAGGGTCAACCTGAAGCGGTGACCAACCTGAAATCCCATCGCTTTGTGACCTGATAAACTGCAAAGCTTCCGAGCCGATGACCGCCCTTCCACTCCGACGCTAGAATGTGGATTGATGTTTAAAGTCGCTAGCTGGAATTTGAATTCTGTTCGCTCTCGGCTGACCCATGTCACGGCATGGCTGAAAGTTCGCGAACCGGATGTGTTGCTGCTGCAAGAATTGAAGGGGACGGAGTTCCCGTTCGAAGCCTTCAAGTCGCTCGGCTATGAGAGTGTAGCGGTGACGCAGAAGGCCTACAACGGGGTTGCGATTCTGTCGCGACATCCGATGAAGACGATTGCTAAAGCTCTCGTCGGAGACGATTCTGACAGTCACGCGCGGTTCTTCGAGGTAATCATCAGGGACATCCGCATCGTCAATATCTATGTTCCCAACGGCAATCCGGTAGGGAGTGACAAGTTTGCGTACAAGTTAGCTTGGATGGATCGACTGATGCAGCAAATGATTAGATGGAAGCAGGACGATGTGCCGACGCTAATAGGCGGCGACTTCAACGTGATTCCTGAGGACATCGACTGTCACAAGCCATCATCGTGGGAGCACGATGCTTTGTTTCAGCCGGAGCCGCGAGCCCGCTATCGTGCGATGTTGGGTATCGGCTATACGGATGCGTTCCGGTCGTTGCACGTGGACGAAATAGGACATTTCACATTTTGGGATTACTTTCGGCAAGCGTTCCAAAACAATCGAGGTATACGAATCGATCACTTTTTATTATCTCCAACGCTGGCAGATCGACTGGAAAGCTGCGAAATCGATAAGGGACCTCGCGGGCAGGAAAAGCCATCTGACCACACACCCATAATCGTCACGCTATCCGATCTGCCATAATCTCCCAACGGTCGCTACCGACTCTCGCGGCGGAAGCAGCTAATCAAGGAACACTTCGATTCCGACGTCGGGAGAGACCGGGATGGATAACCGTTTCATCCGCCCTAGGGTTCCCCACCGCTGATGATTTCCCGCTTACTTGTAAGAAATCGCGTCCTCGGTAGACTACCTTGAATGGGAGACCTCCCAGACTATGCCGGGCATATCCTCGACTCAGGACAGCCTCTACCAGCAGGCGACAGTCGAGCACGCCGCCGCGCTAGAAAGGCTGGTACGGGCTTACGAAGCCAATGCCGAAAAAAGGCGTGATCTCTCACAGGACATCCATGTCGCACTGTGGTGCAGCTTTGCCAACTTCAATGGAATGTGCTCGCTACGAACTTGAGTCTTCCGTGTGGCTCACAATGTAGCGGTCTCCCATGTCCTACGCAAACGGAGGAGAAGAGGGCAGGTAACGGTTAGCCTTGAAGAAATTGAGAACATTCCTGCCCCGACTCTCGATGGAGGTCATGATCGACAGCAACTCCTCGATCAATTGATGGCGATGCTGCGTCAACTCAAACCCATCGACAGGCAGGTGATCCTAGCCTATCTGGAGGATATGGATGCCGCTGCCATCGGAGAAATCACAGGGTTATCGCCGGGGAATGTGGCGATCAAGATTCATCGGATCAAGAACATCCTATCCCGACGATTTCGTGCCGGAGAACAAGCATGACCGATGAAACGAGGCCGGGTGATGCAAAGAAGCTGTGGCAGAACCAACCACTGGAGGGTACGACCATGTCGCTAGAAGAGGTTCGGGAACGAATCGAAATCCTTGGCAAGAAAGTCCGGAGAAGAAATCTAATGGGCGGTTCTGCCTGCCTGATTGTGCTGCTGAGTTTTGCCTATTTCTTTGTTATCTTCCCCAATGCGATTCAACGCATCGGATCGGTGCTCACCGTCATTGGCGTGGGATACCTTATGTACCAGTTAGTGCTCCGAAAACCGCAAAAACAAGGTGTGGCTACGTTGGGAAGGCAGACGGAGGCAAGTTTGGCGTTCTATCGTTCCGAACTGCAATGGCAGAGGGACTTCCATCAGGGATTATGGCTCTGGTCACGATTGCTAGTTTTCACGCCCGGCCCTCTGATTTTCTTCATCGGCTTCGGAGACGCGTATCCGGCTGTTGCCAGATACATTCACATTGAGGCAGCGATCTTCGCGGCATTGTTGATCGCGGCAATTCCATTGAACCTCCGCTTAGCACGAAAATATCAGCGCGAATTGGATGGGCTAGACTCTGTCGGCACGTGACTTTTCCGTAAGTGCCCGCAACCTGTGAGTGCGGTCATTCGTGGAATACCTTTGATACGGGAGGCGTCTGCCCCGCGTGCCTGCACCAGTGGGCTGAAACCCAGTGCCTCTCTTGCAGCCGATGGTCGCCGCATTCGGATTGGTACGCGGAGTGATCGCCCACGGGGAGTCTTGGGATTTGCTACTTGCGCGACTTCACATCCTCAGTTGGACGAAACCTCAGCGCTGACCAAACGCTGTCAATAGCAATCTGGGGAACAGGACGCCAGCCCGTTCCCTCCAACGCTACCCAGACGCTTCGCGGCTGAGATCGCTCTCTACACCGGAGGTCTTCTTGGGGTAGGTAATCCACACAAGCGCCCCCGGAGCCGCAGACTGAAGCAGCTTCGTCGCAGATTTTGTTATGTCCGATTTCTTTGTGGCAAAAAACTGAACAAATTCATGGGCGCTCCCCAGACTTTGGGATACTTCAACGCGGTCTGGCAACGGCGCAAGCGAATTCATGTAGCCGGAAGGCGCACCAAGCACGAGGGCTCGCATCCCCGGTTTCAATCCAAGTTTCTTCACAGTCGAAGCCATACTCTACCTCCGGTTGGCATCTTGAGCTATTTGCTCGAAAAGACGAATTCGTTTCCATCTGGGTCTCTGAATTTCGCCATCGTTCCCCAAATTTCCTTCTTGGGTTCGGCAGCGAGCTTCACTCCGCAGATTTTAACGCTTCGGCTGTCGCGTAAACGTCGTCACAGCGGAACGTCACTGGTTGGAAGCCTCCGATTCGATCCTCAAACCCCTCCGGCGTGAAAAGAGCGATGCGGCTCTCAGCACCGGGGAGAGCAGTTCGATCCAACGTTGTTTCCCATCGCCGAAATCTTGATTTGTGGCGACCTTAAATCCCAACTTTTCCGTATAGAACTTCAATGCCGCGTCTTGGTCACGCACTGGAATGGTGACGATGTCGATTGCACGTATCATTCATGATCCTCCGAGACGAACAATCGCAACATAGCGCCTCATTCGCGATTGTGCAATGTGTGAGGGATTGCTATATTAATGGTCGCTATAGCATGGTCAAGCTGGATGAATACGTTCTCGACAGCCTGATGCGCGATTTGGTCGGTCATGACCGCCGACCAATCAGCTACCTCGTGTATTTGTGGCTCGCTGCCGAACAGCAGCGGCAGAAGAAACCCGTGAGTATCAGCTACAGCGATCTCGCGGAATCTGTGGGCGTCTCGAAAAGTTCCGCTCAGGGTGCGGTCGCGTGGTTAATCCGCCGCAAGCTGATTTCATCAACGAAAGCGAACGTGACCGCGACTCCGAGCTATGCCGTGCAGACTCCATGGAAAGCCGATTCTAGGCGCAGGATAGTGAAGGCTCCCATCTAGGCATCCGCCCAAGCAATTGCAATCCGCTACTACGCTCATGCGCCTCTATTCTCGCCGCCTCCGCGCCCACGCTGCCATGTGCGCCTTCGGAATCGACGAACTGCGCCAGCACCCCGCCGAAGTCCTGCTTCTTGGGCGGCATGTTGAACAGGACGCCCTTGGCGCTCATCTCCCGGTAAAAAGTCTCGACGTCGGCGACGGTGAAACCGACTTCGACTTTGCCCGCTGGGTTCTTGTCTGAAACCGGGTGGAGAGCGAGTGTCGTTTCGCCCGTGACGAACTCGCTCCAACCCGGCGACTCGAACTTCACTCTTAGACCGGCCACATCCCGGTAGAACTTCACCGCTTTGTCCATGTTGCCGACGAACTTGATCACGTACCTCAGTTACGTCTCTTGCATTTGAAATCTCCTTTTGCGTCCGAATGCCAACTATCCTAACGCGCCGAATGTTGTGCTCGCGATTCGCGTTTCTCGATTCCGGGCGTGGGATGGTGAGCGAACACATCTTTGTGACTGTGATCACAGCATCCCAGTTGAACTAGCTGTATGTGTAGGTGAAACGATACGACTTTGAAATTGTGCCATGCTGACGCCCCGTGCAGAGTTCGCCATCATTGCTCTCGGAGCGATCTTTCTGTTTATTGGGATTGCCTCGTGCTGCATTGCTGCGTTACGAGGCAGCAACTCTCGCCGGATTCTGGGTTGGTTTGGCATCTTCAGCGCACTGTATGGACTCCGGTTATTTGCCGCTGTGCGTGCTGCTTTTAACTTACTTGCAGGCTCCTTCTCGCCCAAAGCCCCGCAAGTCGTATGGATCATCACTTATGTGATCATGATACCCGCACTCTTGTTTTGGACAGAGCTAACGGCTGGGACTCTACGCCGCTTTTTCCAAATCATGGTTATCCCAGCGTGCGCAGTTGCCCTCGCAGACATGTTTGCGGTTTTCTTTCATCAGCCTGAGAGGTTCATGCCGTACAACAATGTACTCGTTATCTGCTCCCTTCTTGCTCTCGCGGTCGCGAATGTCGTTCCCTCCATCGCGAAGAAGTATCTGCTAATTCAAAGCACGGTTTCGGCGACCGGGACTCTGATTTTCGCTTTAGCGGTCATTCATGACAACTTGAACGGAACGTTCTTCAATCTTCGGAGTTATCCCTTCCTTGAGCCGCTTGTGCTGGCGCTATTCGTGCTGTCGCAGGGATGGGTAGCAGCCGAAAGAGTATTTTCCGACGAACGCCGCCTGCCTCTCCATTGAGGACGAACTCGCCATCGCCCGTAAGATACAGACTTCGATTCTCCCTCTAGTGGCGTTCCCGAACTCAGGCGTCTGAGGATCAGCGCGGCGTATTGTCCGATGACCGCGGTAGCAGGAGATTTTTACTGGTTCATCGCCGTCGATCCCGACCGCGCTGGTATTTTAGTCGCTGATGTTTCCGGGCATGGTGTTCCAGCAGCCCTTATAGCATCCATGATTAAGGTCGCCATGCCTTCGCTGGTGGCCTGTGCGGATAATCCGGCATCCGTTCTGCGCGGAGTGGAACGTGTTCTTTCCGGGCAGTTGCGTGCTCAGTTCGTGTCCGCAGCATACTTGTGGCTCGACACTGAGAAGCGCAAGGCTCTGTACTCGGCTGCGGGACATCCACCACTCCTGCGGTGGAGCCAAGGCAAGCTGGAGAGCATACAGAGCAATGGTCTTATTTTTGGCGTAGTACCGGAGAGCGACTATCCAGTTTGTGAGATTTCAATCGCCGCCGGTGATCGTTTCCTGCTTTACACAGACGGCATGATTGAACCGGAGAACTCCAAGGGCGAGTCGTTCGGCGACCGTAGGTTGGAAGAAGTGCTGCGCGAGAATCACTTGAGCCATTCTTCTGCATTATCTGACCGATTGCTTTCGGAACTACGGCAGTGGCAGCCCGCGTCCGCGACCCAGCAGGACGACATCACTTTGATCGTCATCGACGTTCTTCCGATGACATCCGACGCCTGCGTCGGTCAAATACATCGAGCGGTAGACCGTCACGAAAAGCAGCAGCCCTGCCCGACCGCACAAGGTGGACGACGTGATGCCCGCCTTCGGCAAGCGCCCAGCCATAGATTGAGCCAATGATTCCAGCAGGGACTACAAGCACGCGCATAGCGCGACCCTTCGTTGGAATTGCCAATATACTCCGGTTGCCAGCGGACGACCGTTGCACGCGGGAAAGATCAGCGGTATATTCTGTTTCATCCGGACAATCGAGCGAAATTCCCGCCGCACTCGGCTCGGAGATTTCCGATGGCAACGCAGCAATCCTCACACTCCATCACGGACGGCAGCCAGTCCAAGGATTTCGATGAGAAAGATGTGATCCTCTTGGAACAGGTTGCGGAGAAGCTCGTGTGGTACGGGCAACAGGTCGGCGTTACCCCGGAAGAGATGATCTCGCTGCTCGACTCCGGCATCGGCATGCGCGACCTCCTCGCGTTCCTTGCCTCGAAGTCCGCAGGAGCCGCGTAGGTGGGAACTGCGAACGGATAGGCTGCTGACGAGCCGATAAATTCTCTTGATGATCGTATCTTCTTCCAACCGCTGGGGGGGAGTTTTGCAGGTTGCAGTTACGTCGGTGCGCCAAAGTCGCTTTAAAGAAAAATCACAATGGCTTCTCCATTCTCACACGCGGTCGCTGCGTTCAGGCTATGAAAGGATGTCCAAGGAGACTATTATGCGCTGCCGCGTATTGGTCGCTGTCCTTACAATTTTCGCTGTCTGGGGCATCAACGCAAGCGTTATCGCGTCCGAACCGCCTTTTTCCTACGGACTGGTTCAAAACTCGTGTGTACCATGGGACGGCCCCGCCATTGACATCAGGCTAACAACGGAACCAGTGCAGTGCCAACGAGTGAACGGCTCCTACCTCAACATTGGGTTTGGCGAGGGCTACCCATCCGTTCAGGCCAAATTGTGAAGTTCGGCGCGACCTCGGATGTGGGTTTTGCATCGCTCTGCCGAAAAGTCGGCGACTGCGAACGTGCCGAATCGGGCACATTGTGTTCGAGAGATTTCAGGAGGGTTCCGGCGCTTCTGGCCGCTACGAATTGCACTTCAAGGGCGGCAGAGACATGAGCGCGGTCTTCGATGCAAAGTGGTGTGAGAGCCATTCAATCTGTCGATAAGCAACGGCAATTACCAGTCGAAATCAAACGTTTACGCCGCTGGTTTGCAAGGGGTGCGCCGGAAGACTCGCAACTGGTTTCTTTTCAATGCCGGATTTTCGCACGAGCCTTGGTTCGTCGAGTAAAGGTTCTGCGCCAGTGTGCGCCGGAGAGAACTTTTCTTACTCTGGTGCTTCCGAACCCAAGAAGTTTTCTCTCTTCAAGGGAGTTCCGTTATAACGCCACAATCGTCCGGAGCATAAATGTGGGCGTCATCGTTGTGAGCGGACCACCAAGCACTCCACTTCCGATAAATGGCAACTCGTGCGACAGGATCGGATAGGCAGGAATCAGAGGGCGGCACGACCATGGTTAGTACCGCTGTGCTAGTATTCGTGATCTTCGCGCCGATGAAAACTGGTTCGCCCGCTACATAGACGGTTTTGCTTGCAGCAATCGCAACATCGACTTGCGCGGAAGCGCAAGCAAGGAATAGCTCAAAAATGCAAGCGAGACGCAGGTAGTGAAGCGGGGGCATAGAACTGATCACTGTGACTGTCTAAATGAATCCTAACTGAATTGTACCCAGTGAACGGCTGATCCTGCGCCATTGGGGATCATTTCGAGTCGTGAAGACCCAATCCCCAAACTTGAAGCAGTCCGCTGTATTTCGCTCCGTGGTTTCCGTCGTACTCGAACACCTGCCACAGACCGTATGACGGGTCTTTGTCCATATTCCATGGTGCTTGTTGTACGACCCAAGCGCCATTCCTGTGCTGCGAAACGATACGGTTGAGAATCTGGCGAATCGTCGCATTCTTCATCCTCAGTGGTCCTACCAGAAATTTCGGGTTCCCACCGGGGTAATCGCCCATGATTCCCGTGCTGTGAGGATTCAATGCCCAGTACAGAGCGCCCAGCAATAGTTTGGGGCGATTCATGGTACGGCGCACGACGATTCGCAAACGCATGCGGGCCAAGCTACGGCAAATAAAACCGGAACTCCGCAAGCGCATGCACGAT
>Ga0210401_10007015_pt1 | contig 11357 bp, 15 predicted proteins | sample IncBWH32MmetaG_FD_150866 | JGI IMG/M metagenome (GOLD analysis project Ga0210401, IMG submission 150866) | Forest soil microbial communities from Barre Woods Harvard Forest LTER site, Petersham, Massachusetts, United States - Inc-BW-H-32-M | ecosystem: Environmental > Terrestrial > Soil >... | reverse complement strand
GTCTCCAATCCGCCGTTGCGAAGAACAGTAAGAACACCGGCACCAGCGCTACGATCGACAGCTGAAAGATGTGTGCCGCGGAGCCTTCGTCCGTTTCGCGCGGTTGGGGCGGTTGAGCATAGCCACTCAGCACCGTAAGCAACGCAATCATAGACAGGACTAGTAGGACTACGGCGCTAAGGCGGTTGATTTTCTGGCCACGCGGGGTTTGCATATTCGCCTTACCTCCATACAATGCGCTGCGGGTAAGGGTAGGATACATGGCCGCTTCTCTTTGTCAAGTACTCTGTCCTACAAAGTGTATTCGCCCGAAGCTCCCGCTCGCGTGCAACTAAACCACAAAACTAGAGGACCCAGATCGTCAGGGCAGATAAAGGCAAACCAACCATGTCAGTTTGGGTCACCGCGTCTGCGGCCAAGTTCGGAACAGGCAGATGTTTTTTTGGCCATAGCGAGTAAAAGACAAGGGGCGCAGCCATCCCGATGACAGGGTATAAGACGAGTAGTAAGACTGAAGGAGACATGCCATCTCCGGCGCAGAGTGTACAACAATTCGGTTTACGCCCGACAAGAGTGCGTACAGGACAGGTGGTTTCTAGAACTTCGCCAGTCTTTCGTCGCTCTGGAGCGAACAGAATGCGTACTGAACCCAGAACCCCGCCATTCAGAGATCACACTGCCCTCGCGCTCGCATACGCATCGTCACTCACCATGTTGCTAGCCGTCGCTTTGGCCAGTCGTCGCGCGGAGTTCTCGCCCGCCAGTGGGACGAAAATGATCCAGACCAGCCGACTCATGCTTGGAAAACCCTTTACCGTGAAGTGTGGAAAATCGAGCACGCCGACGCAGCGAAAATGATTAAAATGCTGCGAAAAGTGAAGCGCATCAGCACGACGGCGTCGGCCCGAAGGTTGGCGAGTATGTGGCGGTTGTCGCCAGGGCATTGAAAATCAAACGTGCCCTAAGGGAACTGGATCACTCGACACCCCAGTCGAGTTACAACTTCCATGAGTATGTTCAGGTTGAAACTTCGGGAGTCGCCGGCGTCATTGACAAGATCGTTGAGAAGGTCCGCGGCACGGCAGTAAAGTCAGCCAGAAGGCAGCTGGCGGGGCCTGATACCAATCCGGGATCCGCGTTGGCCTGCGGCTGCGAGGGCTTACAGGCGATTCTTCGGCTTGCGGAGAATTTTGCGCAGCGATTGGTGGACCTCTAATCCGCCGTCGTACTGAACGTATCCCTGCTTCCGGAAACGGTTCATAAAGAAATTGATGCGCGGGCGCGTGGTGCCGACCATCTCCGCCAGGACCTGGTGACTTGGGTTTGGAATCTCGAGTGAGGCCGGGCCGTCTTCATCCAAGTGCGCGAGCCGCAAAAGGACGCGAGCGAGCCGCTGCTCCGCAGTGGAGGTGAGCAGGTCCGCCACGTGATCCCGGTAGTTCTTGACGCTGGAGAGCAGATGAGCCACCAGGGAATTTGAGGCCTTACCGTTATTGCGAATCAGTTCGAGCATCTTTTCTTTCTTGATGGTGCGAATGGAACTGGCGGTCAAAGTGACGGCGGTAGACATGCGAAGGGGATAGCCTGCCAGACAAAGCTCACCAAAAAAGTCATTCACGCCAAGGATGGCGGTAACCGCGGAGGGCTGAGTTTTCGTACGCGTGGTGAGCCGCACGCCACCCTCTTGAATGAAGAAGAGCGTGTCAGCAGGCTCCCCTTGCGTGTAGATGTTTTGATTGCCGCCATACCGAAAGATCCTGCCGCCCAGACTAGGGCCTGAGAAAAAGCCCTTAACGTGAGAGGCGATGTGGCGGATGCGTTTCATAAGTCGCTGCCCTCCTGGCCTGTGCGTTTCGAGGTGAGGAATTAGACCCTGTTCCGGGCAAGAGTGTAAGTAACAAAAAAATGTCTGTCTGTTCAGAATTGAACACCCGACATGGGCACAGAGCACCATACGCAGGCGGTACAATGCTATGCGTATGGGGACGGGCACGCGGTGTTATGCGTTCGATTGCACTCGCGGAATTGATAGGATACGGAGGCGGATGAAAAGGAGGTCCAATGGAACGGACGATTGAAGTACGGCACATGACGGTGGAAGTGAAGCGAGACTTTGAAAGCTTTACGCGAAACATCGAGCAGGCCCTGGGCCGATTTGACCCTGTGTTGATTAAGGACCTGGCGACTGCTCCCGCGGAGGCGCAGAAGCGGCTGGAAAAGATGGCTGGAGAAGAGGGCTTGATGCTTTTCGACATTCAGGACCATGGAGCACTGCTAAACATTGTGGGAAGCCCGAAAAAAGCCAAGCAGTACGTGGTGGGAAATCCGCTGATTGCGATGACGATGACGCGGCACGATATCCGGGCGGCACTGTATGCGCCATTGAGAGTATTGGTGTATGAAGCGGAGGACCACACGACGCGAGTGGAATTCGACCAGCCTTCTTCTCTCTTTGGCCAGTTTGGGCATCCGGAAGTTACAAGCGTGGGGCTATCGCTGGACAAAAAAATGGCTAACTTGATCAAGAAGGCGGAAGAGGGTGTGGGAAGAGTGGGAAAAGAAGCCGTTGCCGGTTGACGGTTATGCTGCGGAGAGCCGGATAGGGCGGAATCTAAGTATGGATTCTCATCGTGAATCCTGTGCGTGGAAATAGCGTCAGGGAGCAGGGGGCTGCAACGATCGGATTTTTGTCGCCGGAGCTGGCGCGCTCCGTGGTCACTTCGGCGGCCGCCTGGTTCTCGCGAACCGCGGCGGCGCCTTTCTTCGTTACGTGCCGTAAGAATACTTTTTACTGAACATGCGATGCAGCTTCTTCGATCAGAGCTGCAACCTCCTTCGGCCTGGAGATGTAGGCTGAGTGGCTGGCGCCAGGGACTTCGACCATGTGGCTTTTGGCTCGAGTGCCGTACCAGCGTTCAAGGTCGGGGTTGATGGTTCTGTCTTTTGCCGCTACCAACATCCAGCTGGGCTTGCTTCTCCATGCAGGAGTGGTAATGACGGCTTTGAAATTTTCAGCCAGGTTGAGCACCTGAGATCGCGCCATGAAAGCGGCCCGCTCTGCGGGTAGGTCGGCTGCGAAGTACTCATGAAACTGCGCGGGGTCGAGGTATGTGAAGCCGTCTGGGGTCTTTTTTATTGCACCAGACTTGCTGAGGTCACTTGGGAAACGCTTTCCGTCGTCGGCCTCATTCTCTCCAGCATCTGGCATGTGGGCCGCGATGTACACCAATCCGACCACCGATGGATCCGTCCCGGCTTCCGTAATGACGGCTCCCCCATAGCTGTGAGCGACAAGAATGCACGGTCCATCTTGTAGCGCAAGGACGCGCTTCGTAGCAGCCACATCTTCTTTAAAGGACGTCTCAGGCTCTTGAACGATACCGACGTTATAGCCATCCTTGACGAGGATGTCGTAAACGCCCTTCCAGCCTGAGCCGTCAGCCCAAGCACCGTGAACCAGAACAATATTCCGAACGCGATGGTTTTCGTTCTGCGCCGGGAGAGCACAGCAGTTCAACAGCAACAAAAGGGTGCAGAGGGACTGGGAGATTCCTTGTGTTGCTGGCATGGCTACCTCCGGCGGCCCAAGATTTGGGATGATTCGACATTTGTTAAACCACCCAGACCTAATTCAGGTGGTTGGCAAACAAGGGCAGCCGGCGCGGCTCCGGCCAACTTAAGCCTTCTGAGTTACTTCCAGCCGCGGATAGATTCGGGCCGGATTAAGCTGGGGTGTTGGCTTTCGGCTCGGTTACTCATACGAAGGGAATACCCGTTGGCGAGGTAGGACGGGATATCGCGGTCATCGGAAATGGGGATGTAGGGGCCTTCTTTACCCAGGCTGACGTGGTAGCGGTTATCTTTATAGCGATGTGGGAGCAAACGGATTCCGGATTTTTTACCGCGAGAGACGATCGCGAACATCATAGAAATCCTCCGAACGACTGGCGTGGACCGGGTGACGCCAATATGCGCGTTTGCCTGGAGCGGCGCAAGATGATGGAGGGAGGCAACTGTGGAAATGATGAGGAAGAACGGATGCTTGTGTGCCGGAAAAGAAGGCGGGCTGTACACCGACCTTGCAGGTGGGGCCTGCGGCTAGATCGTTTTTGTTCGTGGTAAACTGCTGGTATTGAGGGTTTTGGAACGTCGGCACCGGTGTCAGAAAGTGCGGGCTCGCCAGCGAACGAGGAATCAGCGATGAATATCGAAATTCGTGATGCAGCCTTGGAAGCCAGAATCAAGAGGCAACTGTAAGCCACGGGCTCGGCGAGCGTGGAGGAAGTGCTGGCCCGGTTGCTGGAGACTCAAGAGGAACGGGATCGCTGGCTGCTGGAGAACCGGGAAGCGATCCAGGCAAAGATCCGGCTCGGAATCGAGCAACTCGACCACGGCGAAGGAATCCCCGAAGAGCAGCTGGATGCTTACCGGGCGGACCTGAAAGCAAAGCCTGAATGAAACGGCGGTATCTTCTTGCGCCGGAAGCCGCGCTCGATCTTGTTGAGATTTGGCGGTACATCAAGAAACAGAGCAGTGTGGAAATGGCGGATCGCGTTGAATCCGTGATTCGGGACAGGATCGTTTTTCTGGCGGCGAATCCTGAGGCCGGACATTGGCGCAAGAATTTGACGGATGAAGCGGTTAAGTTTTTCCCAGTCTATTCGTATTTGATTGTCTACCGACCCGAAACCACGCCCCTACAAATCGTCTCCGTTCTTCACCCGCGCCGCGACGTGGAACAACTCCTCCAGGACCGCCTATAGAGAAGAAAGATGCCCCGACCCGGTCGGGCGTTAAGCCAGTGAGGGCACGAATCTCTCGTGCCCCTGCGTGAGCCTGATATTTTAGGAAACATTCCTATAGGCTGGCTCGTACCTATCTGCAAGAACCCGCCTGCGGCTGGATTGGGGGCCTGCGACGGGGCCAGGAGGCATTCCGCCATGACCAGCCTTACCCCTAGCTTTTGCAAGAAGGCCGCACTCATCACTGCAGCGGCGGTGGTTCTCTCACCGATCGGGGCATGGGCCCAGACTACGACAGACAAGACGAGTTCAAGTGCAGCTACGGCCTCCGCTAAGGGAGACCGGTGGCTGCACGTGCGGGTGATCAGCACAGACGGCAAGGGGGAGACGGTCCGCGTCAACGTGCCGCTGGACCTGGCGGAGAAAGTGCTGCCGGCGATCAACCACGACCGGCTGCATGACGGCAAGGTCAAGATCGACTGCGCGCACGTGAATGACGTGGACCTGCGCGCGCTGGCGGAGGCCATCCGCAATTCGAAGGACGGCGAATACGTGACCGTGCAGGGTAACGACAACGATGTGCGCGTGGCCAAGCAGAGCAACTACCTGATCGTCCACGTGCTGGACAAGAGCAAAAGCAAAAAGCAGCAGGTGGAAATCAAGGTGCCGATGAAGGTGGTGGATGCGCTCTTCTCGGCGGGCAAGGATGAGCTGGACCTGGTGGCGGCGCTGCACGCGCTTTCCGCGCAAGGCGACACCGAGCTGGTTTCCGTGAAGGACCAGGAAAACACCGTGCGCGTATGGCTGGACTCGAAGAACGTTACGGAGTAGTTGGATAACGAACGGAAATTGTTGAACTTGGCAGGCAGAAATCAGGCTGGCAGGAGAGAGACATGCTATTTCTCGCGAAAGCAGCACTGGGACTTGGCGGGACGATCGTACTGGCAGGTGCATATACGTTTCATGAGGGCGTGATCCGCGTGGACGTGGATGAATCTCGCGAGGGCGGCTCGCACGTGCACATGTGGGTTCCGGCGGCCGCGGTGCCCATGGCGATGCACATCATTCCGAAGCGGCACTTTATGTATGCCTCGGAGCACGGGCGCGATTTTGTGCCGCTGGCGCACGCGATCGTTAAGGAATTGAAGAAGTTTCCGGACGCGGAGTTGATCGAAGTGGACGACGGCACGCAGCACGTGCGGATCCGCACGCACGAAGGCAAGTTGCAGATTGATGAGACCGAGCCGGGGCAGGATGTGCACCTGCTGATTCCGCTGTCTACGCTTGAGGATGTCACCAGCCAGTTGGAGGCCAACGCGCCGAGCGCGTGATGCGAGTAGTTGAGAGGAAGGCTGAGTCGAGGCAGGTGCGCTACGGAGCAGCGGCGGGGGCTTGCGCGGGCTGCGATGATTTTCCCGGTTGAAAATAGAGTTCTTCGAACATGGCGTCCTTTTTCCAGCGGGCGCGCTGCAGGATGCCGCGTGCGTTTTCCACCATGCTGGGATGGCCGCAGAGATAAGCTGTGGTTGTTTCCGGGCGCAGCCCCCAGGAATCGGCGTACTTGCGGAGCAGATCATCGACGCGGCCGGTCTGGCCGGTCCAATTCTCGTCTTCCCAAGGGCGGCTGACCGTGGCGACGTATTCGAACCACGGCGCTTCGGTCGCGATGTGCTCTAACTCCTCGCGATAGCCAAACTCCCACGAACGGCTCCCGCCCTGCAGACAATAAAGCTTGTGGCCGCCGGGCATGGGGCTGTCGCCACTCTTCCAATCGCGATACAGCGTTCGAACGTAACTGACGAACGGCGCGATGCCCGTGACGGTGGAGACCAGGAGGTGCTGGGTGCGGCCACTGCGCAGGTCGAGCGTGAAGCGGCCTTTGGCGATCTTGCGGCAGAGGAGGGTGTCGCCGACTTTCAAGTTGAAAAGATGCGGTGTGAGTTCACCGTGGGGGACAAGCTCGATGAAAAATTCCAAGGATTTTTCGTAGGGCGAAGAGACGATGGAGTAGGCGCGTTCGATGCGTTTGCCGTCGCGTTCGAATCCTAGTGTGGCGTACTGGCCCGCGCGGTATTCGAAAGGACCGCCGGGATCGACGCGCAGGAGCCACAAATCGGGGGAAAGGTCACGGCGCTCCACAATGCGCGCGAGGAAATGTTTGTCGGCGGATGGGGGCATTCCTTTTTCTCCACTCGATTCGGATAGCCTTACTCGTAGGCCAGCGCGACGACGGGATCGTAACTTGCCGCACGCAATGCCGGATAGGCCGCTCCCGTGGCCGCTCCCAGGAGTGCGAGCGCGACTGCGGAGAAAATCCAGCCGGGTGAAATCAGGATGGTAAGGCCGGGATTGGTCTGTTTCAAAATGGCTTGCGTCAGAAAGGTGATAGCGATTCCCAGTCCGGTACCGAAGAGAGTGAGAATCAGGGTCTCGCCGAGCAGCATTCGAACGACGTCGAAGCGGGAGAATCCGAGAGCTTTCAGGATGCCGATCTCGCGCGTGCGCTCCATGACCATGGTGTGCATATTTAGCAGAACTACCAGAAAACTCACCACAATTCCGAGGGAAACCATCGTTCGGGTAAACGGGCGAAGCTGCGGCAGGTTCGAGGACGTCATTAGGGAAACGTATTCGGAGAGGGAGCGGATACTGTTCTCGGGCAATAGCGCAACGATTTGAGCGCGCGCAGCTTCGGTATCTCCTTTGCTTCTCACATAAAACATGGACACGCGCTTTTCGGCGCCGGCGATCTGCTGGGCGGTTCGAAGGGGAATGAAATAACGCGCCCCCTTGCCGTGGGCGACGATCCCGCAGACGGTAAACTCATGATTCAACAGCGTGACGCGACTGCCGACCTTTAGATGGCGAGTCTGCGCCATGATGTCGTCGGCGATCAATTCATCCGGCCCTTCGAACGGCCGCCCATCGCGAAACAAAAATCCTTTGCTGAGCGCATTGAAACGCTTGTAGTCAATGCCGTAGACCATGACCAAGTTCTTTGGTTCCATTTGGATGAAGGTTGGCGCTACCTCATCGACCTCACTCAACGAGCGGATCTGGTCGCCCAGGGACTCCTGCATGACGGCGCTGGTGAAGGCGAAGAAAATGGAGGAATTTGGAGGCTGCACGAGAATATCGGCGCCGACGCCTTCCACCCGCTTGCCCCATTCGGAAATCACTCCCGAAGTGAGACCAACGATCATGAGAACGAGAATGACTTGAATGGCGATGGCGGTGACGCTGAGAAAACTGCGGAGCGGACGGGCAGCGATGCTGCCCCAGAACATTTGGAGGAGAGAAAATGGGCCGTCGTAGGTTTCGGTCATGGAGCAGAGCCAATTTTGTACTGTATCATCTTGATTTAACAGGGGCAAAGCGGCCGCGGAGCAAGACGAAGGCCGAATTTCATGAAAAATATTTCTGGGGGATTAAGATTTCAACACAAGTGTTGATAAGTTTGTGGAAATCCCTCGCTCGCGCAGAGCTAACTTCCCACTCTTCAACGTCGTTCGCCGCTTTGCACTATTTCGGTGCAAGTCATTTTATTCTGCGGCTCGCGGGCGGAGATGCACGAAGATTTGCATCGGAAAAGAATTGCCGGTTTGAAACAAAATGAAGCGTGAGAAACTATTTTCGCGCGGCATTGAAGCAAGTTTGCTTCGCATCGCGCACGCTGCAATTTTATATTTTATCGTTTAATACCACTTGGGCGGCCGTTCGAGATGGATTTTAATTGTTTGCTTGACCTCGTTTATGTCGTACCAGCGTCCATATGACTTCCATCCCTCGGCGACAACCTGGATTAGAACTCTGCCGAAGGGTGTATTCGGGATGTGGGCAATGCCTTCGCGGTTGGTTTTTACGTTCAATTCCAGTTTCTTATCTTTCTTCAGTTTCCGTTCTTCAACGTACTTCAAGTACACGCTGGCGTTCTCAACCGGCGTATCCTTTTCGCCGCCAAGCACTTCAATAGTGACACGGCTCAAGGATTCGCCCTGATCCTGGGGAGGCGGGTCCTTCGGAAGCGGCGCGGCAGAAATCTGCGCCATTGTCTGCTGTGCAGCCAGAATCAACACAGCGAGACACAAACAGCCGGTGAACCTTTGCGAGAATTTCATAGATCGATGAACTCTATCCTCTACGCAAGGAGGAGCCGGGTCAAGTCGCTCTCCTCCGTGATCCGATGCCATTCGCCGAGGTACCGCTGCTCGCCGGTTCCCGGGCGTGGAAACTTCGCGCGCACTCTATTTGACTCGTTGAAATGGCTAATGTAAGTTCTCAAGAAACTGGTTGGCAGGCAAGAGCGTGACGCATCGGCCATGAATCTCGCCTGTCCAGTTCAGGGTCATATGTCCTAAGACCCGAGATTCCGCCAAATCCGGCACACAGCCCTCACTGTGACAGAGATCTTTTGCCGCGGCGGGAATCCTTTTGGTGCAGGGATTAGCGGAAAGTACGGCTCCGAATGGGACGGAGCCGCCAAAGAACTGCAAGGAGATCACGATGGGATTTGCCACCAACGCCATTCATGTGGGACAGGAGCCGGATCCCGCGACGGGAGCGATTGTCGCGCCCATCTATCAGACCTCTACGTATGTAAACGAAGAACTGGGGAAGAACAAAGGGTACGACTACGCGCGAACGAATCATCCCAACCGCAAAGCGCTGGAGCGCACTCTGGCGAAGCTGGAAGGCGGGCACAGCTCGTATGTTTTCTCGTCCGGCATGGCGGGGATTGACGCTGTTTTCCGGCTTCTGCGGCCTGGCGACCACATCGTTCTATCCGAAGCCGTCTACGGCGGAGTCTTCCGCCTTTCCACTCAACTGCTGGTGCACTTCGGTCTGGAATTCAGCTTCGTGGATACCTCGACGGCCGAGGCCGTGAAGATGGCGCTGCGTCCGAATACCAAAATGCTGTACATCGAGACGCCCACGAATCCGACGCTGCGTGTTACGGATATCTCGGTAATGGCGAAAATCGCCAACGAGCGCAACGTCACCATGGTGGTGGACAACACCTTCCTCAGCCCTTACCTGCAACGCCCTATCGAACTCGGCGCGCACATCATCGTGCATTCGATGACCAAATATCTGAATGGCCACAGCGATTCCACGGGTGGCGCGGTGATATTGACGCGCCCCGAGGACGCGGAAAAGATTTATTTCATACAGCGCTCCGCGGGCACGGGGCTCGCGCCGATGGATTGCTTTTTGATTTCTCGGGGGATCAAGACGCTGGCGGTTCGCATGCTGCAGCACAATGCCAACGGCATCAGCGTGGCGCGCCATCTGGACGCGCACCCCAAAGTTCGCAAGGTGTTTTATCCAGGCTTGCCCTCCCATCCGCAGCACGACATCGCGCGGCGGCAACAAAAGGGGCCTGGCGCAATGCTGTCGTTCGATCTGGGCTCGCTGGATGCCGCGCGGCGGTTCTTGAATCACGTGAAGCTCTGCGCGCTTGCCGAGAGTCTTGGCGGCGTTGAAACTCTAATTTCGCTTCCGGCGATGATGACGCACGCTTCCATGCCCAAGGAAACCCAGGAACGCGTGGGCATCACGGAGGGACTTGTGCGCCTCTCCGTAGGCATCGAAGACGTCGAAGACATCATCGCCGATCTCGACCAAGCTCTGCTGTACGTTTAAGTATTCTATTTTATGGGCTATTTTGGCCTCAGCTTATGGAATGCTCCAGCCACTTCAGGTAGTCCCTTGAACCTGACGCGATCGGCAGCGCGATGAACTCCGGGACATCGTAGCTGTGGAGGCGCTTCACTTCTTTCTCCAGTTCGGGCAGCCGCTTCGCGGTGGTTTTAATCACCAGTAGATACTCATGAGCTCGTTGGAGCTTGCCTTTCCAGGTGTAGTACGAATCCGCCGGGCTCAGGATGACGTTGACGCAGGCAGCCAGCCGCTTGCTGACGACACTGCGGGCGATGCGCCTGCCTTCCGTCAGTGTTTCGCATGTGACCAGCACAATACGACTCTGTCGGTCCGCTCGCATATCTTCCCTCCCTGGTTCGAATCCCGGCATGGCGAAGTGCTTTTGTCTTTGACGAACTGAGACTAGAATACCGCTCCATGGCAACCTCTCCCATCAAGTTTGGAACTTCGGGCTGGCGCGGACTGATTGCTGACGATTTTACGTTCGCCAATGTGCGGCTGGCGGTGACGGCGATTGCGGAACATGTCAAAACGAAGGCGAAGCAGCCGACAATTCTGGTGGGCTACGACACGCGATTTTATTCTGAGGAATTCTCGCAGCTGGCTGTCGATATTCTCCATCTCCACGGTATTCGAACGCTGCTCTGCGAAACGTTCACGCCCACGCCGGCGGTTGCTTACGAAATCATGCGGAGAAAGCTTGATGGCGCGATCAACTTTACCGCGAGCCACAATCCCGCGCAGTATCACGGTTTGAAATTTTCTTCGGCGGATGCGGGGCCAGCGCTGCCGGAAGTGACGAAGGACATCGAAGCCCGGGTAGCGAAAATGATTGCCAAGGACGGTCCGTTCCCGATGACTCCCGCCGCGGGATCCCACGGCAAGGATTCTTCCGGTGAGAAGGTGAATCTCCGGGAAAACTATTTAAAGCGGCTGGAAGAGTTGCTGCACTTC
>Ga0210401_10007014_pt1 | contig 11359 bp, 12 predicted proteins | sample IncBWH32MmetaG_FD_150866 | JGI IMG/M metagenome (GOLD analysis project Ga0210401, IMG submission 150866) | Forest soil microbial communities from Barre Woods Harvard Forest LTER site, Petersham, Massachusetts, United States - Inc-BW-H-32-M | ecosystem: Environmental > Terrestrial > Soil >... | reverse complement strand
CAGGCCGCGCTCGACTCGCCGCCGATGTTGAACCAGAAGCCCGACGCGATGCCGCGGCCCTGATTGGGTCCGAGCTTCTCCTTCAGATGCGGATGGTTCTTGGCGGCATCGAGCGTCTGGGCGTAACCGATGTTCTGCCAGGTCGGGCCGTGCACGGCCTTGACGCCGTCCTTCGCCGCGTTCTTCTCGCGCAGTGCCAATGGGTCGATGCCGAGCTGATCGGCCAATTCGTGGAGACAGCTCTCGACGCCGTAGGAAGAGTTCGGGGCGCCGGGCGCGCGATAGGCGGCGACCTTTGGGCGATTTGACACGACATCGTAGCCGGTAACCTTCGCATTCGGGATGTCGTACATCGCAAACGCGCACATGCAGCCCGGCCCGACCGGCGAACCCGGGAAAGCGCCGGCCTGGTATTTGAGCACGACCTCGCCGGCCGTCAGGGTTCCATCCTTCTTGGCGCCGATCTTGACTTCGACGACACAGCCAGCCGCCGGTCCGGTACCGCGGAAGACCTCCTCGCGGCTCATGACCATCTTTACCGGCCGGCCCGTTTTCTTCGCCAGCGCCAAGGCGACCGGCTCGAGATAGACCAGGGTCTTGCCGCCAAAGCCGCCGCCGATCTCGGCCGGGATTGCGCGGATGTCGGAGATGTCGATGCCGAGCAATTTAGCGCAATAGGCGCGCACCATGAACTGGCCCTGGCTCGAGCTCCAGATCGTGCACTGTCCGTCGGCGGCGGCCGACACGACACAGGCATGCGGCTCGATGTAGGCCTGATGCACCGGCTGGGTCGAATAACGCCGCTCGATGATGACATCGGCGTCGCGGAACCCGGCGTCGACGTCGCCTTTGTTGAAGGCGACGACCTTGGCGACGTTGGATGGATGCGTCGGCTTGGGCTCGACGCCCTGGGTGAAGAGGTCGTCATGCAACAAAGGCGCATCGGGTTTCATCGCCTCTTCGACGTCGATGACGTATGGCAGGACGTGGTATTGGACGTCGATCAGCTCGCACGCCTCCTCGGCGATTGCCGGCGAGGTCGCAGCGACGGCAGCGACGGCGTGACCGTCATAGAGGACCTTGTCGCGCGCCAGACAGTTGCGCGACAGGTCGCGAAAGTTCATCGGGCCCTCGCCGACAAAGGCTTCTTCCGATGCGATGGGCGGGAAGTCGTCCGAGGTCACGATGGCTTTGACGCCGGGCAGCTTGAGCGCCTTGTCGATATTGATCGACATGATCCGCGCATGGGCGTGCGGGCTGCGTTTGACTTTGCCCCACAACATGCCGGGCATGACCATGTCGGCGCCGAAATTGGCGCGCCCGGTGACCTTGTCGACCCCATCGGGGCGGATCGGACGGGTCCCGACAACCTTCTGCAATTCCTTCGGCATATACGTCATGGATACGTTGCTCCCGCTGTGGCCTGATCCCGTGGAAAAGCGCGCCGCATCGAGGTGGTGCGTGCTTCGAGACGCGCCCGTCGGGCGCTCCTCAGCATGAGGTAAGTTGTGGCTGGCATGAAGAAAACCACCTCATCCTGAGGAGGCCGCGGAGCGGCCGTCTCGAAGGACGCACTCCGCCGATCCAGCAAATACCTACTCCGCCGCGGCGCGCATCGGCTCTGCCTCGTCGATCGCGGCCAGCAACCGCGGCGGCGACATCGGCAGGTCGCGCAGACGGATGCCGGTGGCGTCGGCGATCGCATTCGCGACCGCGGCCATCGGCGGCACGATCGGCACCTCGCCGACGCCACGCGCGCCGAACGGATGGCGCGGGTTCGGCACCTCGATGAGGACCGTGTCGATCATCGGCATGTCCGAGGCGACCGGAACGCGATAGTCGAGGAAGCCGGGATTTTCGAGCCGCCCATCCTTGTCGTAGATGTATTCCTCGCTCAGCGCCCAACCAACCCCTTGCGCCACTCCGCCCTGCATCTGCCCCTCGACATAGGAGGGGTGGATCGCACGGCCGACATCCTGGATCGCGGTGTAGCGCAGGATCTTGACGTGGCCGGTCTCCTTGTCGACCTCGACATCGCAGATGTGGGTCGTGAAACCCGGCGCCTGGCCTTGCGCGTTGATCTGCACCTCGGCGCTGATCGGGCCGCCGGTGCGCGCCGCTTTGGCGGCAATCCCAGCCAGATCGAGCGGCTCGAAGCTGCCGGCATTGGCGCCGGCGGGGAACGCTTTGCCGTCCTTCCACTCGACCGCTTCAGGACTGATGTCCCATATCACCGCGGCACGTTTCTTCAATTCCTCGACGACCTTTTGCGCCGCCTGCGTGACCGCCATGCCACCTGCAAAAGTGACGCGGCTGCCCCCCGTCGAGGCGCTGAAACCAATCGAGGTCGTGTCGCCGACGACCGGGCGGACGCTCTCGAACGGAACACCCAGCACCTCGGCCACCATCATCGCCATCGAGGCGCGCGACCCGCCGATGTCGGGATGGCCTTCGGTCACCGTCACGGTGCCGTCCTCGTTGATGTGGCAGGCCGCGCTCGACTCGCCGCCGGCGTTGTGCCAATAGCCCGAGGCGATGCCGCGGCCTTGATTGGGCCCGAGCGGCACATTGCATTGCGGATGCGCCTTCGCGGCCTCGACTGTCTTCATATAGCCGATATTGTTCCAGGTCGGGCCATGGGTCGCTTTGGCGCCGTCCTTGGCGCCATTGATCTCGCGCATTTTGAGCGGGTCGATGCCGAGTTCGCGAGCCAGCTCGTCGACGCAGCTCTCGACCGCAAACGAGCCGATCGGTGCGCCGGGCGCCCGGTAAGCGGCAACCTTGGGACGATTGCAAAGAACATCGTAGCCGATCGCCTCGGCGTTTGGCAGGTCGTAGACCGCAAGCCCGCAGATGCAGCCCTGCTGAACCGGCGAGCCGGGGAACGCGCCCGCCTGGTATTTGAGCACGGCCTTAGCAGCGGTGATCCGGCCATTCTTTTTGGCGCCGAGCTTGACCTCGACGACGGCGGCCGAAGTCGGCCCCGTCCCGCGGAACACCTCCTCACGGCTCATCACGATCTTGACCGGCCGGCCGGATTTTTTCGACAGCATGTACGCGACCGGCTCGAGATAGATGATCGTCTTGCCGCCAAACCCGCCGCCGATCTCGGCCGGGATCGCGCGGATATTGGCAATGTCGCCACCACAGATCCGCGAGGTGTAGGCGCGGACCATGAATTGGCCCTGGCTCGAGCTCCAGATCGTGGTTTGTCCGTCGGCCGCCACCGACACGACGCAGGCATGCGGCTCGATATAGGCCTGATGCACCGGCTTTGTTGTGTAGCGCCGCTCGATCACAACCTCAGCTTCGCGGAATCCGGCTTCGACATCGCCTATGGCGAAGCGGACCATCTTGGCGACGTTCGATGGCTTGGTCGGCCTGGGCTCGACGCCCGAGGTAAAGATGTTGTCGTCCAGCACCGGCGCATCAGGCGCCATCGCCGCCTCGACATCCATGACGTGCGGCAATACCTCGTATTCGACCTCGATCAGATCCAGCGCCTGCTCGGCGATCGCCGGCGATACCGCGGCTACAGCGGCGACCGCATGACCCTCATAAAGCGCCTTGCCCGTGGCCATGCAGTTGCGCGACAGGTCCCACAAATTATGTGGCGCTGCGCCGATGACGCGCCTATCCGGCGGGATGTCGGGGAAATCGGCGCGCGTGGTCACCGCCTTGACGCCGGGCAACGCCATCGCCTTGTCGGTGTTGATCGAGATGATCCGGGCATGGGCATGGGGGCTGCGCTTGATCTTGCCCCACAGCATGCCCGGCATCGTCATGTCGGCGCCAAAGTTGGCGCGGCCGGTGACCTTGTCGACTCCGTCCGGGCGGATCGGACGAGTGCCGACGATCTTGAGCGCGTCCTTGTCGAGGTAACTCATTGCGCCGCCCCCGCCCGCATCTCGGCGGCGGCGTCGAGCACGGCGCGGATGATCTTGTCATAGCCGGTGCAGCGGCACAGGTTGCCGGCGAGCCAATATCGCGTCTCTTCCTCGGTCGGATTCAGGTTCTGGTCTAGCAACGCCTTCGCCGCGACGATGAACCCGGGCGTGCAGAAGCCGCATTGCAATGCCGCGTGTTCGAGGAATTTTTGCTGCACCGGGTGCAGCTTGTCGCCCTGGGCGATGCCTTCGATCGTCTGGATCTTGCGGCCTTCGGCCTCGGCTCCGAGCATCAGGCACGAGCAGACGATGTTGCCGTCGGCAATGACCGTGCAAGCGCCGCAATCGCCTGAGCTGCAGCCTTCCTTGCTGCCCGTTAGGTTAAGTTCGTCACGGAGCACGTCGAGTAAGGTCTGCTGCGCTTCGCACAGGAACTCGACGGGCTCGCCGTTGATGATAGTCGATACATGAGTTTTGGCCATGGGAGGTCTCCTAGCGCTTGGCAGCGCGTTCAAAGGCGATAGCGGCCGCGCGGCGCGCCAGGACGCCCGCAACCTTGATGCGATATTCGATCGTGCCGCGTTTGTCGTTGATCGGCTTGCAGGCGCGACCGGCGGCGGCGTCGAGCTTGGACAGGGTGTCATCATCGAGCCGGTGCCCGATCAGCGCCGCGCCGGCTTCGTCAGCGACAACCTGCGTCGGCGCGACCGCGCCCAAGACGACCCGCGCGTCGGTGCACATGCCGTTCGTATCTAGCGTGACATTGACCCCGACGCCCACGACGGCGATGTCCATCTCCGTCCGCGGGATGAAGCGCAGATAGGCGTCCGATTGGTGCGGCTTTGGCTTTGGCACATGAAACTCGACGATGAACTCGCCCTTTTCGAGCGAGGTTCGACCCGGCCCCGTGACGATCGCCTCGACCGGAGCTTCGCGTCGACCGTTGGGCCCGGCGATCACGGCGGTCGCCCGCGCGGCGATCATCGCCGGCACGCTGTCGGCCGCTGGGGAGGCATTGCACAGATTGCCGGCGAGCGAGGCGCGTCCCTGGATCTGCTCCGAGCCGATCAGATCCAAGCCTTCAACGATGCCCGGCCAGGCCCGGGTGAGCCCTTGGTGCTCATAAATCATGACGCCGGGGGTCGACGCGCCGATGACAAAGCGGTCGCTCTCCTCGCGGATGCCGATCAGCTCTGGGATTCTCTTGGTGTCGACAATCAATTCGGGCTTGAGCCGGCCCGAGCGCATCTGCACCAACAGATCGGTCCCGCCCGCCAGGGGCTTTGCCAAACCGGGGGCGCGGGCGAGGGCATTGATGGCCTCGTCGACCGTTGTTGGTGCGGTGAAACTCAGACTAGGCATTCTCGGCTCCTGACAATCACACCTGACAATCACAGGGGCACACCGCTGCACTGGCAGGCTGTCACGATGCGACCCGCTCGGGATGACGCTCACGCTTACACTACCACGCCATCCGCCGTGAAGCGCTATGTTGATCCCGGTTAACTGTTACCTGTTTCTCGATGACAGCGAGATCGAGGAAAGCTTTATCCGAGCATCCGGTCCCGGCGGCCAGAATGTCAACAAGGTGTCGAGCGCAGTGCAGCTCCGCTTCGACCTGTCGCGCTCGCGCTCGCTCCCGGAAGATTTGCGCGAGAGACTGGCGCGGTTGGCCGGGAATCGGCTGACGCGCGATGGCGTCCTCGTCATCATTGCCCAGCGCTACTGTACGCAGGAACGCAACCGCCAGGACGCGCTCGACCGGCTGGTCGCGCTCATCCGCCGAGCCGCCGTGCCGCCAACCCCGCGCCGGCCAACCAAACCCAGCCGCGCCGCGAGGGAGCGGCGCTTGCAGGCGAAAGCCCGGCGGGCCACGGTCAAACAGCAGCGCCGTACTGCGCCGGATGAGCAATAGGCGAACCTCACTCGGCGGCGAAGCAATAGAATAGCCCGTCGCCACCGGTGCTGCGCAGGTCGGCCTGACTGCAGCCGCCGTCGGGGCCGCGCGAGGGATGCGACGAATTCCATGATTTCGACGCGTCGTCATCGCGCAGGCCCTGGCGGTCGATGTGCCCAACGATCGCCGTGCCTTGCGTGCTGCTCGTCCAGTTGTGGCAGGTTTTGTCGTCGTCGGGCGGAAAGGCGCGGCCGTCGGGCTGCGTGCCCGTCAGCGCGTCGTGCTTGTTTGGAGTGTCGCCGCGGCCGTTAACGACGTCGCCTTTCTCGGTCAGCGCGGTCTGCTTGGTCAGGTTGTTGTTGCCGTGCAGCTCGTCGACATCCTTGGCAATCACCACCCCTTTGGCGTTCTGCCACGGCCCCCGCCCGATGCGGTCGCGGGCATTGACGGCAGGCGGGCCGTCCGCCGCTTGGGTGCTGAGATAGGCGTGCCAAGTGTGATTTCCGGCCCCCGCGCTCTGCGCGAGGCGCTGGCAAATCTGGTCCGCACCGGCCAAACCGCCGAGATCCGCGCCTCTGCCGGCGCCCACGCTGGTTACGAAAAAGGTCATGTTAGCCTGCTGCGCCCGCACTCCGCCGCTCATGGTCAAGAGCGCCGCCGAAATCAGGATGAGAATTGAGGTCGCTCGGTTCACATCATCCTCCCATCATTTCGCCGCCAACCTTGAGATGAGACACCGCGAAACCATGGCGCCGCGCCAGGATTTCGGCGACCCGGCGACGATGGCAGATCTGCCAGTCGGCTTCATAGCACAACAGGCAGCTCGGCGCGGCTTCGGCGATTTCCGCGGCCTCCTGCAGCGCGAGCTCGGCTTCGGGGCGGGCGAGTTTCTCCCCGACGATGCCCCAAAACCGGTCCCATTCGCGGCGCCTGCCGGCGAGCCGGCCCTCCGGCGGCGTGCCGAGAGCCTGGAGATGAACGTAGCGCATGTCGGCATCCTTGACGGCCGCCGCGAGCTGGCGCTTCGAAAAGCCGGGCCGGCGCGATATCGGCCGATCGCGGACATCGATGAGGGCCGCTACACGAGCCGCTGCGAGCGTCGAGACTACGTCCGTCAACAGGGTCTTCTCGTAACCGATCGTGTAGAGCAGCCTCGCCCTCATCGATCATCTGCTTCGATTGAAAGCGCCGTCATTCCGGTTCGCGAGCTGCGCCCGCGCCCCGGAATGACAGTACCGAGCGCGCTTTCACGGGGCGCGGTAGTGCTCGACTGCGCCGCGATCGAGCTCGATGCCGAGGCCCGGCCGCTCCGGCAATCTGATCATGCCATCGGGCTCGATGCGGATCGGTTCCTTCAACAGCTCGTCGCGCAATGCGTTGGGGTTCTGATCGAATTCGAGCACCAGCCCGTTCGGGATCGAGGCGATGAAATGCAGCGAGGCGACCAATGTCACGGCGCTGGCGAAAGCGTGCGGCGCGACCATAAGGTGATGCGCCTGCGCCAGGGCGGCGATGCGGCGGCATTCGGAGAAGCCCCCGGCCCACGCGATATCGGGCTGCACGATGTCGACGGCGCCGCGGGTGATCAGCTCGCGAAAACCGTAGAGCCCGATCTCGGTTTCGTAACCCGCGATCGGCGTGGCGAGCGCATCGGCGACGCGCGCACTGCCGTCGATGTCGTCGGTCGCGACCGGCTCCTCGATCCAGTACAGCTTATAGGGCTCGAGCGCGCGGCCCATTTCGATCGCGAAGGACGGGCTCCACGCGCAGTTGACGTCGGCCATCAATTTCGCCTGCGGGCCCAGCGCGCGGCGCACCGCCGCGACCCGCGCGATGTCCTCTTCGGGCTCGGTTTGGCAGAGCTCGGGATGGTCGACCAGATGGCGCAAATGGGTCTGCGTCGACGGATTGCGTCCGACCTTCATCTTCATCCCCTTGAAGCCGCGGGCACGGTACCCCTCGGCTTCGCCGGCGAGATCGTCTGCCGTTTTGCCTTCCTGGTAAAAGCCGCCGCTGGCATAGGCCTCGACCCGCTCGCGGCAGCCGCCGAGCAAACGGTAGAGCGGCAAATTGGCGACCTTGCCGGCGATGTCCCAGAGCGCGATGTCGATGCCGCTGATCGCATTCATGACAATCCCGCGGCGGCCGAACTGGCGGGTGCGCGCGAACATCTTCTGCCACAACCCCTCGATCAGCAGCGGGTCCTCGCCGATCAACATCGGCTGCAGTAGCTTGTCGATGACGTCCCGCGTGATGCCACCGCCGACCCCAGCCTCGCCGATCCCGATCACCCGCTCGTCGGTCTCGATCTCGACGAGGAGGCCGCCGCGGCGCGCCTGCATGCCGCCGGCGCTGCCATAGGCAGGGTCGCAACGGTAGGAGAGCGGGGTCGTGCGGATATCGACGATCTTCATCGGGTCAGCCCTCGTCCAGCACGGCCATCAGGTCGCATTGGATCTGCATCGGCGCGGCGAAGTCGCGCGAGGTCAGGGTGTGCCGCGCCGGCCGCGATTGCGGGTCGGGGAACATCGCGACCCAGTGGCGGTTCATGATCTCGCGCAATGAGCGGTCGGTGATCCACACGGTCATCTTGATGATGTCGTCGGGCGAGCCGCCCGCCGCCGCCATCACCCGCCGCACATTCTCGAACATCAGCCGGCATTGCTCGTCGAGATCGGCCGGAACCTTGCCGGTTTGGGGATCGGCGCCGGAGATCGCGCCGGACACGACAAACGGGCCGCGCCGGCTGGCGCTCGGGATCGGGTTGACGTGCTTTGCTCCTGCCACGTCGATACTGCGCCGCTTTTCCATGGGTCACCTCCCGATGTGGACCGCGTTTCGATTCACCTTATACGCCAATTCGGGCCATCGTCTTGACGATAGCCCGGGAGAAAGCCTACACAGCAAGACCCGCGCTTTTGACAAGCGCATGCCTCGAGGGAGGATGGCAGATGGCTCGCATCAGGCATATTGCACTCGTCACCGATGATCCCGCGAAGACCGCAGAATTCTACAAGGAACATTTCGGCCTGACCGAGCTGTATCGCCGGCCCGGGGATACCGGTGAAAAAGGTGTTTGGCTCAGCGACGGCTATATTTATTTCGCCATTCTGAAATATGGCGAGCCCGGTGCTCCGAAGCTCGGCCCGGGACAAACCTCCGAGATGCGTGGGATCCACCACATCGGATTTTATGTCGACGACGAGCAGGCAACGGCCAAGTCCCTGGAGGCCGCGAATTATTCGCCCGTGCCGATTCCGAAAACCGAAAGGCCGGAGCGGACCCCGATGGGCGACGCGGTCAATCTGAAGTATCTGGGTCCCGATGACGTACACATCGATCTACGCAGCCGCGGCTGGAATGAAGCGATCAGCTTTGCGATGCAGCGCTACGATCTGACGCCGGTCAAAGAGGAAGCAGCCGAATAGTTGGCAAACCGTTTCACTTGGGAGGATGTGCCGATGATCTACGAAGTCCGTACCTACACCCTGCGCCCCGGAACCTTGGCCGAATTCGAGGAGCGCTACGAGAAGCGCCTCCCGCTGCGGGAGAAACACTCCAAATTGGGGGCCTTCTGGCACACCGAATTCGGTCCGCTCAATCAGGTCGTCCACGTCTATCCCTATGACGACCTGCAACACCGCACGCGGGTACGCGCCGCGATGGCGCAAGACGCCGCGCGCAACGCGCTCCCCGGCGGCGGCGAGTTCATCGCGGCACAGGAAGCCGAGATCATGAACCCGGCGCCGTTCATGCGCCCGCTCGGCAGCCGCGATTACGGCACCGGGAACGTGTATGAGATGCGAACCTACACCTATGCCCCGGGCGACATCCCGAAGGTGCTGGAGGCGTGGGGCAAGGCGATCGAGGCGCGGGAGCGGTTCTCACCCCTGGCGGCCTGCTGGACGAGCGAACTCGGCGGGCTCAACAAGTTCGTCCACATCTGGGTCTACAAGGATTTGAACGAGCGCGCCCGGGTGCGTGAGGAATCCCGCCGTCCCGGCGGCGCCTGGCCGCCGCAAGCCGGCGTCCGCCCGGTCCGCCAGGAAAACAAGCTGCTGATCCCGGCGGCCTTCTCGCCGGTGCGGTAGTTCGGGGGCGGGTCCCCGCCCCCGGTCCGTTCGGCGCCCTCTCCGGCACTGCGCGTCCCTGCGAGAGAGAGGGGACCCGCCCCGCAGGGTTGAGTGGGTGAGGCTTTACGGCCGCGAGCATGCGTTTGGTTTTCACCGCTCGCTCTTTTGTCGATATGACCGCGAATGGCCCCCGGCTGTGCTCTCGGGATGGGACCTGCTGGGTGCCGTGCACCGACCGAGGAGAACATTAGGTTCTCGGCAGCCAAGGCGCGTGATAATGCACAATGCGTTTGGGTGAAAATACCGGTCCGCGCCAACTTGACGAACTTCTCGATCGAGCGACGCTCGGCGCCCGCGTTCTAACTTTGACTGGCGAAGTACGCGACCTGCAACTGCGCTTCAGCGCGTTGGAGGGTCGCTTTGCCGCAATGGAAAGCCGCTTCAGCGCGATGGAGATCCGGCTCGGGGCCATCGAGCGACGGCTGGACGTCCAGGAAGAACGGATGTCCGCGATGCTTGCGGTGATCGTGCGGATCGCCGAGCGGCTTGATCGAACGACGGAGCCCCCATCGGGCTAAATCCGTACGGCGGTAGGCGAGACGAATGCCTGCCTCTCCCGCCAGCGATCCGATTCTGAAGCGCTTTCGCGCCGCGCTCGACGCGCTCTACGGCGACCGCATCGAGCGGGTGGTGGCGTACGGCTCGCGGGCACGCGGCGACGCGCAGGAGGAATCCGACTACGACGTGGCGGTGTTTTTAAAAAGCCTCGCCAACCGCTGGCAGGAGGTCGACCGCATCGTGCCGCTCGTCACCGATATCCTCTACGAAGACGGCGCCTTTATCCACGCCATGCCCCACCGGGCGGGCCCCTATGAAGATGGCACCTCGCTGATGCGGGAAATTCGCCGCGAAGGCATCGATCTGTGACGCCTGAGGCGAAAGAGCATCTCGACAAGCCCCGTCACTGCTTAAATGGGAGCGGGCTGTCACTGTAACCTCGTCACCGCAACCTCCACGGCAAGCACCTCGATGCCGAGCTACTCGAAACCGTCACCATGCAGGCGAAGGAATGAGCCGCTGCCCCGGTGATATCTCGATCACGCACTTGGCCGCGAGTGAGGTGATCACCGCGATTGCCATTTCAAGCTCGACCTGATCCTGATCTACACAAGTCGGACGAAACGCTTTGCCGAGACGCATTTAACGCTCGCCTCCGATCGCAAAAACTTGCGAGGAGTAATCATTCGTGCCAACATGATCGCTGAATCCAGGTAGCGATAGCGGCTTTACACATATCCTCTTGCTCCAAGTAATGCATTCCGTCTGGTGGGGCAGATAGCATCGCGCTTTTCACCGCATCTTGATCAACGCCCATTTCTAGGGCGTATCGTATGATTAATGCTTATCCGGTTGACACCCAAGCATACCATTGGTAGTTTAGCGGCGGAAACGAGATGCCGCCATGCCCGCCGTTGTCTTGCCCCGCGCGGATCTGCCCTTTC
>Ga0210401_10007013_pt1 | contig 11360 bp, 9 predicted proteins | sample IncBWH32MmetaG_FD_150866 | JGI IMG/M metagenome (GOLD analysis project Ga0210401, IMG submission 150866) | Forest soil microbial communities from Barre Woods Harvard Forest LTER site, Petersham, Massachusetts, United States - Inc-BW-H-32-M | ecosystem: Environmental > Terrestrial > Soil >... | reverse complement strand
GTCGCAGCCGAAATCGAGAGGCTCGAAAAAACTGCTGCGGCAAATCTAACTGGCACAAGGTCTCTAGGTACCGGCAACGCCCTTGTTCACCAGAACTTTAACGATTCTCGCCCGTAGGCGGGTCGGAAGGGTTGAAGACCCATGCACATTGCGAACAGCCCCAACCGCGAACGTGCGGTTGGTCTATCCACACCATCTTGCGCATGGTTGGGAATTTGGAGTCATGCTGTGCAGTGGCGGGCACGTTGTGTACGATACCGAACACATCGCCCTGTCGGTAGAGGGTGAACGCTGTATTGCCTAGGCACGTCCTTCACACGGCTGTCCGCTTATCCAATTGCTCAAGCCATCGGTCAAGCGACGACTTGCGGAACCTCAGGCTCTTGCCAAAAACCGAATGGCGGAATGTTCCGCTGAACACTCAGATCGCAACAATCACCCGCCCTACTTTCACCGGATGCTCGACCAACTCATGGGCGCGTGCTATTTGATCCAAGGGGATGATTTCTGCGATGTCGAGTCCCCGCCATCCTGCCTCAAGCGCCTTATTGATGTCGTGAGTCGCTTCGATCTTCGCCTCGGCTGGCACATCGTCGCTGCCGACGAAGAAGAGTCTCGCGTTCACAAAAACGAGTTGCCAGACCGGAGTCTCCGGCATCGGAGTATTCGTGGCGTAGGCAGCAATAGAACCGCCCTGTGCCAAGACTTCCGTATCGGTCTTGATATTCGCTCCGAAAGCCACCTCGACTATGTGATGAACTCCATCGGGAGCCAAAGCTCGTACGCGCTGAGCCAAGGCTTCCCCAGTTAGCAAAACTTCATCCGCTCCCGCTCGTGATGCGATTTCCTCATCAGCTTCGGCACGGCACGTAGCGATCACTCGTGCTCCCGCCTGATGCGCTAGTTGAACGGCACAAGCTCCGACCGCACCCGCACCGCCTTGCACTAAGACTGTCTTTCCCTTAAGCGAACCTGCAACGTGAACAGCACGATGAGCGGTGATACCGGGGATGCCAAGACAGGCACCTTGCTCCAACGGCACGCCTTCGGGCAACGGAACCACTTGCCTTGAGGGAAGCACAGCATACTCGGCGGCAGTCCCGAACGCACGATAGGACTGAGCGCCGTAGCACCAGACGCGCTGACCGATCCACTCCCGCGACACTCCATCACCGACTGCGTCAACTGTGCCCGAACCATCGCTGTGAGGAATGACACGCGGGTATGGCATCCCGACGCCGAACGCATCCTCGCGTTTCTTGACATCGCCCGGATTGACCCCAGAGAAAGCACATTGCTGTCGAGCAGGGCGCCTTCGTATCCCACTCAGCTTCGCTTTTGACGTCATCCACGGCTTACGCACGGTCTATCCCATCCCGCTTGCGCTGGCAGCATCTTGGGACCCCGCGGTAGTGGAGCATACGCAGGAGATGGCTGCGCGCGAGGCTTCGGCCGTGGGGATCAACTGGACGTTCGCACCGATGCTGGATATAGCTCGGGATCCGCGATGGGGTCGCATTATGGAAGGCGCGGGCGAGGATCCGTATCTCGGTTCGCGGATGGCGGAGGCTCAGGTCCGGGGGTTCCAGGGCGATCACATCGGCGCGCCCCACCATCTGCTCGCCTGCCTTAAGCATTTTGCCGGGTATGGCGCCGCCGCAGGCGGCCGTGACTATGAGGAGTCCGACATTTCCGACGAGCAGTTGGAGAATGTCTACCTGCCCCCATTCCACGCTGGCGTCAAGGCTGGTGCCGGTTCGCTGATGAGCGGCTACATGGACCTTAATGGCGTGCCTGGAACAGGAAATCGCTGGCTGCTGCACGATGTTCTCCGGGAGCGCTGGCACTTCGCGGGTTTCGTGGTGTCCGATTGGCAGTCCGTCCAAGACCTAACAACGCATGGTTTCGCCTCCGATCGAGAGAACGCGGCTGCGCGAGCCGTTAATGCTGGCTTGGATATGGAGATGGTCAGCCACTTGTACCGCGACGAGATTCCAGCGACTCTGAAGGATGGAAAAGTAAAGCAATCCACGATCGATCAGGCTGTGCGCAACATCCTCCTCATAAAGTACCGTCTCGGCCTCTTCGAACATCCTTACGTCGATCTAGCCGAGGTTCGGAGGCAACTGGTTACGCCGGAACAGCGGGAGACTGCGCGTTACGTAGCGACCCGCACCGCTGTGCTGTTGCGCAATCAAGACAATCTGCTTCCGCTGAACAAGCAGATTCACTCGATCGCGGTCATCGGTCCACTCGCTGACTCTAAGCCTGACACCATGGGTTCCTGGAGCTTGGCGGGGCACTACGACGATACGGTCACGGTGCTCGATGGTCTCCGCAGACGCTTCCCGACGGGAGTTACGATCAACGCCACCAAAGGCGTCGAGATCAGCCGTGATCTGCCGCCAAGCATCTTCGATGATCAGTTTCAAAGCCCGAAGCCGACCCTTACTACCGACGCGGCGCGGCAAGCGGAGTTCCGGTACGCCATCAGCCTCGTCGAACAATCTGAGGTCGCTGTGCTCGTCCTTGGTGAGCGTCAGGACATGAGCGGCGAGCGGGCCAGCCGGTCTTCGCTCACTCTCCCTGGGCAGCAACAGGAGTTGCTTGAAGCAGCAGTTGCGACGGGTAAGCCGGTCGTTCTCGTCCTATTGAATGGGCGCCCGCTCGACATCACATGGGCTTCCGAGCATGTGCCTGCAATTCTCGAGGTCTGGTACCCAGGCACCGAGGGCGGGAACGCGGTTGCCGACCTTCTCTTTGGCGACGCAGTTCCCGGAGGGCATTTGCCGCTGGCCTGGCCGCGAACGGTGGGTCAAATTCCGATCAACTATGCCAGAAACGTCACGCAAATTCCCGAGGACCCGGATCATCGCTATTGGGATAGTTCCAGTCTTCCGCTCTATCCCTTTGGCCATGGCTTGAGCTATACCAGCTTCACCATCGGCAAGCTGAAGCTGAACACAACCTCCGCTCGTGCTGGCTCGTCATTCACGATCTCGGTCGATGCCACCAACACTGGCAAGCTTGCGGGAGATGAGGTCGTCCAGCTTTACACGCATCAAGGCTCAGGTTCCGCGAGCCGCCCGATTCGTGAGCTCAAAGGCTTTCAACGTGTTCGGCTCGGGCCCGGTGAAACCAGGACAGTCACACTTACCCTTGACACCAATGAACTCAGCTTTTGGAGTCCGCAGACGCATCAGCGCTCGATCGAGCCCGGTAGCTTCGATCTCTGGGTGGGCGCAGATGCGAACGCTGCGATGCATTCCAGCTTTACGATCACCGATTAGCAATCAGTTGAAACGAAACCTGGGAGTCTTGGCTTCACACAGAGATAGTAGGATTACTTTCGGTTTGCCCGTCATCCGGCAGCGATTCGCGATCACTTCCCATAAACCGACTTCAGGCCCGCGTCCTGAGAAGTCAGACGCCGATCGCCTTGCCGGCCTGAGGGCGCTGTGCCGTACGCTGAATATTCGAGCGCACCTCGATTAGATAATTTGCGGCCCGCTTGCGGGCCTTAATGACGATGCTATCTCCAAGCGCTCGCGGAACTATAGAATGCTGGCATTCCGATGAGGGCTGACGTCGATCTCGATATCGGGCGCAAGACCTTTACGTCCGGCCTTTTGCAGGAGTTGATCGCTGTGCTGCGAAGATGCCGGACGGGCAATCTGGTCGGGGTAGTCGGCGACGAAGAGAGCGTTGGACCTGAGTTGGAAACGTGGTGCCGGTTCACAGGAAATCCACTGCTGGAGGCTTCGCTCGAAAACGGCCGTTCGCGGTGGGTCTTCCGGTGCGGGGTTGTTGCGGCGTCTGCCGGAGTACCAGCAGAAGACGATCGGCCGGTGGGCTCGCGGCTTTGGCTCTATACGAATTTCGACTGTAACCTGCATTGCGACTACTGCTGCGTGCGTTCATCACCCGTCGTGCCGCGACGGGAATTAGGACTCGCACGTGTGGAGCGGATCGCCCGTGAAGCGGCGGAGCTTGGGGTCAAAGAAATCTTCGTCACCGGAGGCGAGCCGTTTCTGCTCGAAGATATCGGCGAGATTCTGCTTTCTTGCGCTACCGCCGCCCCGACGACAGTGCTGACCAACGGAATGTTGTTTACCGGGCGACGCGCGGAAAGCTTGCGAGCGTTGCCGCGTGATCGAATTGTCCTGCAAATCAGCTTGGACAGCGCTACGCCAGAACTGCACGACCTGCATCGCGGGCCCGGCACATGGGCGCGCACGCGCGAAGGTATTCAGCGCGCTCGTGCGAATGGCTTTCGCGTGCGGCTGGCTGCCACGGTTTCGACCGACGTCGAGGCTGAGACGTTCCGGCAATTCCTCGATGAGGAGAAGATTGCGGCAGAAGACCGGGTAATCCGCCGGATTGCGTTGCGTGGCTCTGCCGCTGAAGGTGTCGCAATTAGTCGAGCCGATTTAGTGCCGGAAGTCACCATTACAGCCGATGGCGTGTACTGGCATCCGGTCGGTGCGGAGGATGCCGATCTGCTTGTGACGCGCGACATTTTTCCTCTCTACGAGTCCTTCGCTGCAGTCCGCCGCGCTTTCGACCGCGAAGGCGAACACGCCCATAAGCTGGCCAGAATATTTAATTGCGCGTGATGGTTGTTTATGCTGCCAGCGAAAGCCAGGCAGCGATCGAATTTCGTGTTGCTACGAGATCGGCCAGGTCTCGACAGCCAATTTCGCAAGCAGTACGCGCATTCTATTGTCGGCCGGTACCGCAGCAATCCCCTTATGCTTAAACTCGATTGCGTCGTCGTGTCCAGCTATTGCTTATACCCCCAAACAGAAGAGTTGCGGGTCGTCCAGCCTACGCCGATTTCGCCAATAGTCGCTCGAAGAATCCCTGCTGCGCAGCCGCCTGGCGCAGTGCAGCGTAGCCATTCACCTGAGGCGGCAGCCAACGCTGAAGTCCTTCGGCGTCGAGTATCGAGCGATGAACCGGGTTGTCGTAGCTCATGGCTAAGAGCGCATCGGCGAACCGGCGCTCCCGCTCTGGGTCGAGATCGGGCCGCGCCGTGAACATACAATGGTTGTATGCCGCAGAGGACCATATCTCACAAAGGCCGCCTTCGGGCACCAGGCGCTCACTGCGAACCGTGTTCCAGAAGGGGCTGCCGATTGCGCCGGCGTCGGCCCGCCCGTCGAGGACGGCGCGGACCGCTTCCACTTCGCTGGTCCCGGTATCACCATGTTTGCCTAAGTCGCTGTCGAAGCGTAGCGTGCGGTAATCCTTGCCCTCGCGCATGCCTTGTTGCTCCAAGAAGTGAACGGGCAGAATCGCCGCGTGTCCACTGTCTCGGCTGCCCAGCGCGAGCGTTCGATTTCTCAGATCGGAGAGCGTAGAAATGGGACCTCCGCTGACTGCGACAATCTTTGTCATCCAGCCGAGATCGGTGTCGCGCATGGCAACCGCGCGGCAGGCGTGGCCACTCCACTCATCCGCTTGCAGGTAAGCAAGATTTGTATTCCAGGCAATATCGATACGCGGCGCTGCATCGCCCGGTTGAGTGAGGAGCGCCATAACCTGGGCCTCGTAGCTCTGAAATAGAACGACCTCAACGGGAAGATGCGCTTCCTCATGAAAATAGCGGCGCATCCCCTCCCAAATCGTAACCACTTTCGGATTATAGGCGACAGCTCCCACCCAGATTGTTTTGCTCATATCCTCTCACTTCTTGTCAGCGGTGTTTGACAAAACCTTCAAATCCCCGCCCTATCTCGCAAAAAGCGCGAGACAGGGCCTGGCACCCATCGATTCCATTTCAGAAGAGCGGCATTCCCAACAGCGACTTCCCGATGAACTCGCGCAGAACATCGCCCGTTGGCGCCATCACCGCGCCCGCATGCGCATCACGGAACAGGCGTTCGATGCTTAGATGCTTTGAGAACGCCGCACCGCCGCAAACGCGCATGGCTGCTGAGGTGACGCTGATAGCGACGTCGCCTGCGGCGGCTTTGGTCTCCAGCACGCGCATCATGGTCGTCTCGCGGGGCCTCTCAAGATGGTCAATCAGATCGTCGATGCGCGCCGACAGTCCGTCAGTATCAATCTGCATCGTCGCGAGCTGCGCCCGTAACGTCGGCAGGCTCTCGCCGAGGCTCTGGCCTAGATGCTCAAATTTCGCGCTTTTGAGGTGCGAGACCGTCCCGGCAACTGCCGCTCGACACAACCCCAGGGCCACGGATGCCGTCCCCAAATTAAACAGCGGGAGCACCACGTTTAGCATGGCCGGAAAACCGGCACCGTCATCAGTGAGCTGAAGAGAGGATGGGACTTCGCAATCGTCCAGCGTAATGGGCGCAGAAGCGTTGGCCCGGAGTCCCAGACCGTCCCACGGCCCCGCCACGGCAAGGCCGCGCCTCTGCGCAAGGAGAAGATAGAGGGTCGAATCGGTGGGCCCGGTTCCTTCAGGGGCAAGCGAAGAAACGACATAGCTCTGTGCATGACCCGCGCTGGTCACCCACGATTTCTTGGCGCTGATTCGCACGCCGTTACCATTCCGATGTGCACGGGATATAGGTGCCCAGAAATGGCTGCGCGAGCCCGCTTCACTGAAAGCGAGAGTGGATAAGTGGCGACCCAAAGAGATCTCTTGCAGTATGGGCCTGACAGCCTGCGTCGCGCTTGGACGCGCCGTCGAGATCGCAGCGGTGCCGAGGAGGTGCATGAGATATACCATGGCGACCGAAGCATCGGCCTCAGCGAGCGTTGCGATCACCGCCGCAAACGTGCGGGGACCTAATCCTAAACCGCCAACATCCGCGGGTAACATCAGCCCCAGCAGTCCAGACTCACCAAGCGACGCCACAGCCTCTGTAGAGAATCGTCCCGCCTTATCGTTTTCCCCTGCGGATGGCGCCAGCACACGACTAGCGATCTCCCGGGCTTTCAAAACGGCCGCGTCATGAATCATGATCGCTCCTATCATCCGCCAAATCTACTGGACCGAGCCAGAATTGTCGCCGAGAATACGCGGACTGATCAAACAGTCTCTGCCGGGTTGCCGAGCCCAGGCAAGGGAAAGCGCGCCGCAAAGATTGGTAATGGGAGTCGGCTTCTCGCCAGCGATCGGTCGGTTACCGCTATTGCGTTTGTCACGAAATCGCAGTTGCTTCGTAGTTCTGTTTAATGCCGGCGATGAGCTCATAGTCTGCGTCGCTGCCGCCCAGATATTGTGCCGCGGTTCAACCATGGCAGCTCTGGCAGTAGATACGGTCGTTCTGCGAAGAAGCATACGTCGCGATCGTTTCACGTTCGGCTGGCGGTCAGACTGTTGTCGACCGGTGAGCAGAACTTGCACGAGATCGCACAACGGTTTGGTGGTCGACTGAACACCAATGAGCCGCGAATGCCAGGCAACCCTTCCGGAAGTTGAATGCGAGCCACTGACGATCCTCCAATTTGGCAAAACTAAGCGGCCTCGCCTTTCTTTTCCCAGTCCGGCCTGACATAGCCGACGTGGGCCATGATTCGTCCCATGTCGCGATAGTCGTTTGGGTCGGTTGGCTGCCACGTGTCCAGGCCATCGACATAGCGGTTGAACATGCAGAAGGCTGCCGCGATCAGCACTGTATCGTGAATCTTTTTATCCGTAGCGCCCTGCTGGCGCGCCCGCGCGACATCTTCAGGCGTCACGTGCTTGCCACCCTTTTGAACCTTGCCCGCAATCGCGAGCAGCGATTTCAGTCTGTCGGAGATTTCGGCGGAGGCGTAGTTGCGTTTGACGCGATCGATCAGGTCGTAGTCTCCACCCAAGTGTTCAGCCGCTGCCGCTCCGTGCGAGAGTTGACAGAAGCAGCAATCGTTCTGCGAAGAGACGTACATTGCGATCATTTCGCGTTCGGCCGGGGTCAAGGTGTTCGGGCCGCGTAGCAGGACTTCCACGAGTTCGCGCAGCGCCTTGGTGCTTTCAGGACTGATTGCCATCGGACCGAGAATGCCTGGGGCGCCTTCGGGTACTTGAATGTGGGCCATGAGGTTGTTCCTTTCTAATGCCTAAATTCCAAGAATCTTTGCTGCCATTGCCGTTCCCTCGATGCGGCTCTTCACTTTTGCGAAAGCCGTCTCCCGCGAAGTGGAGGTGTCGTCAGCAAAAGGCGAGAAGCCGCAATCGTCGGTTGTTCCCAGCGACTCCAGGGGAATGAATTCTGCTGCCTCTAGAACGCGATCCCGTACCGTTTCCGGACTTTCGGTCTTTGGATTAATAGGGTCTGTGACGCCCACGAAGAGCATCTGACCGGGCTTAAGCAGGTTTCGGATCGTGCTTAGCACGCGCCGGCGATCCACTTCGCTGGCTAATTGAACATAGAAGCGTCCGACCTTCAAACGGAACAACTGCGGCAGCAGACCCGCGTAGTCCACATCGGCGCTATGCGTGGAATCATGATCGCCGCCAGGGCAAGTGTGTACTCCAATTTTCTTCCTCTCAGCATCCGAGAACTTATCGAGCACGCGGTTGTTCAGCTCAATGAATGTATTCAACAATCCGCCGGAGGGATCGAGCTTGAGTGCCAGGCGTCCTTCCGTGAAATCGCTCTGCACGCACGCGGCGTTGGCTTCCAGACACTCCCGAATATCCCTCGCTGCATCCTGAACGAGATCTTCCAAAAACACCTCGCGCGGATACCCGTTCAGGCCATTCTGCGGATAGAGCAGGCTCAGCGCCGATGCCGAAATCACAGCCTGTTTCACCGGCCGGTGAGCGTGTCGTTGAGCGGCCTTAAGGTAGGTCACTGCATGGACGCCGTAGCGGAAGGGGCCTCTGGTCAATCGCGGCAACTGCCGCGTGTGACCATCTGCAAAAGGAATGGTGACGCCGTCCGCGGCGAGATTCTCCAGGCCCACAAGTGGGTAAGTAGCAAAACTCGGCTTGGTCTGTTCACCGTCCGTTATGACGGGCGATCCGGTAGCTTCCAAGCGGCTGATCGTATCACGTAGTGCTGCTTCTTTCGCCGCATGGAACTGCTCGTCCGAGATCTGTCGTGCAGCACGAGCCCGCATCGCCGCCAACAACTCCGGGGGGCGCGGTATGCTGCCAATGGGTTCGGTCGGGATCGGCATGGTGTACGGTTCTTTGACCTCAATCAGAAAGTTCAACCCCGGCGCAAGCTGACTCGTTGCGTTTTGCTGTTAGAGGACAGGTCTACCCTTCAATCTGACAGACAGTTCCGAATGCGAGAAACCTTACTTGCGATTGCTGAATCGCGGCAATAGTAGAAAAAGACTAGAGATGGTCGTCGGGGAATCCGTGTACCATTCGACTCCTTACGAATACCGTCGCAGGCGTGTTGCCGTTTAGAAGGAACCCGTGATCTTGGCTCCTCACTCTCAAAGCACAGATACAATGCAACCCGCCGAAAAAACGTCCGAGATCACTGAGTTCGATCTCGGCTATTACGGCTGGCGCGTAGTGTTAGCGGCGTGTCTCGGCGTGATGGCGGGATTCGGCTCGCTGTTCGTCTATACATTTTCTGTTTTTGTGAAGCCGCTGGCTGCGGAATTCGGCTGGAGTCGCGAAGCCATCTCAAGCGGCTTCGCAATTGCCGCCGTTACTTTGGGCGTCATTTCCCCGTTCCTTGGCCGGTGGATCGATCGATTCGGCCCTCGCCGCATCATTCTTATTTGCATGATGGTGTACGTGTGCGCCATCGCCTCGTTGTCGCTGTTGCGCTCCGGGTTGTGGCAGTTTTACCTGACTTGCTTCGTACTGGGTGTAGTTGGAAACGGCGCAGCTCATCTGGCTTATTCGCGATCGATTTCCACCTGGTTTCAGCGACGCCTGGGAATGGCATTGGCCTTCGTCATGGTGGGAGCGGGTTTGGGCGCCATGATTTTACCCGTCGTCGCTCAATCCATCATCAGCCGGTCTGGCTGGCGAGCAGCGTACGCGTCACTCGGCGGTGTTGCATTGTTACTCGGCTTGCCTCTCAGCTGGCGCTACATCCGCGAGCGCGAGGTGATCGGGCACGGGTTCGCTCCGGTAGCTCATTCTGGAATGACATGGCAGCAAGGCCTTCGCTCTTTTGCCTTCTGGATCATCACTGCCATCCTTTTCGTGAGTTCGATCAGCATGAACGGGGCGATCACTCACCTCTCCGCGTTGTTGACGGATCGAGGCCTCACCGCCGGAAACGCGGCGCTATGCGCTTCCGTACTCGGTGGATCAAGTCTGCTTGGCAGGATCGTTGTTGGATGGCTGCTAGACCGATTTTTCGGGCCACGGGTTGCGCTTGTAATAAACCTCACTACCGCGCTAGGCATTTTACTCCTGGCTCGGGCGAACAGTTTCCCGGCGGGTTGCCTTGCCACTGCGCTCATTGGCGTCGGGGCTGGCGGCGAAGCCGCCATTACACCTTACCTGCTAACGCGTTATTTTGGGCTGCGCGCTTTTTCCACTCTTTACGGTCTCACCTGGACGTTCTACGCCGCTGCAGGAGCAATCGGACCAGTGATACTGGGGCGCGCATTTGATGCGACTGGCTCCTATTCCTCTTTGCTCGTTTTCCTCGCAGGAACGCTAGGGCTGGCGGCCACGACGAACCTCTTGCTTCCTCGTTATGCGGATTCGTTGACCATTGAGGTGAACTAACCCGAAGACTCCAAGCCAATGCATCACACGCAGCAGTTCTCTGGCCTCTGATCATCTGCGTTCTTCGCTGCGAGGGTCATCAACTTTTGTTCGTTGTTGTGAGCGGAATCGCGCCAGCGAAAGGTGACTTGGTCATTGGCGGAAGAGACGAGTCGGTGGTTGGAGATGGCGACGCGATGGGTGTGGTGGCCTAAATAACAGAGCGCATGCTCAGCGCCTCCGAAGGGGCGTTTGGAGTAGACGTGCCAGTCGTTTCGGAACAGGATTCTTATCCAGGCGGAGAAGGCTTTGGGGGAAGCGAGAGGTTTCAGGTTGCCATGGAAGCCAAGCTTGCCCTGCCGGAAGTTGCCTTGCAGAGCGGCCACAAACTTACCGCGAAAGACGCGACTGAGTACCTACGGGAAGGAAGAAGGGGTAGCGTGGCCGGTGTGGGTCATCAAAACCTCTTCGGTCGGAGAAAATCGTGATGCGAGAATCGACCGACTCGTCGTGGTCACTGCACGGTCGTTGGGCAAACGATAGATAGAGTCCCAGCTACGGCGCTGAGACTTGTTTCCTGCGGAAACCATCCTCAGGCTGACGTGATCGAACCGTCGTCACGGTGTTCGATCAACATGGCTCGACTGGTCATTAGTGGTGTCGTTGTTAAGCTGCGTGTGACCAGGTATAGCGATGATGAAGACCGCCCATGCGAGGCAGGGCCAAAACGTTGCGCGCCTGGTGCGGGCGTGCTTCAACCGACCGTCTCGCC
>Ga0210401_10007011_pt1 | contig 11361 bp, 15 predicted proteins | sample IncBWH32MmetaG_FD_150866 | JGI IMG/M metagenome (GOLD analysis project Ga0210401, IMG submission 150866) | Forest soil microbial communities from Barre Woods Harvard Forest LTER site, Petersham, Massachusetts, United States - Inc-BW-H-32-M | ecosystem: Environmental > Terrestrial > Soil >... | reverse complement strand
CATAGACTACTGAAGCTGCATTAACTGTCGTAACAGTGCGCCCAGAAAAAGCCGCTGGACTACAGCGGGTGCAACTCCCGCCCGGAAACTGGTTTGCCGCACCCGATGGCAAGCGAGGTCGGTTGATTCTCAGTAACGAAAAGCGCAGTTTTCTAGGGATTTCTTTGCGAGCAGCCGGGCGGCACCAGTTCCTTTGCTGGGAGTTGAGCGTTAAAAACGCCCGATTTGAACAGTTGCGCCTCCTTGGGAGCACACCGAACTCTGCTGATTACAATCGAGACGGCGACGATTCGAGGTGAGTGATGGGTGCTGCCGAGGCAAAATACGTCTTCCACAATTACGGTCATCTGATGACGCCCAAGGAAAGACTGGCGTTCAATCATCTAGGCGGCACGATGAAAGCCACGTTGGGGCGCAGTGACCGTGCTGCGCAAGAGGAGGTCAAGACCGGATCAACACACCTGCGCAGGTGGTTATCGGACGATCCAGAGGCTTTACTTTTGGCACGCGACGGCTACGATGCATTCGTATTACAGACCGGACAGAGAATCCTGAACGACAACCGAGGTCTGATCCTCTTGAACTACTGCCCCCGATGCGGCGGCCTAGCACGCACGCCAAAAGCTCGACAATGCCGATTCTGCGGAAATGATTGGCACACCGAAACGGGATCATCAGCCCGACTCGTGTAGAATGCCTCTACACCCGCGAAGCTCCCGTCCCGCCTTTCTTCCCTAATTCTCAATACAGGTGATGGAAATGAACCAGATGACTCGACAAGAAATCCTCGACGCCATATTGCCGCTCAATGAGACGCAGAATGCGGCTCGGCGTCTTCAATGGTTGATCGAATTGGGCTCTGAGATGACCGTATCCGCCCGCGTTGGCTACCCTACCGTGGAAAACAAGATCGAACACCTTGTTGCGTTCAACGAGTTGCAGCATCAGCTTTACAACCAAATGCTGCATTGCCAGACAAACGACGAGTGGTACAAGGTCGAGGAGTTATTAGAGAACCTTAGAAAGTACGCTGTGGCGGCAGGAGTGGCTGGCGACTTCGGCTGGGCTGTACACACTTCAATCCGGTCACTGACCAAGCAGTAGCGGCTTCAAGAGCGTTAACTGGCGAAAAGTGCGCCGTGAGAAGGCGCTGGACTTCAGCGGGCAAAACGGGAAATCGCCTGATTGTGACAGTTGAGGATTTGGCGAGACTTCGACCTTGTCAGGTCTCCTGTCACAAAAACTACATCTTTCGTTTCCGAACTGCTCATTCAGGTACGCCTCCGCAGTCTGTTCCGAAACGCCTGCATCTACCCAACGAGTGGAAATCCCAGCATAGATTCGTTCGGCTCTCGCTTTTGCCTCTGCAACTGACGGATGTGCCGAGCAGCCCAAAGTGTTCCACTCACGGTCACAGTGGAATAGCAATACTTCTGACAATTTCTTGTTCTCACAAATTGCCAAGCAAGGCGCTTGGCCCAATTCTCTGGACAACGACAACTATTCCGATTGGTATCACGCAGAAAAGGGCGACCTTTAGCAACGCGGCGTCAATCCAAAGGAGATGAAGTGCCAGCCTCGAAACAATCGACTCTCCACGTAAATCCCACAGCGCCCACCAAGCTGCGACCATCCCCAGCAGGACGATCTGAATCCAACGCCGAGAGGTTATCCACGTCGCGGTTTTTTCGAAGCTGGTCATTGGCTTGGACACAGAGTGTAGCTCAACTCTTCGGCGTACTCGCGCTAGAGAGCGAACCCGTCGATCCGAGGCTCTGAACTCTGCCATAATGTGTGCCTTTATGTGCGGACGCTACCGATTGTCAAGGGGAAAGCAGGGGAAAGCAGATGGTCGAGGAGCACTTCGAATCTGCCGATTGGCAAGACGACTGGAGTCCTCGGTTCAACATCGCGCCAACCCAGCAATCCCGGTGATGCGCCAGAATCCGAAGGAGCCTGTTCGCCAGATTTCGACCATGCGTTGGGGTCTGGTTCCGAGTTGGGCGAAGGACACGTCCGGCGCGGCGAGGATGATCAACGCACGTTCGGAGACAGCAGCCACGAAACCTGCTTTTCGCGACCCCCTAAGGTATCGACGGTGTTTGATCCCGGCAGACGCTTTTTACGAGTGGAAGAAGACGCCTCCGCCCAAACAGCCATACTGTTTCGAAGTCAGTGATGGGCAGTTGTTCGCGTTCGCTGGATTGTGGGACGGCTGGAAAGACCCGAGCGGGAATTGGGTAAAGACTTGCTCAATTCTCACCACGACCCCGAACGCAGTGACCTCGGTTGTTCACGACCGGATGCCTGTGATTCTCGATCCTGCTGATTATGATCTGTGGCTCGATCCGGGCATGCAGAACGTGGCTGCAATCTCCGAATTGTTGAAGCCCTATGATACCCGGCTGATGCGGTGCTTCCCCGTGAGCACGCGGATCAATCACGTGGCGAACGATGACGAGGAATCCTCGCAACCTGTTGAACCAGTGCAGGCTCAGAATCGGCTCTTCGTCTGACAAAGAGAGCAGAAATAATGGACGCTGTTCCTTGCGGTAAGATGCTCCAGCATGGACACTTTTCCTGAGTTCATGAAGAATCCTTCGAACCGAATTGCACAGTCGAATCAGGCAACTCCCGGTGTCGAAGGATATGTCTTCGACGGAGCCGATCAAAGCCAAATGGCATTTTGGACATGCGCCCGGACCGCAACTTCCGCCGAGCACGTACATGGGTTCGATGAATACATGCTAGTAGTGCAGGGCTGCTATACGTTGCTGATTGATGGAAAGCGCATCCCTATCAAAGCTGGTGAGGAGTATTTGATTCCTCGCGGAGTGCGCCACGGCGGGGAGGTACTGGCGGGAACAAGGACAATCCATGTATTCGGTGGGCATCGGGCTGACCGGGAGCGGCAGCCATGAGTCCGGTCGTTGACAATCCGGTCAGCGTTCCCGACCGCGAGCTTGAGGAAGACAAGAAGGCTTTTGAGCCGGAACCGCCACGCATCCGTTGCCCGCTGTGCGGCTGGTCGCCCCGCAAGGAAGACCTATGGTCTTGCACCTGCGGGCATGAATGGAACACCTTCGACACGGGAGGCGTCTGCCCCGCTTGCCTCCACCGATGGACTGAAACTCAATGCCTCTCGTGTGCTCGCTGGTCGCCGCATTCGGAGTGGTACGCCGAGTGACATCCCTCATCTTCATGTTTCAAGGCCACTTTGCGCTTGTTACATGCTGTAAGCTTCTGCCTGCACCCTCATGTCTAAGTCTCGTCAGCGTGTTTTTATCACCTTCGCCGTCGTAGTTGGCGCAGTAGTGTTGCGTACTTTTCCGCTCCGACACGAATTCCGAAAAGTGCCAAATGGTCCCAGTACGACGGCGAAAACACCTGTTGCTGATGACGTAAGCCGTTTGAACGCGACCCCAATTCATCAGTTCTGGGACATTCCTAGCGACGAATCAACAGCCCAGTCCGCCTTACGCGAACTGCTGAAACAGGCTGGAGGTGCCGGACTGCACGTTTCGATTGCGGGTGCCCGGCACAGCATGGGCGGGCAGACAATCGCCCCCGGTGGAATCAGGGTGAACATGCTTCCGCTGAGGTCGATGGAACTGGACGAAAAATCAGATTCCCTCCATGTCGATGCTGGTGCTCTTTGGGCAGATGTGATTCCGTATCTCGACCGCCACGGTCGATCTGTTGAAGTCATGCAATCGGACAACTCTTTTACGGTTGGCGGCTCTTTAAGCGTCAACTGCCACGGATGGCAGTATGGCCGTCCTCCCATCGCATCGACTGTCGAGTCCTTCCATCTGATGACGGCTGACGGGAATGTTGTGCAGTGTAGCCGTACCGAAAAGAAGGAACTGTTCTCGCTCGCACTGGGCGGCTACGGGCTGTTTGGAATCATTCTGGATGCCGATCTGCATGTCGTGAAGAATGAACGACTGCGGCTGGAGCAGGTGGTTGTGCCGCTCGATTCCGCAATGGCGTCCTTCGAGCGGAAGCTGCGCGAGCGCGGGACACCGCGAATGCTTTACGCAAGGCTAAATATCACTCCTGACCGCATGTTCGATGATGTGCTTATCAATATGTTCTATCCGGAGCAAGGCGAAATCCCGAAGCTGACAGACCCGAAGCTGCTCGAATTGCGGCGGGCGATCTTTCGCGGATCGGTCGGTAGCATTTTCGGTAAGGAAGTACGCTGGGAAGCAGAGACGAAGATCGCGCCACATTTGACCGGAACGGTGTTCTCGCGAAATCAGCTAATGGACGAATCAGCCGATTGGTATCTCGACCATTCTGACGCGACCACGGACATCCTGCACGAATACTTTCTGCCGAGGGACGGCGCAGTGCCATTCCTGAGGCAGGCAAGCACAATCATCCGTGCGCATCGCGCCGAGTTGCTCAATGTCACGGTGCGGGAAGTTCAAACTGACGGTGACACGTTTCTCCGCTATGCCGATCAGCCAATGATCGCGTTCGTGATGTTCTTCAGCCAGCGCCGGACGGCATCCGCAGACCGGGACATGGAGCAGATGACGCGAGAACTGATCGACGCGGCATTGCATTCGGGCGGGCGATACTATCTGCCGTATCGCCTGCATGCCTCGGCCGACCAGTTTCGGGCGGCATATCCCCGGAGGGACGAGTTCTTCCGGCTAAAGCGAGAGTACGATCCGACGAACCTGTTCGAGAACGAGTTCTACTTGAAATATGCGAACCCCTAACTAAGACAAGGTGGGTATCCTGCTCTACGTTACGCTTTCGGACGTGGCGCGAGTATTTCTACCCCAGATTCCCCAATCATGGCAGACTCGCCTCAGAAGGTATACCCGGCTGACCAGTGAAATCCGAAATTCTGGGCTAATGGATTCATCGGTTTGTGGTTACCGTGGCGAAGCCCTTTTTGACCAGCGATTGATTCCATCGGGTTTCGCCAGAAGTTTCGCTGCTGGGAGCGGTCAGGGGATCGCGAAAGTGGGGGCGATGAGCGTAAGGGGGATTTCGCCAACCACTCGTGCAGCGTGCGTTGAATTAAGGGCGACCTTGTAGATGAGCGTGGCCCTTTTTCGGTGGATTACAAGTCCGGTTACTTTCGGCATTTGTTATCGGAAGATGCGCCCAGTTTACTTGTTCAGTATGGGCAAATGCTCTTCCTGCGGTCTTGATTTGCCGGGGTGCGAAAAGTTGTGCCACGAGTGCTACCTCGCACAGTACGCGGCATTGACCGTCCCCAAGGACAGCTCCGGCTACAGTTGGTCTGCGTATATGCACTTGCTGCTCTGGATATTTGCCTCTTACGCGTTTGTCACGTACACGCCACCACCTGCAAAAGCGGTCGCCCTCGGGATAGGCCTTGCGGTTGTTTTGTATCTCTTCCTTTGGGCTATTTCGAAAAGGTCAGGGGAGAGCCATTCAACACCGCCCCAACGGCTTTCCTTCATTCTTGGTCTCGGCTGCGGTGTCGTGTGGAAGATAACTGGCGCGGATGTCTGGGGAAGACTCGGCATAGCGTGCATATTCGCGAGCGCTGGCTATAGAGCTGTTTACAGAGCTATCGGTCGGGCTAAAACCACGCCTCGCTGACCGCCCCCAGTGAAGCCCTCCCGCACTTGCAGGTCAGTTGACGCTATCAGGCCTTAGCGCAAGCGTGCGCCGTTTGTTCGCCCGCCCAACGAAAGGTGGGGGCACCGCTCTCGGCGCTTACGCCTGCCCCTGTGAGCGATCAACAGCACGCGCTTGCGACCGTTCGTCCCGTACTGCGACTCCCATCCTATACAATATCCCGCACTGTCAAACACTGAGGGACAACAATGGCGAATCTAACCAATGCGCTTCAGCAGCTTCGTGCGGAGCAGCGAGAAGCGCAGTTGCACGCAGAGAAGTTAGGCCAAGCGATTTCCGTGATCGAGTCTTTGAACGGTACGGGAGTATCCCGCAAGTCGGGACGACCGACCCGAATAGTGTCCGCAGCTTCACGGCGGAAAATGGCGCTGGCACAAAGAGCGAGATGGGCAAAGGTTCGGAAGGGACCGAAGCCAGCAGCCGGGAAAGCGAAAACAACTGGCTCGGCTCCTGCAAAGCGCACCATGTCGGCATCCGCCCGCAAGAAGATCGCGGCGGCGCAGCGGGCACGGTGGGCGAAGGTACGGGCGGGGAAGAAGAAATAGTGGGTTGGTATCTCGGGGAGCCTGCTGCGAGTATATATAGGAGCGTTGTTGAAGTATTGGTCACTTCTAAGCGTTGCCTCTGCTGAACGCAAGTCCCGTCCCGTTTTAGCGTGATCACACCTGATACGATTCCTGCCATGAACCCCATCGCCTTATATTTCGCATCGGGCGAATCATTCTATCTCGGAGCGGCATTGCTCCTGTTGGTGATAGCAGTTTCGCCGTTTACGAAGCGCCCGTGGTTGTTGCGACTGCGAAATGTGGGGACATGGCTGGCGCTGGCGATGGTTGTGATGGCCTGTCCGCCGTTTGCGTTGATCGTCGATCTGATCTTCCTCGCGGCGTTGGTGCTGTGGTTCATTGCATCGAACCGTTCCAGCGGACGATGGCTGAAATCGCGGCCCGTTGCGACTTCTGTTCTGGTGGTGTTGGTGCTGGTTCTTACAGCGATTGAGTTTTCTCACCGGAAGATGCCGATCATTACAGGCAAGCCCGGCGACCATTTGGCCGTTATTGGCGACTCGATCTCATCGGGTATTGATCCGTGTATCCCGGCATGGCCGCTCGTCCTACAGCAAGCAAATGGTATAGCGGTAAGAAACCTTGCGAGACCGGGCGCACAGTCGAGCGAGGGACTGACTATGGCAGAGAAACTAACGCCAGAAGACCATGTCGTGCTGATCGAAATCGGCGGGAATGATCTGCTGGAGGGCGTGCCATCAGAGGAATTCGGGAAGGCTCTCGACGCGGTACTGTCAAAGGTCAGCGCACCCGGACGCACGGTGGTGATGTTCGAACTACCGCTGTTCCCGCACATGATCGCGTATGGTCGAATTCAGAGAGGTCTGGCGGCAAAGTATGGAGTGTGGCTAATCCCAAAGCGATTTTTCGCCGAGGTGATCGGTGGCGCGAATGCCACTTTAGATGGACTGCATCTTTCAGATGAGGGCACGCGCCGCATGGCAGCACTCATAGCACAGGCCCTTTCGCCAGTGTTGAAGTCCGGGCGAGCCAACTGAGAAGTTGATGCCACGCCCACGACCCTGCTGGGGTGGTCACAAAGGCTTCCAATGCCTCTGAAACGTTTGACTCGACCTGAACCACTCCCCCACCGGTTTGTGCAGCAGTCGTTCTGATTGTCTAGTAATCAAGTAGAGCTTCGTATCTCATTCGCAAAATGTTCGTGAGATCATCGCTCTTTGTTTTCCTGCCATTCGCCCTTTATGAAATGAGCAGCCGACCGTTTGTCGGCTGGTCAACAACCGACGAAGATCATCGGGCGTCGGCATCGTCGAGGGCTGCGGACATCAATGTAAATGTAACTCTCAGCCCAAACGTTTAGGCTCGCAAGCTCGACCACTCCCCGACCGTCGCAACGCGCACGCTCCCGTCCGGCTGCCCGCGTTGCCGCACGGGAATCCTTCAGTTCACCGTCGCCCCGCCGCAGCATTTCTTATAACTGCTTTCCTAAACACACGGAGTCGGTTTTACACGCAGGATTTTCGCTGTCGCCCGTCAGACCCACGAAGGCTAAGGCGAAAAAGGTTCGCCGAACGGCCAACCGTCCGGATATTTTCTTCGGATATTCCGCGCACCGACCCGGCGAACCTGTTCCATATATATCCGGAAGTCTTCCGCGTTCATCACGCCGCTAAATCGGTCGGGAATTTGGGTCTGCTCTTGCGGTGGTCGTCCAACCTTCTCAGCCAAATCAACATCGATAGCCCAGTCCTCTCGCGATGCGAAGGCCAGTCGGTCCGACATGCTGGATTCAGTCACGAGCTTCGGCCAAAGCCCTTGGTAAATCTCACCAAGCACGACCGCAACCCCTAGCGCTTCAGGAATCCCCGCCCACCACCATGACTTCACCGGATGCTCTTCTTCTCCGGAGACTGTCGCGCCCATCCACTTGTAACCGTGCAAGACGCGTACATCGCCGTAGACAGGTCGAAGGAGAATGGAGGTGTCTCTCCAGAATCGCTTCAATGCCGCAGCCCAGCCCGGTTGAAGGAGGGCATTCTCCTCTATGGCGATATTCAAATGATTTGCACGAAACCCCTGCTTGTGCGCACCTTTTGGATTCGGCAGGCCGAAGTGTACGGACACAACTGGACGATGCGGATACCAGACAATCATGTCGTGCAAGTTTTCATCCCAGAACTGGAGAAAGTGCTCTCTCCCCGTGTCTGCATACACATTCTGCGGCGGCTCGTACAAGCCATACCGCTTCGGCAAACACTCCGGAAGGCTACGCTCAAGAAATGCCACGAACTGCTCTCGCCCGTCGCGGCTTTCGATTGGGCTATCCAGAAACCACCACGACATCGAAAGGACATCGAACGCTTCTCTAGCTCTGGGTGAGAGGAATCGCTTTACGCCGGAAGGAAGCCGAATTGACCCGTCCTGCTGGTCAAGTACAGCACCGTGGCTGTAACGGGCTATGTCGTCGGCAGCAGATTGGACAAGCTTGAACGCTTCTCCGGAGGCTTTGCCTTCTAAGTTCAGGTTCGTCAGCCACTCGATTCCGGGTAAGAGCTTGCTGATTTCTTGGGGCACGTCCTCCGGTTGGACTGTATCGGATGCAGAGACGACGATTTGCCAGTTCTTGCGTGAATGCACCCAAGCGGCGGATTCCTTTTGCCAGATTTCCGGCTTGCGTAAACCTTCCGGCTGGAAAGACCGAACAGACCAAACTTGGATGTCGTAGCTCATCGCGCCGGAACAAGATTTTAGCAGTACGAAACAGGTTCAGATCACCGTCGCCCCGCCGCAGCACTTCTTGTATTTCTTGCCCGACCCGCACGGGCATGGCTCGTTCCGACCAATCTTTGGGAGTGGTACCCCTACTGTCGTGGTGAGGTCGCGCCGTACCAACGCGGGACCCAGAGTTGCGTACAACGCGAGCCGCGTTCATACTCCGCCCATGACAATCAAAAATGCGGCGTTGCTAGCTTTGGTCGGAACGATTCTGATGACGGCTCTCTTGTTGTGGACGTTCGTCTTCACCGTCCTCAATGTCCTGCGGGGCGTGGTTCCAGCGGTCATGCTGTTCCAGTCATTCATCTATGCGTTTGGCTGCTTCAGCGTGATGGTGTTCTTCTACGTGTTCCACCGGGCGCAGTAGCCGTGATTTCGGCGAGCACGGCTTTGGGTGCGTGACCCCCAAGAGGAGTCGATTCTGCGGGGGGGTTGGCTGTGGCACAATTGCTTCCCAGAACCACCCAAATTGCACCAAAACCGCTGCGAAGCGAACTATATTTCACAACAACATACGCAAGACTGAGTCTTTTCGTAATCGGCAGGTCAGCGGTTCAAGTCCGCTCGTCGGCTCCATTTTTTCAAATACTCACCGGTGCTTTTCACTGCACCCTCAAGTCACTGTGACGTGGATTGTGACGTGAATTGCGCAGGTCGATGGCTTCACGGATCGAATCCAGCACCGGATGCTGGTACCGCATTGAGGTACGCACATCGGTGTGACCCATGACTTTCATCACCATTGCCAGATTGCCGGCTTCGTACGCTGCCGTGCCAAAAGTATGGCGGGCACAGTACAACACCAGCGACCGAGGCAAGCCAGTCTCGCTGCGGGCTTCCCTGAATTGCTTAGCCACCATCGTCAGGTGACCTTCAGCGGCCCTGCGCGAGGGGACCAACCACCCCTCCCGCCTGTTGCGACATCGAAGCATCAACAAGTCCGACATGCGTTCACTGATTGGCACCCGGCGTCGCGATGCTCTGGTCTTGCCGTGAGGATTGAAGATGACGCGGCGAGACCAGTCAATGTTCCGTCCGCGCAAGCTTGAGGAGCGCCGAGTTCGCCCTCAACGAATCCGTCGTAAATGACGGCCTTTGGCGTGACGTGCTTCAATTTCGACGATGGCTGCTTGAAATTCCTGGCGATTTCCTGAAATCTGTCGAATGGGCCGCGTCTCATCCGTCATACGTTCAGGCGCACCAAGGCGCTCACAATAGTTCCCAAAGGAGAGTCCAATGCAATTTGCCCTGCTAGTCTATGAATCACCGGAAGCTTTTGCGACGCGGAACAGCGACGGAACCGATCCCTACACCGGTGCTTGGCGGGCGTACCATGAGGCTCTCGTCGAATCCGGCACCTACCTCGCTGGCGATCCGCTTCAAGTGCCAGAGACTGGAACCACAGTGCGAATTAAGGAAGGAAAGCGGCGCGTCCAGGATGGCCCCTTCGCGGATACCAAGGAGCAACTGGGGGGATTCATAATCCTCGAACTCCCTTCGCTTGACGAAGCGCTCGAGTGGGCAGCGCGTTGCCCGGCCGCCTCAGCCGGTGTTGTGGAGGTCCGTCCCCTTGCACCTGAATCCAAACGCCGGATCACGGGATGAGCGGAAGCGGTCAGGAGAACACTCACCGAACGATCGAGCGGGTGGCCCGCGAATCGTATGGTCGTCTGGTGGCATTCCTCTCCTCACACACCCACGACGTGGGCAGCGCGGAGGACGCGCTCAGCGACGCGCTGATTGCCGCCCTCGCGACTTGGCCGCGAGACGGCGTGCCACAAAATCCCGAGGCCTGGCTGCTGACGGCAGCGCGCCGCTCCTTCATCGATCTTGTGCGTCATCGGCAAGTCGCTCTGGCGAGCGAGCCCACTCTACTGCTCCTCAGGGAGGAGCGCGAGGAGATGACCTTGTCGGTCGAGTTTCCAGATGAACGTTTGAAACTGCTCTTCGTGTGCGCTCATCCGGCGATCGATCCGGCCATGCACACGCCGCTTATGCTGCAAACCGTTCTAGGCCTGGATGCAGCACGCATCGGCGGCGCCTTCCTGATTTCGCCGAAAACAATGGGCCAGCGCCTAGTGCGCGCCAAGACGAAGATCCGCGATGGTGGCATTCAGTTCGAGATCCCGCAGGACCGTGAATTGCCGCAGCGGCTGGACGCGGTGCTGGAAGCCATTTACGCAGCGTTCGGCATCGGCTGGGACGATATGGCGGGCGTCGACCAGCCTGGCCGCGATCTGGCCGAGGAAGCGATCTGGCTCGCACGAGTGCTTCTGCGGCTACTGCCCGAGGAAGCCGAAGTTCGGGGTCTGTTAGCTCTCATGCTGCATTGTGAGGCGCGACGCACTGCCCGCAGGGGGCCTGATGGCCGATACATTCCCCTTTCGACGCAGGACACGAAGCAGTGGTCGCTTCCTTTAATAGAGGT
>Ga0210401_10007010_pt1 | contig 11362 bp, 9 predicted proteins | sample IncBWH32MmetaG_FD_150866 | JGI IMG/M metagenome (GOLD analysis project Ga0210401, IMG submission 150866) | Forest soil microbial communities from Barre Woods Harvard Forest LTER site, Petersham, Massachusetts, United States - Inc-BW-H-32-M | ecosystem: Environmental > Terrestrial > Soil >... | reverse complement strand
CCGCGTCCGCCGTGCCGGAAATCTCCAGCGCAGCACGGGACAACCTCGCCGCTGTCGCGGATCTCGTTGCGATCGGCCGAACCCACGTGTACCGAGCCAGTTTCGGGGGGCGGGAGATCGAAGATGTTCCCGAGCCGGAGGCGAACACCCGCGTATCGAAGGGACTCGCCGCGATCGCTCGTGGTGATGCTGCGCTGCAACGCAAGGGCGAGGTGGACGACGACGTACTTCAGGATGTATACCGGGTGGCGTTGGATTGTATTCCGCCCGTGCGGCGGGAACTACTCCTCGCCGTGCTGGGCGCGCGCCCGATTCCCCCCGGTACCACCTTCGCTCGCGCCGTGGAAGACCTGCAGGAGCTAGGCCTACTCACCCGCGGCGCTGCCGCGCTATCCCTGCTTGCGGTCGAGCTGGTCGAAGAATCCCGGCTACGGGAGGTGATGCCCATGCCGTAGCGCCGGTAGGCGCATCTCCCCCCAATGTGTCCCCCCATACCCTATGGGTAGTAATTCTATACGTAAATACTGAGTAATTTTTGATTTTTTGAACTACGTATACCTAGGGGGGGACAGATTGGGTGGAAACCCAGGGCCAAGCGGAGAAGGCAACTTAGACTCGAAACCTTCAATTGGCGTGGGCTTCAGGGTATCCGAGGGAACCCCGTGTTTGAAAGCACGGATAACAACTACGGCCGCGGGCGCAGTCCCGCAGCCTCACACCCACATTTACTACGAGCACACCGGCGCGCGGCCCGCTGCGCCCGCAGAACTCATTCAAAACACGCGGTAGGAAAAATCCTGCCGCTGCAAACACTACATGTACGATCAAGATCAATTCACACAGAAAAGGAAAAATTCATGGATCAATTAACAGCCACCCCGTCGACGACGCCAACAAAACGATGCTCCAAGTGCGGCACACACCGAGACCGCTCCTGGTTCTCGCGCGACTGGAAGCGGAAGGACTTCCGGACGCCGTGGTGCAAACCGTGCCTGCGGGCGGCGAACCGGCTGCGGCGGACCGGGCTGGCGCAGGACGAGTTCGACCAGCTCCTCGCCGATCAGAAAGGGTGTTATGGAATCTGCCAGGCCGTGTTCGAAACGGGACCGAATCCGGGCCCGGCGGCACCCCGCATCGACAGTACCCCCGACGGCCGCGTGCGCGGGTTGCTGTGCGCGCGTTGCAAGGTTGGGGTGAGCACGTTTCAGGATGATGTGGAGCGGCTGCGAGCGGCGGTGGGGTATTTGCAGCGTTAGTTTGGCATTGCACGACCCTCACGATCGGAGACACCAACGCTGACATGACCGAGCTCCTAAGCGAGCGAAGCATCCTCGACGCCAAGGCATCAAATCTGTTATTAAACATAGAGAGCTATAAATGTTTTCACGACAGAGAGCCATTCTCCGATTGCTTGAGAACGAGGGAGGGCGAATCGAGCGCCTCCGACTCGTCAAGTTGGCTTTTCTCGTAAGCCGCGCACCGGAAAGCCCGCGCGTTGGCGTCTATGATTTCGTGCCGTATAAACTCGGCCCATTCTCTTTCACGCTATATCATGAACTGAACTCTCTCGTTCGGGACGGTTGGATCACTCAAAGCGAATATCATGTGGAGAACGCCTGCCTGTCGACGCTCGAAACAGCTTTCATCGAACCTCCGTTCCTTGACCAGATCGATGAAATTAGCAACCGTTATCGTTCAATTTCGACCGCTGACCTTGTTGAGGCTGTTTATCAGGCGTATCCCTGGTACACGATGAACTCGGACGTTGTAAAGAAGCGCAGAGCCGAGCGGCCCAGCGCCGCTCCGGCGGTTTTCACAGTCGGGTATGAAGGCTTGATGGTCGATGCACTGCTCGACCTGCTCCTACGCTCCGGTGTCCGCCGCCTGGTTGACGTTCGCTGCAATCCAATCGCTCGCCGCTACGGATTTCACAAAACCACTATTGGTCACTTATGCAGCGATCTGGACATCGAGTATGCCCATTTTCCTTCCCTTGGCATACCGTCTGCGTGGCGCGTTTCACTCTCAGATCAAAAATCTTACGAGCGTTTGTTTGGCAGATATGAAAAGGAAATCCTGCCTCGGCGCGCCACGGACATCGAAATTGTTGCGAACCTGATAGCAGAAAAACCCTCTGCCCTTATGTGTATGGAGGCTGATCATCGCTGCTGCCACCGAAGCCGATTGGCGATGGAAATATCTCGCCGCGTTTCGTTACCGGTAAAAGAATTGCGGACCTCTCCATGAAGCCGACTTTCAAGAAGACGAACGTGCTCATCACAGTGATGACCTATCCGCACCCTTCCGAATCCCACCATGAACTCGTCTGTACAGCCGGAATCACCGAATCGCGGGAATGGGTTCGGCTTTACCCGATCGACTATCGATACCGGCCACCAGATCAGCAGTTTCATAAGTATCAATGGGTAGAGCTCGGATTGGCCGATCGCGGCGCGGGAAATGATCACCGCAAGGAGAGCAGACGCCCCGACCTCGACTCTATCCGCTTGCTCGGTGGCCCCCTTTCAACCGTCAATGGATGGCGCGAACGACGCGCCATCATCGACGCAATGCCACATCATACGGTCTTGGAGCTCAAAGCTCTCTACGACGCGGAGAAAGTTTCGCTCGGGATTGTTCGTCCCACGGAAATACTCGACCTTAAGGTTGAACCAGCAGATCCCGAGTGGAAACCTGAATGGCAGGCGACCCTCAATCAATTCAACCTCTTTAGCGGGCCGCCCAAACGCTTGGAAAAACTTCCGTATAAGTTCAGTTATGTCTTCCGATGTACCGATAGCGGCGAAAAACTTCATAACGCCATGATCGAGGACTGGGAACTTGGGGTACTCTACCGAAAAGAAGTCGAACGCCTTGGAGACGAACATGCCGCGGTTGCCAATGTCCGCAAGAAGTTCTTCGATGAAATATGCCGTCCGTCAAGAGATACGCGATTTTTCATGGGAACCGTTTTTCCTTACAACACCTGGGTTGTCATCGGCGTGTTTTGGCCACCGAAAGAGACCCAACCATCGTTGTTCTGACTCCCGCCCCTAGTCCGATTCCGGATCGTTTTCAGCGGGCTTTGTCACTATCTTTACGATATTTTCCAGAACCCAGATGCAACGGGAAATCCGTGCCACCGACAGCACAGTCAGAACCCAGACCGCATACGTCAACCACCGAATCGGAGCCGTGTCACGGTCGCCAATCAAAGCGACCAGTGAGGCGACAGTCACCATTGCAAGGCAACGTGTCGCCGATAGAAAGACCCCCCAAAGCTGCAGATAGAATTTGCTTTCCCGCACAATAGTCAGCTTGTCAGAAGCTGAGAATCCCAGCGCGATCGACACCGCAGCAATGATGAAGCCAAGCAATGATCCGAAAATCGACGCTAGCGCACCATAGATGGCGCCGCGATTTCCTTGGAGAAGCGTGTTCATAACGGTGAGGCCGTTGAATCGTTCCATCCAGAAAATCGCGCCCAGCGAAACAACCATGGACAAGCTCCACTCTGCAAGCAGAAAGTGTTGTGCCCACCATGCACCGACTCTCAGTTTCATAAGCTGATCGAAGCAGCCTCAAGTAGGTCGTTCTCCAGGTCGCGATAAGCCTCTTCAATTGCGGCATATGTTGCGCTCCCCTGTAGCTGTCGTGAGCGCTCGCTAACGCGAGGGATATCTTTGTAGGCGACCAATTCGTCACTAAGCACATCGATCAACTCCAGCTTTTCAGTTTGAACGTTAACACCCTTGATCTTGAAATTGTCCACGTGTTCCTGCAAATCTTTGTGGCTCGCCAACCTCCTGACCGTTTGTATCAGCGTCTTTGTCAGTCCTGGCGCGGTGACCCGCCGTCCCTTTCGCTTCAGCAGGATTTCAATCACGTCAGCCTCGCCCGCTTCGCGCGCCGCCTCAAAGGCTGCGCCCAAGCTTTCGTTTGCCTTGGCAACGACGCTTACATAGGACGGATCGATTCGCAGCTGAAACACCTTCAACTCAGTCAACTGCTTGAGCTGTTCGTCGATATTCCGTTTTAGCAAGGGATCACAACTGAACTCAGGTATCAGCTTTCCACACTTGGCGCTGAGATAGCCGGCTAGTCGGGATGGTCGAGGTCCATAGAAATTAAACTCCGCGCCGATGATCCCACTTTCGAACACCAGGCAATGCGTGAGTTCAGCCAAACCCGAGTTCGGCGGAATCGAAAGCGGTTTAATTTCCCCCTGATTCTCAATGCCCGGAAGGCCTGAACGCCGAATTTGTCCTAGTCGGAATTGAAATGGGCGATTCAGCCGGTCCACCCAGCATGCCAGCGCGTTCCCGTCTCCTAACGAATAGTAGTTCCCCGCCTCGTTGAACGGCAGCGCGTGAATGTGCTTAAGAGCTGGAAGCAAATCGATTGCGAGCGGCTTTCCTCCAGAATCCCTGCCGCCGTTGATTCGATAAAACAGAATCTTTCGCTGCGTGCTGGCCATCTTGGGCGCTTTTGATCTTTTAGTAGCCATTTAATCGTCAAGCTCGTTTCCAGTAATCCACACGGTCTGCTGTTCTAATCGTGACTAAATAGATCATACGCTATGGGATCGACTTAGCCACCACATCGTCGCCACGATCAAATCGGCGATTGCCCTGGAAGGACACACGAGCATTCCCTTGCTGGTCGCTAATTACCGGAAACTCGTGATGCAGAAAAGCTGACGAATACAGGAACTTTAATGTAGCCTACCGGATTCAATCGCTCTGGGCGCGCTCAAGACGCCCTTCGATTAGAGCGCTGTCCATCGTCTGCCGAGCGACCGTTAAGCGCTTCGTGGAGAACCGCGTCGAGCAGGCGACGGTTATCGGCTTGTGCCGTTGCGAGCTGTGCTTCCAACCTGTCGCATAGAGCCATCACCTCATCGACCTTGGCGACGATGCGGCATTGTTCGGCAATGGGAGGAATCGGAATGGGCAAGGAGAAGAGATCGTCGGTCAGTAATTTGCATGTGCCGTGTGTTGAACGCAGAACGAGCCGGAGCACTTCTGGTTTCAACCCCTTCGTAAGCAAGAAAAGGAAACGGATCAAGTCCGGCCGGAAAGGTGCGATTGCTTTCATGTCCTGGTTGATAGTTACGGGTAGTGCGGTTATCGCAGTTGGGAATGAATGGGCGAGGATCATCCCCCGCACGACCATTAGAAGAGCCCCAGCCGGAATGAGACGTGTCGCGGAGTGTTCAACCGCCGATGTCGATATGTGGTCTTGAGCATCCCTAATCACGTCAACTTTCATATCCTTCGGACTTACCCAAGGAATCGACCCATTCCAAAATTCCGAGTCGGCTTTGCTCGGGGTTCCGCCTCCCAGTGTTTCGCCTATCAAATCGAACGAAGCCCAGGCCCAACCGCGGGGCAATTTCCACGGCTCCGCCTCGGAATCCAAAAACAGTCGACGATCGCCAAGGAACTGCCCTGCGGGTTCATCATTGGGGTGTTGGAGGACAAGGCGACCCCGGACGGCAAGGTTGAGGGTGGTCTGACGAAGTTGCTTGACCTGCTCGGGGCTAGTCGTAAGGCGTGGGAGATGGTTGAGATAGAAATGGGCGTGCTCGCGGAACTCTTCTGCATTTGCGCCGTTGTTGAGGCGATTAAGGGACGCGGCCGTCAGCCGATCTCGTCTGCTCTCCCGCTCCTGCTGCGCCGCCTCTAACCGATCACATAGGGCCATCAATTCGTCAACTTTTGCGACTATGCGGCGTTGTTCTGGGAGCGGAGGGACTGGCAGCGGAAGGTGTTCAAGTTTACTTTTCGTAATGTGCTGCAGCCCCACGCCACCGTGGGCCTTGGCAATCATCTCGTCTAAGCGGCCATTGATCCCCAACTGAAGGAAGCGGTCAAAGTATACTTCGCCACGTTGAAAGCAGCTAAAAATATGTTGATTCAGAGCGGCTTTTCCACGCTGCCAAATAAATGCGCCAAATGATGTTCCAGGCGTACCCGACCAACTGATCAGAAACGAGCCGGATTGGATGATATGTCTGTGTTCAACGGTCAATTCATCGCAGTAGTTAAAGGGAGCACTGTCATTGTTGAGGTTTTGAATTCGGACTATGGGCAATCCCTCGGGAATCCAATCCGTAGGCTTGAACGCCCGACCGTTAATTAGTTCAAGCCGTTCACCCAACCGAACCCATCGCCAACTGCTAGGAATGACGAAAGGTGTTTCATCCAGGCGAACGATACTTGATTGCCTCTCTTTCTTGGCCACTTGATTGGTTAACCCAGCGTCATCCGTCTGAATTCGAGCGATCAATTGGGATACCGGTTCATCTGACGGGTTCTGTTCGACCAGCTTTCCCCGCACAGCTAGATCGAGAATAAACTGGCGCAGGCGCGGAATCGCATCCGGCGCCTCGCTAAGGCAGTCAAAATGCGCAATGAGCCATTCGGGATTCATCGCAGGAGCGCTTCTTCGAGAATTACTTTCAGTTGGCTGCGAAGCATTGTAGCCTCTGTTTCGGCGTCATTGAGTTTCTTCAGGAGTTGTTCGGGATCGCCGTGGTCGTCAGCAATGGTATGCGGATTTTTAAAATCAAGATTGTAGCCGCGCGCTTTTATTTGCTCAGCATTGACGCGCCAGGCGACTTCGTTTTCCAAGCGCCCTTTCCGCTTCTTACCGCCCCACCAATCCACACAAGGCTTTAGATGCTCGATGCGTATAGGCTTGGTCATCGAGTAGGCTTTCTGGCCAGCGGGCACGCGATGTTCGTAAAACCAAATTTCCTTGGTCGGTTCGCCCTTCTCGAAGAATAAAAGATTAGTGCCGATGCTCGCGTATGGTTTAAACACGCTGTTAGGCAGCCGTACAATCGTGTGGAGGTTGCACTCTTCCATCAAGTGTTCCTTAAGCCGCGTCTTGACGCCTTCGCCGAAAAGTGATCCGTCAGGCAATACCACGGCGGCACGGCCGCCGGGCTTCAGTAGACGAATGATCAGCGCTAGGAATAAATCCGCCGTTTCCCGTGTCCGGAAATGCTGCGGGAAGTTGCTTTCGATGCCGTCTTCCTCTTTCCCCCCGAATGGCGGATTGGTGAGCACAATATCGACCCGATCCGAAGCCCCGTAACTGATGTAGGGCTTTGCCAGCGTGTTATCGTGCCGGACGAAGCTGGGATTCTCTATGCCGTGCAGCAGCATGTTGGTCACACAGAGCATATGCGGGAGCTGTTTTTTCTCTACGGCACGCAGCGCTTGCTGCATGATCTGTTCGTCCTCGACCTTTTTCACGTAGCGTTCGCGCATGTGGCGCAATGCGCATGTGAGAAAGCCGCCGGTGCCGCAGGCCGGATCAAGAAGGATTTCGCCAGGGTGGGGATCGATACGATCCACCATGAAAGCTGTCACGGCACGCGGGGTGTAATACTCGCCCGCGTTACCCGCGCTCTGCAAATCGTTCAGGATCTGTTCGTAAATGTCGCCGAAATGCTGGCGCTCGGCAAGGTTGTTGAAATCCACTTCGTTAATCTTGTTCACCACCTGCCGCATGAGCTGCCCGGACTTCATGTAGTTGTAGGCGTCCTCGAATACGTCGCGAACAACCCGGCGTCGGTCGCCTTGCTTGCCCGCGATGGAGAGTTCCTTGAGCTGAGGGAAAAGCTGCGTGTTGATGAATGTTAGCAACTCTTCGCCCGTAATACCTTCAGGGTCAGAAGCCCAGGCCCGCCACCGGAGCTTTTCCGGAATCGGCGAGCGATAGTTGTCCTGCATCAGTTCCAGTTGTTGATCCTGGTCGTCGATGATCTTGAGGAAGAACATCCAGCACAGTTGCGAGATTCGCTGCGCGTCACCATCGACGCCGGAGTCCTGGCGCATGATGTCTTGAATGGATTTAACAGTGTTGCGAACTGACATGGTTCAAGCTACTTTCTCGTAGAGGGCGGTTTGCATTTCGTGCACCGCGCGCTCAAAATCGACACGATTTCCAAACTCTTTAATGAGTTGAACGGGTGTTCCCATCGCGTCGAACGGCGGAATCGATAGAACACGAGGGTCATCAAGGTTAATGACACCCTGGTCCTGGTATTTCTGCAGCAACGCTTCCAGGACAGCGCGAGCCTGTGGGCCGTATTTGGTAAACACGTCGCGTTTCCGCACGTTATCGGCGCGCTCCCGCCGGGTCAAGGGCGGCTGGTCAAAGGCGACATGGCAGATGAGATCGAAAGGATCAAGGTCTTTGCCAACTTCTCCCATAAGCGGGTCCAGCGGTAGCCCCTCGTTTTCCAACTCTTCAATGATCGCCTGTTTTCGCTCGGTGGATTTCCACCGATTCAGAAACGCATCAAGACTCACAAAGCGCTTCTTCAACGCCTTCTTCGTGAAGTCCCGCAAGCTCTCCGTGACCAGCTTCCCGCTTTCGTCGAGGTATTCTACACGCTCGGCGAGAATCGTGGCCCTGACTCCGTCGACATAAATTTTACGCCGTTTTTCGATGCTCTCGTTGATTGTGACATCGGGAGTGACCAAAATCATTTCGTCTGCACCCGGCTCGGCCGGTAGGGGCTCCTCGTCATCCGGCAAAGGCGCCACGTCTTGGGGTGGCGTGATCGGGTCGTCCTCCCCCGGCTCATAGATTTGTACGGGCTCGCCATCGAATTCGGGATCGGCAAAGTGGTTGGTAGCGCCCCGGAAGTCGATCAACGTGAAATAGAATTTCTTGGTGTCCTCATGGACGCGCGTACCGCGCCCTACGATCTGCTTGAACTCGGTCATCGAGCCCACCGCCCGATCTAGTACGATAAGCCGGCAGGTCTGAGCATCGACACCGGTCGAGAGCAGTCGCGAAGTGGTGACGATCACCGGGTACTTTGCTTCCGGGTCAATGAAGTTACCGAGCTGTGCCTGTCCTTCCGTGTCGCTGCCAGTAATGCGCATGACGTATCTGTAATTCTGGTCGCAGAGGTCCTTGTTTTCGTTGACGAGGGCCTGACGCATTCTGGCCGCGTGCTCTTCATCAACGCAGAACACAATGGTTTTCTGGAATCGGTCGGCGCTCTGTTTCAAGAATTCGGACACTTTCTTCGCAACCAGCTTCGTCCGATCGTCAATAACCAGCGTGCGATCATAGTCCTTGGTATTGTAAATCCGGTCCTCGATCTCCTCGGCCTCGCGGTCCGTCTTTCCTTTCTCGGGACGGTAGCCCTCGACATCCACATTAATGTGAACTTTGATGACCTTGTACGGCGCCAGGAAGCCATCGCGGATGCCCTGCTTTAGCGAATAGGAATAGACCGGCTTGCCGAAGTAATGCATGTTGGAGACGTACTCCGTCTCTTTGGGAGTGGCGGTAAGCCCGATCTGAGTGGCGGAGGAGAAGTGCTTCAAAATCTCGCGCCAGGCGGAATCCGCAGCGGCGCTTCCCCGATGGCACTCGTCGATGACGATGAGATCGAAAAAGCCCGGCGAAAACTCGCGAAAGAGTTTCTGACGCTCCTCTGGTCCAGTGATTGCCTGGTACAAGCCAAGGTAGACCTCGTAGGCGGTGTCGATTCGACGCTTCTTGTCGAGTGCCAGTGGTAGATCCACCTTTGTGCCATCCTCGCGCTCAATCGTCTTCGACTCGGTACTCAGCTTCGCCATCGCTGGTCCGAAGGGACGGAAGTCATTCACCATCGTTTGATCGACAAGGACATTACGATCTGCAAGGAACAGAATTCGTTTTTTCCTACCTGCCTTCCACAACCGCCAAATGATTTGGAATGCGGTGTAGGTCTTTCCCGTCCCGGTCGCCATGACGAGCAGGACTCGATTTTGGCCTTTGGCGATTGCCTCGATGGCGGCGTTCACTGCGTTGCACTGATAGTAACGCGGTCCCTTGCCGCTTCCATCGTCAAAATAATCTTGCAGGACGATCTGCTCGGCTTCGGCCGTAAAGCCCTTCCAGGTGCGATATTTCTCCCAGAGGTCAGTAGGCGAGGGAAAACTAGCCAAACTGAGGCTACACTCCTTTACGGCACTAGTGCCAGTGCGATCATGAAAAACAAAACCGTCGCCGTTGGAGGAGAAGACAAACGGAATATTTAGCGTTTCCGCGTAATCGAGGGCTTGCTGCATGCCATCTCCAACACTGTAGGAATTGTCCTTGGCTTCGATGATTGCGAGCGGAATGTTCGGTTTGTAATAGAGGATGTAATCGGCGCGTTTGGCTTTGCCCCGCGTGACTAGCTTTCCGCGAACGATGATCCGGCCTTTGGTGAAGCTGACCTCCTCGCGCAGCTGTGTCATTTCATCCCATCCCGCTTGCCTTACGGCAGGCGTGATGAACTTCGTGCAAATGTCGCGCTCGCTGAGATCTTTCTTGTTCATGCGCCGGTTTTGCGTATGCGCTGACCCAAGCACAAATTCCTTAAGGGTTTAATCTATTATCAGATCACTGTTCGCTCGCTTACCGCAAACGTTGTGGATTTACTGGGACTCTCTGCAGGCCAATCCCGGTCGCCCTACCGCGCCACAGACGTCACCTACCGTGGGTTTTGGAGTCCGCGCGAGCCAAGTTTGGCTCGTTCACCTGTCACGGGATGTAGGCCGGAATTCCTTTTGCTGGCAGCGCTAGACCGTGCCAACACTGCCCTTTGCCTACGCAAAGACTACCTTCGATCCCGCCAACTTTCCATCGGTACCAGAGTGCCCCTTGTTGTCTGCAATCGCCATAGTAGAGCGTTCTTCTATTGTGAGCGGTTAAGAAGTGGAAAATGCCGTTATCAGACATCGCGCCATCGCTAATGGCGTATGTTGACACGGCTTTTTTGTGAATTTTCTCAGAAAAGACCTTGACCGAGAGAAAGAACTGGCTTAGCATCACTCATTACCTTTAATTAGGTCGAACACGATTCTGAGGGCGGAATCACTTGGAGTAATGTGCGCCTCGACGTTAGCAATCGTGACAGCAGTACCAGTACTCGCGCGGCAATGGCGCCCGTCGTAGGGGGCAAACGCCGCGAACTATGTGCGAGGTCGCGACTCGTTCGCCTTGCGCTTCTGGTTTCGATTTTTTCCCCGCTCGCTCTGGCCGACGACACCTCGACCACAACAACCGCGACGGCGTCATTCGCTCCGGGCCCCCTCGATTTTGCGGTGTTCGCTACCGGCACAGGCTGCGGCGCGATCAAGCTTTCGGGGAGTACCTCGATCGACAGCTACGATTCCAGTGCCGGCACCTACGCACAGACCAAACAGCTCAACCAGGGTATCGTCGGGGTCGATGGAAACATTGATCTAACCGGCAATGCGACCATTTATGGACCCGTTTTCGCGTTGAATACCACGGTTGGCCAGTGTCAAAACGGGATACCAGGCATAACTCTCTCGGGCAGGGCGGCGGCAATCGG
>Ga0210401_10007009_pt1 | contig 11362 bp, 10 predicted proteins | sample IncBWH32MmetaG_FD_150866 | JGI IMG/M metagenome (GOLD analysis project Ga0210401, IMG submission 150866) | Forest soil microbial communities from Barre Woods Harvard Forest LTER site, Petersham, Massachusetts, United States - Inc-BW-H-32-M | ecosystem: Environmental > Terrestrial > Soil >... | reverse complement strand
CCCATCCCGCCCCAGCGGAGCCCGCCGCCCATGCCATAGGCGTTCCACTGCTTTTCCTGATCGAGGGAGGTCTGATAGCCGACAAGGAGGTCGGCTTTGTCCCCGTCTGTTTTGGTGAGGCCTTTGGCCGCCAACTGAGAATCGATGGAAGCCTTGATTTGCGCATCGAGAATCTGGTTGGGCTGGGTTGCGCCTTCAATGGCGACCCACTTATAGGTGTGAAACTTGGAGAAGTCGGTGCCGGGCATCGAATTGGTGGTGACATCTTGTGCGGGCGTCAGCGTGCACGCCACGAGAGCCAAAACGAGCGCGATGCCAAGTTTTGTTACGTTGTTCGCTACCTTTTGCCGCATGGTGTATCTCCTTTTCGAAAAAAACACTTTGTGGATCTTATGGCCCCATCGTCCTAGTTCCGCGCGTTCGCAACACAACGAAAACCCAGGTGATTTGTTCCCGTGCTGACCTCGCCCATACCGCGTGTTCCCACCATGTAGCGGGAACAATACTGGTCGGTACAAAGAAAAGATCCTCCGCGATGCACTTTTTTCTTCTCTGACGGTTCCGCTGGATCGAAGGAAGTCTCGGGTCCTTTTGGATTGCGCGCCACTCCTCCTGCCGTGGCCAGTTGGCTGTAGTAGTCAGGTCGATACCAGTCCGCGGTCCACTGCCAAACATTTCCAGCCATGTCGTAGAGACCATATCCATTGGGCGCGAACTGGGAGACCGGAGCCAGCCCGACGAATCCATCGCCGCCCGAGTCTTGGACGGGAAAATGGCCTTGATACGTGTTCGCCATCCATTTTCCATTGGGCCGGAATTTCTCGCCCCAAACGAAGGGCTTCCCAGCAAGTCCTCCACGCGCAGCGAATTCCCATTCCGCTTCGGTGGGCAGTCGCTTGTGGGCCCATTTGGCATAGGCTTCGGCGTCTCCGTAAGCAATTTGGACCACGGGATAGTTTTCTTTTCCTTGAATGGAACTCTTTGGCCCGCCTGGGTGTCGCCAGTTCGCGCCCGGCACGTAATTCCACCATTGAAAGTGATCATTCAGCGGAACGGGGTGGTCGGGCGGGGAAAAGACCACGCTGCCCGCGACCAGATTTTCTGGCGGTGCACCAGGAAAATCTTCGGCACGAGGCGTGCGCTCGGCAATGGTGACGTATCCAGTAGCTTTCACGAACTCGCGGAACTGCGCGTTGGTTACGTCCGTCTTGTCCATGAAAAAACCGTCTACATAGACTCTGTGGATGGGCCGCGAATCTCTGGTGGCTTGCATCCCGACCAAATCCATGTCTGGAGGATCCTGTGCGCCCATCGAAAATTCGCCGCCTGGAATCCAGGCCATCCCGCTCGGGGACTTCCCTGGCGGTGGCTGAGCATTTGGCACCGTCGGACCAAACGCGGCGCCTGGACTCGCGGGCGAATTGGGTCCTGCCTGTACTGAGATATTCGAAGGGTGGAAAACGTCCAACGAAATCACGACGGCGATCAGCAGCAAGAAGGGCGGGAGGACGACAGTCCGACGAAGTGCATTGGCGATTGTCGGTGGTTGGATCATAGCGTCATCTCTTACCAAGACTTTGGGTAACACCGAAAAGGATGCGCCCACGGTGCCACAGTGAGAATTGTTAAAAGTAACAGTCTTGAGCGGTGGCTTATCGAGGTCTCGCTGGTCTCGCATATCATAGGCCGGTTGCTTTTTTTGATCTTGCCATTCCAGAGAAAAAGCGAGTATTGTACGCTGGCGGACAGATGCCATGAACTTCTCAGGGCACTCCCCTAATCCGTCCCCGCCCGAACGGTTCAGCCTGTTTTGATCGCTCGAGCTCAACAACCCACGGAGTATCCCTAGGCCCTTCGATTTAGCGGTTCAAATACATGTATTTGGCCCTGTCAGTTTTAACAGTTTTCGCGACGCGCAGAGGACGATCACAATCCACTGCACGGAGAGGATCTGGCCCAAGACTCCGGGCAGAAGTCCCAGTACCCTCGAAATTCTGCGGGAAAGCGAAGAGTGTTTTTATCTAGTGGCAAATACCGCTCCTGTGCTGATCTGGATGTCGGGTACAGACAAGCTCTGTACATTCTTCAATCAGGGTTGGTTTGACTTCACCGGACGGTCCCTGAAGCAAGAGTTGGGTAACGGATGGGTCGCGGCGGTACACCCGGACGACAGGGATCGCTGTTTGGAAGTCTACTCGTCGGCGTTTGACGCTCGGGTCGACTTTCAAATGGAATATCGTCTACGACGCTTTGACGGAGTTTACCGCTGGATCGTGGATTTTGGCGTTCCGCGGTTTGAACCCGACGGCTCTTTCCGGGGCTACGTTGGTTCGTGCATCGATATAACGGATCGAAAGGCGTACGAAGAATCTGTCCACACTTTGACCGGCCGCCTGATCGCTGCCCAGGAAGAAGAACGTAATCGTATCGCGAGAGAGCTTCATGACGATTTCAGCCAGCGACTGGCGCTCCTCAGCATCGGACTCGGACAGCTATGGAAAAGGCTATCGAAGTCCGAATCAGACGAATGTGTTAGCGTTCGTAAAATACTGGATGGAACCGAGGAGATTTGCTCGGACCTTCACACACTGTCTCATCAACTCCATTCCAGCAAGCTCGAGCATGTAGGTCTAGTGTCTGCTCTCATCGGCCTTTGTAAAGAAATTGGTCATGAGTACAAGATTGGAATTCACTTTACCCAGTGCGAATGTCCTCCTGAAATTCCGAAGGACGTTGCCTTGTGTATGTTTCGAGTCGCGCAAGAGGCGCTCGGTAACGTTGTTAAGCATAGCGGAAGCAACGAGGCGCAAGTCGAATTCCGCGGAAACGACAGTGGGATCATTCTCCGCGTTTTGGACCAGGGCAAGGGTTTTGATCCTCGGCTCCGCAACGTGACTGCGGGAATTGGATTGATTGGTATGAGCGAAAGGCTCCGGCTTGTGGGAGGCAAACTCACGGTAAGATCGGAACCAAATCGCGGGACAGAGGTCCTGGCCGACGTGCCACTGCCCGCTTTCGCGAACAAGGACCAGGGCCTGACAAGGGCTGCCGGGAGATAGAATCTTGAGACGCCCACGGATATTGCTGGCGGACGACCATCGAATGTTAGTGGACGCGCTGAAAGGTGTTTTGGAGCCGCGTTGCGACGTAGTTGGCACAGTGGGTGATGGGCGCGCGCTTCTGGAAGTCGCAGCTAAGTTGCAACCCGACATCATTGTCCTGGACATTGCGATGCCACGACTGAATGGTCTGGACGCTGCCCGGCACCTCAAGCGCACCATGCCCAAGATCAAGCTCATCTTCATGACCATGAACGAGGATCCTGACCTGGTGGGAGAAACGTTTCGCGCGGGAGCTTCGGGATTTCTGTTGAAGAAGGCGGCGGCGTTCGAATTGATGGACGCGATCGAAAAAGTGTTGAAGGGTGGTTCTTATGTGACGCCCAGTGCCGCGGATGGGCAGGCGAATATTTCCCTGCGGGAGCCCAAAGCGCGCGATCATGTCGCCGAACCCACGCCTCGACAGCGGGAAGTTATTCAACTCTTGGCGGAGGGGCGATCCATGAAGGAGGTCGCCTCCCTCCTGCAAATCACTAAACGGACCGTAGCAGCACACAAGTATGCGGTCATGGACCTTTTGCAACTCAAGAGTAATGCCGATCTGGTGCAGTACGCCATAAGGCGCAGGATCATTTCCCTCTAAGTAGCTTCCAGGTTTATCTCCTCTCACTGTAAGTTTTGCCAATAGGCACCCTCACGGATTGCGTGCAACCTGAATCGAGAAGCTTGGCATACCAGAAGTAAATGAGTTCCAGGCCGCAGATCTATCTGCAAGGTCAGACTTGTTCTTGAATCTCCGTTTCCGGCCTTTGAAATGGAGAAACAATTTCGAGGTAAGTTTCATGACGGGCAAGCGCGTTGTACTGGCGGATGATCTCGCTCCCCTGTTGCACGCAGTCGCAAAATTATTAGAGGGTTCCTTCGAGATTGTTGGCATGGCGTCCGATGGACAAGCCGCTCTCGATGCCGTGCTGGCGCTTGCACCCGATTTGGCGGTGCTGGACATCTCGATGCCGGGCATGAGTGGAATCGAGGTAGCGAGGGAACTCAAGAGGCGAAGTAGCAGCACGAAGATCGTGTTTCTCACGGTACATGAGGACACGGATATTCTGGCCACTTGCCTTGCCGCGGGAGGGTTGGGCTACGTAATGAAAGTCCTCATGGAAACCGATCTGATTCCAGCAATGAATGAGGCGCTTGCGGGTCGTGAATTTGTCTCCCGGTTTTCGTCGCTACAAGACTCGCTGAATGGCAACTAGCAGTCCGCAGAGGCTGTCTATCTAGACAGTTGCTCTCAGCAGGCGGCGCGTTTATAGCTCTTTCACTCGTCACCTCCAAAGGTTAGATGTCCTGCGTTCTGATATCCCGATAGCTTGTCACTTTTGACAATTACGTCTTGCGGTCGTCCGGAGCAGCATGCGTGCGCCTGAGAATTTGCGTTCGCGTGTTTAAGCTGCGGAATCGACTACGTCGGCTAGTATCGAGCGAAAGAGAGAAGGACGTTTATGAAGTGGATGACGAGAGTAAGTCTCGTTCTGGCGACAACCTTCACAATCCTGGGAATCGTTGTGGCTCCTGCGGCCTTCGCGCAACAGAAGAAGCCGAACATCGTCGTCATCATGGGCGATGATGTTGGCATGTGGAACATCAGCGCTTACCACCGCGGCATGATGGGCGGCCGCACGCCCAATCTTGACCGGATCGCCGCGGAAGGCGCCCTTTTCACCGATTATTACGCACAGCAATCCTGCACGGCAGGACGGGCCGCATTCATTCTTGGTCAGACGCCCTTCCGCACCGGGCTCTTGAAGGTAGGAATGCCCGCCGCCAAACAAGGCTTGCAGGACAAAGACCCGACGATTGCCGAACTGCTCAAACCGCTTGGTTACGCCACGGCGCAGATCGGCAAGAATCATCTGGGCGACCGCAATGAGTACTTGCCCACGGTCCACGGCTTCGACGAGTTCTACGGAATTCTCTACCACCTGAACGCCATGGAGGAGCCGTACCAAGGGGACTATCCGAAGAGCGCCGGGTTCCGCGAACGTTTCGGCCCGCGCAATATTGTGGACTGCAGAGCCACAGACGTTGATGACCCGACCACGGATCCGCGTTGGGGCAGGGTTGGCAAGCAGACGATCGCGGACGGTGGTCCGCTGCCACCACACCCGAACATGGACCCGGCCGCCAAGTTCAACATGGAAGATGTCGACGCCGAACTCGTTCGCCGTTCCAATGACTTCATGGATCGCTCGGTGAAGGCGGGCAAACCGTTCTTCCTTTGGCACAACTCCACGCGCACGCATGTCTGGACTCATCTTTCTCCGAAATGGGAGAACAAGAGTGGCTTTGGTCTTTACGCCGATGCCATGATGGAACTGGACTGGGAAGTCGGCGAGATCCTCAAAAAGATTGATGACCTTGGTATTGCCGACAACACAATCGTGCTGTTCACCAGCGATAATGGCGCCGAGATTTTCAGTTGGCCGGATGGCGGCAACCACCCGTTCCGGGGCGAGAAGGGAACCACCTACGAGGGCGGATTCCGCGTGCCCATGATCGCAAAGTGGCCAGGCGTCATCAAGCCCAACACCATCATCAACGACATCATGGCAAGCGAGGACTGGATGCCGACCTTGTTGGCCGGTGCCGGTGTACCAGACGTCAAAGAGAAGCTCTTGACGGGCTACAAGGCGGGCAACAAGACCTTCAAAAACCACCTCGACGGTTACAACTTCCTGCCCTTCTTTAAGGGTGAGGTTGCTCAAGGGCCACGCCACGAGTTCTTTTACTTCACGGACAACGGCGACCTTACCGCACTGCGTTACGACGCCTGGAAAGTCAGCTTCAAAACCATCGACGGCAACCTCTTCACCGGCAAAGAGGATTCGACCAACGTCCCGTTGGTAACCAATCTACGGGCGGATCCCTGGGAGCGTTATCAATCGGAATCGATGCTCTATGGTCGCTGGTGGGGTGACAAGCTGTGGACGCTGGTTCCTGCCGTACAGATTGTGGGACAGTTCCTTGTGACGTTCAAAGAGTACCCGCCCAGTCAAATATCCGGCTCGACCAGCGTGACCCGGTTCCTCGAAGCCATTCAGGCGGGAGTTGCGGGTAGTGGCCACTAACGCAGTGTAAATTCGGTTGCGAATATCACGGGCTGTTTCATCCAGACGCGATCCGCACCTTCACCAGGCTGTCGCACCCTAAATCGCTGGCCCTCTGTTGGTGGGAGGGCCAGGCGGGCCGACTGATGACCCCGTGCGGAAGACATGACTCGAGCTTGCAGAACTTTTTGGAGATCCGTACTGCTTGCCTGGTTCGCATGGCTTCCAGCGAACGGACAAAACATTCAATTTCTCCCCGAGGTCGATGCTCACCTTAAACTGAATTCGAACTTTCAGGCTTATCTCGAAGCCAAGGATGATCGCGACGGCGGTGAGTCGGACCAATTTGCCATAGGTCCAAGCCTTCAGCTCTACCTGAAGCCCTTGCTCAGGCTCAAAAAGGTAACCGCGTTTGATCTGAACGACGCGAAGTCAAGGTTCCTGGTTCTGGAGATCGGCTACCGCTATCTCGCCGCGCCCAATGCGCCGCCGGACAATCGCATGATTCCGGTGGTCACCTTCAACTTTCCGTTGAAGGCCGGCTTTCACCTCTCGGATCGCAATCGCGCGGATCTCGATTGGAAAGACGGCGAATTCACCTGGCGGTATCGGAACAAATTGACGTTAGAACGAACTTTTTCGATCTACTCTTATCACTTGATCCCATATATCGCGGCCGAACCCTATTACGTGAGCCAGTATGGCAAGTGGAGCACTACGTCGCTCTTCGCAGGCTGCCTGTTCCCCGTGGGCAAACACTTCGAATTCAACACCTACTATGAACATGAGAACAACACCGGCAAGCACCCAAACAATCCGGTCAATCAGGTTGGCCTGGCTCTTTATCTTTATTTTTCCCTGGAGAAGAAGTGAGCCCCAAGGCCTTCCGACGAGCTGGGCTGGGCTGTCACTTTTGACAATTACCCCCGCCGACCGCTAGCACCAATATCGACACAAGTTGGGTTTCAGGTTTTAACCCTGTGAGGGGCTCATCGCTCTCCCGGGAGAGCTGTCAGTATTTATTTTCTTGGACGAGACAAGATCGTTGATTGGAACAGAAGAATAAAAGCCGATGGGAGTTCTACATGAAACCGTCTCGCAAATTGCATCTATACCTCTTCTTGCCTTCGGCTTTGAGTTTCCTGCTGTTAATTTCCGGAGCAACTGTCCACGCTCAAGCCTCAACACCAAGTCCGCAGGCTACAGATCAGACTTCTCCCTCTGATGGCTTGCACGTCAGCATTACTCCGTATATTTGGTTTGCCGGCGTGAACGGCACCTCGGGAGTTCTTGGCCATGACACAGGCGTACATGCCAGCTTCGGCGACATTTTCAATTATCTCAATATCGGAGCCATGGGCGTGCTAGAAACGCGCTACAACCGCATGATCATGCCCGTTGACTTTATGTGGATGAAGCTCTCCGACGATAAAGGAGTGCCACTGAATGACCTGGGTGTGCAATCGATTAAGGCAAAGATGACGGAGACGATGTTAGCCCCAAAAATTGGGTATCGCGTAGCGGATGGCAAGAGAGTGAAAGTAGATGCCTTGTTTGGGATTCGTTACTGGCATGTTTCCACCGACCTCACCTTGCAACCAACTCAAGTTTTCGGTGGTTTTTCCCGATCAGCGAATTGGGTCGACGCCATTGGGGGTGGAAGAATTCAAGTTTTTCTCAGTCCAAAAGCGTTCGTAGCCGTTGTAGGCGATGCTGGCGGAGGATCTGCCCGCTCCGATTACGAAGTCGGGGGATTTCTCGGATACAAGGTCAGCCGCAAATGCGTTGTGCTGGCTGGGTATCGGTATCTAAGCGTGAACTATAGGCCGAATGGAAACGCGCAATTTGTATACGACGTGGATATGCCGGGTTTAGTGGTCGGCGCGACGATTAATCTAAAGTGAGCAACGCTGCATATCTGCGCGGGAGGAAATGGTGTCCAGGGTTTCTATCAGGCTCGTCACAGTCTTAGCATCGACGGCAGCGGTTCTAGCTCCGTTTGCTCCGATGAGCAGCCACGCGGATGCGTGGCCCGAGTTAAATCAGCAAGCGACTGCCGCAACTCCCCAGCAGAATGCTTCGCAATCGACGGCTTCGTTAGAAATGCCCATCACATTCCCGCGGCACCTTGGCGATCTCAATGGCATGGCGAAAAGGCGCCAAATTCGCGCTCTGGTCGTCCCCAGTCGTTCTGGTTTTTTCTACGATAAAGGCCATCCGCGGGGAATCTTCTACGAAGCCATGGAGGCGTTCCAGCGGTTTGCGAACCTAAAGCTCAAGACCGGAAACTTAAAGATCCATGTCATGTACATTCCAGTCAGGGGAGAGCAGATGCAAACCGCGCTCCTGGAAGGGGTGGGCGATGTCCTGGCGTATGGGGCGATTGTCACGCCAGAGCGCGAGAAGCTGGCGTTGTTCACCGCCCCGATAGCAACGAACGTGAAACAGGTGATTGTGACCGGGCCGAAGTCACCTCCCGTCGCAAAACTGGAAGACTTGAGTGGACGAGAGATTTACGTAAATCCTCTCACGGACTTCTACGAGAACCTGCAACATTTGAGTGAAGCCTTTCAAAAGGCTGGAAAAGCACCGATTCTCGTGAAAGCTGGCGATCCCAATCTTAGAGACGAGGACCTCCTCGAGATGGTCAATGCCGGTTTGATTCCGGCAACAGTGACGCTTGACGCCCGAGCCAAGTTTTGGTCGAAAGTCTTAACCAATTTGACGCTTCATCAGGACATTGTCTTAAAAGAGGAAGGGCAGCTCGCCTGGGTCACGCGCAAGGACAGCCCGCATCTGAAGCAACTTCTAGACCAGTTCATCCAAGGCCATCGAGTTGGTACAAGCTTTGGGAACACCCTGCTGCAACGCTATTTGCAAAATACCAAGTGGGTAAAAGATGCCACATCGACCGAGGAAATGAAAAAGTTTCAGGTATACGTCCACTATTTCGAAAAATATGCGGCTGAATATGATTTTGACTATCTGATGCTTGTGGCACAGGGGTATCAAGAATCACTGCTCAACCAAAACCGCAAGAATCCAAGCGGAGCGGTGGGAATCATGCAGGTGATCCCCAAATACGCAGCGGCCCCTCCCATCAACATTTCAGACGTGCACACCGCTGAGGGCAATATCCAGGCTGGCGCCAAAATGCTTCGGAACATCGCGGACACCTATTTTAAGGACGACAACCTGGACGCTCTGAACAAAACCCTGATGGTCTTCGCCTCGTACAACGCTGGCCCAACCAGGATTGCACGCCTGCGGAAAACGGCAGCGAGCCAAGGACTGAATCCCAATCTATGGTTCGGAAATGTCGAACTCGTTGTGGCCAAAGGCGTCGGACAAGAAACCGTCCAGTACGTCAGCAACATCTACAAATACTACGTCGCCTACAAACTCACATTAGAACAGGCCAAGCTCGCGAACTAAGGGCTAGCAGGCGGGAAGAATATTGAACAAGAAGGATTTCGTAAGCGATGAAAGCGAAAAGGAGGATGTACCCGATGAAGTCGATAAAGTGGATTCTGGCGGTGGCATTGGCGTCTGCTGTGTTCCCGTCTTTAAGCCGAGCACAGGTTCCTGTTATTGCGTTCACGAAGGAAGAAAGTGCGATTAACTTCAGCGTGAAGGCGTCGGTGGCCTTAGAAGGCAAGTTTGATCGCTGGGACGCCACTTTGATCTATCCGTCCACGGATGTCACCACAGGCGTTTTGGACATCAAGATTCAGGCCGACAGCGTAAATACCGGAAGCGGCATGAAGGACGGGAAGCTGAAGAGCAAGGACTTCTTCAATGTGAAGGACGATCCGTACATCACGTTTCATTCAAACAAGATTGTCGAGACCGGCCCCACCACCGTTGATGTTCAGGGAACGTTTACGATTCGCGGAGTGTCTAAACCCGAGACGCTGACGTTTACGATTTCCGGCAAAGGGACAGGCGTAGGCGAGATTAAAGGGACGATGGCCTTCGACCGTAAAGAGTTCGGGATGAACAGCGGGATTCCCTTCATAAAGATCGCGGACCGAGTCGAGGTGAGTGTCGATCTTAAGGGGAAGCGGGTCAGCGGGCCTCCGTTGGTCTTTAAGGAATAGCCAGCCCGCGTGAGTGAAACGCAGCCCTCGAATTCGTGAAATCAGCAACAAGGAGCAAGACCGTGAAAATCTCAACCGTTAGGAGAGCCCCGAAAGCGAGAGTCATCTTACTTGTACTACTGGCCTGCGCAGTAGCGTTGGCGGCACGCGCCGCCGAGACGAACAAAGAAAAGCAGCAGAAGGAGATTCGGGATATGGCCCAAGACACCCTTCAGCGCCTTTATAAAGCCGAGCCAAAGACCGAAGCAGTAGTCAAACACGCATTCGGCTATGCGGTATTCAGCGATCTGGGAGTCAAAATCCTTTTCGCCGGCACCGGCAGCGGGAAAGGCATCGCCGTCAACAACAGGAACAAACATGAGATTTTTATGAAGATGCTCGAGGCTCAGGCCGGACTCGGTATGGGAGTAGATAAATTCCGCGTTGTCTTTGTATTTGACAACGAAAAGGCCTTCGACAGCTTCGTCAATTCCGGCTGGGAATTTGGCGGACAATCTACAGTCGCGGCCAAAACCGAGGACCAAGGCGGCGCGATGGCCGGAGCGGTTGCGGTCTCGGACGGAGTCTGGATGTATCAACTGACGGACAAGGGTTTGGCCGTCGAAATCAGCGCGACGGGCACCAAGTACTACAAAAACGATGACCTGAATTAAGTGCGATTCCAGGTGTTCTGTTTCCAAGGGCGATCGGATTTATCACGTATGGCCTTGCTATTTGGTGAGCGGAGTCTTTTTCCGTCCGAGGCATCTGCTGAATCTGCCTCCAACCCGAGACCGAAGCCTCAATCAGGCACTGTCACTTCTGACAATTCCGCTCCCCGGCCATAACCGGCATAATCACGACGCCCCTAAGGTTGGGACGAATGCGGTCTGATTCCGTGGAAGTACCGTGAGGTGCGCACACGGCGGATTCGAAGAGAAGAAGCGGAGAGAATAAAATGTTCAAAACCCTCACGAAACAACTTTTATCGACAACGCTGTCCGTTCTGCTGCTTATGGGCGCCGCGCCCTTCGAAGCGGGAGCTCAATCGGGTCAACCGGGGTATTCGGGGCAAGGCGTGCCGCTAACTGCGGATGAGTTGCAACAATTGGTA
>Ga0210401_10007008_pt1 | contig 11363 bp, 9 predicted proteins | sample IncBWH32MmetaG_FD_150866 | JGI IMG/M metagenome (GOLD analysis project Ga0210401, IMG submission 150866) | Forest soil microbial communities from Barre Woods Harvard Forest LTER site, Petersham, Massachusetts, United States - Inc-BW-H-32-M | ecosystem: Environmental > Terrestrial > Soil >... | reverse complement strand
TTCAAGGTGTGCGATTGGTGATTTTGGGTTAAGCGCGTGGGGTATCGGTTAGGGTGGGACTCGTGGGAACAGATGGGACTTATAGTCAAGACAGTCCCATCTGTCCCGTTTTCCGGCTTGCCCGACATAGCCTCCCGGCCTGCCCGACGTAGCGTCCCGGAGCCTAAGCGACGCGGCGAAGTCGGACATTACCTCACTGGTCGTTCCCCTGGGTTAGATCGGTAGCGACAGGTGCGAAGAAGCCGAACAAGCCGGCTTGACCTTGGTCAACGCCCGCGTTGAAGAACAACTGATTTGGGGCTCCGGAATTGGCATTCCCTGCGCCGAACGCAAGGCCCCAGATTCCCGGAACGGTGATGACCTTAGAATTCTGATCCTCGAGCTCGCCTTGGAACTCACCTGTGACCGCGTTGAATGCGAGAATCTCGCCGCTACCGAATTGACCAACTATGATGCTATGGCTGAAAGTACCAAAGTCCGTTGATGCCTGAACCAACCCCCAAGGTGCATTGAACCACTTTCCTCGCTCCAGTCGCTGCAATAGCTGGCCCTCTGGGGAAAACACATCGACGGCGCCCTGATTTGCGCCAGGGGTGATGAAGGTTTTACCTGTATTCTGGTGGGCAAAAGCCACATAGAGATTCCCGCCGATGTTCTGGATATTGAACGGCACAAATTTCTGCGACAAATGGTCATCCCGAAAGGCATCATCAGCAAGTCTTACCGGGCTAAAGTTAGTATCGAACGCGCGGATCTTTCCTTCATGGACATCAGTCACATAAAGGAGATTCTGCCCTTTAGACTGAGCGATGGTCGCCCCGGTTAATACCGAACCCGGTGTGGCTCGGACCTTTTGGATAGCGACGGTTGGGTTTGCCCCTGGGTTCCATCCCGAAATCGTACCATCAAACGCAGCAAAGATGAAGACGGCGGGCTTCCCTGATTCGACCTCAAAATCGGTGCTGCCGTTGGAAACAATTCCCGTAGGCGTGCCGGTCGGGTTCTGGCCCGACTGCGGAATGGTAACGGTCAAGCTCTGCTTCACACCGCTTCCGTTATAAAGCGTCGCCACGCCTTTACCTTCATCTGCGGCCCACCAGACCCCCGTACTGCTGCGGGCGATGCCCCAATTATTGACCAGATCAGGATCTACCGTGGTCACCCCAGACTGGCTAGTGTTGGACACCAAGTTTGTTTCTTGGTACTTCTGGGCAAATGCCGTACCTGATAATAGGCCAGCCGAGGTAAGACTTAGTGTTAGTAAGCCAAACCAGAAGGGACGGCCGCCCGAATAAGCTAGTTTTTTCATGACGATGCAACTGAACGTTAGGTTTAGAGGTTAACTACCTTAGCGAGCCCAGTGTAACTAACCGGTCCTTCGCTAAGCCACGACCCGCGTCCGCTTCCGCCGCGGCAGATGCGGGCGGGCGCCCTCTATTAGACACCGAGCCCAGAGGTGAACCGCTCATTCCGGGCTCAGTTGCCGTTTTTCGCGCTCAAACGGACAAGTCGCCGCGCAACGGGTGATAATATGAGTCCCATCCGTGGCTCCAGGCGCTAGTGCGAAAAGTTCGAAAAATCGTACGCCCCAACCGAAACTGCAAACAGTCCCCAGTAAAACGGACCTCCTCATTCGAACAAATGTTACGGCAGCCGGAACAAGGAAAACGTCTACCGTGACAAAAGATAGTCTGTTACCACACAACTTAACGCAGGCTTTCCATGACCTTTATCCGGCGATTATTTCAGAGTTTGCTCGCTATCCTGGAAAACTTTACCGAAGAAGATGCCTGGGTCTTATTGTGCGCGGCTGGAGTAAATTACTTCGTGCCCGAGAACCTGGTGCGGAAAGACGAAGAGACTCAGGAAGCGGAGAGATGCCAAGATGTTAGTTTGCTGGGTGCATTGGGTTTGGAAGCCGAGTGTCCGGCCTGGGCCTGGAAAGGTGGGACCTTGAGCGCGAGCTTTCTGTGGAAGAATGAAGCCGATCTAGACGTGAGGGACTGGATCTACCTGGCGTAGCAAGCAAGCGCGATCTTCTTCCCGTAGCAGGGCTGTGTAGCCGCTTCGCGGCAAAGGCCCACACTCGCCTCGGGATGAGCGCGTTTGTGGTGCATTACCAGGCGATGAATTGCCTGGACTTCGGCGAGCTCAGTCGAGTCGCTACCTTCACTCCATCCCCGAAGGGACAAAACGAATGGCTCAGCGCTGAACCTTTACTACGGCTGCTAGTCGCGTTGCTCCGGTGCGTGAAGCCGTTATTTCGGTATTAGCCCGGTCCCGTAACCGGACCCGATAGAGGCGGTCACCATAATGAATGACCTGTTCGATCGCTTGCAGGTTGACTACGGCATGCCGGGCAATTTGTATAAAAAGCTCGGTCCCTAACCAGGACATTAGATCTGCGATTGGGTAGTAGGTTGCGAATTCCTCTCTTACCGTATGTATCCAGGTCCTGCGGTCCCGGCGCAGGACGGCGGCGATCTCTCGGCGGGCCAGCAAACGAATGCGATCCCGATCGGTATCCTTGACCGGGAGTAGTTCGCTGGACGCCCCGGCAGGACGCAGTTTTTCGAACGCTTTCGGATCGTCTACGGCGTTAATCGATCGGCCGTCAGTCTCGAATGGGCGCAGGTGGGCCAATAAACGCTGAACCGATTCGTTGACCTGGTCTGGATCCAGCGGCTTTAATAGATAATCAACCGCCTCTAACCTGAAAGCGTCCGTTGCGCGGTTAGCGTTCCCTGTAGTAAAGACCAAACGGGGCGGCTGGGGAAGCATAGCGAGCTGGGTTGCCAGGGAAACGCCGTCCTTCCCTGGGAGATTGATGTCCACGAAAGCTGCATCTGGCCGCAAATCGGCACACAGATGCAAACCAGTCTCGCTATCGGTAGCGGTACCCACAACCTCGACTTGGTAAGTCTCGTCTAATAAAGTCGCGAGATACTGAGCAGCTAGTGGTTCATCCTCAATGATAACAGCGCGAATCCTAATCCACATTTTAACCAGACTCCTAACCAGGTGCTAATTCACCATCCTCAGTAACGAATTGCTCCAACGATCTGCCCACGACCTCGTAAGGTGGATCCAAGGGAATGCGTACCGTAACGGTAGTTCCAATCCCCACCTCGCTGGAGACAGCAAAAGTAAACGATTGCCCGAACAATTCTTGTAAACGCCGGCGCAACAAGAGTAGGGCATGGGCTCTTGGGCGTTGTTCAAAGAATACTTTTTCGATTTCGCTGGCCGGCACTCCTTTTCCGTCGTCCGTAACACTCATCTCTAACCAACGATCTACCGGACGCACCACCACCTTTAACCTGCCGGCACCAGCCGACGACTGGATGCCGTGTCGCACCGCATTTTCAACCAATGGTTGAAGACAGAAGGGCGGTACCACCGTGTCGGTTGCCGCCGGATCAATCGATTGTTCAACTTTTAGTCGGTTACCGAACCGCAACGCCTCAATGTCGAGATACGCGCGCACTACGGCTAACTCTTCCGTGACGGGCACAAGTGTTCGGTCTTGTTGATCGAAACTGGCGCGTAGAAACTGACGTAGCCGCCCGGCGGCAGCGGGAACCTCCCGCGGAGAAATGGTTGCCAATGCCGCGAGGGAATTCAGCGCATTAAAAAGAAAATGCGGATTCATTCTGGCTTGGAGAGCCCGGACCTCGGCCGAAGCGGTAGCGCGCACCTGTTCGTCGTGTTCGCGTACCTGTGACATCACCGCAAGTACCAGCAGCGTTCCCAGGCCTTGTAGTAAAGGAGCGAGCAGCAGATGTCCGAGCGAGATGGGTGTCGTAGGAGATAAAATCGGAAAGAAAAAAATCAGACCGTCGCGAACCAGGGTCACAACGAGTGTCAGGCCGAACCCGGTCAAAGGATGTGCCGCCAGGGCTGGCCGCCGCAGATGCAGCAACCCTCCAGCCAGGCCTGCAAACAACATTGAAATCCCGACGCTCAGCAAAGGGAACCCGTCATAAGCCACGGCTAGCCAAGTTACAAACGCGGCAACCGTCAGCCCTACCATCGGTCCCGCCAGGAGACCGGCCGTGCATGCTGCAACGATCCGGTGATTAAAGCACATGGTTTGCCGCACGGTTGCCTCTTCAACCAGCCCGAGAGCCAGAAACACGAGTAGCGCAGTGCCCCGGTCGCGGAAAGAGAGTCGCGATCGATCGGACCTGAAAGCGGGAGCGAGCGTCAGCACAAACGCGGCGGTCACCAAGACACAAATCTTGCCGATTATCATCTGCGTTACCAAAACCGCCGGGTTGCTCATTTGAACAGGGGCCAAAGCCAAAGAGACACCGATTCTCCCAAAAGTCCGCCGTCCTTGTTCCAGTTGCCGTAATTCTTGCCCGAATAGTCGGCCGTTCGCTTATGGGGCCAGGCCCGGTCGGCAAAGGCCTTCAGAAAGGTGGTGGCCACAACTGCCAGGGCGAAAAACTCGGCGCGCCCCGGTCTTGACTTGTAAGTGCATCGATGCCGCGCCGGTTTTGAGCCGTCTCGCAGGGCCATGTTGCCCAGCGTAAGCATTCCTAGCGCGGCGCGAGGCGATAAAAATCACAGACCGCGTCGTCGATGGACTTTTGCGAAATCCCAGAGCCTCTTCGCAGCGGAATCCGCATCGTTACCGTGGTTCCATGTTCTAGTTCGCTACGAACCTCCAAACGGAACGAGTTATGATACAACCCCTGTAACCTGCGACGAAGTAACGCCATGGCGTGGACCTCGGTACGATTGCCAAAAAAGATCTTTTCCACGTCAGCGGAAGGCACGCCTAGTCCGTCATCACTAACGCTGACTTCGAGGAACTGTTCGACCGCGCTAATCACAATGGAAAGGCGACCAGCGTGGGGCGTAGAATGAAGCCCATGTTGCACCGCATTCTCCACGATAGGTTGTAGTGAGAAAGGTGGCAGGAGGGCATTCGATAAACCCGGCTGGATGGTTGTTTCCTGCTTCAATCGATTACCTAACCGGAGCGCTTCGATATCGAGATAGGCACGCACCACCCCTAGCTCTTCTTCTAGAGGTACTAAAGCTTGTTCCGGCTGATCAAAACTCGCGCGCAGAAACTTCCGCAACCGGCCAACCGCACGTGGCACTTCACGTGGGGCCACGGTTGCCAGACCGGCTAAGGCGTTTAAAGCATTGAATAAAAAATGGGGATTCATGCGCGCCTGCATGGCCCGCACTTCGGCTGAAGCTGCCGCTCGTGCCTGGTCGTCCCGCTGGCGAGCTTGCGCAACGATGGCTAGGATCAGCGCGGTTCCTAGGCCTTGGATAAACGGAGCTACTCCGAGCTGGTGCCAGGCGTGAGCTGCCAGGACGGTGCTGGGAGCGAATAACAATAGCAATCCATCACGAAACCAGGACACGGCCAGCGTCAGGAGAAATCCGGTCCAGGGACTCTGCGCGATTTTTGGGCGCCAACGTTGAAGCAAACCGCCGGCGAGTCCGCCAGCCAACATGGAAACGCCGATCGTCGCGAGCGGCAACCCGTCATAGACAACCGCTAACCAGGTCACCACGGTGCCAACAATCAGTCCGACCACGGGACCGGCAACCAGACCGGCTGCACAAACCGCAACGATCCGCTGATTGAACCACCCGGTTTCCCGGACAACGGCCTCTTCCAGGAAGCCGAGCAAGAGGAACACCAGTAGCGCTGTTCCCCGGTCCCTTACGGATAACAATGAGCGGTTAGGACGGCGAAAGCCAGGTACGAGCGTGAGCAAGAAAGCGGCGGTCACTAATACACAGACCTTGCTGAGAATCACTTCTTCCATCTAAACGATCCCCCTCTGGCGGTTACATCCGTAAAAACTCCTAGTCCTGTTGTTCACGTCAATAGGACGATAGTACGGACAGGTAATTGAGCTCAATTTTGTTTACTAATCAAGCTTGACCGATCAGTCGGTCGTAAGGGATAGCAAATCAGCCACAGGGCCGTCCGGAACTTGTCCCGGAGGGACTTTATGATCGTAGCCATGCAATTTATTGCCTGGAATACTCAAAAAAACCGGCCCGTCCCAGAGGCGACGGTCTGATTCGGTTCACTAAGACGTATTCCCTATTTGGTGGTGAACTATTCCCGTGTTAAAAAATCACACCTTGCCCTACGGGACGGATCTTTCTCTGGCGCGTGTTCCACGCAATGAATGGCCTGGCTACGATCATCCGGTCCCTTTGGGATGCAGGCCTGCTGAGCTTCATCATCACAAGCACTGGTGTTAAAATATCACATATATCCTGTTGCGTTTGTGAATAAATCACAGTAACCATCGAGCCTTGTCCTCTCCTAAACGCCTGGAAAACCGAGCGTCCTTGATCCTTGACCTGGTCGATCTCCAAGGAAGCGCCACCTATGTCGCCCTGGCAGAAGTCCTGCAAGTCTCCACGATGACGGTTCGGCGAGATTGCGATGAATTGGTACGGTTGGGAAGGGTTATTAAGACCGTCGGCGGAATACAACAAGCCAGTGCTGCGCCTTATCTTTACGAGAACAGCGTTCGGGAACGAATCGTCAGCAACCAATCGGAAAAACGTGCCATTGCTGCGAAAGCGCTCGAACTAATTAGAGACCATCAGACCATTTTCATTGATGGCGGCACCACTAACCTGACCCTGGCAAGGCTTATCGCTGTTCAACGAACCGGGCTCACTATCCTGACGAACTCAGCCTTGACCTGTTTGGAGCTCAGTAAGGGCAACAACAACACGATCATTGGGATTGGTGGTGAATACGATCCGATCACTCTCTCGTTCGCCGGCCCGCAAGCAGATGAAATGGCGAAGTCTTTTCTGATCGATCAAGCCTTTCTCAGTACAAAAGGTTTTCTGCCCGAGGATGGGACTTTCGAATCCGCGGTTGCGACCTCCCGCGTAAAGCAGGTTATGGCCGGGAGGGCCGCGCAGACAGTTCTGGTTGTGGATCACACGAAGTTCGGGGTGCGCGCACTCAGTAAAGTGCTGGATATCTCGCAAATTCATCATGTCGTAACCGATGAATGGGTAAAAAAATCTGATCTCGAAGCGGTACAGCGTGCAGGAATCACGGCTCACGTAGCCGCGGTCACCAATTTGGAGGTGGATTATGTCGCTTTGGCCCATTAGCGAGCTCATCCAGCACGCGCGTAAGAATGAATACGCGTTGGGGTATTTCGAAAGCTGGAATCTGGAATCGCTCCAGGGTGTGCTCGACGCCGCGGAAACGACCCGCTCACCGATCATTATTGGATTCAACGGTGAGTTCTTGAGCCGTCCCGGTCGCAAACTAACTGAGCGTATCCGCTGTTACGCCGAGTTAGGAAAAGCGGGGGCCGCTGACGCGAGCGTCCCGTGTGGACTCATCTTTAATGAATGCCCGAATGACGATTGGGTGCGCAACGCAGTCCTGGCCGGGTTCAATCTGGTTATGCCGGCAGATTCCAGCGCAACCTATGAAGACTACCGGGGGAGAGTCACAACCCTCACTGAGTTTGCTCATCGCCACGGGGCCGCGGTAGAAGCTGAGGTTGGCCACTTGCCATTTGGGAACTCAGGACTCACCAACGGAAACTTTCTAACTGATCCGGAGCTGGCTGGCCGATTTGTTGAGGATACGAAGGTCGATCTTTTGGCGGTCAGCGTTGGCAATGTCCATGTTTTGACGAAGGGTCAACGAGAACTTGATCTTAAACGCCTGTCTCAGATCGGTGAACGTGCTAACAAACCGATGGTCCTACATGGTGGCACCGGGATCCCTGGGAGTTCGATTCGCGAGGCGATCAGGTTAGGAGTTACTAAGGTTAACTACGGTACCTACTTGAAGCAACGATATCTTGAAGCGCTGCGTTCGAGTATCGCAGCAGAAGTGGACAACCCTCATGAACTATTGGGCATGGGCGGTAAACACGATGTGATTATGGCGTGCCGATTGGCTGTACGCGACGCGGTTTTGGAACGCATCGAATTACTCGGTTGTTGTGGAAAGGCGAACTAGTTATGAAAAGGATCGGTTGCGGGGGCATTCTGGTTAAAGACACGTTTTGCGGCCCGTTTCCAGCACTACCGCAGGCGGGAGAATTAATAGCGGTCGATGCTATAAAGACCAAGGCAGGTGGGTGTGCGGCTAATGTTGCCATCGATCTCCGTAAACAAGGTCTGTGCGTTGATTTAGTTGGGTGCGTTGGCCGGGATGCGGCCGGTGAAACCTTGGTAAGGGCTTTGCAAACCGCCGGACTAAATTGTGATCGACTAGTTCAGACCCCGGGTTATCCAACTAGCGAAACTATCATTTTGTTAGTTGATGGGGAGGACCGGCGGTACATCCACACCTTTGGCGCTAATCAGGCATTTTCGGTCTACCATATTGATGGTGATTGGTTAGCTCAGTTGGATTTGTTCTATTTAGGTGGGTTGTTTGCCATGCCTGGTATCCAGTTGGATGAACTGCTAACCCTGCTGCATTTCTGTCGCGAACACGAGGTGGTTACAGTAGTCGACGTGGTTCTACCCAAGGGATTTGTCTACGCGCCGGAAGTGCAAAATCTGTTGCCCTACATCGATTGGTTTCTACCGAATGACACGGAGGCAGCGGTTTTGACCGGCCGGAGTGACCCGTGGGAGGCGATGCAAGTTTTAAGAAGCTGGGGGGCTAACGGGGTCGTGATAACGCTGGGTGAGCGGGGATCACTTGGAGTGCGAGGCGATGAGTGTTGGCGGTGTGCCTCTTATCCGTGGCAAACGGTGGATCCCTCGGGGGCCGGCGACGCGTTTGCCAGTGGTTTAATCACCGGAATTGTTAGCGACTGGGATTTTCCTGAGAGTCTGATGTACGCGAGTGCCCTGGGAGCGTCAGCTACTCGGGCGATCGGTACCACCGACGGCGTGTTGCCCGCGCCGGAAGCCCATCGGCTGATTCAACAACAGCCGCTCTGCATGAGTCCTGAACACTTAGCTAACCCGAGCCCGGCATGAATCTCAAAATGCCGGACCTGTCGACCACCGGCTCGCCGATCAAAGTAACCCGGTGGTTGGTTGAAGTGGGGGACTTTGTTGAGCGCGGCCAAGCCGTCGTCGAAGTAGAGACTGACAAAGCGACGATGGAAGTGGAGGCGCTTGGTTTTGGGACTTTGCTCCAACAGTTGGTACCGGCCGGTGGTGAAGCCTCGGCCGGCGACGTGCTTGCGGTTATCGGCGACGTCCAGGCGGCCCCCGGTACGCCTGTTGCTGGCAACGGTCGTGGCGGCGGCGATATTAACTACCATCGTGATTTCTTGCTCACTTTATACGAGCGAATGGTATTAATTCGGCAGTTCGAAGACCGGGTTAAGGCGCTCTTTCTAGAAGGCATCATGCCGGGGACAATTCACCAATGCCAGGGGCAGGAAGCGACCGCAGTGGGAGTCTGTGCGGCGCTTAGATCAGACGACTTTATTACTTCTACCTTTCGCGGGCATGGGCATGCGCTGGCTAAAGGGTTGACCGTCCAGGAAATGTTAGATGAGCTTTTTGGCGCGGTTACCGGCTGTTGCAGAGGGAAGGGAGGCTCGATGCATATGGGCAATCTGGAAAAAGGGATGATACCGGGGATCGCCATCGTGGCGGGAGGGATTCCCTTGGCTACGGGAATGGCTCTCGCATTTAAGCTGCGAAAAACCAAAGAGATTGTCGCTTGCTTTTTTGGCGACGGCGCGGTGGCTGAAGGTGCATTCCATGAGGCGCTAAACATGGCGGCGCTATGGAGTTTGCCGGTGCTGTTCGTTTGCGAGAACAACTTGTACGGAGCTTCTACCCGCATCGATCAGGTCATGAAGAATACCAGAGTTTCCGAGCGAGCGACCAGCTACGGGTTTCGCGGTGAGACCGTCGATGGTAACGATGTGCTGGCGGTCTACGAAGCAGCTAGGCAGGCCGCAGAAGAATGTCGGTCTGGGCGGGGACCAGTTTTACTTGAGCTCCAAACCTATCGCCGCACCGGGCATTCCCGCCGGGACCCCTGTTATTATCAACCCAAAGAAGAGCGAGCAGTCTGGTCAGCGAATGATCCAATTACCCGGTTTGCTCAAGGTCTGTTAGTGGGCGGTAACGCGGACCTGGATGATCTCGATCGTATCCAGAAGGAAATCGACGATGAGATTGAGCGTGCCGTTGAGAACGCCAAGACGGCGCCGAAGCCAACCGGTGATGATCTCCTGACCGATGTGTATGCGAGCTGAGGCTACTCATCCTCGTTCTCGTCGTCGTCCTTCCGCCTTCGCGCATGCCTTTGTGGAGCGTGCCTCGCTTGCGAGGCCGACCTTGAGCATAGAGCGAAAGCTACGGCGGACAGGCTGTCCTCGAGCATGGTCTTCGGGCAGATTTGCTTCAGGGTTCGGCCTGAAGTGTCTCGTTAGAATCGTGACCGGCGGTCGAGAATCCGATACGGGCAAACAGATCAAAACTCTAGCACTCCGTTACTCCGACACTACACTCGCCCCGGTTCGAGGACGAGGACGACGACGAGTACGAGAACGAAGGGCTTCCATCGCGACCCCCGATCTATGAAACGACAAGCGATCGCTGAAGCTCTGCGGGATGCTATTGCGGAGGAAATGCAACGCGATGAAACGGTCTTCTGTATCGGGGAAGACATCGCCGTACCAGGTGGCTGGGGTGGCGCGTTTACGGTTACTCTCGGCCTCGAAAAAAGATTCCCCGACCGGATGATTAACACTCCGATCGCCGAGCTCGGCTTCTTCGGAATCGCCGTTGGCGCCGCTATGATGGGCATGAGACCTATTGCCGACGTTCAATATGGTGATTTCCTCTTTCTAGCCAGCGATCAGATCATCAACAATGCCGCGAAAATGCGGTACATGTCCGGCGGGGCTTGCCAGGTTCCTTTAGTCATGCGAGCTCCAGTCGGGGCAACGGGGCGCGGTTCCCAGCACGCTCAAAGCATGGAGCGTTATTTCACGGGAGTTCCCGGGTTGAAAGTTGTCGCTGTCTCGAATGCTTATGACGCCAAGGGGATATTAAAATCGGCGGTCCGGGATAATGACCCGGTCTTGATTTTCGAACATAAACTCCTCTACGGCTCAAAAGGGGCCCGCACCGAATCAGGTGCCGTCGATGCTACCAGCGAAATTCCGGATCACGATTATCTGGTGCCGCTCGACCGAGCCGCGGTTCGCCGGACCGGCTCTCAGGTCACAATTTTATCTTGGTTATTGATGCTGCATTTCAGTCTGGATGCGGCTCAAAGGCTTGCGGGCGAGGGCGTAGATGTCGAGGTGATCGATCTGCGTAGTCTTTCGCCGATCGACTTTGAAACTATCGGAGAGTCGGTTCGGAAAACTGGCCGAGTTGTGATTGTTGAAGAAGGTCCC
>Ga0210401_10007006_pt1 | contig 11366 bp, 15 predicted proteins | sample IncBWH32MmetaG_FD_150866 | JGI IMG/M metagenome (GOLD analysis project Ga0210401, IMG submission 150866) | Forest soil microbial communities from Barre Woods Harvard Forest LTER site, Petersham, Massachusetts, United States - Inc-BW-H-32-M | ecosystem: Environmental > Terrestrial > Soil >... | reverse complement strand
CGGCGGCTACGGGTGCCTCTCGTCAAACCACTCGAACGAGGCGGCGCCCGTCGGTCGTTCGTTGGTGATAAACATGACCTCAAATGCCTTTTGCAGCCGATCTGCTTTCCCATTCCTGACGCATTCTTGTGGAGGCAGCTCCACCCTGTACCAGCGTTGCGCGTCCATGCTGTGCCTTAGATTAAGCATAAGAGAAGCATGCTCAGGCCGGTAGGTGCCCCCGGTAAGCACGCGTCATTACTTCCGATGTACCTACGTTGCCTGTTCAGCAAGCCTTTTCGACACGTTTAGAGACTGGCGCGTTACTTTGGTGATTATGAAGAGTAACTGCCCTCCACAACCGTGCTGGCCCGCACGAGGAGTTGTTCAAGGTAGGAGTAAAATGGACTGGAAGACAATCCGCAGCTCGTGGCAGTGACGCCAAATTCAGCGGAATTCCGGTGGACGAAATTTTTGTTGCTTGGATTACCATCAATGTGGTGAATCTGGACGTGCTTATTGGGTGTCCGGCATATGCAGCAGATGTGCTTGTTTCGGTACAACACTTCTTCTGATATCCGTGCGGGGATTGCCGGTCTGCCCTTGCGCAGAGCAGAAGAGATATTAACGCACGCCGTTTCTCAGAAAATAGCCACTTTAGTGCGCCAGAAGTAAAAATCGCACTGCAACGACAATAGCTCTCGAGAAATGACATGGGTTATAGCATTGTCAGAGCTTTGCTCGGATAAATGTTTTCCTGCGGCGCTTAGGTAGGGGTAAAGTTTAATTTACCCGGGCAATCACAAATGCTTGGCTAGCTCCTCATTCAAGGCAAGAGGAAAACATTCGCTCAGGCAGCCTTCTTTATTGATGCGGGGACCTCGACACGTTTCCCGTGATCCGCTGCGTGACCCGACCACTCCCATCCGCACAGGCAACGGACCGAATCCCACAATCGCAACTTTCTTAGAAGCGACTTGCATATGGGACATGATCTCATCCACATGGTTCTTCTCCATCGTGAACCCGAGATGAGTTTGGCCTCACTGGACGTGACAGGAATGTCATTTGATCCTGTGCTCGGACTCCACGCTGGCGAGTCGCACTTTCCCTCACCTAAATTATGCCGACTGGAGCAAGACCGTTTCACCCTAAGCGTCCCAGTCTATCGACGAGCCTGCTTTTCTCGTCCGACAAAAGGTTGCGACAATCCTGCGTCCCTCTGGTTCCTAGTGTCCATCGGACGGATCAGAGGTGGAATGGCACCGGAGTGCCCGATGGTGTCACATTTAGGCCATTCTTGATTAGTCTCGATGGTTGTACTGTTTGGGGCGCTGGCGGCCGGGCACTTCAGAGAGCGGTGACAAGCACTGGTCTGGGCCTTGCCGCCAGTCCAACGCGAACAGTCGGATAGCAGCTACTCAGTGTTTCCGCACTTGCCGCCTTCAATCCCGAAACGATACTGAATGAAGGCGAGCGGAAGATCAGTTCGTGCCATTGGGCACTCTGCGCCAACAGAGTTGACTGAATAGACGGGCGAGTTAGACCTCAGCCTGCATGCTTTCGGACTGTGGTTGTTCTGCAGAAACTGCGGCTTCTGGAATATCTGGTCACATTCAGCGAAATGGGGAATAGTGGATACGACTTCTCCATCAAGTAGTCGCCCGCGTTTAGACGATACTCGGCGCACTCGACAGTAACCGTAATCGACCAGATGCGAGATTTGCGGTGCGTTCCGTCTAGTGTCGTGGCTCTTTCAAAGAAAAATTGTACGTTTGGTTACCAACGTAATCCGAAAACCCTTTCACCTTCGACGATGGGGGCATTCGCAGGGGCCCATGTCAATCTGGCGCCAACTAGCACTCGCGTGCCACAGACCTCGCCCCGTCCAGGCCATTCCGCTCGCGCCCTAAGTGTACTAGTGTTCGATGGCTTGCCTCCCCGAGAGTAGTTCCAGATCTGGGAGGCGATAACGAGCCGAAACCACTCTGGAAACGGGGCCATTCGGGGTTGCCAGCCACGAGCAACACTCTGGGGGAGACGTTGCTCGGACGAGCGTCCCAGAAACTCTGGCCGATAGAGTCTGGGACGTTTCGCCGTTGACGCCCACCTCAACCCGCGCTACTCTGCAACGCCTATGCGCTCGGTCATATACGGTCTGCTTGTTGTGAGCGCGCTGTTCCTCGCAACGCTGGTTGTGACGTGGTTTCGTGTCCAAGATCCAGCCAGGCCAGACATTGCTCTCGGATTGGTAGCGTTGGTCCTCGCTGCACTGCTCAACCCGATCTTTTCGGCCGCATCTGTCGCTGGATTCGGCCTGACCTGCTGGCTGACTTCGAGGTAACCCACCCTTCCGCTGAGCCTCCGTGGCTCTGTAGGCTAGCGCACAGACGGCTGGTTAGGTTGCTGGTATGTTTCCGGCAAAAATAGTCTAGGGCGCATCCATACTTCATCGCCTTTCTCCAGTGCGGAGGTAGGCAATGATCGGCAAGGACAAAGAGCGCTAGATGCAGCTGTGTGAACAGGCGGCCAACGAGCAGGACAGTGCAAAGCTAATGATTTTGATTGCTGAAATCACTCGCTTGTTGGACGACAAGCAACAGCGATTGATGAGTCGCAGCCAGCATCCGCCCACAGACGACACCGGCGGATAACCACGGACCTCTGAGTCCACCGGCCATAAGCCGACGCGCCTGAAGTGATCTAATCGCTGCCGCTACGGGAACAAGAGTACCCTGTTTATAGCTGACATAGAGACCTCCGGGTTCTGTGATCGGTTAGGCTCTGCATCCCGCCTGAACCCGATGCAGAGCCGCTGCTAGAGCGCTGCTGTACCGCTGCGCTTGCCTCTGCGTCGTCAAGCGCAAGCTGTTGAAACCATGGCGGAGAGAGTGGGATTCGAACACAGACGCGTACTGCAACAAAGCAACTACCTTTAGAATCAACCGCAATTTCCGCACGAAAACGCAGCTTCTGCACCGGATAGCGGCGTCGCAAGGAAATCCATTTTTTCGCGCAAATCTTCGGACATTTGCGTCCAGGATGGCACGCAGGTCCTCGGCAGTTTCTTTAGACTTTTTCGGGTCAGTTTCCTTAAGAAGCTTCCGACACAAAGCCTTGACTAGGTTTTCGCTGAACATGAACAGGCGGGACCCGCGCACCGGGAACTGTAGAGGACCTAGTGTCAAGATGGGCATCAGGTCACGACTGCATTTTTGAATTCCTAACCAAGGCTAAAGAGCTTTGGTAGTACAAACTACCACGTAGCCGGTATTGCGATCACGACGCTACGTCATACACTCGGAGGGGAACCGAGCCCCTCCGTGGCAAAACGTATCCTCATTGCTGATGACCACAAGTCCGCGTTGCGTGGTGTCCGCACAATGCTCGAATCGCACCCTGGTTGGGAAGTGTGCGGCGAGGCTGTAAACGGGCGCGAGGCAGTCAAGAGGGCCGTTGAATTAAGACCCGACCTTATCGTCCTGGATTTCGCAATGCCCGAATGGAACGGGCTGAGAGCCGCCGAAGAGATCAGCAAGCTCCTACCGGGAATAAAGATGGTGCTGCACACAATCTACGGGTCGGCAGTAGGGCCGGAAGCCCAGAAACACGGAATCTGCCGAGTGGTCGAGAAGGCGAAGACGGGAGCTCTCGTCTCTGCGGTTGACGAATTAATCGGAGCGAATGCGGCCTGAAGACCCAGAAAAAAGGACGCAACGTTCTCGAATCGTCAGGCCTTTTGTTTGCCCTCAGAGAGACCGTCTTGAACTGTCAGTTGTAGAGACCGGCTTTGCCGCCTCTTCCAACAATTCCCGAAGTCGTTGGGTGATTAGGACACCCGCCTCCGGACTTTCGTTGCCGGTGCGCTTCCGAAGTAGCCTAAGCAGGAGTTTTTACATTTTCGTTCGTACCTTCATGTGACGAAGCTGATCGATCACCCTGTTCTTAGCAGGAGGGTGAGACGACCGTCGATACTTGATGTACCTGGGCCCACGAGACGGAAAGAAAATACCCGCGCTGGAGGGCCTACCCAACTCACCCTGGTGCGGGGTTCTTATTTGGGAAGTTCGGCACAAATGAATTCGGGCGGAGCCTGTTCTAATCCCTGCTGAGGTTGTTTCGACTGCAGAAGAATGAAATGGTACCCCGCAGCGCTCTTCACCGCTTTAGGCGCTTCGTTTAGGGTGCGCGCGAGCGAAGTGGTACCCTCTTGGAATCCGCTCGAAGCCATACTCGTACAGACTGTCCCAGCGCTTCTGCCACGAGTGCAGGTCGCCACCACCTAGGGAGGAAAGCCCTCGACGATAGGGTGCATATGCTGCGGGTTATGAGGGAAAGAAGCGACGACGCGGTGCGATCCCGTGGCTTAAGGGTTCGATGCAGGCAAATCGCAACGACAAGGATGCCGCCGAAGAGCATCACGAGATCTCCGACACTGAACAGTCCCAGCTCCTCTTGGTCCGCCAGAAAGACTAGCCGGGTTTTCGGTGTCGCCGCCTGCCACATCGGGCTCGCAGGGTGCAGCGTAGAGGGCATGCCGACAACCGGCATCGCTCCAGCATTCGCGTCGGTCACCAGCGCATTTAGCATCAGTCCACACAGCATTAGGACTACGCCTGCCTGAACCCAAGGCGACCGAACTGCCCGAACTACTAGCCAGAGGATCGCGCAGGACTCGAATAGCCAGATCGCCGGACATTGCGCCCATGCCAAATGATGTACAGCGGACAGAAGATTCACCACCCACCCCGCCGAATCTCAACAGATACCGGTCAGCAGCCCGCCAAAGGCTCTCTACTGGACCGAACTGGCGACTGCGGAAAAAACGTTGTTGGCATTTGAACCAACTAGCCGTACCGTCCCGATGACGACCACGAGGATGGCCGCAAACATCACGGCGTACTCGGCGAGGTCTTGACCTTGATCGTCTCCCCATAGTTCAGCCAGGATGGTCATAGACCACCTCCTTCTTGCTCTGGCAGATTCTTGTTGGGGGAGAAACGCCTGGGCCGGATCCAAAAAGAAAAAGCCCAAGAGGGACAATAGGATGGTGGGGATATCTCGTAAATACGGGGTGTAATGTAAAATGAGCTACGTGTTTTACCTTCAAAAATGACTCTCGCTTAAAGTGCTAGGCGGCTTTCCTTTGTTCTCGCCTCCATCTGGCCCATCTTAAGAGCTGCGCCGCCGCGATCTTCCTGCGCTGGGTCTCCCCCCAAGCACGCTACCTCCCGCTTTAGAGAGACCGATATGTTGCGGCGGCAAAAGAAGGTGGTAAGCCTCCAAGAGGAGCTAACGACCCTCGCACTCTTGGACAGGGGCTTGGATTACACCCCAGACTCCGGCCCCACCGACAACCTTGCCTATGCATCTCGCCAGATAAGGCGGTCGCAGATTGAGGCCGAAATGAGAAAGTCGGCGCTCTCCAAGCCGCATACGAACCACACTCGGATAGGAAGCGCCGCGCTACTCCTCTGCGCAGTCGGATACCTCACGCTCCACTACTTGCTGAGGTGAACGCTACTACTTCTCAATGAGTGGTAATCGCTGGCGCGGAGTGCACACGCCTTTCAGCATCACTCGCAGACATTGGGGAACCTCGGCTCCGTCTCAGGCGAGTTTTTGCGCAGGTGGGATTACCGTCTCCAGATCGACCTCATCCTCAGAGTTGAGCCGCAAACTGATTTCGCAGCCACAAAGAATGCACTCGAACACCAGGTAGGAGAACCCTTCGGAGTCCGTGACGCAGTCGGGCGGATGTTTGAGCTGATGCTGGCAAGATTTAGTGCCGGATTGCATCCGTCTACAAAGGCCTCGGATGTGTCACTCTCCAAAAAGGGGCAGCCCGCGCGATCGTTGGGGACAAAGCTGAGCTTGGAGAGAACCCCAACACGCAGACGCGGGGCCTTGAGTCGAAACGTGCGTGAGCGTACACCTAGGCGCAGAACACGCCAATTGGGTCTAGCCTGTAGACCGCCGCATTGTTAATGTATGGGCAATGGTCGGCACGCTCGGGGACTGGATTGCGACTGTTTTCGAGGGGTGCCTTCTTTACTTTCCTCGGCAAAATCAATACGCTAAGCCAAATCCTCTCGCGGTGATCTACGTTCTCGCGTAATCGCTGCGAAACACTTCACACCTACAGCCAACTCTGGCGCGTTCAGCATCCACAAAATCGGGCGATTGGCCCGGAGGTGGATGTCCAAATCACTCTTGAGGTGTTGAGATGCGGAAAACAGCCCTCCCCCTGCTGTTCCTGCTGCTGTTTGGCGTAGTCAGCGCCGCCTTCGGGCAAACCACCTACTACCAGAACCAGGCGTACCAGTTCCGAGATTCAACACTCGGGTACTTCGCGCTCTATCAGACGTTCTACACAGCCCCAGATGGTTCGGAGTTAGAACTGAGGGATATCGTTGCCTACCCGAACTTCGATTGTGCCAGTGGCGGCGGAAATCAGGGATACGTGGATTTCACGACTTCGGATGGCACTCAGCCACCGTGTGCCATTATCACGTCGAAGCCTGTCCTTGGGCCGACGATCTCTACCACGACGTACGATAGCGGAGGTAGGCCTCACGTCTGCACGGGACCAAGTTCCGAGCATGTGGAATTCAGCAACGGAACCTTCCCTCGATCGTACAGCGGAACCTACGATGCAAACTACACGTTCGTTTGGAAAACTTACTGCTTCACGCGAACGCTGAGCAGCCAGGTGACGCTGACGTTGCAGTAGCAAGACGAGGGGCGCGACTCGACAACGCGCATTCTCTGGTGCAGTCGTAGCCGGGCAGCCCAAGACCATGTTCATCCACTTAACAAACGGCCTTGCAGTAACCTGTCAAGGCGCGCTTCTACGCGCCCCTTTTCCCTTCACTCAGCAGCGCAAGGTCATTTAGGAAGCGGCGGCACGCAGCACTTCCTTCTTGGGCAACTCCTTTTGGACGTTGACCCTTCCCTTGAAGTAGGCGCCGTCGTCAATGGAGATGCGCTGGGTCGCGATGTCGCCCGTGACGATTGCCGACTGCTTTAAATCGACCCGGTCGCTCGCTTGAATACTACCGTCCAGCTTCCCCTGCACGACCACAGAGCATCCAGTGACGTTGGCTTTAACGCGCCCGTTCGGCCCGATGGTCAGCCGGTTTCCTTTCGGGTCGATGACGCCTTCCACCTCACCATCTATATAGAGGTCCTCGCCGCACGAGAGTTCCCCTTTGATCACAATCGACTTGCCGATGAGGGTCATTTCCGCCCGGGCAATCTCCGGCGCTTTGGCCGTTTCCATCAGCGTGACCTCCTGGGAGTAGTTTTGGGAAGAATTCGATTCTACTCCAATCCCTGACGACCCCACGGCGCGAGGGCAGAGGCTCCCTCACTACTACTCTCAAATTGGAAGAACGAGTGCAGATAGCACTCGCAGGCTGCTGCTCGACCAATGACTTCAGCGTGTCCAAATTCTATGACTGCACAGAAGAGATTTTCTCTTCGGCCGTAGAGGGAGGCAGCAACCTGGCGCACAGCCAGGACCGCAATGCATGGATTTACTGGCTGATCGGAAGAGAGGGTGGCTTATCGGCCGCAAGTCAGAGTGGCGCCTTTCCGAACCTGAGTATCCCGCCGCATATAGGTTGATGGGTTACCTGGTACTGGGAGGGCGCAGGATTCTTTTGTGAGGGGACAGAAACTTCCCTTTGGCTTTAGGGTTCGGCCTAGCAGACCCAGGAAATGACCCCGGTTCGTGGGTGTTATGAGAGGAACGACTCCACGCTCCAGGCGGGTTCGATCCAAAAAGGAGCCCTGTATGTCCTCCCGTCTATCGCTTGCGAGCCTGCTCGCTGTTTTGCTAGGCGCAACTGTTGCCAGCAGCGCGAACGCGCAGGAGTCGGCGGATGCGTTTTCGTCCCCGGCGACGGCGCAGACGCCAGCTTCAGCAATCCCGCTTAGCGCAGCTTCGTCGCCCTTGCAGCCCGAGCCGCAACCGCCGAAAGCTGCGCCGCAGCCGGTAGCAGCGTCCGCGAGCACCGTGCCCGCTTCGGCGCCGTCTCCCACGATGGACCAGGTGGTGGACCGCGCGGTCGAACGTGAGCAAGCGCTGATGAAAATGCTGAAGACCCGCACCCCCTTCATTGAGACCTATCTGCAAGACCTGAAATTCGTCCCTCACGTGGGCCCGGCTCCCGTGCAAGACCATTACTTCCTCGGCCGCATGGATCTGGCCAAAGGCGTGGACCGCCGTGACTATCTCTCCAAAAACGTCAGCTTTGAGAAACACCTGTTGGGCGGCTTCACCAGGTTGTATAAGATCGAATACAAACCCATGGGTTTCTCATGGATGATCTACGCCGACCGCGACGACTTCAATCGCCAAACCTACGACTTCAAGTACGTGCACCGCGAGTTCCTGGGTGATGTCCGCTGTATCGTCTTCGAGGTGTCTGCCAAAAAAGCCACCGGCAATGGCCGCTTCCGTGGCCGAATTTGGGTAGAAGACCAGGATTACAACATTGTGCGCCTGAATGGCACTTACGAGCCGCGCCCTCGCAATGCTTACTTCTTCCACATGGATAGCTGGCGCTTGAACCTGATCCCGGGCTACTGGGTTCCGGCGTATATCTACAGTGAGGAAGGCGATTTCAGCTACGGTTCGAAAGACAAGATGGCCTTCAAAGCCCAGACCCGGCTCTGGGGTTATGATCTGCAGAAGGTCCAGGACAGCGAATTCACGCAAGTGCTGGTGGACTCCACGGTGAAGGACGAAAGCCCGGCGGCGCAGGATGCTCCTCCGCTGCTAGCGCAGTGGCAATGGCAGCAGCAGGCCGGGGACAACGTAATCGAGCGGCTACAGAATGCCGGCCTGCTCGCTCCCGCCGGTGAAGTGGACAAGGTGCTGGAGACCGTGGTCAACAATTTGCTGACCACCAACAACATTGAACTGCCGGGCCCAGTGCGCACCCGTGTGATGCTGACTCTGCCACTGGAGACGTTCAGCGCGGGCAACACAATCGTGGTGAGCCGCGGCCTGGTGGACGTGCTTCCGGATGAAGCCAGCCTGGCCATGGTGCTTTCGCGCGAACTGGCCCACATTGTTCTGGGACAAAACTTGGGCAGCAAGTACGCCTTCTCCGATCGCATGTTGTTCTCTGATGAATCCACCTACCAGAACATGGGCTTCCGGCACGTTCCCGAGGAGGAAGCTGCGGCCGACCAGAAAGCTCTCGATCTGCTGAAGAATTCACCGTATGCCCAGAAGCTGAATACACCAGGACTGTTCCTGCGAGAGGTGGCAGCGCGGGGCCCGGCGCTTCCCGCGCTGCTGACTCCTCACTTGGGCACTGGCCTCACCGACCATAAGGGCGCTGTGGATCGCATGGTGGTGTTGATGAACTCTGCTCCGGCCCTCGATCCCAACAAACTGGATCAGATCGGAGCCCTACCGCTCGGCGGACGCGTCAAGGTCAACGCCTGGGATGACCGTGCGGAATTGATCAAGATCACGCCGGGCGCCATCACCTCGGCGCGCGGAAAGATGCCACTGGAAGTGACGCCATTTTTCCCCCGGCTTACCCGCTCCGGAGCAATCGTCAACCCGACCGCTACGGCGAACGCCGAAAACCCAACTCCAAGCAATTAGAATCGCCCATTTCACTCATTAACGTCGGAAAGGAACCGGGGAATGCGCGCTGGATTTTCTGTGCGTCTATTTATGCCTTCTTGTCGTTGACGAGTGTAGCAGTGGCCTTCATTACGGCAAAGCAAGTGCCTTTGTTCTCGCCGCTCAACCGGAGTCATCAGCTGGCCGTACCAGCGCAAATTGCCATCTTGCCGACTGGGATAATCCCCTCCATCGACGCTGCTCACGGCTGAGTCAGCGTCTCCAGATAGGTGCATTGCGGAACGTGATAGCCGTTGATCGGTACGAACGTGTCGTCGAGTTGCAGCATGCTTTCGGTGTTTGCGTCGTAATGCGGCCACGCTACCGCGCCCGCCCCGTTTGGATCTCCCGTTGCCGCGAAGCGCGTCCAGTAACCCATCAATCCATGGGAAAACGTCAACTCCGCGGGAGTTGGCTGGTAGTTGGGTATCGGACCGACGGGGTTGAAATTCCCAAAAAGGAAGTACAGATCGCAGGTGTGGCACGCTCGCAGGCCATTCAAGCTGAAGTCGTTCTCGTAGCGATGCGTGTAAATGTATCGCCAAACCGGTTTGCGGTTGGCGCCCGCCGCCGCAAGAGCCGTGCCCCGCGTTTCACAGGTGATTTGGTAATCGGAGTCCACCGCGACCAGGGCCCAGAAAGGCGAGTCATAGGAGGCCGCCGGATAAAGCGACAGCACCTGGTCCGCCACGCTCGTGCCCACCGGATCGAATCTCTGGTGAATCGCGGCCGTGTAGCCCGGAAGGTCAAGGTTGCCCAGGATATCCGGTCCGTCGCGCACTGCCGTGTACTCCTCACTCGTTGACCCGATCAGCAGGGGAACCGGCGAACCATGCAGCTGAAGGTAGGCAAAACTGTCGACGGGCAAGAAGGGCGTCCCAAAGCCCGGGCCAAGAGTAAAGTTCGTGCCGTAGTCCACAATGGTAGCTGCAGGAATGCCGCGAAGACAGGCGAGAACGTCGGCGGCGTTGCCGCAGCCCATTGCGGAAATGAAGGGACCGCTTGCCGCTGCGGCATCGGAGGCAGAGAGCAGCCACGTGGTCTGACTTGCAAGCGGTACGGCGCCGCTGATCATGCCTGCAGTGGAAAACAAGCCCTGCGCTGCGGGCGAAGCCAGCAATATCTGGATGTTAAACGAGCCTGCCGACTGCCCGAACAGCAAGACCCGCGTGGGGTCGCCAGCGAACGCGGCGATATTCTGTTGCACCCATTTCAGCGCCGCAATCATATCGAGCAGTCCGTACGCCCCGGCTGAACTCGGATCTTCTGCGGCCAGCTGCGGAGTAGTCAAGAAACCCAGGATTCCCAGCCGGTACTGTGCCGTCACAACGACCACGCCCTGATTCGCCAGAGGCGGCACATCGAGTTGCGTCGGCGAGGAGTGCGCGTTGCCGGCAACGTCACCTCCGCCATGGAAAAACACCATCACCGGCTGCGGTTGTTTTGCCGGACTCTGGGAAATAAAGATGTTGAGCGTCAGACAGTCTTCGTCGCCTCCATACTGTCCGGTGTTGAGCTCGAATTGCGGACACTCGTTGCCGAAAGTGACGGCGTTGCGGACGTTATTCCAACTGGCTGCTGGCTGGGGAGCCTTCCATCTGAGGTTGCCCACTGGGGGAGCTGCATAAGGAATACCGCGGAAAGCATAGAGATTCCCTGCCGCTTCACCCTGAATAGCCCCTGACTCCGTACATTTGACGGTAGGCGTGTTCGTGCAGCCGGTTGGGGGTGGTGTACT
>Ga0210401_10007004_pt1 | contig 11370 bp, 11 predicted proteins | sample IncBWH32MmetaG_FD_150866 | JGI IMG/M metagenome (GOLD analysis project Ga0210401, IMG submission 150866) | Forest soil microbial communities from Barre Woods Harvard Forest LTER site, Petersham, Massachusetts, United States - Inc-BW-H-32-M | ecosystem: Environmental > Terrestrial > Soil >... | reverse complement strand
AGGTGTTCTCACCCCCTTGCGCCATTTGTTTGGGATCCGCATGAACAAAGCGTCCTCGCGCTCGATTCCGAACGGGAGGGTATCACTGTAGGCATTCCTGCTATTGCTTCTCATACACCTCGTTTTTACTCACCGTGTGGCCCTTCGCATCTGTTCCGCTCATGGTGACCGTGCGGCTCTTGCCGTCACCAGACACGACAATCCGACCGCTGGTAATAAGCCTGCCGCCTTTCATGACGTTGAACCCCAATATATGGTCGTCGATTTTGGTGTACGAGCGCGCATCTGACAGCGGGTCACCGGTGACTGGATATTCTTTGCCATCGAACTTGCCTGTCCATTGGTAATGCGTTGGCTTGCCGTCGCCGCTGATACTGTCCACCGTGACTTTCACTTTGTCGCCTTCGGCCTCGTAGACCACAGTGCTGTTTTTCGGCGCTCCGGGGGAGAATTCCGACTTCGCCTCTTTCAGTTTCCAGACTCCCATGAAGGCGTCTTGGGCGAAACCCACTGGTACTCCCACAAGGCACAGGGCCACAGTCAGTACGATCGTTCTTATTTTCATGTCTCTCTTGATTGAAAAAACGGATTGTGGAGCCTGATTATGCGGATCATTCTAGTGCCGCATGGCACACCCGGCAACTCGCAATTCGCAGACCGCAGTCCTATCCTAGCCGGTTGAAATGCTTCGGGATTCTCACTTGACGAAATCTCATTATAAGAGGCGCCCCTTTGGGAGTAGGTTGTCATCGTTGCGCATGACCCCCGAAATGGCGTCGCCCGGTAGCGTACAGACGCCGCTAGATCGTTGCGGTACTCTTGCTTAGACCAGTCCTCAATCAACTCAACGTAGGGGCCATTTCGAAGCGACGTGGTCGCAGGAGTAATTTTTATGGGTGCCGTTTGCAGGAGTTTTAAAAACCAATCGTGGAAAGACCTTTACCAAGCTGCGATTTACGAGTCGGATTTGAATAGGCTGCCGAAACGTATAGAGGACGCAGAAGGTGCGCTCATAATATGTGCGCGGGAATTGTTTTATGGAGCCGGGGATGACGACGGTGAAGAGGCGGAAAGTTTGGACGACGCGATGTGCATCCTTCATGCCCTGCGTAGCTCCTTGAAGCGCCGCCCTACTTCTAGTCAGAGCACGAGTAATTTCGATTATCTAAGAAGTGCATGACCCCAGCGCAGGCGCACTCTAGTGGTAACCCTCCCGCAGTCGGGTTCTGGGGCGGTCGGGGATGAGTGCCAGTTTGGCCTCTGAGCGTTCCCGCATTGACTTGCCTGACCTTCGCTCCTAGTATGATCCCGCACAGAGCGAGTCTTCTCTATTGATCGGGCAGACCATCTCGCACTATCGGGTTGTAGAGAAGCTGGGCGGCGGCGGGATGGGTGTGGTCTACAAGGCTGAGGACACCCGTCTTGATCGCTTCGTCGCTTTGAAGTTCCTGCCCGAAGACGTGGCCCGCGACCCGCAGTCTCTGGAGCGGTTTCGACGCGAGGCGAAGGCTTCATCCGCCCTGAATCATCCCAACATCTGCACTATTTATGACATTGGCGAAGAGAATGGGCAGGCGTTCATCGCAATGGAGTTTCTGGACGGTCAGACCCTGAAGCACCTGATCGGGGTCCGACCGCTGGAACTAGACACACTGCTGTCGCTGGCCATCGAGATTGCTGACGCCCTCGACGCTGCCCATTCCAAGGGAATCGTCCACCGCGACATCAAGCCCGCAAATATCTTCGTAACGGAGCGTGGCCACGCCAAGATTCTCGATTTCGGGCTAGCTAAGGTGACCGCAACTGGGGCGAAGTCAGGTTCCGACGCTACCGAAACCGGTATCGGGGGCACACACCTTACCAGTCCCGGTACGGCGGTGGGCACGGTCGCGTATATGTCTCCAGAGCAGGCGCGGGGGAAGGAACTTGATGCCCGATCCGACCTGTTCTCCTTCGGTGCAGTGCTGTACGAGATGGCTACGGGCAATTTGCCATTCCGGGGAGCCACGACCACCGACCTGTTCGATTCCATCCTGCACAAGACTCCCGTGCCTCCGATAAGGCTGAATCCTGACCTGCCCACTGAATTGGAACGGATCATCAATAAGGCCCTGGAGAAAGACCGCGACCTGCGTTACCAGCACGCTTCTGATATGCGGGCGGACCTGAAACGGCTAAAGCGGGAGACGGAAACAGGAAGGCCGGCGGCAGCCAGTTCGGGTTCGATGCCGGTTACGCAGGCACAGGCTTCTGAGCCGAGCTCTCCCCAGACAGCTCCTCCGTCTGGTTCCAGCTCGGCGGTCGCACAGCGCATATCTTCCGGTACCGTAGCGGCCGTGCAAGTTCCTCAGGCTGGCAGAAGAAACCTTTGGAAAATTCTGATTCCGGCTGCGGTTCTCGCTGTTGCGTCCCTGGTTGTCGGGAACATTTACCTCCGGTCAAGACCCGCCGCCCCGCTGACTGAGAAAGACACCGTCGTCCTGGCCGACTTCGACAACACAACTGGAGATTCGGTGTTCGACGGCACGCTCAAGCAGGCGCTGGCGGTTGACTTGGAGCAGTCGCCGTTTCTCAATATTCTGTCGGACCGCAAAGTAGGCGAGACATTGCGTCTTATGGGGCGTCCGCCCAACGATCGCATCACGCAGGATGTGGCCAAGGAACTTTGCCTGCGGACCGGCAGCAAGGCTGTCCTGGAAGGCACGATCTCAAGCCTCGGCAGTCAGTACGTGGTCTCACTGGATGCGATTGCTTGCAGCACCGGGGACGGCCTGGCCAAGGAACGGGCGGAAGCGACAAGCAAAGAAGGCGTTCTTAAGGCGCTCGACACCGCAGCATCAGGAGTGCGAACCAAGCTTGGCGAATCGCTGGCTTCGGTGCAGAAATTCGAGGTCCCGGTAGAGGCGACTACGCCGTCGCTGGAGGCATTGAAAGCCTACAGCATGGCGATCACAACCGGGCGCACAAAGGGCGACTCCGAGGCGATCCCCTTCATGAAACGGGCTCTCGAGCTTGACCCCAATTTTGCGATGGCCTACGTCGGACTGGGAGTCGAATACTCCAATCTTGGACAAGCCAGTCTGGCGGCGGAGAACGCCAAGAAGGCATATGACCTGAAGGATCGGGTGAGCGAGCGCGAAAAGTACCGCATCTCAGCGTTCTATTTTCAATATGTCACCGGAGAAACGGAGAAAGCCACCGAAGCCTACGAACTGTGGGCCAAGAGCTACCCTCGGGATCTTGTGCCCCATACGAATCTAGGCTTGATGTACAGCGTTCTTGGCCAGTACGACAAAGCTGTGGCTCAGACTGAGGAGAGCCTGCGACTGGAACCTACAATCGCTAGCTATGGAAACTTGGCTGCCTTTTATATCAACCTCAACCAGCTAGACGAAGCCAAGCGGACGATCCAGCAAGCCCAGACACACAAGTTTGATGGCCTCGCCATTCGAAGTGACATTTATTACTTGGCTTTTCTGGCGGGCGATACGGCAGAAATGAACCGGCAGGTGGACTGGGCGGCTGGTAGGCCGGGCGAGGAAGACCAGATGCTAACGGGCCACTCCGACACTCAATCTTATTACGGGCGGCTGGCCCAAGCACGAGATCTCTCCCGGCGTGCCGTGGACTCCGCCGAGCGTGCCGATGCCAAGGAGACCGCTGCGGTGTGGCAGGCAAATGCGGCTCTGCGGGAAGCAGAGTTCGGCAACGTTGCACAAGCGAAAGAGGGTGTTGCTAAAGCCCTGGCACTAGCCCCCGGCCGTGACGTGAGGGTTCTAGCCGCACTGACCCTGGCGCGAGCGGGAGATACCCGGGCCAAAGCACTGCTGGCGGATCTGGAGAAAACAGAGTCGGGAAACACGATGTTAAAGGTTTACTGGTTCCCCACTCTCCGCGCAGCGATCGAGTTGAGTGAGGGGGCCTCCGCCCCGGCGGTTTTGGCATTGGAACCAGCGCTTCCGTATGAATTGGGATCGCCACCGCCGACGGCATCGGGAACACTATATCCGGCTTACATTCGCGGCCTGGCTTATCTCGCGGCACGCAACGGCACCGCTGCTGCGTCTGAGTTTCAGAAGGTTTTAGACCATCGCGGCATCGTGTTGAACTACCCGCTGGGTGCTCTTGCGCATCTCGGCCTCGCCCGTGGCTATGCCCTCTCGGGCGATACCGCTAAAGCGAAATCCGCCTATCAGGATTTCCTGAGGCTCTGGAAAGACGCCGACCCCGACATCCCCATCCTGAAGGAAGCTAAGGCGGAGTACGCGAAGCTGCAATAGGTCCGACCCTTAAACCCTGAGAGCGACGGTTCTCGCGACTGTCCAGAATCGTGACCAAACCTTCCCTAGTGGCGACTCAAGAGTTGCCAACAACTCGAGATTGGTCCTGTCACTGATCGCAAGCAAGGGATGAGTCAATAACTTCCGATTTGCCCGTCAACGATCCGCAATCTATCACGTTCGCAGACGTGGCAATCCAAAACAGTTTCGATCACTATCTGGGAGGATGCACTTGCCTACTGGATTTTGTTAGTTTTCAGCCAGTCGAATTCCCGCTTCTCCACGGCCTGCTCATGTTGCAACTCTGCATTTTCTCCGACCACGTCAAGAGGATCCATCTCGTCCGCGTACCTGGGAATTTTCCTGTAATCCAGACCGTCCAGAATCTGCAGGGCCATTGCATTTACGTTTTGCGAGGAAAGCTCGAATTCCTGCGCCCCCAGAGCCGCAGTGGCGAGTCGTGGCGCGCCGAAGTAGCCCGGCCATCCTCCGGCTTTTGCGATCCGTACCAGGTCTGCGAAATTCGCTCCTGTCAGCGATGGAGCCAATCGGTAGCCCTCAGGTACAAACTCAGGTCTCAGGAACAGAAGCTGACTCTGCTCATCCACACCAGCGTGCACCGAGAAACCTTCCTCCGCGAGTTGCTCCGCAGACAGCACCTTCTCCTTGCTGCCACAGCACAAGAACACCGGTTTCAGCCCGAACAGATGCACCATGGTCCCGCCATAGACATCGTGAAAATAATCCGAAGCTTGATTGAGCGCCTTGTGATTATTTGGCGCGCCGTGATTATGAACGAGGAATATCCATCGGAAACCCTGGTCTCCGAGCTCATTGGCCAAGTCCATGTAAATTGCCCGCAGGGTCGCCATTCGGACCGGATAACTTCCGGGGAATACCGTCTTTCCGCCAATTGTGTTTGCGGGATCGTTGCCCAGCGGAATCTGTGGAAACAAGACGACGGTCCAGCCGGGTCTGGCGACGATGGCCTTCGCCAGTTCGCGTGTATAGGCATCATCGGCATAGCCGTCCGTATAGGACGGGAGGTAGGGTCCATGTTCTTCCAGAATGCCGCCCGGAATTAAGACCACTGTCTTTTGAAGATTTAGGTCCGGACTTGCTGCGTGTTCATTTCGCCGATCCTCAAGATCTGTGCAGCAACTTGCCGACTCGTCGAGAACATCACGGATGCTAGCAGTATTCCAGCAGCCGAAAAACGCTGGTATCGCTTCATCGTTGCCCCCTGAGCCATAGTGTCGCGTGCGAAGTGTAGACCGAGTTGGGGCTGGCAGCAACGGAGGCAAAAGTCCCGGATCGCCGGCTACTCTTCCACAATCCAGCTATTTCGGAAGGGGAAAACCCTTCATGCAGACCACCGTGCGGTCCGCTTCCTCGGGTTTCGCGTGAGTGAAGCCGAGGTTGGCTGTACAAAGAACATCTCCTTTCAAAACCAGACTAGTGTTGTTGTCGAGCGGTGCGTTCTCCTTGTTGGCGATCAGGATGCGCTGGGTGCCATCCGGAGACAGGACCCAGATCTGATTTAGCAAAATCTCGGACACGTAGATGTTGCCTTTGCCGTCCAACTCGATTCCATCGAATGCTGAGAATCCGTAAGGCAGAGGCACAGGTTCACCTGCCGTCCCATCATCCTTAATCGGGATCCTGAGTACCAGGGGATCGCCGTCGGTAACGGCATAGATGTTCTTCTGTTGCTTATCGAGCACGAGATCATTTACGCCCAGGGGGAATCCCGAATAAGGCTTGGGAGACCAATTGAGCAGAGGATGTGCCGACCACAGGTCCACCTTTTTCCCGTCCGGAGAGATTTTCCAAATTCCGGAGTACGTAAGGTCCGTCATGTACACGTTGCCGCTCGAGTCGATCGCAACATCGTCGGGATAGCAAAATGGCCAACCCTCCGCTTTTGTCGCGAGGGGCGTCACTTTGCGGGTCTTGGCATCGATCTTATATACCCCGGAGCTGATCACGGTCGCATCCCGGCAAGCGGGATGGAACGGGTCCCGTAGGTCTTTCCTGAAGTCGCGTTTCGAATGGCCCGTGTATGCGACGTAGATGTCGCCAGACGGGTCAAGATCGAGTCCGATCAGGTCTCCCTTTCCGCTTTCTTCCTTCGACGGAACCCATGCGATGTGATCGTAGCTGCCGTCATCCTTCAGCATGACGACTTCTCCAATATGCATCAGCGTCGCGTAAAGGTTGCCGTGCGAATCGACTCCCAGACCTTCAGGCGTGTCGGGGAGTTTAACCATGACCCAGGCCTTAAACTGGGCCGCCGCAGGAGGAGGAGCCACGGCGAAAAATAATGCGCAGCTCATCAGACAGCGCAGAACGCTTAGACGTTCTGGCTTGCGCAGTCCCGTTTGGAGCATATTGTTTCCTCGCATAATGTCGCTAGACCTGACCTTCCGGCCTACCGACAATGTATCTGAATCTACCGTTATGTGTGGTCACATTAGCATCTCACTTCGAGCCACACGACGGGGCTGCGCAGACGATGCCGACTCAGAACAAGGGACGACATCTCAGACGCTTGCGACAGTACCGGGCGACGCAGCCATCGCCTCGAGTTTTGCGAAACTCGCCACTATATTCGGAGGCGAGCCATCTGGTCGCTACTAAACTAACGGCGCGGCCCCCTAGTCATAAACCACTGATCTGGGCTGCCGACTTTTGCGGTTGCACGTGTAAAAATACAGCCTGCGGTAATCGCCCAGTCGTGCATGGGGTTTTCACCCCTATACCCCATTGAATTAATAAGACGCCCCCCGAGAGAGAGTGGCCTGGTCGGCATATAGATTAGGTCTCATCAAGCTTCACGGGAGCAATAGGAGAATCGTCCCGTGAGGTAACAGGATCCACGGCATTTGAAGTTATCTTCTGCTTGATGTTCTCTACGCTGGCAGGCGATGGGGAAGTCGCGAGAAAACGCACTACGGCGGCAACACTAGTTCCACTCTCCCACGCAAGCTTGCGCAGATTTTGATATTGCTCGTCCGAAAACAAAATGTTGACTTGTTTGCTCATATTTATACTTCAATAGTCGCTATATGCTTTGTGGGATAGTTTGATAGTCCCTATGTTCGTAGGTCGCTATGTTGTCATGCAAAGATATGGAACTCGGTAGGATTGATTCGCTAGCAGTCGGGCTTGTGGTCTACGTGCAAGCCCTGCCGACTGACTTGGGGGCTGCCGGGGGCTCAGCCCGGCCCCTAAGTTTCATGTTAGGTACTACTTGTGGACACAGGTGAGAACACCCATAGCGTTCCAGCCCCTCCGGCGCGTTACGCAGCTAACTTCAGGCTGATGTCTGGTTTGGGATGGCGAATCGTTTTGTGAATACGTGAAAGTCAGGCCAACGCGCCGGACTGGTTACCGAACGTCGTTGGCCCGAACCAAGCAGTCAAACGATATTGAGTGATACTGCGGGGCGACCTAAACCCAAGCCCCAAATCTACCGAAATCCCAGAATCATACAATTCATTTTAAGTTACCGACTAGGTAGTCCGATTAGGTTGGAGAAAACCCAGTATCACTGCGAATTTCACAAACGCTTAGGTCCGTTCCTCTATTACTCTTAATGGGGGACAAAACCTATATATAATAATTTTGATAGATACGGAGTACATATGACGATTATACCTAATCGTATAGCATCTAAAGAGAGTTCCACGAGAGTTGACTACCTAATCCCTCGCCTAATTCTTCGCCTACTCGCCGCCTAATCCTAGGTTCGTCACAAATCCTCTTTTGCAAGCTTCACACGCCCGGTTTTCTTGGGTTTTGCTTCCTTCGGATGCCCCTGCTCGTCGTACTCTTTGTCTTCCGATTCCTTGTACTCTTCCAACAGCGCACCCTCTTCAGTCAGAGATTTACGCACGCGGCTCACCCGCGTTGCGCTGAACTTCTTGTACCAGTTGCGGTTCTGGCACAGCTTGGTGAATGGCACCCACTCCACACCAACGGCATGCTGCTCGGCCAGCGATGCCAGAATTGTCTCGGTACACTGCGCGTCCGCGTCTATACCCATGCCGGCACAGTAGCGGGCGCGGATCTGCTCTTGCCAGGCCATAAACTCCAATGCCCTACGCATACACTCTTCCGAAACCTCGCTGTCATGATTAGCAGACGCCGTAATCACCGCGATGCGGAGCGCAATACCGCATTTGAAGGCTGCGGGTGTCACCTTCGTCTATCAGGCGACGACAGGGTTTCAGGGAACGACGATCACGGGGACGAAGGTCACGATGGAGAGGCTCAACAAGATCGAGTACGACAAGCTATCTGGCGAAGAGACTGTCTTCACGACGGTGAGGACAGGCCATCCATCCGAGACTGATCTGCTCGAATGGGAGAACATTCCCGCGTCAGTCGAAATCAAAGTCGGCACACGAGTGATGGTGCTCCGCAATCTTTACGGCATGAAGAGTGTCGATCCGACCAAGAAGGTTGATACAGACGCAGCAGACTATCAGCAAGTCCTCTTCAATCCTGACGGCTCGACAGGTGTCGTCAGCACAAAGAAAGATGAATATCTCGGCCACGCATTACTTCAGACCAATGGTGACACAGGTGTCGTTACTGCAATCGGGGAAGAAGCCGGAAAGAAATACGTCGAGATTCTCCGCGATGACCAAGCGATCATCAGGGTTTACGAGTTCAAGATTGATAACGGAAAATACCACACAGAACTTGGTGAAGACGGCGAGCGGGAGCGGATCGTCGATGAGGAACCAACTGCGTGGGTCACGTATCTCCCTGTCCGCAAGGCGTGGGCGATCAATGCTCACAAGGTTCAAGGTCTGACCATTGAACATCCGACGCGAGTTCTCGTCTGGGACATGTTCGGGCCAGCGATGGTCTATGTCAGTATCAGCCGGGTCAAGAATCCGAAACACCTGACCCTCGTCGGTGCTGAAGAAGTCATCAATGGGGCGACACGGATTCATTGGAAGACGAAGGTGGCCGATGCTGTCGGAGAGTGGAAATAACTAGACGCAACGCAGGATGACGATCCTGCATAAACCGCCGAGGCAAAAACTGAGCCGACGCAAGAGGAGGAATTATGGGACGTGACTACAGTTGTTCTTTGACGATCAAGGGGCCTGACATCTCTGCTGTTGTCGAGTCAATCGGAACACCGGATACCCCTTACGATCCGGTACGAGTGAACGCTCTGCTCGCCACTGGCAATCTTTGGGGTGAACGACTTGATGACAAAGGTAGGCTAGTAAAAGAAGAAGTTAATACACCCGTCTACCATGACGGCCAAAAGAAAGTGCAGCAGCCAGATACAGTTGACATTCATTTTCAAGCACGGAATGGTGTCCCCGGTAAGGAGATCGACGCCGTGAGTAAACTTTTTCCAGAGAATGAGTTTGAATTCAGCACAGAGTACGACGGGTTTGAAAGTATTCGAATTTATGCCATCAAGAACGGGACTTGGGACGAACTCGATACACGAGATTATTTTCACACTCACAGTTTCCAGTCTCCAGAACAGACTGAGGTAATGAAGAACCTTGACGCGAAGTATGATGTCCAAATCCAGACCGATGTTTTCGCAGGTGATTCCTCTACGACAGGGACTATCTTGATTGACCAGCAAAGACGAACATGGAACTTCTCGGATCGACAGGAGAGCCTACGAAAGAATGAAGAAGCCTATGCGGCTGTCGTCAGGGCGTTACAGCGTCCGCTCATTCGTGGCGTCAAGAAGCAAGGCGGGATATTTCCGCAGTACGCACCAATTGTTGATCTCGACAATGATCCTCAGATTGTCGCCGCAGATGCTTTAGACGACGCAACGGTGCAGGAAGATCAGAAAAGAAGGACAGCGGCACAAGAAGATATCTTTGTACCAGCACCAATGAAGCCACCTTCTCCTACTGACATATAGTAAGAAGGTTTGAAGCGTGGAAATAATCAATGACCCGACGCAAACCAACTCGGTCAACCTGTCCCGTCTGTCAATGGACACAGGTCACGGTTTCGATCCCGACGCAACGGTCGTGGGCGGCATCGTGGGATAGGTATGACCAGCACGACCCGCGCTTGTCGGTCACTCGTGTGGTCATAGACTTGAAGAAGTCTTGTGTCCACATGAAGCGTCTCGGTTTTAGCGCTCCCGATGCAAGGAACGTTCGTCGAGCACCACTTGGCCCACCGGGTAATTCGACACCGTTTTTATCCCAGGCAGGAGCGAAGATTATCACGGTTGACGCTGCTGAGATGTTTCTCGTTCATTACGAGTACGATTTGGAGACTGCCGTCAAAGATGTCAAGCGTCAGATGGGCGGTTCGCGTTTCATCGGTTGGCAGCCTGTTTGGGACTACGGCAGGATTGGTCAGAGCGGACGAGGGACGGCGAGACATATCATTGTCCCCGGTGCAGATGTCTCAGGAAAGAATCACATCATTCGAGAACGATGTCCACACGGTTGTCGCGATGGTCATCCGCGTGCGTGCAGCGGCTGCGAATCTGGCGTCATCCCGAAAGGTCCGCAAAGTACGATCAAGGTTTGGGATAAGTGGTGGAACTGCCACTTCGATATTTCTGCAGCGACGATTGACAATGTCAGTGTGAGAGATGTCGATGAACCTGCTGGGTTAGGTTTGTCAGGGTTGGCCGACGACATCTTAACAACTGAAGAAGTTGATGTCTTCGAGTGTGAAGCTGCCCCGAAGGGCAAAGCTCAAAAAGATGATGTCGAGGTCACTGACGGTTTTCTCGTCGAGTCAGATGACAGGGCCGCTGATCCGCTCGGTATTCCTGAATCTGAATCTGACACTGATCTGTTCAGTCCATCGCGAATGGTACGGCATCGTCCGAGGCGGCACATAGATTGTGAAAAGTTATCCGCGTCCATCAAGAGCGGGCAGCCGTTCAAACGGAAACCAGATACGAAGAGACTCAGGACGCAGATCGTCGGTCAGAATCCGTGGCAGTTTGGACATCAATGCGACTTTCGTTGGGTTGTTGAATCAGGCAAGTATAAAGGCCAGGATGTCAGCAAGACCAAACACCGCAAGAACATTTTGCGGAAAGCTGTCCCTGTTCTTATCCCTTCTG
>Ga0210401_10007003_pt1 | contig 11370 bp, 8 predicted proteins | sample IncBWH32MmetaG_FD_150866 | JGI IMG/M metagenome (GOLD analysis project Ga0210401, IMG submission 150866) | Forest soil microbial communities from Barre Woods Harvard Forest LTER site, Petersham, Massachusetts, United States - Inc-BW-H-32-M | ecosystem: Environmental > Terrestrial > Soil >... | reverse complement strand
CGAGGATGGGTTGGATGAAGGCGGCGCTGGCGCCGGCGTTGGTGTCGGCGCGGTAACTGTTACTGTGGCGGACGCAGACTTGTTCGACTGAGCATGGCTCGTCGCCGTAACCGTGTCCGAGCCGGCCTTCGCGGGCGCGGTGTAGAGTCCCGACGAACTGATTTTGCCAAGGCCTGCTGTCCAAGTGACCGTTTCGCCCGTTGCAGCGCCGGATACCGTCGCCGAGAACTGCACCGTACCTCCGGTTGTTGTCGCAGGGGAGTTCGGGGTGATGGTCACCGAAGTCACCGCAGAGCCGCTTTCGGGGGGTGCGCTAGTAGGTTTCGTAGCTGAAGCTGATCCGGCACATGCAGATAGCCAAAACGAGGAGCTCAAAACTAAAGCCAGGATCGCAGTGAAGAATACACACCTAAAACGTTGGTTTTCAGACACACGTATCATGTAGTCGCGGGGACCCTTTCACTAAGTGATTTGTTTACAGCGTACTACCGCCGATCAACAATCTTCCGGTTGGTGGCTAACGGAGCTGTCGAGGTCGTGATGTTAGTCATAGCCGTACTGGGGTACAAGCTGAACAGCGGGACAGATTGGGAACATGTCTTTAGGAAAGACAAGGGCAGGGAAATAGGACAGTTTTAGTACTGCGCGGCGGTCCAGGAAGGTCGATTGGGTTAGTAAGTGTCAATAAACAATAGACTTATGCCTTGCGATTCGTGCCGCGGAAGTATTTGGAGGCGTCGTTGGCCGACTATGCGGACTTGAACTTGCGCTTATTGATTCCCAGACTGGCGATTTTGGACTCGAGGGTTTGGCGAGGAACCCCGAGCAGGGCGGCTGCGCCGGTTGGACCTGAGATCCGGCCGCGTGTCGCAGCCAAAGCCTTCTCGATCGCTTCTCGCTCTTGAGCGGCGGGCTTTCTTGCTATGGATATGACGCTCTGCCGAGGGGTTGGAGCTTCAATAGACAGCCAGCTTGGATCCACGGAGAACAGACCCGTGTCACAAACAATGACCGATCGTTCGATGACGTTCTGCAGTTCTCGAATATTTCCCGGCCAAGCATAGGATTGCAGCAGGTCCAGCGTTTTCTTCTCGATGGTCCCTATTTTCTTCCCGGCCTTCCTGGAATAGAGCTGAATGAAGTATTCGACCAGCGTCGGGATGTCTTCCTTGCGCTCGCGGAGTGGCGGAATCTCGATGGGAATCACGTTGAGGCGATAAAACAGATCGCTCCGGAAGGCGCCGTCCGCGATGGCCTTTTCCAGGTCGCGATTGGTTGCGGCGATCACTCGCACATCCGCCCGAATCGTCCGGTTTCCGCCGATGCGCTCGAATTCCCGCTCCTGCAAGACGTGGAGCAGAGCGACCTGCGTTTCGGCAGGCAACTCGCCGACTTCATCCAGGAAGATGGTGCCACCGTCAGCAAGCTCGAACCGGCCCAGGCGCCGCTGCACCGCTCCGGTAAAGGCTCCCTTCTCATGACCGAACAGCTCCGCGGCGATCAACGTGGTGGGTATCGCCGCACAATTCACACTCACAAAGGCGCGGGAGGAGCGCTGCGATCTCTTGTGGATAGCGCGCGCGATGAGTTCTTTACCCACCCCGGTTTCACCCGTGATCAGGACGGTGGTATCCGCTGGGGCCACCTTGGCGACCCGTGTAAGGACCGCCTGCAAAGCCGGAGACTTGCCAACGATCTCCTCGAACATGGAGACTTTGTCGATTTCTTCGCGCAGCGCGATGTTTTCTTTGTAGAGTTGGTCCCTTAATGTTTTTATTTCGGCGAACGCGGTCTCCAGAGCGGTGCGCGATTCGTGCTGCTCGGTCACATCCATCGTAGTACCTATGATCTCGGTGACTTCGCCGGGGGCGTTCACCACCGGATGCCCGATGACATGGACGTGCTTAATCCGACCATCCGGAAAGATCAGACGATACTCGGTCTCGAAATCGGTCTTGTTGCGAATGGCCTGATCCACAATCGTGTGGTACGGGGTGTCCTCCGGGTGCAACAGCCTCCCTACCTCGGAATAGGAGGGCAGGGTTGGAGCCGGATCAAGCTCAAAAATCTGGTAGACCTCCCGCGACCAGTAAATGTTCTCCATTTTGGGAACGCTGACCGCCCAGCTGCCGGTGTGAGTTAATTTCTGGGTTTCCGCCAAATACGATTCGCTGCGGCGCAACGCTTGCTCCGCGCGCTTGCGCTCGGTGATGTCCGTGACCGCTCCCACGATCTCGAAATTGTCCGCATCCTCCTTGGAAGGGCGGCCCATAACCCGCACGTATTTGATGGATCCGTCCGGCATTAGCAACCGGTGCTCAAAATCGAACGCCGTCCTCTCGCGGGATGCGCGTTCCATGACTTGCTGCACTGTCGACCGGTCCTCTGGGTGGATTCGTTGGTCGATCAACTCAACCGTAGGCCGGAAGGTGGGCTCGCATCCAAATATTCGAAAGCTCTCTCGCGACCAGTAGATCTCTCCACTTCGAACATCCCAGCCGAAACTGCCGGTGTGGCTCAATTTTTGCGCTTCGGTCAGGTAGGCTTCACTTCGCCGCAGCGCTTCTTCGGAACGGCTCAGTTCGATTCTTTCCTCGGCTTCGCGCAACGCGCGTCGCACCGACGGCACGATCCTTGACAGCCGTGTCTTGAAAACGTAATCCGTCGCGCCGACCTTGAGCGCTTCAATCGCCACTTCTTCGCCCAGGGTTCCGGAAACAAAGATAAACGGCACACTCGGAGAGTGCTGGCGTGCGATCTTCAAAGCAGATAGGCCGTCGAAGGAAGGAAGAGTATAGTCCGCGAAAATCAGGTCATAGCCGCCCGCTCGGAGGGAGGTGATGTAATCAGCCTCCGTTTCAACACGCGTCAGCTGGCAGGGAATATCCTCAACCGCGAGCGTTTCCCGAACGAGTTCCGCGTCGCCGGGATCGTCTTCAAGATAGAGAATACGCAACGGGGAATTCATTGCCGGGTTAGTGTTTTTTCAAGCTTCCTGGCGGCGGCTCATTGATAATTGCCCAAAAAACCCCGAGCTCTCTGACCGCGTTCACAAACTCGTGAAAATCCACCGGCTTTACCACGTAGGCGTTCACGCCCAGCTTATAACTCGCCACCATGTCTTTTTCTTCATGAGAAGACGTCAGCACCACCACGGGAATCATCATGAGCTTCGCATCCGATTTGATCTGTTGCAGCACCTCCAATCCGTTGACCTTCGGTAGTTTCAAATCGAGCAGCAGGACGGCGGGATTGCCATCCGGACGGTCACTGAACTTGCCCCGGCAATATAGATAGTCCAGGGCCTCCTCGCCATCCCGAGCGACCACAACCTCGTTGGCAAGATTGTATTCTTCCAAAGCCGTCAGGCTAAGCTCCACGTCTTTCGGATCGTCTTCCACCATCAAGATTCGGCCAAAATTGGTCATCGCTTAGACTCCCTGCGTTTTCGAAAGTGAGAAATAAAAAGTGGCGCCCTGATCCACCAAACCCTCGGCCCACACTCTTCCGCCATGACGGTGCACGATACGCTGAACGGTAGCCAACCCGATTCCCGTGCCTTCAAACACCTCGGGCCCATGCAGACGCTGGAAGACGCCGAAAAGCTTATTCACATATTTCATATCAAATCCAACTCCATTGTCACGAACGAACACCACTACCTCATTCGGATTTTTGTTCGAGCATCCTACTTCGATCTCGGCCTGTGGGCGCGTACGCGTGAATTTTACAGCGTTCGAAACCAGATTTACGAGCGCAAGACGCAGCATCGAGCGGTCTCCATACCACGAAGGTAATCCACCAATCTTCCAAACGATATTGCGCCCGTCGGTCTCCTGCCGGGTTTCGGACAGAGCCTCTTGCACCAGCTGATCCAAGCTGACCATGGCCTTGTGCGTCTCCGCACGGCCTATTCTGGAAAACGCCAGAAGGTCGTCGATCAGGTGGCCCATCCGGTTCGCCGATTCCAGAATCATGTGCATATATCGCTGGCTCTTTTCATTTAGCGATGAAGCCGCATTCTTTTGCAGGAGCTCGGTAAACCCGGCGATGTGGCGAAGCGGCGCACGAAGATCATGCGATACGGAATAAGCAAAAGCCTCCAATTCCTTATTGATGGCTTCCAGCTCAGCGGTTCGCTTCGCAAGTTCATCGTTGAGAACTTGAGTTTCCTGTTCGCGCCGCTTGTGCTCGGTGATGTCGTTGTTGGTTTCCAGTATCGCGGTGGGCTGTCCCTGCGCGTCCCGCCGCAACGACCAGCGGCTCGCGACCACGATCTGGGTTCCGTCAGCCTTGCTCTTCTCGAGTTCACCTTCCCAACGCCCGGAACGCATCAGTTCCTCGCGAATCTGCTCGAGCGGCGCCGGGTAGACGGTATGCAATAACTCGGGAGAGCGCTTGCCAAGAGCTTGCTCGGCCGTCCATCCATACAACTCCTCAGCTCCCCGATTCCAGTAAGTGATCACGTCACGCATATCGCGGACGAAAATCGTGTCGTGGGTGAGGTTCAGCAAGCTGGCCTGCTGGGTTCGTTCCGCCACTTCGATTTTGAGTTCGTCGCGCGCTTGACGGAGGTCGCGCTCGACGCGGCGCCGCACCGCGCTGAACCACGTGACCAGCAACGCAAACATTGCGAACACAATAAAGTAAGGCAGATCGGAACTGGAGACGTCGAACGAGTGAATCGGCTGTACGAAGAAGTAGTCGAAGCCTACGCAGGAGAGGACAAGCGCAAGTGCCGCAGCTCCGGTCCCTCCATACCAGGCGGATAGCGCAACGGCAAACAGGAAAAGTGGAACCTCTACGTCGCGGAAACCGAAACGCTCCAACAGCAGCGCACCGCCCAGCGCCACGGAAACGGAAAGCGCAGCGAGGCCGTAACGTTGAATCCCAGAGAGGGGCGACGGCAATTTGGCCTTCCAGTCCACCAGAGCGTGCCTCACTTCGACAATTCCGTACTTCGCTTGGCTTTTAGGTTGAAGGGCTCATGATATCGCGTTTCTCCCCGTCAGCGTGGTGGAAGCGGCTCCCGTCCATTCGTTTGAAGATGTTCGATCAGATCTCGTCTAGAAACTCGTCGAGGTATCGTCCCGAGGCCGAAGCTTCCCGCACTCTCACAGCGCCGAGACGATGTGAGCGATTGCGTCATCGAAGGTGGCTTTGCCGTCGAGGTACGGTTGCCAGAAGCGCTCGAGCAATTTGAGGTAGTCATCCCAGCCGCGTTGATAGAGGCGTTCGCGGAAGGCGTAGGGCATGTACTCGCCGTCGCTTCCGGCGTTTGTGTTTTCAGCGGTGACGACCGGCTTGATGATTTCGCCGGTCGTGTAAAAGACGAGCGCGTGCCACAAGTCGCGAGGGATGGCTTTGTCGCGCTGGTGACATTCCCGATTGATCGCAAGCTGCACGGGCTCCGCAATACCGTTGGAGGCTTCATGGAACAAAACTTCGAGTGCAGAGTTCCCTTGATTCCTGGGATCGGTACTGGAGATGAGCACGCGCAACGGATCGAGGGTGGTGTAAGCCCCGGCGTAGTTTGCGAATGCCGAGACGTCCACGCGAATTCTTTCCTTGGGCCATCTCGCTTGATAAATCTCGGCGAGGCGCTGCGATAGCTCCACGCCTTTTGTCCGCACCAGCGGCGAAACGCCGGCGATCCATTGCCGGTTCGCGCGATCGTGCTCCGGCCATTCGTGCGCCCGATAGACTGGAGCGGCTGCGTCGAGGATGCGGGTGAGCTTTGGTGGCAGGCCAGCGTCGCAAGTTTTCTTTTTTGCTCCCGAAAGTTCGTCGCACTGTTCGAAGTCGCCGAGCTGATTTTTTAGCAGGATCAGCTCGGTGTTAAAGAGCAGGTCCTTGTCCTGATAATTGGCGGCATAGTAGGCAACGGCTGCGTCCCATGCGACTTGTTCGCTGGGCGTGCGGTGGGTTGTGGCGCCGATGCCGGATGGACTGCCTCGGCCGTCGCGCGATTGCCTGGCTTGTCCGTACAAGGTGTGATGGAGATTGATCCAGAATCCGCTGTGCAATTCGAATACAGGAAGCGGACCATATTGCGCATCCACTTGCGGCTCCGCCGCCGCGGCGTGCGGCAGAAGAAGCAACGAAGCAGCGAGGAACACAAGAACCAGACGCGCGAGTGTCGGGTGGCCCATACGAAGCGTTCGATGGTAGCGCCAACTAGGCGTGCGCACAATTGTTGTATACGCGCGAATCTAACGGTGAAAGGATGCCGCGGAAAGTTGGTTGGCGGGCTCGCTGAATCCGCGTTCGGTACTTCTCTAACGAGAAGGGTCTAACGAGAAGAGCTGGTAGCCTTCAGCAGCCAGCCATCCAGGATGGCGACATCTTTTTCCAGTGGGTTGGTGCCCCAATGAATGCCCATGCCGAGTCCAGCACTCACGTAAACGACACGGGCCTGCGTCTCAAAGACATCGTCGCCGCTGCGCAATCGGATCTGGATCTGGGTCTGGGCGGGCAGCGGACTCAGCGTATCGATGTAGCAGCCGCTGCGGCTCACATCGGAAGAGCGCGCGTTCAGTACCGTGGCATTGAGCGGTTCAGAAACCTCCGCGACCAGAGTGAGCGCGTAGCGCGGCCAATCGCGTCGATCGGCCATCAAATTCGGCATGTCAGGGCTCCTGGAGTGCCCTGCCTTGGGTCCAACAGCTAGTAATCGCCGCTTTTCGTACTGAATCGCAGTTAGAGGAATGACCCTGAAATGCAGTGTGGGAGTCGCCGAGGCTTAAGGCAAGCCTCAACCTCCGCGAGTCGCTCCAAAGTGTCAACTGCTGCGCCAAGCGGAACGCCTCATTCGACCTTCGGATCCAGTTCGCTGCCCACCGACCCTTGGCGGTCCGCCCCGTGCAGCCCGCCGTTAACATCGCGAAAAAAGGAGCGGCGACCCGTGCGGCCGTAGGTTTGCGGTGTTGCCGCGAGGGCGAATTTCGCGGGTGCGCCGAGCGTGCTGGCGCTGGCGATCACGTAGCGAAAATTGTATCCGCTACGCGCCCCGGCAGCGAGATCGGCATCCAGGAGGCCCGCGGCATCGGGGCTGGCTGCTGCTCCACGCTTGATTGGCCCCAGGTTCGCGAGCGAATCGGGCAGGCGGGTATAGGTCTTACGATAAGTTTCCACGGCCGCGGCAATCAGCTTCAGCGCCTCGATGGCGGCTCGCTCGGTAGACTCAATTTGCGCGGCATCCCATTCGACGGCGAGCGAAGGCAGGTCCAGCAGCACGAGGCCGACCGACAGCAGCTTCCATTCGCCATTTTCGCGGACCAGTCCCATCTTCACGTGCATCACGTTTGCGCCGACGGAGTCGGTGGCGTCGCGAATCTCCACCGGCATAAAAGCGAGGTTGTCCGCGATTTCCGGACCGCCAATTTGCACCTCGGCGGCGCCGCCCGGCGTTTCGCAGCGCAACACCGGCCTGTCGGACGCGCCGGTTACCAGCGACGGTTTGCCGGGCTCATCGAGCAGCACGAAGCGTTTCATCAGCGCCACGCGTGCGCCCGCCGTCAGAGCCGCGAAAGTTTCGGCGTTGCGCGCAGTTAGAAATTTGCTGAATTCGCGTTCGCTTTGCGAACAGGCTGCGGAAAGCGCCCCCCGCAGCGCGAGGCTGGGTCCAGTGAGCGTGCTGGCGGGGTTGGCACTGGGTCGCGAACTGGATTCTTGCGCGCGACATTCGACGCCGGCAGACAGCAACACCGCGGTCACTACAATAATGAGCGCCCGAAGTATATTGCAGCGCCGCTTCACATTAATCCTTTGCGGCGCCAAGAATCGCCGCCAGATTTTGCGTAAAGCTCGATCGCGGCATAACTTCGTCGCAACCCGCGGCGCGGGCCTGCGCCGCCAGATCCGTCTGCACGTGCGACAGAAATCCAATGACGCGCACATCGTTTTTGCCGGCGCGCACTCGCTCAATCACCTGAATCGGCTGGCTGCGCGCATTCAAATCCACGATCACAAGCTTCGGCCCGGATTCCAGCAGCGTCAGCAATGCGTCGCCGTTCGCGGCCACTTTGAGTTCCATTCCGAGATGCTTCGCAGTCTCCGCCACCTTCATCTGAAAAAACAAATCATCGATCAACGCCACAACTCTTTCCATGGGCTTCTCTCCGTCACTGCTCGTTCTTCGTGTTCCCGGGCCCTCCCGAGTGAATCTTCTTCAGCTTTTCCGGGGACGTTCCCAGTAAACGCGCAGACTCTGTAGCACTTCTAGACAGACGCCGACTCTGTTCGAAACGATGCTTGAACAGGATCAACTCTCGTTATTGTTGAACAGAGATTGAACGGATAATTGCAGGCACCAGCGCTGGTTCCGACTTACCCCTTCGCTGCATCGCCCCGAGGCAACTCGCAACAAAACTCTAATGCCCGCCCTCGCCACTATGCGCGCCCACGGTATCGTCCGGCACCGCGCCCTTGCGCCCTCTCACGCGGTCGTATACGGATATTTGACTCACCGACCCGAGCGCCTCGTTGTAGAACGTCGGCACACCCAGCGCCGTCCGCAGCTCTTCATTGAACTTGCGTAGACTCTCCAGGTGATGCGCAAGCGCCGGGAGTTTCTGCCCGTCATCGGTAAGCAAGAATTTTTGGTACCCGGCGTCCCACAGACGGGTGAATTGCCCCTTCAGCATGATCGTGGGCAAAATCGTCATCTGGTACTGTTCGTCGGTCCCTTTTCGAAATTCCGCCCCGCAACCGTATTTTTCCACGCGCACAACCCCGCGCGTGCTGCCAACCTTGAAGCCCAGCGCCGCCAGCCCTTCAATGGCCTTCGGTGAAAATCGTTCATCGACATTCCACATAGGCTGTTTAGGGTAATGAACGAATGCGCGTCTGTAAAGGGCCTCGGCAACCCGGAGTTTGTCAAATCCGGGCCAGAGTATTGTGAAAATTTAACCGGGAGCGATTAACACAACTGCAACAATCGGTTCTACCGCCATTCATATGCTTGTTTTATCAATCTCGGGGACGCTGTCTCGCACCTGTTGATAGGCACAGGGCAAAACTTGATTCTCGCGCGGGGAGGTGCATCCCCGCCGAATATCGGTCGAGGACAAAGGGGCAATGCAGGTAATGTCGAAACTCATTGGTTCGTTCGTGGTGTGCGTCTGCAATCTCTTCTTGGTCGTTCTCTCCTGTTACGCGCAGCAAAATCTCGGGTCGATCAATGGCACCGTCTTCGATACCTCCGGCGCCGTGCTCCAGAAAGCTACCGTCAGAATTCGCAATTTGGCGACGAATGACGAGCGCACCGTTCTGACCAAAGACGATGGCTTCTATCTCGTCTCGGATCTCCCGATCGGCACCTATGAGCTTACTTTCACACGCGACGGCTTCACCACCGAAGTCCATTCGAAAATCCTTGTCCAGGGCGATCGCACCTCCACCGTCAACGCCTCCTTGCAGCCCGGGCAAGTAGCTACCACGGTTACCGTCACTGGCACCCCCCTGCTGAACCAGACCGACATGACCAACGGCTACACCCTGGGAAGCGACCTCATCGAAAATATACCTCTCGGAACAGGCAGCTTCACTCAATTGGCCCTCTTGGCCCCGGGCGCCAATGCGGACTTTCTAAGCGGTGCCGGCACCAACGCGGGCTTGGGCAATCAGAACATCTTCGCCAACGGCCAACGCGACACCAGCAACAACTTCACGGTCAATTCCGTCGTCGCCAACAACCTCTTCAACGGCCTGTCCTCAAGCTCCGTAGGCGAGAGCCGCTTCGTGCTCAACACCAACGAGCAATTCAAAGCCGGCGGCCAGATTCAAACCGATTCGTCCGTCTTTGACGCCATCGGGCAAGGACTTCCATCTCCGCCGTCGGAAACGGTTGAAGAAATTCACGTCAACACTTCCATGTACGACTCTTCCCAGGGAGCGAATAGCGGCGCCCATATCGCCGTGGCCACCAAGTCCGGCACCAACGATTTCCACGGCTCGGCTTATGAATATCACCAGACCGACGCCTGGGACGCCAACCAGTTCTTCTTGAACGCAGCGGGGATCGCGCGCCCGGCGCTTCACCGTAACACCTTTGGTGCCACGCTAGGCGGGCCGATCCTCCGCAATAAGCTGTTCTTCTTTGGCTCTTACCAGGGCCAGCGCATCTCCGACGCCACCGACGGCTCGACCCAGGTCGTCAACGTCCCCACAGGTCTCTCCGACGATCGCACTCCCGCGACACTCGCAGCCCTCGCCGGCGCTCCGGTCACCAGCATCGACAACGCCGCCCTCAACATCCTTCAGGCAAAAACTCCCAGCGGCCAGCTCATCATTCCCTCGCAGAATATTACCGACCCAGCCCAGATTGCTCTGCTGGGCGGCAATGCCATCGAGACCGGGGCTGCCAGCACCTTCAACGCCGATCAGGTCAACGCCAACATAGACTACCTGTTCAGCACGAAGGACCGCCTCGCGGCGAAGTACTATTTTCAGAACGACCCCACAACCAATCCCTTCGCCGTTAGCCAGGTAGCCGGGTTTCCCCAAAGGCTGCAAGCCGGCAGCCAGGTCTTTTCGCTCGAAAACACCACCAGCGTCACTCCCAATGCCACCTGGGAACAGAGAATCGGTTTCATCCGCCAAATCGCCAATGCCACCACCTCTCAGCAGCTCGACGCCTCCAGCATCGGCGTGAACCTTTTGGGCAGCAATTTCTTTCCGGGTTTCACCATCAGCAATGCAGGCTCCGGCACCGGTGACAGCCTCAAGATTGGTCCGGCCAACAATTTTGCCAATGCCGGCGTTTTCCAGAATCACTTTCAGGTGGCCACCAACTACAACTGGACCGTGGGACGCCACACCTTTTCCTTCGGATTCGACGGAGACTACGGCCAACTCAACGTCCTCAATCGCGAAAATGAAGTGGCCACCTTCAATTTCTCCAGCTTCAAGAACTTCCTGACCGGAGACTTAGGCGGTAGGAACGGCGGACAAATCCTGAACGGCGCGACCAACCGCTACTATCGCGCTAAACAGACGGGACTCTTCGCTCAGGACAGTTTCAAGCTCAAATCCAATTTTACCGTCACCGCGGGCTTGCGCTGGGATTGGAATGGCCCGCTCAGCGAAAAGAACGGCCTGCTCACCAATTTCTACCCGCAGAACTATTCCTATGATCTCGGCACCGACACCATCAACGACATTGGCTTGGTCATCGCCGGCAACAACAAAGAGTTCTGCGCCACCAAGTCAACTTTCTGCGTCAACGATTCCACGCTCACCGGCCGCCAGTGGCTGTTCGAGCCGCGCATCGGCTTCGCGTGGAGTCCCAAGCGCGTGAAAAATGTTGTCGTCCGCGGGGGTTTTGGCCTGTATGCCGACCGCGGCGAATTTTTCACTGAACTATCCGCC
>Ga0210401_10007001_pt1 | contig 11372 bp, 7 predicted proteins | sample IncBWH32MmetaG_FD_150866 | JGI IMG/M metagenome (GOLD analysis project Ga0210401, IMG submission 150866) | Forest soil microbial communities from Barre Woods Harvard Forest LTER site, Petersham, Massachusetts, United States - Inc-BW-H-32-M | ecosystem: Environmental > Terrestrial > Soil >... | reverse complement strand
ATGGCGACTACACAACCACGTAGACCTGATCGGTAAACACTTCCGCGTGAGCAGGAGCTAAGGCGTTGCTAATCATGTCTCAACGCAACGATCGGATCCACCAGAGCCGCCCGACGAGCTGGAATCCATGCCGCGCTCAACGCGATTCCAGCCAGCAAAAACGCTACAGTCGCGTACGTCCACGGGTCCGTTGCTTTCAATCCATACAAAAACGATCCCACCAATCGGGCCACCCAAAGGGCTCCGAGCGTACCAAGAGCAATTCCACTCGCTGTCAGCACAATGCTTTCTGTCAACACTTGGCCCAGGACCCGCGACGGACCAGCGCCCAATGCCATACGGATTCCGATCTCGCGCGTTCTTCCGGCCACGACGAAAGCCATTACACCATACAATCCGACTGCGGCGAGCAAGACACCAAATACGCCGAAGACGGCCGTCAGCATTGCCATTAGCCGATCCAAAGCGATTGTTCGGTCGAGTTGCGCCGACATCGTTGTGACGTTGAGTATAGGCAGACTTCTGTCGAGCGTGCGAACTTCCCGCATCAACGCCGAAATCACTGGTGTCGTAGCGCCCGTCACCCGGACATGGAGGGTCATGAAAGCCCGTTGGTTTTGTCGAAATGGGAGATATACGGTCGGCTGAGCGTCCTCACGCAACGATTCACTCTTAACATCTTTCACCACCCCTATGATTTCGCAGTCATCACGCTCACGGCTCCTGATGATGATATGTTTTCCGATAGCGTTCTGTTGGGGCCAGAAATGCTCCGCAGTTCGCTCATTTACGATCGCGACTTTGTTTGCCTGGCCATCCTGTTCCGTAAAGGTTCTCCCGGCCACCAAAGCCGTGTTGAGTGTCTTGAAATACTCGGGACCAATCCAGTTGGTTGCGATCCCCGGTCGCTCGTTAGGCTGGGGAACATAGCCCGGTACGGTGAAAAGCATGAATGAGAACCTGCCCGACAACGGGCTAATTTGTCCGGGACTCACTGAAACAATGCCTGGAAGGTTGCGGGCACGCTCCAGCAGATGTACAAAGAGAGTCTGGCTTGCTGCCTCAGAGTAACCACTGAAGGATGTGTCTATGGTCAGTAACACAAGATGCTCTGGATCGAAGCCCGGATCAATTGACTTGAGATTGTGGAGACTGCGCAAAAATAGTCCCGCGCTGATCAGCAACATCAGCGATATCCCCACTTGTAACACCACCAACCCATTTGTGCTTGAAAAGTGGCGTGGGACGCGCACGGTCGCTTGGCCTTTGAGTGCTGAAATTACGTCCGGACGTGTCGACTGAATCGCTGGTAGGATGCCGCACAGTATACTTACGGCGCTTGCAACGGTCAATGTGAACAGAAGCACATGCCAGTCCGGGTTGACGTCCACGGTCAGAGCGCGACCGCCGACCTCCTGGGGAGCTAGTGCAAGCAATGCACGATCCATCCAGTAAGCCAGCGCCAGTCCCAGAGCCGCCCCAACCATGGTCAGCAGTGAGCTTTCCACAAGAAGTTGACGGATTAGCCGCGTGCGTCTCGCTCCAACAGCCAGACGCACAGCAATTTCCTTTGACCGACAAGAGGCGCGCGCCATCAGGATGTTAGTGATGTTTGCGCACGCAATGATTAAAACGAACGCCACGACTCCCATCAACATGAGGAGTGGCCGCTCATACTGACTGACTAACTGCACGAAGCCTCGGTTACCAGGTTCCAGGATGATCTTGACATCTGAACGCTTGCCTCCCGGCTTAAGCCCAGGGCGTTCGAACTGATGATAAAGGACATCGAGCGATGCCTGTGCTTGCGCAATGCTCACGCCTGGTTTCAACCTACCGAATGTTCGCAGGAACCCCGCCGATTGGGACATACCGGCTGAGTTTCGCGGGATGAACAAGTCTGTCTTTGCCCCTTGTGCGAAACCGGTAAAACCCTGTGGCGTGACACCAAGTATTGTGAACGGCTGTCCTCTGATCTGAATCTTGCGTCCGATCACGTCCGGGTTCGCTCCGAATCTTTGTTGCCACAGTCGGTAACTAAGCACGCACACAGCTGGCGAATCGGGAATGCGATCATCTTCGGGCAGCAGTATGCGCCCGAGCATGGCACTGACGCCCAGGGTCTGAAAGAAATTCCCGGAAACGAGTTCCCCGGATACGTTCTCGACGCTTCCTCTCTCAGACATTGGGGTTAGAGCACCTGTTACCGCAGCGAAGCCATCCAGAACTGCGTTATTGTCGCGAATCTTCTCGTAGGCCGTTGCCGAAATCGCACTCCCGATGAAACGATCCGGCGTGTTCAGCGTGAAGATAACCAAGCGGCTTGGGTCCAGCACTGGTAAGGTGCGCAGTAGGACGGCATTCAGCAGACTGAAGATCGCCGTATTTGCGCCGATCCCCAACGCAAGAGACAGAACGGTCACAAGAACGAAGGCTGGCGACCGGATGAAACCACGCAGAGCATAGCGAGTATCGGTCAGCATGGATTAGTAGACGCGGTCAGTTCGATTTTCGTGCAGACAGTTGATTGGCTCCCGTGTTGTAAGTTCAGGAGCCGGTCGCATACGGCGTTTCTAGAATTCTAAGAGCAGCTTCCGCCTTGTCGCTTAGTATATACGAAGCCACGACAAACGGAGGCCCGGCGACTCCGCTTCGCTGGCGGGAAACGCCCATCCCCGTAGATGTTTGGTCTCAGCCAGCGGCGCTTACGCTCCATCTGCTTTCTCACCTGAAACAATTCGTGCGCTTGCGATGAGGACCTTCAATGTGCGCAGCTGGAGCCGATCACCGCGTATCGCACGTTCGATGGTGTGTTGGCTCAAACCTGTTGCGCGCATTGTCGCACGTAGCCCCTGCTTGACTATTTGGTTCCTCAGATCCGGGTCAGCAATCGCCATTTTTTCAACTGCTCGATATTCCAAGACCTGAAAGTCCAGCAAACTGACATCTTCACCTTGCTCCCAATGACGATCTGTTTCCTTGCCTACTGGCACAATCTCGGTCGCATCTACTGAAGCTCGCCGAAGCAATCCCTTCGTTTCAGCCGTACAGCAGTTCCCATCGGGTGCGAGGGACTTTGCTTCAGGGCGGCGTAGATACTGGCGCAAGATCGTTCGCAGACTTTCTGGAACGACTTTGTCTTGCATTCCGTTCGGAACCATTTCGATTTGATATTCTTGAGCGTCAAACATATTGACGCCGTGAAGCCTCGCCCACTGTTTTCTGTTCGAACTGAACGGCGAGATAAATCTGAAGTTGGAGCAATTGCAGCCACTTGGATAGCTATCGAGACTAGAAAGTAAAGGGAAGAAGAAAAAATTGAATGGCCAAAGCCATTCCGGACGGTGCGTACGTATGACCTTCGGCGTGGTGAGCGTCATCCGCATCATGGCTGGATAATCCATCCAGTCTGGTTCCGTGCACGGTAAGCCGAGTTCGCGAAGCAACAACCACGTCCAAGCCTCTGCTATCCATTCTGGTGCACTGGCACCATCGTTGAATCCATCGGTTGGCGGGTATAGGTATCCGAGCCCGTGCCCGCTAGCCTTCGCTATGCAAATGTCGTTTCCCTTCTGTTCGTACAAGACATAGCGCTTTGCCGAGTTTGCGTATCCAACCAGCTGCCGCCTTGGTTTACTGGAATCGGAATCGACAAAATTGATGTCATCGATCCTTAGAATCTCTTTCACAACCTGGCGATTATAGGGATTGAGCGCCTCAAATCGCGCGGCAATGTCTGCAACTTCGTTCCAAGAGAGGGCCTTGATCGCCTCGCGACCATCTTTGAGGTGGTGACTGCCACCCTGACACACGATCAGCCCGCCATTCTTATTGCTCACAATGCACAAGGAGTCAGTGTCGCAGAACAGATAGCTTCCACCAAGATCTGTTACGCAGCGTTCCAGCATCGCCAGTAACAGTCGGCCCGCTGCCGTGATCAGTGATGCGAGTGGTGGGAAATACCAAGGCCCTGTTTTCTCTAGAGCACAGGAAGGCAGCTCTCGAAATATTTCACCGGAGAACACTCTCACGTTAATTGGCTTTCGCACTTTCTCTTGATCAACCTGCACAAACAATCCATAGCTACCTGAATTAGCGAGGATCTTTAGGAAATGGGAGAGAGGCTTGTTCGTGCGTTTGTGAATAGCCTTTTGCTCGATCACATGGCAAAAGAAATCGTTCAACAGCGGATCGACATCCACAGTGTTGCGCAACTTGACGGCCCTGAGTCCAGATTGCCGTCCATGAGGGATCATCCGAATTGCCTTAACGATGGTGGGAACTTTGTTTGCCAGCAGATATGAAGCGACAACGTCGGGGCCAGCAAACCAGATGGGCTGCTTTGAGCTCAGATAGTTTAGGCCGATGTTTTGTGTTCGGCCATTGTATACTGTCCGGATAGGAAACACGTCTTCGTCAGGAACTACAAGGGCAAAGAACGAAAGCTTCTTCCAGAAATTCGGCTTGAACGTGTCATCGAGTTTTGTCCGTCCGAGCAGCCTGCATACTTCATCAGTGCAATCCTCAAGGCTGACGCTCTCAGCTGTCAGCACACTAAAATTGTCAAGGAGTGCGTTCCCAGTTGGGTATTGACTAGTAAAATCGGTGTGCACTACAGGAACGGGTGTCTTCCGAATACGACACTCAGCTCGGCCGCCGTAATAGCTCTGCATAGCAATCCCAAGCTTTTGATCGGCCACGACAAATTTGTTTTTTGGCAATGTTATGCCCATAGCCGCCGCGTATGCCTTTGCAATAGATGCCGGTGAAAATGCGCGGTCGGGTCGAAGCTGAATCGGGTGCTGGTCGAACTCTTCCTTCATCGCGTTGAGCAAGTTAGCAGTGGCCTTCACGTCTTGACGACAGTAGGTTATTTCTTGGTTCGTCACTCCGCCGCTGGGCGCGTAATCAGGCATTTTTCCCTCGACCTGGAATTCTTTACAGGCACTTTTCAGCCCGTAAGATTTATCTCGGAGCGCCCGACCGAAGGTGTGCAAGTCCAGGAAACGGCCTTCGTGCGGCCATTCATCGCGATGCAGAATACTGCTTAGTGAGAAGAAAGCCATTTTACTGTCAAGTGAGGTAACTACAATGCGTGGCCTGTCGGGGTAAGGCTCAAGCTCGCCGGTCTCATTACTCTTGCGCATCGATAATACGAGCGACCAATCACCTCCCCTTGATATGCCTGCCTTGACAGCTAATCGGGACAGGTCAAACGGCAGGTTGAAGCCAACAACCATCGCTCCTCTACGAACGCATTTCCAGAAGACAAATTCAATAAATTTGTGGCGGGGGTACAGGAGCAAGTTCATCTGTGGTGGGAACTTTCTAGTTTCGGTTCCGGGGACATTCTTTGGATCGTGGACGTAGTTTTGCAGAATATTTCGGTCAGCGTCGGTGAGGTCATCAGCATAGAACAGGCCCTCTTCCACGCACTGATAACCTGAAGCTTTCAACTTGCAACGCCGGTATGCTCCAAAGTTAAGGCTCTGAATAGTATCAATTGTCGTTTCTGTGTCGAACAGCAGTACTTCATCTGGCCATTTTGGAGGCGAAGGACGTATTCGTTTTTCCTCCTGCTCAACCACCGTATGGGCTCGCACAAATACCTCACGAATTTCTGAGGAGGCTTTTTCCGGTGATGCCGTTATTTCTTTTTGTCTAAGAGGACGTTTCATTCCTAGTCTCCTGATGCAGAAGTGCTTGGTGTAAAATCCATTCACAAAGTGAGAGTGCTTGGACTGCGCGAATTAGGCGCACTCGCGCGTCGGTCGTGTATTCCAGCTCAATCCCGGAAGTCCTAAGAAAAGCATGAAACTGTACATGGTGCGCACGGCAGAACCACATCGTGAACCATGCGATGTGATTTCGCCCGCCGACGTGATTTTTCTCCAAGTTCCTTGTGGTTCCACAAATCACGCAAAACGGGTTGGTCGTTATACCTCCGCTCATGCGCCACCCCTTAATGTGGAATAAAGTTCCTCGAAATCAATCTGACCAGCGTCTTCTAAATTGGCTAACAATTTGACGTCCGTAATCAAGGTGAGACCGCCAACCTGTTGACCCTGAAAAGCTGCTAACTCGGAATCGGCTCCCGGCTCCCCTCTCCGCCATCTTCTGAGGGCACGATTGTACTGTCCCAGGCGGGATCGATCCTTGGAACCGCGCACCGGTACGACGGTTTGACCAAATGGGGTCAATACGTTCATGTGAGCAACAAAGCGGTCAGACTTCGTGGCTTTCCACCGTTTCCCAAGAGTGCCCTGACGAAGTTGGTTGCCCAGGTATTTTCTTGCTGTCGATGGCTTCGTGCCTACCTCACGCGCAGCTTGGGAAAGCGATTTTCCCCGTCTCACGAGCGACAGAACACGCAAGGCCCGTTTACGCCCATCGCCGTTGCGTCTCTTAAGTGGCGTAGCTTTATGTCGAGGCCCTAATTTCTTGCTTTTAGTTTTCCGTGGAGTCCGTCTTCTGTTCACGCTTCAAGCGTAAGTCAACTGTTTACAAATACATATAGACCTAGGGGTGAATGAATTTGAATTAAGTGGCGATAGATTGAAGGAGGATGGAATTAAGTGTCGGTCGAGGCTAGTGGCGCAGTCAATAACGTGGAGAACAATTTGTTCTCAGATCGGAGAAAGAGTCGTGCCGGTCGCCCAGAGGTAATTAATGATGAAGCGCTCCAAACCGCTCGTGACTACCTCGTGTCGCTCCTTGAAAAGACCTGGGGCCAAATAGGGTGGAACTTACAAACAATCAAGACCCAGGCAGATGTAACAACAGCTTTGCGTGGTTGGGAGAAATATCGCGATCATTACGTCGTGGACGCCTTATTGAGACAAAGCGACGGCGATGCCACTGCGAAACCGTTGCGTACATTGCGTTCGCAGTTGTATCGATTAAAGATATCAGCCCATGACGCTAGCCTGTCCCAGCAATCCATCCAAGACTTTGTTCAAGAATTGAACGGTGCGGAGTGTCTGCCGAACGTAACAAAAGAGGATCAAAGGATTATTGTCGATGAGCGTCGAGAACTGACATTGGCTATCGCCCTAAGGGAGCGCGAATTCCTATCGCTGAACGATCAGTACCAAGAGATTGAACTTTCTTTGAGAAGGGCGGAAGCTCATTTTGCCCAGGACCAGCTTTTACGATTTTGCAAAAGCCGTCGGTATACCATGACTCCGCTCAGGACTGCAAATGCGCTTGCCGGGTTGCCATTTATCGGGTGGAGGCAATCTGGAAAGCGTTGCTCTAGGTGGAAACACTCTAGCGGAGCTGAATATCGGATCTTTCAAACGGTACAGCGTATTCTCAAAGATTATAAGAAGTGTAACCAGCAAATGGATATCCCCTCGTATGCGCACCGGTGGCTGGAAAATAGGCCACAAGCGGGCAGAGTAAGCGCCATTTCTGAATTTCAGTGGAATTGGTATTACCTGAGGAAGTCGATACAGGCGGCATTGGCGGCGCGAGCTCACCCGAAGCAGCTTCCATATTTGATTACACGCCTATTTTTCGAGAAGTCCGAGAGCCCCTCTGCCGTGGATTCAATCCTCGAATATAGGGAGCGAATCACACCCAGATCTAGAAAAATAAAGGTATCCTGAAGGTAAGCGGACTTGACGCCTGTTACCAGCAGGCGGCAAGCCCTAACCACCAAGGAGGAGAAGCTCCATGGCAGCTACCAAAACCCTAACTCAACGCGAGGACTTGCGCAATTCCATCAATGTTAAGAGTTTCGAGGTGCCACGGCATGGAACCGCGACCCTCTACGGATATGACATCCGGGTCCGCGTAGATCGCGGCCATCTGATCCTGGAAGACGGCATCGGAAGCAACCGCCGGTGCGCACGGCTACCTCGTGTAGGCCACGGCCTTCGACGTTTGGTCGTAATCGGCGCTGATGGTTTCGTAAGTCTGGCGGCACTTCGCTGGCTTGCAGACCAAGATGCAGCGTTCGTCATGCTAGAGCGCAACGGCAGAGTTCTTACAACTACGGGCCCAGTTCGATCCTCTGATGCTCGCTTACGCCGCGCTCAGGCTCTCGCGTTGCAATCGGGAGTCGCGCTGCGAATCGTGCGTGAATTAATAGATCAGAAGATTGCGGGACAAGCACGAGTTGCTCGCGACAAGCTCCGCGACTCGAATCTCGCCCAAACCATTGAACAGCACCGAACCTCAGTGAAGAGCGTCGAGACGATGCACGAACTTCATATGCTCGAATCGGCCGCCGCTACTGCTTATTGGTCCGGGTGGCAAATGGTTTCGATTAACTTTCCCAACAGCGACCTACCCCGAGTACCCGATCACTGGAAATCATTCCGAGCTCGGAGGTCGCCAATTTCCGGTTCACAGCGCGTTGCGGCTGACCCTGTGAACGCGATCCTGAACTATTTGTATGCTCTACTCGAATCCGAGGCTCGCCTTGCAGTAGCCGCTCTCGGTCTTGATCCCGGCCTAGGATTTCTACATCTTGACACGCCCTCGCGCGATAGCTTGGCAAGTGACGTCATGGAACCTGTTCGCCCACATGTGGACGCCTTCGTTCTGGATTGGATCGGAAGGGCCCCGCTAAAACGCGAATGGTTCTTTGAACAACGTGACGGAAATTGCCGTCTCATGGGAACGTTCACGGAACTGCTTTGCGAGACGGTCTCAACATGGCGCATTGCTGTTGCTCCAATTGCTGAGCGAGTTGCGCGCTTACTCTGGCAAACGACGCTGAAGTCCAAGAGCCAGCCTATGCCGCCGACTCGGTTGACTCAGCGTCTCAAGCGTGAAGCCAAAGGCGCACCCTCCCTGCCAGTAGAACGGAAACCACGACCACAGAATATTTGCCAACGTTGTGGCTCCCACATCAGCCCGCGAAAAACATATTGCTTTTCCTGTGGGGTCGCGACATCAACAGAACGGCTCCTCGATGTAGCGCGACAAGGTCGCATTATCGCCGTTAGTCCTGAAGTCAACGCTCGCAGAGCTGAAAAGACCCGTGGGCACAATCTCGCGCGTTGGGGCTGGGCCGCTTCAAGCCAGCCAGCTTGGCTCACGAACGAATTTTACGAAACGACGATTTATCCTCTGCTCGCGACTATTCCGCGATCGACGATCAGCAATGCACTAAGCGTTTCAAAGACCTATGCAGGCGAGATCAGAACGGGCCGGTCTCTGCCGCATCCCAGGCATTGGCAGGCGCTGGCGAAGCTGGTTGGTGCTTCCCCGAAAAGTTAAATGGAAACGTATTGGCGGCAAACGTGCTAGGCTGTGTACGAATCGTTAAATTTTTGGCGGTAATTTGAGGGAATTGGCGCAATAGGGCGCTAGATCAACACGCAATCTAAGTCTCAGTAGGCCGCCAACACCTAATCGCGAACATCTCCCGTGCTCTCACGAGCATGATTAAGGAACTCACCGATGAGATTACCACATGCTCCAACGATTGCGGTTGTTTCTTTAGTAGCCCTTGCTTGTACGCTCCCGTCACCGTCGGCGGCCCAGGTACAGGACGTCACACCGCCGGTCCTGACCGGTTTTGCGTTCAGTCCGACGGCGGTGAATACGACCACCGGTTCAGCAACGGTCAATGTCACCGCCTCGGCCACGGATGATCTTTCCGGCGTCGGGTCTGTGTCGGTCACTTTCAGCAGCCCCTCTGGGCAACACCAGTCAGGTAGCCTGCAATTGAGTTCCGGCACGGTTCTTAATGGAACTTGGACGGGCTCGATAACTTTTCCACAATATGGCGAACCTGGCACGTACGCTGTGGCCGGAGTCTTTCTGTCCGATTATGTTGCAAACACCAGGCTGTACTCCACCAGCGACTTGCAAGCCCTTGGCTTCCCCACCACGCTTCAAGTCACGTCGAACCAGGACGTCACACCGCCGGTCCTGACTGGTTTTGCGTTCAGTCCGACGGCGGTGAATACGACCACCGGTTCAGCAACGGTCAATGTCACCGCCTCGGCCACGGATAATCTTTCTGGCGTCGGGTCTGTGTCGGTCACTTTCAGCAGCCCCTCTGGGCAACACCACACGTCAGGTAGCCTGCGATTGAGTTCCGGCACGGTTCTTAATGGAACTTGGACGGGCTCGATAATTTTTCCACAATATGGCGAACTTGGCACGTACGCTGTCGGCGGAGTCTTTCTGTCCGATTATGTTGCAAACACCAGGCTGTACTCCACCAGCGACTTGCAAGCCCGTGGCTTCCCCACTCAGCTCGTGGTACAAGGAGGTGATAACACACCACCAACAACCACCGCAAATTCATCGCCCGGCCCTAATGTTAACGGCTGGAACAACACGAACGTCACCGTCAACCTGAACGCCACCGACAACCCTGGCGGTTCCGGAGTCAAACAGATCCAGTTCGCTCTCAGTGGGGCCCAGAATACCGGCTGGCAAACTGTGGGGGGGGATGCTGCTTCAGTAACGATCTCAGCCGAAGGCACTACAATATTGAGCTACTTCGCAACGGACAATGCAGGAAACCAGGAGACTGCCAAGACGCTCACTGTTCGGATCGATAAGACATTGCCAGTTATGTCCGGCCTGCCAGCTCCAGGCTGTACGATTTGGCCGCCGAACCACAATCTATTTCAGGTTGCCACCGTAACTGCCACCGACGCGTTGTCGGGCCTTGCTCCGGGTTCCTTCAATGTCACCGGAACCAGCAACGATCCGGCCAATGGTCAAATCGTGATCGCTGGCGGCCCCAGTCAATTTAGCATCCAGCTCGGAGCCGATAAAGATGAGGTTTACACGTTGACAGCGACAGCGAGTGATCTGGCAGGGAATGTCGCCACCATGCAAGCTACGTGCACCGTTCCGCACGACCAAGGAAAGTAACGTGAAACGGGTCGGAATGCTGATCCTATACCTCTGCTCGCCGGTTTTAATAGCCGCCCAGTCAATTTCACTATCGGTGGGTAATGTACCGTCCGCCGCTGCCCAGGTGATTGTGGTTATAGATGGCGGTACTATCCCAGGCAATCAACCGTTGGTGACTGCAAGTGAAAGCGGTGGAGGTGGCCAGGTCAGAATGAATTTAGGAGTTCCGTCGGGTGGTCCATACCGCGTCAGAGCCGTCGCAGCAATGGGAAGCGGAGCAATTTTGAGAAGCGGCCAAGTGGGTTCGATTTTTGTAACAGCAAGCGCGAGTACACAGACAAGCATTACCTTGCAGGACGTCACTGCAACATTTGAGTCGACCACTCCTTCTTCTGCCATGGCCGGCAGCACAGTGCCAATTCGGCTGTTGATTACAGATCCTGGAGACGCACTTGCGCAACCAAGTACACCGGGATTGAACGCAAGCTTCACACCATTCACCGTCAACGGATCTGGAACCTCTTCCGGCAACAATACGACGA
>Ga0210401_10007000_pt1 | contig 11373 bp, 9 predicted proteins | sample IncBWH32MmetaG_FD_150866 | JGI IMG/M metagenome (GOLD analysis project Ga0210401, IMG submission 150866) | Forest soil microbial communities from Barre Woods Harvard Forest LTER site, Petersham, Massachusetts, United States - Inc-BW-H-32-M | ecosystem: Environmental > Terrestrial > Soil >... | reverse complement strand
TCCGTACCCGGCATCAAGCCGTCGCTCAGTTCGACCACGGAGACCTGCACGCCGAGCGCGTCGTACACACAGGCCATCTCGAGTCCGATGATGCCGCCGCCGATCACCAGCAGCCGTTTGCAATCGCGTGGCAATTCCAGCGCGCCGCTCGAATCGATGACGCGAGGATCGTCGGGCAGTCCAGGCAACAATGCGGATTCCGACCCTGCCGCAATGATGCATTGCTTGAAATCCACACGGCGCTCGCCATCGGCGCCTTTCACGTCGAACGAATAAGGTCCGACGAATTTTGCCTCGCCTTGAATCAGCGTCACCTTGCGCTGCTTGGCGAGCAGCATCAATCCATTGGTCAGTCGGGTGACGACCTTGTCCTTCCAGGCGCGCAAAAGATCGCGGTCGATTTGCGGCGGGCCGAACACGATGCCATTGGCTGCCATGTCGGCCGCCTCTTCGATGACCTTGGCTGCGTGCAACAGGGCCTTGGAGGGTATACAGCCGTCATTCAGGCACACGCCACCCAATACCGGCCAACGTTCGATCAGCGTCACTTTAAGTCCCAGGTCCGCGGCGCGAAATGCGGCCGTGTAGCCGCCCACACCGGCACCGAGCACGACCAGGTCGACGGCGCCGGCCGGGGCGGCGCTCACGGGTTTGCTGGCGGGTTTGGGCGCGCCGTTGTTGGTCGGCGCGGAACCCGCTGCCGGTGCGGTTGACGCGGGTGTCCGGGCTGCTGCGGGTGTCGGGGCTGCTGCGGGCGTCGAGGCTGCGGGCGCCGGTGCTGCCGCGGGCGTCGAGACTGCGGCCGTCGCCGCGGGGCTCGCCGCAGCCGCGGGCGCTGCGGCATCCGGTTCCACGGTTGCAATCAGCGTGCCCGATGACACCGCATCGCCTTTCTTGATTTCGAGGGCGTTGATGACGCCGGCGATCGGCGAGGGCACGTCCATGGCCGCCTTGTCGGACTCGAGCGAAATCAGCGGATCTTCAACGGCAACTTTGTCGCCCTTCTTGACCAGCACCTCGAGAACCGTGACACCCTTGACGTCGCCGAGATCGGGAACCCGCACCTCCACGGTGCTCATAGCAGAGCCTTCACATCACCGAGCGTTTTGGCAAGAAACACCACGAAGCGGGCGGCCTCGGCGCCGTCGATGACGCGATGATCGTAAGAGAGCGACAGGGGCAGCATGAGCCGCGGGATGAAGGCCCCGCGCTCGTAAACCGGCTTCTGGGTCGATCTTGATACGCCGAGGATGGCAACTTCCGGAGCATTGATGATGGGCGTGAAATAAGTCCCGCCGATTCCCCCCAAGCTCGAGATCGTAAAGCTGCCGCCCTGCATTTCTGCGGCCTTGAGTTTTCCCGCGCGCGCCTTTTCCGACAGCGCCGTCAACGCCCGCGCGGTGTCGTAGATATTGAGCTGGTCAGCATTGGGAATGACCGGGACCAGCAGCCCATTCGGCGTGTCGGCCGCGAAACCGATATTGAAGTATTTCTTGAAGACCAGATTTTCGCCGGACTCATCCAGCGAGGCATTGAATCGGGGAAATTCCCGCAGGGCCAATATGCAGGCTTTGATGATAAACACCAGGGGAGTGAGGCGCACTTGCTCTTGAGCGGCCTTGTCCTTCAACGCAGCCCGCGCCGCCTCCAGGTCGGTGATGTCCGCATCCTCGTGCTGAGTCACGTGCGGCAGATTCAGCCAGCTCGCCTGCAGCCTGGTGCTGGAGATTTTCTGGATGCGTGAGAGTGGTTTGACCTCCACCGGCCCAAAGTGCGCGAAATCCACGGCCGCAACCCGCGGCAACGCCGATGCCGGCGTCGCGGCGGCGGCCGCGATGAGCAAGCCCTTGACGTACGCCTTGACGTCCTCCTGCGTAATGCGGCCTTTGACTCCGGTTCCCTGCACCTTGCCCAAATCTGCGCCGAGCTCGCGCGCGAATTTGCGCACCGACGGACTGGCATGGGCTCTCGAGAACGCCTGTTCGTCGATCGCGGCCGGGCGCACCTCGCGCGCCGCGGACTTGGGCGCCGGCGCCGGGGCGCTCGGTGTTGCAACCGGCGCGGCGCTGGGTGCCGGCTTCGCAGCCTGTGTCGGCGCCGGTTGTTTGGTATCGGCGGGTGCCGGCTCCGCGGGCGCCTTTTCCGCCGGTGCCTGGTCGGCCGCAGCCGGTTCAAGCAGCAGGATCAGTGAGCCTTCGGAAACCTTGTCGCCGGTCTTGAGCTTGACCTGCGCGATTTTGCCCGCCGTGGGAGCCGGCACGTCCATGGCGGCCTTTTCGGTTTCAATTGTGACCAGCGGCGTTTCTTTTTCGATCTGTTGGCCGTCCTTGACCAGCACGTCGATGACGTTGACGTCCTTGAAGCCGCCGATATCCGGCACCAGAATTTCAATTGGGCTTGCCATCTGCTAGACCGACACGGGATTGGATTTTTCCGGATCGATGCCGAAATCCTGCATGGCTTTGTGCACCGTTTGCTTGTCGATCTTGCCCTCATCGGACAGCGCTTTGAGCGCGGCGACAACCACGTAGTGGCGGTCGACTTCAAAGAAGCGGCGCAACTCGGCGCGCGAATCGCTGCGACCGAAGCCGTCGGTTCCCAGCACGGTGTAAGGTCCCGGCACCCATTGCCGAATTTGGTCCGCGACGGTCTTCATGTAATCCGTGGCGGCAACGAAGGGCCCTTCGCGCTCGGCCAAAACATGCTCGATGTAGGTCTGCTTGCGCGGCTCGCCCGCATGCAGCATGTTCCAGCGTTCGACGGCGAGCGCATTCCTGCGCAGCTCGCTGAAGCTCGTCACCGAAAAAACGTCCGCCGGCACGCCATAGCTTTTCTCCAGCAGTTCCGCGGCCGCCTGCACTTCGCGCAAAATCGTGCCGGATCCGAACAGCGTCACCCGTACTTTGCCGCGGCCGCCGATTTGCAGCAAATACATGCCGCTCAATATGCCCTGCGTCACGCCGGCGGGCATCGCCGGATGCGCGTAGTTCTCGTTCATGACGGTGATGTAGTAGAAGACGCTTTCCTGCTCCTGATACATGCGGCGCAGTCCGTCCTGCACGATGACCGCAACTCGTAGGCATAGGCAGGATCGTAGGCCACGCAATTGGGCACCGTGGTCGCCACCAGTTGGCTGTGTCCATCCTGATGCTGCAGGCCTTCGCCTGCGAGCGTGGTGCGGCCGGCGGTGCCTCCCACCAGGAAACCTCGCGCCTGGCTGTCGCCCGCCGCCCAAATGAAATCGCCGACGCGCTGAAAGCCGAACATGGAGTAATAAATATAGAACGGAATCATGCTCACGCCATGATTCGAATAGGCCGTAGCCGCGGCGATCCACGAGCACAGGCTGCCCGCCTCGTTGATGCCCTCTTCGAGAATCTGTCCCTGCTTGTCCTCGCGATAGAACATGAGCTGATCGGCGTCCTGCGGCGTGTAGAGCTGCCCAACCGAGGAATAGATGCCGACCTGTCGAAACATCCCTTCCATGCCGAACGTTCGTGCCTCATCAGGCACGATCGGCACAATGTGCTTGCCGATGTTCTTGTCCTTGACCAATGTGGTCATCATTCGAACCAGGGCCATGGTCGTCGAAATCTCCCGGTCGCCCGTCCCTTCGAGCAGCGTGCTGAATGCCTCGAGCGGCGGAACCACCAAGGGCGGGGCCAGGGAACTGCGGGCCGGCAGATAACCGCCGAGCGCGGCGCGGCGTTCCTGCAGGTAGCGCATCTCTTCGCTGTCCGGCGCCGGTTTTCTAAAGGATAGACCGGCGATTTCTTCGTCGGTGATTTGGATGTTGAAGCGATCGCGCACTTCCTTGAGATTGTCGTCGGTGAGCTTCTTTTGTTGATGGGTCGAGTTGAGTCCCTCGCCGGCCTTGCCCATGCCGAAGCCTTTGACGGTCTTCGCCAGGATGACGGTGGGTGCACCGGTGTGCGCAACCGCGGATGCATAGGCGGCGTAGACCTTTTGCGGATCATGGCCGCCGCGGTTCAGATGCCAGATCTCTTCATCCGACATGTTGGCGACCATTTCCTTGAGCTCCGGATACTTGCCGAAGAAATGCTCGCGCGTGTACGCCCCGCCCTTGGACTTGAAGTTCTGATACTCGCCGTCCACGCACTCTTCCATGACGCGCTTCAAAAAGCCCTTCTGATCGGCCTCCAGCAGCGGGTCCCAGCGCCCGCCCCAAAGAACCTTGATGACATTCCAGCCCGCACCCAGGAACGCGGCTTCGAGTTCTTGGATGATCTTGCCGTTGCCGCGCACCGGCCCGTCGAGCCGCTGCAGATTGCAATTGATCACGAAGATCAGATTGTCGAGTTTTTCGCGCACCGGCATGGTGAGCGCGCCCATCGACTCGGGCTCATCCATTTCTCCATCGCCTAGAAAGGCCCAGACTTTTCGATCGGACCGCGCAACGATGCCGCGATGCTCCAGGTAGCGCAGAAATCGCGCCTGAAAAATCGCCATCATCGGACCCAATCCCATCGACACGGTCGGGAACTGCCAAAAATCAGGCATCAGCCAGGGATGCGGATAGGATGACAAGCCGCCGCCGCGCACCTCTTGGCGAAAACGCTGCAGCTGGCTCTCATCCAAGCGGCCCTCGAGGTAGGCGCGGGCATAGATGCCGGGGCTGGAATGCCCCTGCATAAAAATCATATCGCCGGGATGAGCTGCGCTGCGTGCGCGCCAGAAGTGGTTGAAGCCGACCTCGTAGAGAGTCGCCGCCGACGCATAGGTCGCAATATGGCCGCCGTACTCGGAGTTCGTGCGGTTCGCCTGCACCACCATGGCGAGCGCATTCCAGCGTATATAGGCTTCGTTGCGCCGTTCCAAGGATCGATCGCCCGGATATTCCGGTTCCTGCGCTTTGGAGATCGTATTGAGGTACGCGGTGTTCGGCTTGAAGGGCAGGTACGCGCCGGAGCGGCGCGTGAAGTCCACCAGCTTTTCAAGCAAAAAATGCGCGCGTTCCGGACCTTGAGCGCGCATGACCGAATCGATGGACTCCAGCCACTCCTGGGTTTCGGTGGGATCGATGTCTTCGAACGGCGATTGTTGCGTCATAGAAATGCACACTCACACACGTGTCCTGTTAAGATGGCAGGCACGTTACAGCGCCCCTGCGCTCACTGCCACTAAATTGACCCTCGTATATTCGGGGTTTGGTTTTTCACGGTCAAGCAAGGCGATACCTTTACGCTTTTTGAGATATGCCGATTCGCTTGCCCTTAGACCGTCTGCTCGTGCCGGTGCGCCAAATCGGCGCACGGGTCAACGCATCCAATCTTGCGCGTTACCCCAGCGCCTTGCTGCTCTTGCCGCTCAATCCATCCGATGGTGATTGGAAGGCGTTGCCGCACGCGGCGCTGCTGCGCGCGCTCTACGAGCGCAAGGTTCGCAAGGCGGGCGACACGTTTCACCTGCGGGTGGGGCCGCAAGCACAAACACTGTTGGTGGTCGCCTGTCTCGCCAACGAAGCCAGCACCTTTGAACGCCTGCAAGCGGCCGGCAAGCTTGCGCGTAGTGCGATGGACGGGGATCCGAAATCCTTGCTGGTATGGCAACAAGGCTGCGCAACGAGCGCCGCCGACGCGAACTTCAATGCGCTCATCGCGGCGTTCCAGGCCGCAGCCTTTCGCTTCGAGACCTTCAAAAGCAAGCCCAAAACACGGGCCCAGCTCAATCATATTGACCTCGCACGGCGCGGAAAGTTGCACGAGCTGGATTTGACGCTCGCGACCGCCGCCGGGAACAATCTCGCCCGATGGCTCACCGCTCTGCCGCCCAACAAGCTGGACGCCGGCGCTTATCGCCGGCTGCTCAAGCAATTTGCTCAGCGATTGAAATTGAGCTTCAAATTCCACGGCGAGAGGCAGCTCAAGCGCTTGGGTTGCGGCGCATTTCTTGCTGTAGCACGCGGCAACGGCATGCGCGACGCCGGTATCGCGGCGCTGTCGTATCGCCCGCGCGGCGCCGCAGCACCCGCCGTCAGCCTGGTGGGCAAGGGCATTTGCTTCGACACCGGCGGCACGAATTTGAAGGCGCACAAGAGCATGCTGGACATGCACACCGACATGGAGGGCAGCGCCGTCGCCTTGGGCAGCTTGTACGCGCTCAAGGCGCTGCGCTCGCCGTTGGCGGTTGATTGTTGGCTGGCGATCACGGAAAACCGCATTGGCCCGCTTGCCTACAAACCGCAGGACGTAGTGCGTGCTGCAAATGGCACGACCATTCAAGTCATTCATACCGATGCCGAGGGTCGAATGGTGCTGGCCGATGCGCTCTGTCTGGCAGCGGCCAAGAAGCCCCGCGCCATCATCGACTATGCGACGCTCACCGGTGCCTGCGTCCACGCCCTCACCGAGCGCTACAGCGGCGCGTTCACCAATCGCTCCGAGGCCCGCGGCTTGATCGAGTCTGCCGGGGTCAGCAGCGGCGAGCGCGTCTGGTGCTTCCCGATGGATATCGACTATGACACCGAATTGGAAAGCACCGTCGCCGATGTGCTGCAGTGTTCCGCGGACGCCAAGGGCGATCATATTTTGGCGGCGCGGTTCTTGAGTCGATTCGTGCCGAATGATATTTCGTGGTTGCATCTCGACCTCGCCGCGGGCACGCGTCACGGCGGACTTGCGCATATCACGACCGAGATCACCGGATTTGGCGTGCGTTACACGCTGGATCTGCTGCGCCGCGGCTGGCCTGCGCCGGCGGTCGTCCAATGAACACCTTAACCATTCAGCGGCCGGACGACTGGCACCTGCATTTGCGCGACGGTGACGCCTTGAAAGCGGTCGCCCGCTTCTCGGCGGAGCGCTTTGGGCGCGCCATCGTCATGCCAAATCTAAAACCGGCGATCACCAGCACGGCGCTTGCCGGCAGCTATCGGCAGCGCATCCTGGCGGCGCTGCCTGCGGGCAGTCGATTCGAGCCCCTGCTCACCTTGTACCTCACCAATGGCACGACCATCGAGGAGATCGACCGCGCCAAGAACTGCGGCTTTATCCATGGGGTGAAACTGTATCCGGCGGGCGCGACCACGCACTCCGACGCCGGCGTCACGGACATCCGCCAAGTGTACGGCGTGCTCGCGCGCATGGAAGAAGTCGGCATGCGGCTGCTGGTCCATGGCGAGTCACCGCAGAGCGATGTTGACGTGTTCGATCGCGAAACGCATTTCATCGATGCCGTGCTGGCGCCGCTGCTGGAACGATTTCCCGCGCTGCCCGTCGTGTTCGAGCACATCACCACCAGCCGCGCGGTTGAGTTCGTCCGCAGCGCGCGCGGCGGCGTGGCCGCCACCATCACACCGCAGCATCTGCTGCACAATCGGAATGCGATTTTTTCCGGCGGCATACGCCCGCACTACTATTGCCTGCCCATCCTGAAGCGCGAGCAAGACCGGCAGGCGCTGCTCGGCGCCGCGATAAGCGGCAATCCACGCTACTTCCTCGGCACCGACAGCGCACCGCACGAACGCGGCACGAAAGAGAATGCCTGCGGCTGCGCCGGCATGTTCACGGCGCATGCGGCCATCGAGTTGTACGCGGAAGCGTTCGAAGCCGCCGGTCGGCTGGATCGGCTCGAGGCCTTCGCCAGTCACTTTGGCGCCGACTTCTATGGTCTGCCGCGTCACGCCGACACCATCACGCTGATCAAGGAATCCTGGATTGGGCCGGAAAAAATCGCGTTCGGCGCAGGCACGTTGATTCCCTACCGGGCGGGCGAGCCGATCGGCTGGCGTCTCGCGCGACCTTGAGCATGTCACAGATTCCGCCCATCACATTTGCGACGCGCTTCCGGGGCTTTCTGCCGGTGGTCATTGACGTTGAAACCGGCGGCTTCAACTCGCAGACCGATGCCCTGCTGGAAATCGCCGCGGTATTCATCGAGATGCGCAGCGACGGCACGCTGGCGCGCGGCGAGACGCATCGCTACCACGTCATCCCATTTCCGGGCGCAAATTTGGAACCGGCATCGATGGCCGTGACGGGTATCGACCCCCATCACCCTTTGCGTCCGGCCATATCCGAAGAGGACGCGCTGCAGCGCATATTCAAAGAAGTCAGGGCTGCCATTCGGGCGGCGGATTGTACCCGTGCCGTGCTGGTCGGCCACAACGCATCGTTCGATTTGAATTTCTTGAATGCGGCGGTCGCGCGCGCGCAGGTGAAGCGCAATCCCTTCCATCCCTTTTCAAGTTTTGATACCGCGACGCTCGGCGGCATCGCCTTCGGTCAAACCGTGTTGATGCGCGCCACGCTGGCTGCCGGTCTTGAGTGGGATACCGGCTCGGCGCACTCGGCGGCCTACGACGCCGAGCGCACGGCCGATCTGTTTTGCATCGTGTGCAATCAGTTTCAAAGCGTGTTCGAGGCGGGCCGCAGACGCCTGGCCGCCATGGGGCCTCTCGAAGTTGAAGTGGACCCGCTTGAGCCCCAGGAGCCTGTCTAAATCCTAGGCGGCGACCGCGCCGGCTTCCGCCAGCAACTGCTTCAACTCACCGCTCTTGTACATCTCCAGGGTGATGTCGCAGCCACCGACTAATTCCCCATTCACGTACAGCTGCGGGAAGGTGGGCCACTTCGAATAGGTTTTCAGTGCTTCGCGCACTTCCGGATCTTCAAAAATATTGACGTGCGCGAAGTTCGCCTTGCAGGCTTTGAGCGCGCCCACGGTCTGGGCGGAAAACCCGCACTGCGGAAAATCGGGCGTACCCTTCATGTAAAGCACCACCGGGGCGGCTGATAGCTGGCTCTTGATTCGTTCAATCGCATCCATAGTCGACAATCTCCACGTTAATCACCCAATTGTACGATAACCGCCCTGGCAGGCCTAAGACCTTTGGGTACTTTGGCCATCGTTGTATTATTGGGGTCACTCCCCTATTCTTCCAGCCTGCCGCAACGCACTAAGACGTCGCGGATCGACGCACAAACTTCGAGGGGAATCGCATGAACCCGTTAAACACCGTCAAATGGCCTCTGATCATTGGATTCGTGCTCGCTGTCATCATAGCGGCGCTGGTGGAAGGCGGTCTCACCTTCAATTCCATCACCCTGGCGGCGCTGACCCGCTGGCTGCACATCATCGCCGGCGTCTTCTGGATCGGCCTGCTCTACTACTTCAATGCCGTGCAAACCCCCGCGATGGCAGTCGCGGCCGCCGACAAAGGCGGACCGGGCGGCGCAGGCGTCAACAAGTACGTTGCGCCCCGCGCGCTGCTGTGGTTTCGCTGGTCCGCACTCGCCACCTGGCTTTTGGGGGCCTGGCTGCTTTCCCAGACGCACGGTCGCTTTGTCAGCGCCTTTACTTTAAGCCTGCTCGATCATCCGATGTCGCGGCCCAACCTCATTATTGGAATTGGGGCCTGGCTCGGCACCATCATGCTCTTCAATGTCTGGGGCCTGATTTGGCCCAACCAGAAGAAGATATTGGGCATCGTGCCCGCCACCGACGAAGAGAAGGCGAAGGCGCGCAAGGTCGCTCTGTATGCGTCGCGCACCAACTTTCTGCTCTCCATTCCCATGTTGATGTGCATGATCGGGCCGATGCACGGACTGCCCTTCTAGGCAATGGCTGCGGCACCGCTGATGATCCCCGGAGTACCCGTTCCGGCGGACTTGCCGCAGCAGGTCGAGGCGGCACTTGCCGAAGACATCCGCGGCGGTGATCTCACCGCCGCGCTGATTTCTCCCGAAAAATCCGGCCGCGCCACGGTGATCACGCGCGAGGCGGCCATTATCTGCGGAGTCCCCTATGTCGAGGCGGTCTTCCGGCAGGTCGATGCACGCGTGAATTTCGATTGGCGCGTCGCCGAGGGCGACTCGGTGGAGGCCGATCAGATCCTATTCAGCGTCGATGGTCCGGCCCGAGCATTGCTGACTGCCGAGCGCAGCGCATTGAATTTTCTGCAGCTGTTGAGCGGCACGGCAAGCGCCGCGCACACCTATGCGCAGCTGCTGGCGGGTACCCAGTGCCGCCTGCTCGACACCCGGAAAACCATTCCGGGACTGCGAACCGCGCAGAAATACGCGGTGCGCGTGGGCGGCGGCCACAACCATCGCATGGGGCTCTTCGACGGCATTCTCATCAAGGAAAATCACATTGCGGCGGCGGGCTCGATCGCGCGCGCCGTTGCCGCGGCGAAGCGCAGCACGGCAAAGGTGCCCGTGGAAGTCGAGGTCGAGGATCTGACGCAACTGCAGGCGGCGATCGATGCCGGCGCGGATATCGCGATGCTGGACAATTTTTCGCTTCAGGCCATGCGCGAGGGCGTGGCGCTCAATTCCAAGGCGAAACACCCGTTGAAAATCGAAGCCTCCGGCGGCATCACCACGGAGAACCTGCGTGCGATCGCCGAGACGGGCGTGGACTTCATTTCCGTCGGCAGCATCACCAAGCATGTGCACGCCGTGGATTTATCGATGCGATTTGAGTGGCACGCGCATCAGTGATTTTGACCGGTTGTGGCGTTAGCCAGGTACGCTAAGAAAGACTCGAGCCACGAAGGCAGCAGTGCCTCGAGTCTTTCTTACCGTGTCTGACGAGAACCCGAGCCGGTCAATATCGCTAGCCGGCACTGCCGGCCGGCGCTAGTCGGTACGAGATCTTCCGGCCAACGAGTGCACATGAGGCTACCGACCGACGATAGCACCGCAGACTCAGCGTACGGCGCCGTGAGATTGAGCGTCCGGCATGAAAGGCCCAGGGGAATGGGAAGCGTCGAGGCACTGCTCTCTTCCGTGCCTCGACGCTTCCCATCCCCCTAGGCCATCCAAGCCGCTCAAATTCACAGTGCCGGGGGTGCGTCAGGCGCTATTGGCCGCCTTCAATACGCGTTGCGGCTGCGAGACGCCGTAGCCTTGAGCGTAGTCGACGCCCAGGCTTTGCAGCATGTTGATGATTTCCTGATTTTCGGCGAATTCGGCGATCGTCTGCTTGCCGGTGAGGTGACCGATTTCGTTGATCGAACGCACCATCTCCCGATCGATCGGATCGTGCAGAATCTCTTTGACGAAACTGCCGTCGATCTTCAGGTAATCGACCGGAAAGTGCTTTAAGTATCCGAACGAAGACAGCCCGGTACCGAAATCGTCGAGCGCGAACTTGCAGCCCAATTCCTTGAGCGCCTGGATGAATCGATTGGCTTGCGAGAAGCTGGCGATCGCCGCCGTCTCGGTGATCTCGAAGCAAATTTTGGTGGCGTCCAGACCGCTGCGGTGAAATTGATCGATGACGTAGGGCAGGAATTTGTCATCGCCCAAGCTTTGGCCGGACAGGTTGATCGAGCACATGGTCAGTTTCTCGCGCTCGTCGGCCTCGGAGACCAGCCAGCGGAAGGCGTTTTCAATGACCCAGCGGTCG
>Ga0210401_10006999_pt1 | contig 11373 bp, 8 predicted proteins | sample IncBWH32MmetaG_FD_150866 | JGI IMG/M metagenome (GOLD analysis project Ga0210401, IMG submission 150866) | Forest soil microbial communities from Barre Woods Harvard Forest LTER site, Petersham, Massachusetts, United States - Inc-BW-H-32-M | ecosystem: Environmental > Terrestrial > Soil >... | reverse complement strand
CCCGATGGTGACGCGACACCAGTTTTCGTAAGGCGGGAAACGCCGTCCGACAGCGATATTCCGCTGCCGCATGAACTCGCTGAACTGCTTGAGCGGCACGCCCGTGTCGAAGAATACGAAATTGCCATGAGGCTCGGCATACGGAAAGTGCAGTCGCGCCAGCTCGGCGGTGAGGCGAGCGCGGCTGCCCACGATCCGTCGCCGGCAGTCTGCCAGGAACCCCTTGTCACCGAGGCTCGCAAGGGCGCCGCGCACAGCGAATATGTTGGGCGTCGTCATGCGGGCAGCGGAGATTTCCTCGATGAGCTCGGGTCGGGCGATCCCGTAGCCGTACCGAATCCCGGCCATGCCGTGGAGCTTGGAGAATGTCCGCAACACGACGACACGCTTTGGCCCCGTGACCAGGCTCACCGACGTGGGTGTGCCCTCGACGAATTCCATATAGGCCTCATCGATGACGGTCGTCACATGATCCGGAAGCGCGGCGACGAATGCTGCGATCGTTGCGGCATCGACCATCGTGCCCGTTGGGTTGTTGGGGTTGCAGATGTACACGAGGCGCGTCTTGGCGGAGACCGCCGCGTGCATCGCACTCAAATCGTGCCGCAGTTGTTTATCAACGGGCACCAACTTCAGGATCGCCCCCGTGTGCTGAGCGTACTCGGTCAATTCTGAGTAGGTGGGCTCGGCAGCCACGATCTCGCCGTGTTGGCTCGCGGCGAGCAGCCCGAGGGCGCGCAGCAACTCCCCGGAGCCGGTGCCGGTGACGATGTGATCCGCCCCAAGTCCTTCTTTTTCGGCGAGCAAGTTGACGAGCCTTGGATTCTCATCGTCCGGATAACGACAACCGTCCGCTATCGACCGGGCGATTGCAGCGCGGGCAGCGGGCGACGGACCGTAGGGATTCTCATTCCAACACAACAACATGGGCTCCGTGCCGCCAGCCAACGGAGCTGCGGCGAGGCGCGCACCCAGTGGTGCCGAAATACTGCTCATGGGACGCATGAGCATGATTGCCGATGCGGTCAAGAGATCACGGCGGCTGAATTCCATGGATCGACACCCCCTATTTGCGACAGGTCCGGCAACGGACTCGATTTAAGCCTAGGGTAGCAGATTGCGTTTCGCCGTGATCGAGGTCTCCGCGACGTCAACTCATCTGCAGAACACCATCAGCCGGCCGAACGCGCCGTGGCTGTATCTAGCCGCCTGTGGACATCAAACGGGAGGGGGCCGCGCGACCGACCAACTCCGCTATGCTTGAGCGCTGTAGCGGTCTGGATCCAATGAGCTTGAGCGTCACGCACTGGGAATCCTACTATCAAGGTGGACGGCTCGCGGCATGTCCGACGGGTCAGGATGCGAACTATACCCTCGAATTGCACGACGTTTGGACCGAGTTTTTTGGCGGTCTTGCCGATGCGGCGCGCCTTCTCGACATCGGCACCGGCAACGGCGCCATCCCGTTGATCGCGCGTCAGACGGCCGAGAATCTCGGTCGCACTTACGAAATTCACGGCGCGGATTTGGCGCAGATCAACCCAAGCCGAGATGTGGCCGACGGTGCTCGCTTGTTCGCCGGCATTATTTTTCATCCGGGCGTCGCCGCCGAGAAACTACCTTTTGAGGCGGAAAGCTTCAGCGCCGTGAGCGGTCAGTACGCTCTCGAGTACACCGATACCCGGCAATCTCTGGCGCAGGTGCTGCGTGTCCTAAAGCCCGGCGCCGCTGCGCAATTCGTCATGCATCATGCGGACTCGCTCATCGTCGAGCGCGCACACGCGTCGCTGCGTCACGCCGACGCCGTGCTGATGGATACCAAGGTGCACCGCAAGTTGCGGCGATTTCTCGACGCCGAGCAGCGCTCGCGCGATGCCGCGCGCCGCGCGTGGGACGACCTGGCGGCGGCCCTGTCGACACTTCGCTCGAATGGTCGAGCCGACGCCGACAGACTTGTCATCGACGTGACGCTGGATGCCGTTCCGAAGCTGCTCGATTCTCGACGTAGTCTGTCCCGCGCGGCGCTCGATCGTGAGATCGATTCGGTCGAGAATGATCTTCGCAATTCGGTACGCCGGCTCGACGACTTGATCGGAGCGGCAATTACGGACTCCGCCATGCTTGAGTACACGCAGCGCGCGAACTCGTTGGGATTCGTCGACGTGACCTACAGTCCCCTGTATCACGCGAGGCATGTGTTGGTCGGCTGGTGCTTGCGGTTACGCAAGCCGCCTTGAGCGTCGCGCTACATCAGTGGTGCCGCTTCGGCCGGCAGACCTTACAAGCCCCCTCGCGATGAAGAGCCAGTGCCGTAGAATTCACCCATGGCTGCACTCACCTGGCTTACCAATTCACGCTCGGCGATGCTCATGTAAGGACTCCAGATGTCAAAAATCAGCACGGCGCGCGGTACGTCGCTGTCGTTCCAGGCCTCGTGTTCGAAGGTGTCGTCGAACACAAACGCTTTGCCCGGATGCCACTCGCGGCGCTCCGCCCCAACTCGAAATCCGCAGCCCGGCGGAATGATCAAGGGCAAATGAACCATGAGCCGCGTATTCGCGACGCCCGTGTGGGGCGGAATTCGGGTCTTAGCATCGAGAATCGAAAATACCGCGCTCGGACTGGAACCCGGCACTTCACATCGCGGCCATGCCTCGAGCGCCTTAACAGTGCGTGGAAAGCGCGCAAGATGATCCGGATGGGCAATTCCTTCCTGCCATAGATAGTAAACGCCCCAGCGGCGCGATCGATTGAGTTCACGCCACTGGTTGAGCGGCGATCCTGCTGGGATATCGATGTATGGCTCTAGTGCGGATGATCCCGCTTGGAGTGCATTGATGAGTTCTGCGCGGATGTCGTCCGTGGCGGCTTCAATGGAGTCCAACCAGGGAAACTCGCTGCGCTCATAGAACTCGATCGCCGGCAGACGCGGGAAGTACATGAAGCTTGGCTGAGGCCGATACACCGGCTGCTTGCGCAGTAAAGTCTGTAAGCATCGATCGAAGCGCTGCAGCGGTTCCCGCGCGTAGCGCGCGCGCAAACCTTGCAACCGAGCCTCGAGAAAGGTCTCCAATTCGATGTCATTTGCCGCGACAAACCGCACGGCGTGCTGAAATACCCCCCGCAGGGACGACGGAGGTAAAGAGCCTGCCGGAACGCTCTGCAATACATACCGGTAGGTCATGGCCGCGGCGCGGCGTTGACCCTGGATTTCTTGCAAAGAGGCCTTTTGCAGCATCGCACGATAGTTATGCGGCTCCAGCGCGAGCGCCTTGTCGATTGCGGCCATCTCCTCATCCGCTCGCTTAAGTCCGCGCAGCGCACTGGCCAAAGTCAGCCAGATGGATGCATGCGAGGAATCCGCGCCAACCGCCTGCGTGAGCAAGTCATAGGCGCCAGCCGCATTGCCATTCAGCAATAATCGCTGCGCACACTCGTGAAGCACCAAAGGATGTCTTGGTGCTTCAACCTCCGCTTGCCGAATCAGACGATCGGCCTCCTCCGCAAGACCGCGCGCGGCGGCTTGCGCGGCCGTCTCCACCAGCTGGCGGATATGCCGATCGTCGTGCGCGCCGATCAATTCATCACCGCTTCGGCTGGAGCGACAAACTCATCGACCTGGAGGAGCATTGTTCTCGGCGCTGATCGGTCCGGCGCCATCGCCGTATTGCTTCTTGCCGCAACGGGGCAGATTGCTTCGTTCGTTGCGTCTCGACAATGGTTCCAGCGGCAGCACGCTGAGAATGGTGTCACGATACGATGAACTCGATTGGATGCAGGCTCCTGAGGATAAGGTGAATGCGAAGCATCCATGACCGGCGACTTGCGCATAGGCGACCGCCCGAACATTCAGCAGAAGGGAGCGTTCAATTCGCACAAATCCGCGCTCGGCTAGAGATGCCGCCAGCCGCTTGATCGAGTCCCGCCGAATGTAGTCGCAATTGCCATTGCGGATCGTCACATAGTTACCGTGCGCCTCGATGTAATCGATCTTTCCCACATCGAGTGGATATAAACGATGTTGACGTTCGCCCACCAAAAATTGTAGCCCATCGGATTGCCTCAGGCGCATCCGGAAAGCGTCGCTCGGCTCGAGCTGCGAGACCGTCGCGCCGCTGCGGGGCGCCTGGCATCGGAGCTGCGCGCGCTCGAGCAAATAGCCCAGGCGTGCCGGATCGACGGGTTTGGGAAGATAGTCGAGCGCGCCCGCGGCAAATGCGTCTGCGGCGTAATCCTTGCAACCCGTGACGATAACGCTCAAGGGCCCGCCTTGCTCATGCGCCGCACTCAGCAGGTCAAACGCGGACATATCGGGCAACTTAACGTCTACCAGCATCAAGTCCGGGCACAACTCGTGTGCTGCGCGTAGCGCGGCGACCCCGCACTCCGCCTCTCCGACCACATGCACATCCGTGCGTTGCTCACACAGGTCGACGAGAGAGGCACGCTCCCGACGCGCGTTGTCAACGATGAGGACTTTCAGCGTCATGCGCAGCCATGAAAACTCATTTGTCTGGCAAGATCCAGAGGGGCGTTGAGCTCGTCCCCGCTATCAGCTAGTTCGTCCTCGAAGAGTTCAGTTTATTTTTATTTGTGCACTCTCAAGACTCACAATGAACTCGGTCGAGCGCTTGGTCCCCGAGCGATGGCCTCTGCTCCCCGCCGTGGTGAGCTTCATCCCATAACTGCCGACTTGGCGCCTTGGGCCTGCTAGCGTTGGGAGATGAACTTAGCCGATCGCCTTGCACAATGTCGCTCGCCGTTCATTGTTAAAGACAAGACCAGCGGCGTGCTCAGTCATTTGAACGGCGCGGCCGAATATGCCAGCCGCGTGGCGCTGTGTCCCATACGTTATGTTCTCAGCGACGAACTGACCCGACTATGTACCGCACTTGCCTATTCGAAGGGCTCGCGGACCGTGGCATGCGCAGACCTGCTGCACGTACCCGCAGAAACTGTGTGGGTGGAGTGGTGCGAGGCGCCTTGGCGCGCCGAACTCGAGCAATACGGGTTTGGCCTGGACGCACAGGATTGCGCTCGATCAGGTCGCCGCGGCGCCTTCATCCAATCCTCGACTGACGGCCGCCGCGGACTGGTGCGCACGTTTTGGAGCGATAAAGACAACGCTTTGGATGTTCTAGCAAGCAGCATGGAGGCGTACTTTGATTTCGACACCCCTGTGGACGAGGATCCACGCCCTATGGACGATGAACTTCGTCCCACCGTTTCCGTGTCGGACGGCAAGAACGGAGATCTGCTGCACCAATGCCTACGCTTTCGATACGAGCGCACCTGGGATGTCTACTATCGACAAGCGCGCTGTTCTCTCGCGTCCAAGCAGGCCATTGCACGCCACGCGCTCGGCACGATCGCCATCGACATACCGGTTCTATTGGCATTTCTAATGCTTCTGGGTATCCGCTCCGGCGTGTCCCTTCACCCGACGGATTACACGCGGCTGAATCGCTCTAGAGCAAAAGCCGGAAGGCCGGTGCTCCTCGATCATGTCGAAGTCCGCTCCCCGCTGCCGGCGCCGAATCACTTCGCGGGAGCCAGTGGCGCCAACATGGCTGGGCGCGCGCGCCGGCTGCATCATGTACGCGGCCACCTCGTGCGCCGCGGCAACACAATATTTTGGCGCATTCCGCATCTGCGCGGGAATTCTCGCGTGGGCTCGATCCGCACGCGCACGGTGACTTGGACGGTCAAGGACGCGGGCTCGCTGAACGAACACGCACGGAATTAGCCCATCCAAGAATCGCCGCTTGACGAACGAACACGCTGAGCGGGTTCTCGAGCATCGGAATTGTGATCGTAGGCGCCCCACCCGACCCATTGGGGGCCGGCGCCCGGAGGCAGGATGATTTACTTCGAAATTCGCATTCTGGTTCTGATCGGCGTGACGATCGGGACTGGCCTGGCTGACGCCGCGCAGCCGCCTGATCAGCCGCGCCAGACTTCTTCATCCACGCCAAGCACAGTCGCCGCGGCGCCTGTTGTGCCGGCTCCTTCGCCAGACGTGCTGAAACGGGCCAAGCTGGCAGGCTATCGCGTCAAGAAACTTCGTGACGGAACCACCGCGTTCTGCAAGCAGGAATCGCACGTCGGAACTCGGTTCAGCACGAATACCTGTATCGATGAAAACCAGTTGGAGGAGTTGCTACTTCGAGCGCAATCGCAGCGTGACTCCATGAATAATCGCGTGGGCACTCAATCTAACACCAAGTAATTGCGTAACGAGACTGCCGGCATGTCAAAATCCATTGAGCAGACGGAAACCCAAATAGCACAAATCCTGCGCGACGCGCGCAGCACTTCGATCAACGAAGCCGCCATTAAATATAACGTCAGCCAGGCGGCTATTTGTGCGTGGCACGCAAAGTTTGGCCGATTGGGCCCCGAAAACATAAAGCGCTTGCGCAATTTGAAGCTGGAGCATGCCAGGCGTAAACGAGCAAAGCCGGTCACGCTCGACCGAACGTAAGTTTATCGAGGTGGGCGCGAACCTTATCGCGGTAGCCCTGGCTGCTTTCAACCGTAGTACCGCCTCGAAGCAACAGCACAAAATCTCCGCGCAACGTTCGCTTCACCTGGCACACGTGATTGATATTCACGATGCAAGAACGGCTGATACGCAGCATCGGTTGCGAGCGCATCGCCTCTGCCGCCTGTTGCAGCGTCGTTCGAGCGTGAAACGCTCTATTTTGAGCGCGAAGCGTCACGTAGTTCCGATCGGCTTCGAGCATTTCGATCTGTGCGACATCGATCATGTGACGATGCCCGTCGGCTTCTGCAAGCAGCCGTGGACTCGTCTCCTTAAGCGTTCGCGCGCTCTGTTCGAGCTGCGCAATCAGTGCCACTAAACTGGCTTCACGTTCGGATATGGTCTGCGTCGTGTGGCGTAGTCGAATACGTTTGAGCATCGCGCGAAAGCGCTGCTCGTCGAAGGGCTTAACGAGATAATCAACCGCGCTGACCTCAAAGGCCTCTCGCGCATAATGGTCATAGGCTGTCACGAACACTATCAGCGGCAATGCGGGCGGCGTAAGCTGTCGCGCCAGTTCGAGACCGGAGGTCGCTCCGAGTTGCACGTCTAAAAACAATAAATGCGGAGCCTTACGGCGAATGGCGGCGAGCGCAGCAGCCGCATTGGCATATTCACCGACGACCTCAAGATCCGATTCAGCCTCGCAGCATTCCCGCACCGTTTGGCGCGCTACGCGCTCATCATCGACTATCATGACGTCCATTTGGACCTCGAAAGATCGAGCGTGCCCGGCCGTGCCGGCAACTCGCTCAGCGTCGGAATGATGATTTCCGCGGTCCATTCTTGCGGACCGGTCGGTGCTGAGGTGAACGATGCATCCTTCCCGAATTGCACATCGAGACGTTCACGGACGTTCGTCAGGCCGATGCCCTCGCGCCCTGCTTCGCACCCCGCACCAAACGTGTTGACCACGCGCAGAACGACTGAGTTGTCGGCGATCAGCACCTCAACTCGCACCAGAACCTTGTCTTCGTGGCCCGCGAGTCCGTGAACGACCGCATTTTCCACGAGCGGCTGCAGTATCAGACTGGGCACCCAGAGGTCGGAATGATTTTCGACGGCAGGCAGCACAATAGAAAGGCGCTCGGTGAAGCGCTGCTGCTGAAGTTCCAAATACAGGCGAACAAACGAGAGCTCTTCCGGTAGTGAGGCGAATTCGCGTTGACTTGCGCTGAGCAGACGACGCAAAAGGTCGGCGAGCTGCACTACCATGGCCCGTGCCACTTGCGGTTCCTTGTTGATGTGTCCGCGGATGGTGTGCAGGAGATTGAAAAGCGTGTGCGGCGAGAGCTGCATACGCAGTGCCGCGAGCCGAGCATTGGCCCATCCTTGCTCAAGCGTCGAGTTACGCACTTCCGCGTTTCGCAAACGCTGGTAATAAGCGAATCCGGTGACCAATATGATGCCGAAGCAGTACGTCATGAAAAACATGACGAAGCTGGCCGTCCACATTGCGCCCACCGCTCTCGGCATCAATGTTCCCCAAATGAGGAACTCCGACAAGTCCATTGCATAGTACGAAATCGCCGCGAACAGTCCGCCCAGCGCAATTTGCAATGGAATGCGCGCTACCGGCGTCCATCCAATCCGCATCGACGCGGCGAAGCAGGCCAGAAGAATTGGGAATAGCAGCAGGTGCTGCAAAACACGTTCATTGGAATTTACAAACACCACAGCCTTGAACATCTGATCCGCGTTGATCTGCATGGTGTAGCCATACAACACATCGGTGAGGGTCACAAACAACCAGAAGCCTGCCGTGAGCGACAATAGGATCGTGAACGATACCCGCGGCGTGGGATTGTCGGGCGTCCAAAGTGATTTATGCGCTATCGATGGCGACGACAATTGAGGCTCGGATTCGGCGCTGGCGACCATTACTTAGAATACCGTTTGTTGACGAATATCGCTGCTCGACCTCAGGGTTATTCAGGGACGAATAAGTCGATAGCGGGGACGATGCAGTTTTCGAACGGGTCCAAGCGCTGCATTTAGACGTTCTCGAAGCCCCCCCCGATGTCTTAGTTGGTTTACGAGGTGGCTTCGCCCTACCGTTGTAAACGCACGTCAATCCCAAACGCCCCATCGCTACGATCTGCTCCCAGGCAACGATCCTCGAGCCTGCGAGTTGCCACCATTGGGTCGGAGTACTCCGCGATCATCCCCACCCGGGCAAGTCCTATCACCGCTGCGGCCGCTTTAGTCACATTTATAACTTCCTGTTGGTTTATCTCACCTAAGCTCCGGCTCCGAGTTAGGGATGGTTCTGCGAATGTAGGCGACGAGCAAGCCGTCGGTATCGCCTACGCCACGAGATTAGGGTTAATTCTAAAGGGAGCAACAATGACAAATCACACGCTGCGACTCGCGATCCGTACGGTACTCAGCGGGGGCTCGTTAGTCGCCTCCCTCGGTGCAGCGAACGCGCAAACTGCGCCGGCGACGACAGCAGCGGCAACCGCACCGGCTGAACAGTTGCAAGAGGTGGTGGTCACCGGCTCGCGCATTTCAGCGCCAAATCAGGTCTCCATTAGTCCTGTCACCTTCGTCTCCGCGCTCGATGTTCAGCAAACGGGTGTAAGTCGCATTGAGGATTTGCTCAACTCGCTGCCTCAAGTGTTTGCTGCCCAAGGAAGTAATGCTTCCAATGCAGCGACGGGTACGGCGTCGGTCAATTTGCGCGGCCTCGGCGATGTGCGCACACTGGTGCTAGTCAATAACTTTCGCATCGGATTGGGCGATGCGTCCACTTCCGCATCCGACATCAATTTGATTCCGACGGAATTGATTGACAGCGTCGAAATCCTGACAGGCGGCGCCTCGTCGGTCTACGGTGCCGATGCCGTCGCGGGCGTGGTCAATTTCAAGCTCAACGATCACTTTGAGGGCGTGAAACTGGTCGCGGATGCCGGAATCTACCAGCACCATAACGACAATCCCGACGGCGTGCAGCAGGCGATCGCGGCGTCGGGGTTTCAGCAAGCTCCTTCGAGCGTTAATACGGGGGCGCAAAAGGCACTGGCTTTCATTGCCGGCCTCAATAGCGCGGACGGAAATGGCAATGCCACGTTTTATGCCACCTATCGGAACATCGCCTCGGTGCTGCAGGGCAAGTACGACTACAGTGCCTGCGCGTTGGGCTCGGGTTTCATCGGGGGTTCCTCCAGCACGGGCGGGAAGTTCACCTGCGCCGGGTCTTCCACCTCCTATCCGGGACGATTTACGGCCGTTGATGTCAATGGGGTCCCGGTGCCGCCGGGCGCAGTTAGAAATACCCTTGGACCGAACGGCACGTTGATACCGTTTGGCGCCAACAATTTATATAACTACGGCCCGCTAAATTATTACCAGCGACCCGATGAGCGCTATACGGCAGGCGCGTTCCTGCACTATGAGTTCAATGAGCATGCCACGGCTTACTCACAATTGATGTTCATGAACGACCGTTCGGTCGCACAAATCGCGCCCGGCGGAATCTTTGTCGACTTGCGCACCTTCAATTGCTCGAATCCATTCCTCTCAGCCGCGGAGATCAATACCTGGTGTGCCGGCAGCACCGCGAATACCGCCACCGTGCTCATCGGTCGACGCGACGTCGAGGGCGGACCCCGGCGGGATACTCTTCAACACACCGATTTTCATGAGGTGGTCGGCGTTAAGGGCAAGATCGATGACGCCTGGGACTACGACGCGAGCTTTCAATACAGCAGGGTGAGTGAACCCAACCTCGCGAATTTGTTTGATAAGGTAAAGGAAGGCTACGCGCTCAATGTGACCGGTACCGCAGCCAATCCCGTCTGTACGGTCGGACCTCCGTGCGTGCCGTACAACATTTTCAACCTAGAGCAACCGCCCTCACAGGCCGCCATCAGTTACCTCAGTTCTCCCATAACAAGCCAAAGCGACAGCGCACTGACCGTGGTGAATATCAATTTCACGGGAGATCTCGGCAAATATGGGGTGCAATCGCCGCTGGCCAGCTCCGGACTGAAACTCAATATCGGCGCTGAGTATCGGGACCAGACGTCGGATTTTTTGACCGATGCATTTGCACAATCTGGAAATGGGGACGGGAACGGCGGTCCCAACCCGTCCATCACAGGCGGCGAGATTTCGCGCGAGGGCTTCCTCGAGGCGCGCATGCCGCTTATCGAGGATAAGCCGTTTGCGCAGTCGTTGGACATGGAAACCGGTTATCGTTATTCGAGCTACAACCTAGGTTTCAAGACCAACACCTATAAATTTGGCGTCGATTGGTCGCCCGTTCACGATGTGCGGCTCCGGGGCAGCTTTGCGCGGGCGGTTCGTGCCCCGAACGTGGTGGAGCTGTTCACGCCGCAAGCGATCGGACTTGACGGCACCTATAGTTCCGATCCCTGCGCGGGGGCCGCGCCGGCGTTTTCTGCAGCACAGTGCGCGCGGACCGGCGTGACGGCGGCGCAGTACGGACATGTGGAGGCAAGCCCTGGCGGTCAGTACAACGGGCTGCTCAGCGGCAGCACTACTTTGAAGCCCGAGACGGCGTTGACCAGCTCCTTCGGAATCGGCTGGACGCCATCGTTCGTTCCGGGTCTTCGCGTGCAAATCGATTATTACAACATCAAAATCGAGGGCGTCATTCAAGGCTTGGGCGGCGGCAACATCCTGAATCAGTGCCTGACCAACAATGTGCTGTGCGGCAATATTCATCGCGACCAGTTCGGATCGCTATGGCTGATCAATTCCGACACAACGAACGGCGGGTACGTCATCGATCCGAAGGTCAACAACGGCTCCCTGCAGGAAAAAGGCGTGGACCTTGATTTGAGCTATGCGTTTGACATCGG
>Ga0210401_10006998_pt1 | contig 11374 bp, 7 predicted proteins | sample IncBWH32MmetaG_FD_150866 | JGI IMG/M metagenome (GOLD analysis project Ga0210401, IMG submission 150866) | Forest soil microbial communities from Barre Woods Harvard Forest LTER site, Petersham, Massachusetts, United States - Inc-BW-H-32-M | ecosystem: Environmental > Terrestrial > Soil >... | reverse complement strand
CGAAAACTCGTCTCTCGTCTGGGAGTCGTACATCATGTCCACCGATGGAACGTAAATGAGAGCCCGGAGCTGACCTCGATCATCGGGCAGCCGCCCATACGTCGTCGCGGTATACCAGGAATCGACGCCACCAGTGAAGAACGACCCAATACCGAGTTGTCCTGGCGACGGTTGCGAATGAGTGGCGTTGACCGTCACCGGCGTCAGTACATCGGGCCACATCGCACGCAGGACCCGCATCTGATACGACAGCGCGCCGAGCAACCGGCTCGACGCCGTGCCGTCGATGGTTAGGGTCTCATCCCGTCGCATGCACCAGAGGAGGAACGCCGGCACGAAGGGCGAACCATCTGGCGGGTTGTCGTGGTGGGCCACCATGTCGCCCGGTGTTTCGTACCAGACGACGAATTCCTCCCTCGACCACGCCTCCGAACGCACGCGGGCCTCTAGACGACACCGTTCGGAACCGCAGCGATGGGTTATCTGGTCGACGATCATCGATCCTGAATCTTGTCATTCCTCCGCGGTGAGCCGGCCGACGAACTCTCGCGGGTTAGTCGTTTCAGGCGTCGAACTGGTCGGGAATGAACTCCGTCCTCTGCCCGAATGCTGAGACCAAGATGGACGCATCCGGCCCAGCGCTCATAGCGCTGCGTCGAGGTGGAGGTCGCCGAGCGGGGATCCCTTTGACAGGAGCTCTCCGGGGATGGCGCCTGGAGATTGCAAGAGGCCCTGGCAGAGCCGGAGCAGATCGCCGGCGTACCCGGAGGAGTCGTAGTGCTCGAGCACGTGACGTCTGCCGGCGTCACCTACTCGTTCGAGTTCGGGGGGATCGAGGGCGAGAACCCGGTACAGGACCGCCATGAGGGCATCGAGGTCGTTGGGCTCGAAGAGGAACCCGGTCTCCCCGTCGCGCAACAGCTCGGGGACGCCGAACACCGAGGCGGAGACCACGGGAACGCCGAAGCACATCGCTTCGAGCATGGAGCGGGGAAGCGACTCGACGTCGGAGGCCGACAAGAGTACGTCAGCAGCGCGGTACCAGCGGTAGGGGTCACGGTCGACCGGGAACACCGAGCAGCGGTGATCCAGTCCCAAAGCTCGGACATACTCCTTGAGCGCCTGCGAATAGGCGGACCGGTTGTCCCCGACAAAGACGAGATTCCACTCTGGGTGGTCGTCCGCGATCCTTGCAAACGCTTGCGCGATGCGCGTCTGCGCCTTGCGCTGCTCGACGGTCCCCATGACGAGGATCATCTTGGACTCGGGCTCGACCCCAACGTCGGCTCTCGCGTCGTCGCGGGAAACTTCCTGCGCGTGGCTCAGGATCTCGCCGGTGTCGACGCCGTACGGGATGACGACCGAGCGGTCGGGACCTGCCCACGTTGCATACAGGTCACGCGTCGCCTGTGCCTCGAAGACCAGGGCGTCCGCTGATTCCATCGCACGCCTCGCGGCGTCGAGTAGTCGGGGGTCGATTCGGTGCCCGAAGGCGACGGCCATCAGGACCTGGGGCGTGAAGCTCTCGTGGATGGCCCATATCGCCGGCAGCGAGAGACGGGCCGCGACGTCCGCTCCGCTGAAGACAGAGCCCGTGTTCACGAGGGCGACGTTGTGCCCCCCGCCGGCCACCAACGCTGCCAGCTCCGTAATCCGCCCTTCGTAGCGTTCTGGGTCGTCGACCGGTGGCTCGTCCGTCACGTGCACCGCAATGCCTCGCTGTTCCGCCTCGTCGAGCAGAGGGCCGTCCTTGAACGAAATCACCGTGCACGCGAACCGGGTGCCTGCACCGGACTTCTTCAGGAATTCGTCGAGCCAGAGTTGTCCTCCCCCATAGTCCAGCTGATGCGTGAAGACCACAAGGTTCAGTTCGGGTGTCCGTGGTGCGGCGATCGCCGCGACAAGTTCTTGGCGGCGGCGGGCATAGAGGATCGCCCGGTCGGATGGTTCCGCTCGCGGCGCGGTCGGGCGTACCCGCACGACTCGCTCGAAGAGCGCCACCGGAGGGCCATCCGAAGATCCGGCCACCAGTTGCAACTTCGCAGAGGACGTGTCCGACGAGACCGAGGACAGGTCGACCCAGTGCTCGAAACCGCTGATGATTGCGTCGGACCCGGCCTCGTTGACCTCCAAACCGGGGTTCGGCAGGCCCAGGCGCGCGCTCCCGATGCGCTCGCCGTTCACCAGCACGTCGAGCCGACCCACCGGGTCGCGCCGGCGCATCGCCCACCCACGCACGGGAAAAACCTCACCGACCCATTGGCCCGACCGAGGCTCGTCGAGGTGGCCGACATATTCGCCTGGCAGATCGTCACCATGCCTCGCGGTTTCGGACTCATCCGCGCCGATGATGATAGGAAACTTGTCGAGCACGACCGGTGGGACGGTCGCCTCGCCCCACACCAGAACCGACAGATCTACTGACTCGCCCCGCCTCCATCGGCCCGGTCCCACGTGGACTTGCCACCCGGTATCGCACAAGTTCTTGTTGTGCGACGCCTCCGCGACATCGCGGCGCGGGATAGTTCCCACCACAGAGTGAGCGACGACGACGCCATCGAGGCAGATCGCGACGGCGAGAGCCGGACGGTCTCCCCACGCACACCAGCCGCGCACCCTGAAGCCGAACTTGTCCACCTGCTCGTCTCGGACCGGCTCGTCGATGTGTCCGCGGAGGAGTGACGCGTCTAGTCGAGGAGCCTCCAGTTGAAACCGGGCTGCGATTCGGGCGCGGCGGCGCGCCCGATTGCGGATGACGACGTGGTGCGCCCGGACCAGCGGGCGCCGGCGCTTCATGCGGACAGGCCGTCCCGCTCTTCCGCCTCACCTGGCTCGCCGGTCACCGGGGCGCCATGGACGGCTCCCCCCGACGAGATCAAACTGAGCCCCACTCCGGGGGGCTCCCGCCAGCTTTCAAGGAGCAGGTCGTGTCCAAAGACACACGCAACCGTCTGCGGCCAACCCGATCGCTCGTACCGAGCTGCTAACCGCCTGACCAACTCCGTCAATCTTCTGCCCCTTGTAAGTCGCAAGGAGATTACATGGCCCCGAACCCGGGCCTTAAGAGCGGGCTGCTCCGCATGGGCCTCGATCCTTCCACCAGACGGTCATGACCCGTCCGTCGGGCAATCGCAGTCCGGCGGCGGCAACGAACCCGTCCGCCCGTAGGGCCTGAATCGTGGACCTGTATCCCACGGAGGGTGAGAAAGTTGGATCCTCCGCCGAGGGCCTCCCGGTGATTACCAGATTGGGTTGACCGAGCTCCGGGTCGTTGAGCTGGCGCAGCGCTCCTTCTCCCCCCACCTCGTCGCGCGCCTTGAGGAGCCCGGTCGGCAGAGCTGTGGAAAACCTGAGTTGGTAGTCGAGGTCGACCGTGTTCGTATTGAACAGGGGGTCCTCGGTGGCAAAGAACACCACAGGGTCACAGCCGTGCTGCGCCGCCGTGGTGTGCAACAGGGTCGCCATCCTCTGGCTCGGCGCCAGCCATTCCGCCAGGTAGGCGTTCTCGCCTGGCATCGTGCCCGATCGCACGCACGGGATCCGAGGGCGGCAGGCCACACCCGCTTTGCTGGCGTAGCCGAGCAAAGTACCGCGTCCATCGAATGCAGTCACCGAGAACCAGCCGACGGACACGGACCGGGACGCCGACGAGGTTCCAGGCAGCGCGTCGCTCATACCGGCGAATGAGACGGCGGCCGCCAGGACACACACGCCGGCGAGATACGGGCGCACCTGCCGTAGCGACCGGCTGGCCGCCCATACGGCAAGAACCAAGACGACAGGGATGAAGGGGAGCTCGAAGAGCGCGCCCGTGTTGTCGGTTGTCGAAAGCACGAGATAGCCCCATAAGACGAAGATCACCATCGCCGCCTCGGGCTTGCCGAAGAAACGAAGGGCGCTCTCGCTACGATCTCCGCCGTCATGTCGTTTGCCTCGGCGCACCCACCAGGCAGCTGCGCCGCCCAGCGCGCACGCGAGCACGGCCAACGCCATCGGCGCGAACAAATCCATGTTGACGGTCTCGTTCAGTCGGTACGTCCACCAGCCGAGTGAGAACACCGACCGGGACGCCCCGTAGCGGTTTGCTTCCGGCCCATAGCCGTACGAGGTGAGGTACCGAAGCACGACGTGCCACGTGGCCGAGTACCAGGCGCCGGCGATCAGTAAGCCCAACAAGAGACCTGCGCCGACGTGGAGGAACTGCCGGCGCGTCGTTCGGGTCGCGGCGAGCGTGGCCACAGCGGCCAGGACGAGTCCCGGCAAGAAGGCCAGGACGATCGTGCGCGACACCGCAGCGAGTCCCAGCAGGCCCCCCCACAAAAGGGTCAGCCACAACGACCTGAAGCCACGGGTGTGCACCTGGACGGCCAGGGCCGCCGTGAGGGTGGCGGTCGCGGCGATGGCCATGTTGAACGCCCGACTGGACTCGACCACGCTAGGAACGCTTGCGGCCATGAGCGCGGCAACGAGGCTCCAGTTACGGCTCATGATCGACCGTGCCGCCCAATAGGTCGCGACGACGGCCACCACGTAGAAGATCTGGCTCACGTTCAACAACCCGTACGGGCCCGCACCGGTGATCCAGTGGACCACGCCGCCGGTCATTGGGAGAAGCGGCGCCTGGGGGTCGGGCAGCCGCAACGCCGACCACAGGCCACCGAGCCCGTTGGCGTGGAGCGCTTGGCCGTCTCGTATCGCCCGCTGCAGATAGCCGGACTCGTCGATGTCGAAGGGGAGTCCCGAGCGGTGCGCGGTGATCCACCACACGTTGACAGACACCGTGAAACACAGGACCCCCGCCAGGGTCAGCGGCTGCCAGGGGACGGGGCGGCGCGCCTCGTCTTTCGGCGCCCCTTCAACACGGACCGCCTCGTACACCTGCACGCCGGCCGTCATGACGTCACCGGCGAAGGAGGCTACTTTCGATCAATCCGGGGGTCTCCCCACGGTGGCGGTCCGATGATGCGGCACCGCCGGTTGGCGGTTACTTGGCCGCCAGCCGCTGCTTCGTCGTCGAGTGGACGGGGTCCTTGTCGAACTGCGGGAGCACGTGCTTGCCGAACGTCTCGACTGCTTCCTGGCAGTTCTCGAGCGAGATGGAGGTCGACAGCATCCCGAAGGACAACTGGTCGGCCCCGGTCCCGACGTAGCGCTCGACCGTCTTTGCCACCTCGTCCGGGGTACCGATGGCCATCTCTCCTGAGGCGATGCCGGCGTCGAGCTGCTCGGGAGTGACCGGGGGCAGGGTCGCGGGCCAGTCCGGGATACCGGAGGGGCGCGGGAACGTGTCGAGATAGTGGAAGAGGATCCCGATGAAGTAGTTCGTGTCGGCGTCCAAGAACACCTTCCGGGCCTTTGCACCGTCCTCCATGCACAGCATCTGCGTCGTCACCATCACGTTGTTGTTGACGAAGCCGCCGACCGGGTTCTTGCAGTCCTCGATCTTCTCCTTGTAGCGACTCACCAGCGGGGTGAGCGCTTCGGGGCTGGAGAAGCCGAAGCACAGGACGCCGACGCCGAGCTCGGCGGCGAGGTCGAAGGTGCCGGGGCTGCCGGCCGCCATCCAAATGGGCGGGTGCGGCTTGGAGAAGGGCTTCGGCAGGACATTGCGCGGAGGCATGGTGAAGAACTTGCCGTCGTAGCTGTATTCCTCGTCCTTCCACATGCGCACGATCTGGGGAAGGGTCTCGGCCACCATCTCACGCGTGAGCTCGGAATCCTCGATCCCGAAACCCTTCTGCTCGGTCGTCGACGAGCCCCGGCCCGTGCCGAACTCGAAGCGCCCCCCGGACAGATGGTCAAGCATGGCGACGCGCTCGGCGATCCGGGCCGGGTGGTTCACCGGTGGTGTGATGTTGAAGATGCCCGAACCGAGGTGGATGTTGTTCGTGCGCGCGGCCGCGTAAGCGAGGAACGATTCATTCGCGGACAGGTGCGAGTAAGTGGTCAGGAAGTGGTGCTCGGTGACCCAGGCGTACTTGAACCCAGCCTTGTCCGCCGCCTCCACGTAGGCGACCTCGTCCATGATGCGGTCGTGCTCGGCCGCATCACCGTGCTGCTCTACGTATCGGGGCAGCACGCACACGCTGTTGAAGATGCCGAATTCCATGGCTTTGCACGTCCTCGCTTCCACGTGCCGCGGTCCGTTCCGCCGGCGCCCCTGGACGGTAACAGCTGAGGCCAGAAAATGCAACGTGTTCCAATATTGGGCATTCCATCCCTGGTCAGAGGGGTGTAGACCTGCGAGTGCGCTGCAGACGCCGAGGCCCTACGAGCATCACAGCGGCTTCAGATCTCGCACCAACGCCGCCTCACGAATATCACCAAAAGCGATGGCAGCTCTCGGGGTTCACCTTTCCGGAGCCAAGGTCTCCGGCACGCCCTGATCATCTCGAGGTTGTATATGCCGCCTGTTCGGACACTTCGGTCGAGGTGTATAGGCGGTTGAATCGCCCGGGTCGGGCCCATATACGGTCAGGAATGATGGCGGGCCTTCCTCGCGTATACGCCGTGAGAGATCTGTGGGGACCCTTCGTCGCCTATCTCGAAAGACGATCGCTTAGGGAGGTCAGCGGTCGACGCCGAGGACCAGGCCGCTGGTCGGCACGCCCGTCCCCGCAGTGACGACGACGTGCTCGAGCCCGGCGACCTGGTTGACCGACGTGCCGCGCACCAGGCGGACCGCCTCGGCGATCCCGTTCATCCCGTGCAGGTAGGCCTCGCCCAGCTGGCCGCCGTGCGTGTTGATCGGCAGCGCGCCGCCCAGTTCGATGCGGCCGTCGCGGACGAAGTCCTTGGCCTCGCCCTTCTTGCAGAAGCCGAGCTCCTCGAGCTGGTACAGCACGTAGGGCGTGAAGTGGTCGTAGAGGATCGCCGCCTGCATGTCGGCCGGACCGAGACCAGAGTTCTCCCACAGCTGGCGTGCCACCACGCTCATCTCGGGTAGGCCGAGCAGGTCGTCGCGGTAGTAGCTCGTCATCATGTCCTGACCGGCGCCAGACCCCTGTGCGGCGGCCCGGATGACCGTCGGGGCCGACCTCAGGTCACGGGCCCGTTCCAACGAGGTGACCACGAGTGCCTGGCCCCCGTCGGTCTCCTGACAGCAGTCGAGCAGGTGGAGCGGCTCGACGATCCAGCGGCTGGCTTGATGCTCCTCGAGGGTGATCGGCTTCTCGTAGAACCACGCCTTCGGGTTCGTCGCCGCGTGCTTGCGGTCGGCGACGGCGACGCGGCCGAGGTCCTCACTGGTGGCGCCGTTGACATACAGATAGCGCTGCGCCGCCATGGCGACCCACGAGGCCGGGGTGAGCAGGCCAACGGGCAGATACGAAGACATATGCGCCATCTCGGCGGTCGGCAGCGGCGCCCGGCCCTGGATGCCGGCGCCGAAGCGACTGCCCGAGCGCTCGTTGAAGGCGCGGTAGCAGACGACGACGTCGGCCACACCGGAGGAGACGGCGAGCGCCGCCTGCTGGATGGTCGCGCACGCCGCGCCGCCGCCGTAGTGGATGCGGCTGAAAAAGGTCAGGTCGCCGATGCCGAGGCTCCGGGCGATGTCGATGTCGGGATTGGTGTCCGAGCTGAACGTGACCATGCCCTGCACCTCGGCGGGGGCGATGCCGGCGTCATCGAGCGCAGCGGCCACGGCCTCGACCGCGAGGCGCAGCTCGGACCGGCCCGAGTCCTTGGAGAACTCGGTGGCGCCGATACCGGCGATCGCGCTCGTGCCGGAGAAGGAGTGCGGCATCAGGCCGCACCGTTCTCGCCCGCGGGCAGGAGCACCTGCACCGTGCCGGTGACGTGGTCGCCGAGGTGGTTGGCGCCACGGATGGCGACCGTCACGGTCCCGCTCTTCCCATCGTCGGCCAGCGGGCCTTTCTCTTTCACGGACCCCGTGAACGTCATGGTGCAGTCGGGATAGTTGGGCGCGCCGAGGCGGATGCTCACATCGAGAAGGCGGCTGCGAGGCCCCGACCAGTCGGTCACGTAGCGGCCGACGAGACCGTTCGTCGTGAGGATGTTCATGAAGATGTCTGGTGAGCCGCGCTCCTTTGCGAGTACCTGGTCGTGGTGCACGTCCTGGTAGTCGCGGCTCGCGATGGCGCCTGAAGTAATCAGGGTGCGGGTGATCGGGAGCTCGAGCGTGGGCAGCTCGTCGCCCACGGCGACGTCGGAGAAGGTGGGTCCGGTTTCGACCGTCGTCATCGTGGAGGCTCCGCGCCGGCAGACGCCAGGGCCTGCCGGGCGATCGTGGCACCCAACTTAGACAGCTGTGCGCTGGGCCCGCCCAGCATCAGTTCGATCTGCTTGCCCCAGAGGAAGTAGCGGTGGATCGGGTAGGTGATGTCTGCGCCCATGCCACCGTGGAGATGCTGCGTCGCGTGCACGGCGCGCTGGCCGCGTTCGGAGGCCTGCCACTTGGCGACGCGGGCGGACTCGGCCGCCTCGCGGCCGGTGTCGTACAGCCAGGCCGCGTTCTGCCAGGTGACGCGCATCGCCTCGATGTCGATGGCGGCATCAGCCGCTCGGAGCATCGTGCCCTGGAACGTGCTGAGCGGCCGGCCGAACTGCTGGCGCGTGTTGAGATAGGTGGCCGTCTGCGTCAGCGCTGCCTCGCAGACACCGACCTGGAGCGCGCACAGGCCGATGGTGGCCGCCGTCAGGAGGTCGTCGAGGACGCCGCGCCCGGCGTGCGGCGCGGCCAGGACGTCGTCGGCCTCGACGCGGACGCCGCTGAGGCGGACGTGGGGGTGGATCTCGCGGTTCGTGGTGACCGTGCGCTCGAGCGTCAGCCCGTCGGCCAGTGGGTCCACGAGCGCCAAAAGGACGCCGTCGCCGGTCGACGCGGGCACGACGATGCGCGCCGCCAGGTGGGCCTGGGGCACGGACAGCTCGGTGCCCTCGAGGATCCAAGCGTCGCCCGACGGCTCGGCGACGACCGGCGGCGTCGAGGTCGGGCTCGACGCCGTGCCCGTGAGGGCGGCGGTGAGAACGAAGTTGCCGGCGACGACGCCGGGCAGCCAGCGCGTGCGCTGTGCGGCGGAGCCGAACCGCGCCACCGGCAACGCGCCGAGGACGAGCGTCGACCACAGCGGGACCGGTGCGACCGCGTTGCCCTGTGCCTCGAGCAGGAGGCAGAGCTCGAGCAGGCCGTGGCCCGCGCCGCCCTCGGCCTCGGGCACCGCCAGGCCGAGCAGATCGGCGCGGGCGAGGGCCTGCCAGAGGTCACGGTCGATGCGGTCATCCGTCTGCTCGACCGCCGCCACCCGCTCGGGATCGACCAGTCCGCCGAAGAGGCCGGTGGCCGCCTCCGAGACTGCGAGTTGCTCCTCGTTGAAGGTGAAGTCCATCAGCTGCCCTCCCCCGTGGCGCCTGCGCCGGCGCCCGCCGGCACGAAGACCGGCAGCGACAGTTCCTCGTCGAAGTCGACGAACTCGGCCCGCAACGGCATGCCGATCGTGATGTCCTCGCGCTCCACGCTGCCGAGGTTGGCGACGACGCGCGTGCCTTCTTCGAGCTCGATCAGGCCGATCGGCAAGGGGTACTCGAAGGACGGCACTTGCGGGTAGTGGACGACCACGTAGGAGTACAAGGTGCCGCGGCCGCTCGACTCGACGGTGTCCCACTCCAACGACCCGCAATTGGCACAGGCCGGTAGGGGTGGGTGCCGCAATGTGCCGCACGAGGTGCAGCGCTGGATCAAGAGCTGGTGCCCCTGCGCACCCTTGAACCAGAACGCGTTGTCCTGGGTCAGCGCGGGATGCGGCCGGGGCGGACGCGCCGGCTTGCCATCCGGCGGCATGAATTTGAGGATGCGGAAGCGCATCGTCGCCACCTGTTCGCCGGCGTCGAACAACGCCCGCACTTCTTCGTCGGTCAGCGCCCCGGTGCCGCCACCGCCTCCGCTGGCCCTCGCGCCGCCGCCTGCTCCGGCGGGGACCGAGGAATCGGGCACGGCGACGTACTCCTGCAGGGTGGTGAGGAACCGCCCGATACCGAGACCGGTCCGCTTCGGCTCCGAGATCGATTCGATCACCGAGCGAACCAGCAGGCGGTCCCCGACCACCAGCGGTCGCCCGTACGTCTGCTCGCAGTTGGTCGCCACGACCGAGGTCAGACCCTCGTCGTCGAGCAGCTTCATCATGCGGTCGTTGGGCCCGTTGCCCTGGGTCGTGCCCGCCGCCCGGGCCGCCTCGACCTCGTTGGACACCTTGAGGCCGCGCATGATCCAGGCCTGCAGCATGGTGGGCGGCGCGATGAGCTGGTCGTAACCGGCCTCCCGGGCCGCCTCGTCGGAGAGGTAGACGGGATTCTCGTCGCCCATGGCCTCGACCCAATGGCGGATCATGGGCACGTTCACCGCATCCCACGACAGGGAGGGCGCGCCCGCTTCTTGCCCGACGAGCTCGGCCAACTCCGCGCTGTGGTCGGGGAGATCCGCGAGCTCCGCGAACCGTTCCGTCGCCGCGGCGCTCATCGCTTCCCCCGTGTCATGCCGAGGCCGGCGCTCGCCACGATCTCGCGCTGCACTTCGTTCACCCCTCCACCGAACGTGTTGACCTGGGCCTGACGGCCGGTCGCCTCGAGCCGGCCCCGCAGCAAGGCGCCGGGCGAACCGGGCGTCAGATAGCCGGCCGCACCCACGACCCCCGAAAGGAGGCGAGCCACCTCGAGGATCCGCTCGGTGCCGAAAACCTTGATCGACGACGACTCGGCGCCGGTGAGCTCACCGTCCGCGACGTGCACCGCCATGCGCCAGTTCAAGAGCCACATCGCCTCGAGCTCCGCCTTGCACTTGGCCAGGTCCATCTGGACCCACGGTTGCTCGATCACGACGTGCCCCTCGTCGGAAGGCGTCGTCGCCGCCCACGCCACGACGTCCTCGAAGAGCGAGAGGGCCAACCCGCTCCATGCGGCCAGCCCGACGCGCTCGTGGTTGAGCTGGGTGGTGATCATGCGCCAGCCCTCGTTCTCGTCGCCGACGCGGTTGGCGACGGGCACGCGCACGTTGTCGTAGAAGGTCTGGGTCGTGGTAAGGCCGCCGACGGTGTTGATGATCGACCACTCGAAGCCCGGCGTCGACGTCGGCACGCAGATGATGGAGATGCCCTTGTGCTTCGGCGCCTCGGGGTCGGTGCGGGTGGCGAGCCAGATGTAGTCGGCCATGTCGGCGCCGGAGGTGAAGATCTTGGCGCCGTTGACGACGTACTCCTCGCCGTCGCGCACGGCGCGCGTGCGCAGGGAGGCGAGGTCGGTGCCCGCCTCGGGCTCGGTGTAGCCGATGGCGAAGTTGAGCTCGCCGGCGAGAATCTTGGGGAGGAAGAAGGACTTCTGCTCCTCGGTGCCGAAGCGCATGATGGTCGGCCCGAGCGTG
>Ga0210401_10006996_pt1 | contig 11375 bp, 7 predicted proteins | sample IncBWH32MmetaG_FD_150866 | JGI IMG/M metagenome (GOLD analysis project Ga0210401, IMG submission 150866) | Forest soil microbial communities from Barre Woods Harvard Forest LTER site, Petersham, Massachusetts, United States - Inc-BW-H-32-M | ecosystem: Environmental > Terrestrial > Soil >... | reverse complement strand
ATTTTCGAGCCTCCAGCCCGACTGTAAGCGCTTGATATGATTGCAGACCGCGAAAATCGATACACTTGCTAAACCGTTGTACGGGCTAACACCTGTACCGAGGGTTCGAATCCCTCCCTCTCCGCCATTACCTTTGTAATCTTGCACTTGCAAGCCGGTGATACCTAGACTGATTCCGAGTTGAATCGGGGTGTCACCCGTGGCCAATACCCAGTCCAAAGAAGTCAACCTCACCAAACGAGTCAAAACCAGCAATGGCACGCGCTACTGCCCTGTCGTTCTGTCTGCCAACGGCCGAGTCAAACCCGATTTCGTCATCGTCAACGGGCAGCCTGAGCGCCACACCGAGGGCTCCTACTACTTGGAGTGGCGGGAAAACGGTCGGCGCGTGCGCTTGTCCGTGGGCAAGGATGCAGCCGATGCTACGGCGCGCCGCCAGAGCAAAGAAGCCGAACGTAACGCGCTCAATAATGGTGTCGCGGTCGTACTTGATTCTGGGGAGAATGGTCACCGGTCGATAGCCGCAGCAGTTGCCGAATTCCTTGAGGAAACCAAGCTCACCAAAAAGCCCAAGACCCTGGCCGCGTATAAGACGACGCTGAGCTACTTTACCGAGTCCTGTCCGAAACTCTTCCTGAATGACATCGAGCGCAAAGATCTGCTCAAGTTTTGCGCCTTTCTGCGTGAGGACAAAAAGCAGTCTCCGCGGAGCGTGTACAACAAGTTTGAGAACCTCATGAGTTTTCTGAAGGCTAACGGGATCCGCGGACTAGTCGGGAAGAACGACTGGCCCCGGTACACAGAAGAGGAACCGGAGATCTACGAACAGGAAGAACTCGATACTCTCTTCGAGGCCTGTGATGACCAGGAGCGCCTGTGGTTTGAGTTCTTCCTCATGACCGGGATGCGAGAACAAGAGGTCATGTACACGTACTGGTCGGACATCAATCTCAAGCATGCAACGGTGCGAGTCAGTCACAAACCGGACCGAGGGTGGACACCGAAGGCTTACAAAGAGCGCGAAATTCCTATTCCATCAAATCTGGTCGACAGTCTGAAAGCGCTCAAGGCAAAGGCGAACAAGGCATGCAATCTCCTGTTTCCGACTGCTGGCTGTAATCCCAAACTGAATTTCCTTGATGGCCTGAAGGCTGTTGCAGAGCGAGCAAAGCTCACAAAAGACAACTTCTGGCTACACAAGTTTCGTGCCACTTTCGCGACCCGGTGCCTCTGGGCCGGAGTCGATCTCCGTACCGTACAGCAATGGCTCGGGCATTCAGATATGGAAAGCACAATGCGGTATCTGAAGCCGGCACGGAACGAAGCCGTGCGTGAGAAGGTCAACCAGATTTTTGGAGGGAAGAATGGAAACTAAAAATCTAGGCGAAAGAAGCAAGCATCAATTGATGTCTCTAGCCTCCCGCATAAAGGCAATTCAGCACGCGATGACCGCCGAGGAACTAGCGGATCTGCTATGCGTGTCGCGTTTAACAATCCTTCGACGAGCAAAGCGCGGAACTATTCCGTCGTTCCGTGTGGGATCGTGTGTGAGATTTGACCCCGGAAACATAAGCAAATGGCTCGTGGAAATGGGTGTGAAGAGAATGTCAAAGCCGTGAGTAGGCTCGATGTTCTGAAGCAACCGAGCGACGAGCACTCCACTGTGCATCGCTAGTTTTCTTTGCGCGCCGACGACTGCTACAAGTGAGTGAATATGGATCATCCTAGAGGCTATTCGAGCAACCCTACAATCGCAGTGCTACTGATGCACGGCATCGAGCCAACTCTAGATGCTTGGCTAGATTTCAACGGCGTCAGCGATGTCTATGACGCGGAACTCCTCGAAGTCATTCCCGCGGAGTTCTGTGACGAATACAATGACCGGCTTCGCCTGAACTCGCACTATGAAACGAAGTTCGCGGAACAGACCGCAATGAAACGAGCAAGCATGCCCAGGCTGGGTCATTCGTTCTACTAGAACGAAACTAACCTCTAAGCCGACAACCGGTCAGGCAGCGTACACACCCGGAGCGTTCCAGAAATCCATCTGGCACATTGCACGCACGCTGCTCGCGTCGGGTGCACAGAAATCTTTAGCAGCCTTGCTGACCGACAGTCAGTCGACTTAATTCGACGGAGCGATGCTCTCTTTATGCCACAAACTAGTCAGCGTTGAGAGTGGGATCCGAACCCGCCTGAAACGTAAACTGAAATACTTGCAGCGCACAGGTAGCGCCTTAAAGCAACGCAAGTTCACGGTAAAACAGGAAGGTTTCAGGGGCTTTCAAACGGTAGTAAGGTGAGCTAGACGGGAAGACGAGCGAACTCGAATGCCAACAACAGCTGAACTACAAATTCTTCTCGAATTCCCGGTTGAGAAACTGAAGGTAGAGTACAAAAGCTGGTTGAAGTTCGACGAGAACCCCGGAAGGGCAACCTTAGCGAAGGCCGCGATTGCGATGGCAAATGAAGGCGGCGGAGTGATTGTGCTAGGAATGCGCGAGGACAATGCACAGGGTGGTGCTCTCCGATCTGAAGCTCGACCACAAGATATTGCGAGGTACAGCCAGGACGATATCAACGCCGCTATCAACCGTTATGCGGACCCGAAATTCCATTGTGAGCTTGCATTTGCCAACCATCCGGAAACGAACAATGAGCACGCCTTCGTGATGGTCCCGGGCGGAATGATTGTTCCCATGATGAGTGTGCGTGGTTGTGATGGAGTTATCGGTGCACAGAAATGTTACGTTCGTAAACCAGGTCCTAGGAGTGAAGAACCCTTCACATCCGAAGAATGGCGCGCGGTGTGATGGACCGCTGTATTGCGGCGCGCCTTGAGAGTATGCTCGCCCCCATTCGCTTTATCGTGCAAGGACTTGGAAGTCCGGCGCCGATCCCTATGACGATTGAGAAAGGCTCAGAACTTGTAGCTCGGACGAGGCTTTTGCCGGAGTTTGGGGCAGAGTATGCTCTTCGCAGGATGTCAAAGAAAAGCGCATCAGTGAAAGCCACCGGGGGTGGGGGCTACACCTTTGCCGATAAGGTTGCGGCAGGATTTCTTGCACAAATGCTGAGGTGGAAATTCCCGCTGGAGCCTGATCTCGGTCCGATTGCAGAACTGCACTTTGAGACACATGATGCCGGCCAAGTACTCGACGACCTGCAGCTCACTCTGAAGCGCGGCATGGACGAGACGCGATGTTTGGTTTCGGTGAAGAGCAATCGTCAGCTTACAAAGGCCGGGTTCAACAGAGAATTTGTCCAAGACGCCTGGGAAGAGTGGAACGGCGGTACCGCCTCGAGTTCGATCCTGCTAAGGACAGCCTCGGCCTCATTGTCGGCGTCATCGATGAACCAACGCTTCACGAATGGCAGGAATTGCAGAAACAGGCTTCGAGCACCACGCCTGACCGTCTTATTGCGCGGCTCCAGACTAATGGGCAATCGTCGGCAACGCAGCGAGCGATTTTTGAAGGCTTGCAAAAATCCGCGAACGGAGAAGTTGACGCGGTTATAACCGCACGCCTTGTAGCGAGAGTGCGGGTGCTGCGGTTCTCGGACACCACAGAGGGCGAGGACATCAATCTGTGCGCGGAAATTGTGCGTGGCGGAAGTTCAGAAGATGGCGCGAAACTTTGGGACCGGCTCATTCGACTGGCTTCTGAAAATAGGGCGACCGGTGGGTATTTCGATCTGCCAAAACTGATCCGGGTTCTGAGGCCTGATTTTGATCTTCAGGACTATCCTGACTTTAGGGCCGATTGGAGCAGGGTCGAAGCTCTCAGCGCAGAAAACGTAAGCGGTGTCCGTAGCGTACTCGGAACCGCCATTCAGTTGCCGCGCGCGGTAGAGAAAGCGCGCCTGGCTTCGGAGATTGCCGCACAGAATGTTGTTGTCGTTGCGGGTGAGTCCGGGAGCGGAAAATCGGCTGCGATATCGCAGGTTGTTGCCGCAGGAAGTAACGTTCGGCGGACGATTTGGTTGACTGCAGAGCAACTCTCCAAAACGAGCCAGACGGAACTGGCGACTGGTTTTGGTCTCGGCCACACCATTCCGGAATTGATCAAGGATTCGGGCATTCACGACAGCGTGCTGGTGATCGACGGTTTTGAGAGATTCGAAGGGGAGGCTCGCCGACGAGCAATAGAGTTGGCACGGGCTGTCAGGGAAGAAGGATTTGAGGGATGGAAGCTGATTCTAACTTGTCAGCCTCACTCCTTGGCCTCCGCTCTCGATGCGCTAACTGAAGCGGGCATTTCCGATGCGCATAGGGCGGATTTCGAAAAACCCTCATTGGCGGAAATCCTTGATGCTGTTCAATCCGTTGCCGCCTTGCGCCCGCTGCTCTTGCGGACGGAGTTGCAGCCTATTCTCCGTAATCTGATGGTTCTCGATTGGGTACTGCGAGAAGATATAGCGCAGCGTTTTGTGGCTTCCCGGCCATGGATCGGGGAAACCGAACTCATCGACAGTATTTGGGACAGATGGGCGGGTCCGGGAAGCATGAGCCTTGCGCGTGACTCACTCATGAGGACTTTGGGGCAGCGCGAGGGCGAGAAATTAAGTGGCGCGGTTCACGTTGACAGCTTTTCCGCAACCGAACTGCCATTGCTGGGGGAATTCGCTCAGCAAGGATTGATACGCGTAAGCCAGCCTTCGGTGCAGTTTGCACACGATTTAATGGGCGATTGGGCGAGGTATCGTATTCTCAAATTCGCCGGGGATGACGCTCCTGCGAAGAGTAAGACGTTGGCGCATATCCCTCGGTGGAGTCGCGCCATTCGTTTGTACGCTCAGTCGTTGGCCGAGCATGGCGAAGGACTTGAGAAGTGGAAGGCAGCGAGTATTGAACTCGCTGGAGAGGACTCCGAGTCAAAACTGACGTCCGATCTTTTTCTCGACGGTTTACTGTTCGCTCCAAATTCAGTGTCGCTGCTCGAACAAGTCTGGCCTGATCTTGTCGCCGACAAAGGACAAATCCTTCACCGTTTGTTGACGCGCCTCAAGCACGTCGCTTCATTCCCCGATTGGCGAATTAGTGGCTTGAAGGATGCCAAGCTCGCTGAGCAATACGAGGCATGGTTCCGCATCCCGCAGCCTCTTTACTGGATTCCGGTTATTCACGTGCTGAGCCGCCACGCAAAAGATGTTGCGAAACTCGCTCTGATAAGAACTAGCGAAATCTGCGCGCTTTGGCTTCGCACGATGCCGATCGGAATGCCGGGGCGGCAGGATGCGGCGGCGCTGGCGTTGGAATTGGCAAAGGAAGCACAAGGCCTGGTAGCGGAGGGGATGCATTTCGGGGATAAGGACAAAGTGATTTATGAGGCGCTCTTGTCAGCCGCGCCGGAATTCCCGGACGAAGTAGCACAGATCGCGCTGGAGCTTTGTGGACGCCGTGACGAACCAGATCATGCTATTCAGCGGGGCCTTGACGAAAAAGAGCGTCAGGAACGACGCCGCGAGGAATGGCGGAGGAATAATCCCGAAGAGAGTCGCAAGAAGCGAATGCCTGTGCCAGGAATAAGTTTCCATCGAGAGGGGCCGTTGCGTCCCCCATCTGCCGATGGCCCGCTACGGGCGGTTTCAGATGGTTTTCAATCCGCCGTCATGGACACGATCGCATTGAACGGCCTGATTAGCGTCCGCCCGGAAGTGGCAAGAGAAGTGTTGCTCGCAGTTTGTATCGAGGAACCAAAACCTTCCGAGACCTACGATAGATCACCGCTGCGTGACCATCTTGGGCTCGCTGACTGGCAGCACGGCTATCCGGCGATGTACTGGAAGGGGCCTTTTCTTAGATTCCTGCAGGTCTCGCCAGAGCAGGGGTTAGATGCAATTGTTCGTTTGGTGAATTACGCGACGACGCGGTGGATCGAGGATGGACTTGGCCGAGAGCCTACCGATGAAGAGAGAAGAAACAACGGATTTGAGTTCGAGTTCAACGGAAAATCGGTGTGTTGGATAGGTCACGCTAATGTCTACGCGTGGAATCGTTATCTCGGCATGCATGGCGACACGGTTGAATGTGCACTCATGGCTCTGGAAAAATGGTTCTACGACGAGATCGAGGGTCAACGCAGCATCACCCAGTGGGTCCAATATATTTTTGATCATGGCACATCGGCGGCCTTCGCCGGAGTACTCGTTTCAGTCGGGCTCAGATACCAAGCGCTTTTCGCTATGGAACTTCAACCGCTCTTGGGGAATTTCTACGTTTATCAGACCCAAATGAGTCTGGCGATGAACGAAAACAGTGAAACCTGGACGATCTCGTTCAGCGGCCAGCCGCAAGAGGCGATAAAAATTGCAGCAGATTGGAATAGGATGCCCCACCGTCGCTATCTGCTTCGTGATCTTGCGCCTGCACTGATGCTCCAACACAAGGGAACGATGGAGTATTTGACTGCCAAGAAGGCTGAATGGGCCAAAATACCGCGAAACAGCGAGAAATCACGCCTCGATATGGAGTTCTTTCTCGCCAGATTTGATCCAGCGAACTACACCAAAACCCCGCACGGAGATGGTCAGGTGATGATCACTATGGCCTGGCCCGCACACCTGCAAAAGATCGCTGACGCATCACAGGACGAAAGCAAACTCAAAATGTTCGCCCTTACTCTGGCGCTGCGCGCGAGGCAGTTATTGGAAGGCGAGGCGGAGTTAAAGCCGGAGGAAGTACTCGAATTCGCGGTACAAGTCCAGCAGTTGGCCAAATGGAAAGACTCTAGCAGCGAGGACAGCGAATCGCAGGAGCACTACCGGATTAGCTCAATTGCCGGTGGACTTGCGGTGCTTCTCATAAAACATAGACCCTGGCTTACCCAAAACCCCGATCTCGAAAACTGGTGTCTCGCCACGCTGCGCGAACTGAAACCCGTCAAAACTGAGCACGACTCGCCGATGTCGATTAACAATCACGCCGCCGAGGCTTTCATGGGGGAAGCGGGCGTTGCTCTTCTGCAGCAGAACACAGAAGAGTGGGTGCTGCGGATGGCGTTCGAGGGTGTTACCGGATCTCATTACAGTTCGACCTTATTCACGTTGTGGCGCGCCTATCTGCTGCGTGAACAACTTGGTGACAAATTCGGGGAGTTGGTCAATGTGATGGTGTTATGGAGCGCTCTGCGGCGAGCGGCGATCCGGGACTCGGGATACTACGCGGACGATAGCAAGCTTGGAGCCTACAAGGCCACTCTGTTTCGACGATACACGGCGGGTAAGCTTAGGCGAGATCTCATCCCGTTGCGGCGCGCGGAAATCCTTGGGCACCGGCTGGTAGAACGAATTGAGCGCAGATCGATGTCAAGCGGCGAGAGACAGCACAGGAAAGCGTTGCAAGAATGGAATACCGAGCGAGACGGTAATCGAAAATTGTACCGCGAGATGCCGGACATCGATCATGAAGTCATCCAGAAAGGGTTTGGGTTTGTGGCGGCAATGGTACGCCAGCATCTACCCGGCGAAGAGCCTAGGCTTGCACAGTATGTGCGGGAGCTGTTTGATTCACTTATGCGGACACTGCCGAAACCTGCGGCTGGAGATGAGCGTTCTGAAATTGAGGGAACGCCTTACCAGTCCGACATGTGGATATTGGCGCGAGTTGCTGAATTCGTTTCTCGTGCGAATTCAGTTGAAACGGCGCGTCACTTTTATAGGCCTATTCTCGACCTTGGTCCGGCCGCAAAATACTGGGTTAGGGACTTTCTCCAATCTTGGATAGCCCAGGGGCTTCAGGTCAGCCCTGATTTGGCGGGCTTCACGCTGATCTGGCAGGATATGGCGGCTTACACAGAAACTCTGCCTGCATGGCAACCGGGGGAAACGAGTTACTGGAGCCGAGCCGAATCCCTTGCGACGGAGCTTATGGGTTTGAGCGAAACTGGCATAGCCCTCCTGGGTGATACCAAATACAAAAATCTGATCAGTTCGATGGCGGTCACATTCGAGCAGTGGGGCAGTCGGTGGTTCAAATATGCTTCTGCGTCGGCATGGTTCGCCTATTTTCTGCGCACGGACTCGGGCCAGCTTCTGCTACCGCAGGGGATTAAACAGCTTGCAAGTAAGGTGGGTTCCCTACCGGATGACGATTGGTATCGTCACGATCTCGGTGCTTTGTTTACGGAAGTGCTGTCGTTGTGTTGGAAGCACCGGCAAAAAGATGTTGAAAAAGATGCGAGCCTGCGTGAGGCGTTCTTACGTCTTCTGACGGTGCTTTGTGCGCGGCAGATCCCAGAGGCTCTGCACCTAAGAACGAGAGTTTCGGAGATTTTGGGCGCTTCGTAGGCTGAACGGGGGTCAAGACGAGGCTGGACGTCAGCGAGGGAGATTCGTGGAACCTGATGGGGACGAGGAATAGATGACATTTCGGCCTCGCAAACTCGAAGCTCTGGGGAATCGGATTGCCGTGTCAATCGCGAAAGACGAGCAGGGCTACCTAGGGCGTGAGTGCCCCCAAAAAGAATGCGACGGGTATTTCAAAATCAAGCCGGGCACCGGGTTGACCGGATCCGACCTCCCATGTCATTGCCCTTACTGCGGTCATACGGAAGGCCAGGATAAGTTTTATACGCCGGATCAGATTGAATATGTGAAGTCCGTGGCTCTAGGAAAGGTCACAGAGGCCATACGCGAAGATCTGAAGACGATGGAGTTCAATCAACCTGTACGGGGACCATTCGGCGTAGGAATTTCACTCACATTCAAACCAGGACGCGCGATACCGATTCATCACTACCGCGAAAAGAGCTTGGAAACAGAGATCGTCTGTGAGGCGTGCACTCTTGCCTACACGATCTATGGCCTGTTTGGATTTTGTCCCGATTGCGGGGACCATAATTCGTTTCAGATATTGAGCAAGAATCTCGACCTCGTGCTGAAGCAGCTGGAGCTTGTCACCAAAGTGGATGACGAGGGTCTAAAGCGTCATCTGACCGAGGATGCTTTGGAGAATTGCGTTTCCGCCTTCGACGGTTTTGGTCGCGAGAGCTGCCGGGTCCGCGCCCACTTGAGCAAGGACGCCACCAAGGCTCAGGCCATTTCTTTCCAAAACCCGAACGGTTTCGCTAAACGGGTCGTCGATGTATTTGGTGTGGATGTGCGAAGCACGATGGCGCCGGCTGACTGGGATGCGATTCATCGCGGCTTCATGAAGCGCCATGTTGTGGCCCATCGCTCCGGGATTACAGATTCTCAGTACGTTAGCGACACGGGCGATGCGAGCGCCGTCGTCGGGAGGCGAATTCCGTTGGATGAGCGCGACATCCGTGAGTTGGCACGATTGCTGCGGTCGCTGGGTCAAGCTCTGATTGGAATTCTTCCAAGGCCATAACTGGCGCAAGCCCGACGGCCGTCGAGCTGACGGGAGAGCTCGTGCCCCGGCTTAGTCGCGCCGAGGTGGACCACCACATCGATACCACACGATCCGATGACACCTGCAGGAGATCTTTGAGGAGGCGGGCAGGGTCATCGCCGCGAATTATCACAACCAGGACAACAAGAAGAATCAATAGCCAGCGGATCAGGCTTGGACGAATTTCGATTTCATCCGTTTGGCCATTGCGCCGGTACCGTTTGATGCGAAGGCAGGGAAACTTATCAAACATGGTCTTACGATAAGGAAGCCGTGACTCCGCGTCGATTAAGAAACCGTGGACAAATTGCGGACGGGATTTCTTAATGTCGGGAGTGACTCGTCCGTTTCAGGACCTTAGTGTTTCGGCCCATTTTTCCCGTCGTTTGCGGTGAGTATGCTTCTCAATTGGAAGCCGGTTTGTCCATGATGGGATGGGCTTGTTTGCCGCTATGAAGGCGGCCTCGATGAGTGTCGCCATACTGTCATAATGTCGAGCTCCCGTGCCAGCCTCGATCCACCCGATCAAGTAATTCGCAAAACTGATCTGAGGGTTCGGGCTGTCCACTGGAACTCGTTTAAGCCTAAGTTCTGCGGCGGATGCCAGGAGGGCGGCACCATGCTTCATTTCGGAGGGAAGCTGTAAAACCTTCGTGCGCCCGGTGGAATTGTCAGAGAAGTCAAGGCGCGCGCGGCCCTCGGCGTCCTGGATAACGAAACTCAGATTGTCCGCAAGCCGATTCAGTCTGGATGCGAGGGATTTAAACCTCTTGGGCAGGGAGGTTGGTTTCTGGTGTCGTCTGGGCAGCTGAACGATCGTCTGAAGGCCCAAGTCAAGTGTTCTTCGGAACACCAGATCGACGCGGTCGTCGCGTATCTTGTAACCGGAATAAACATCGGTCTTCACCTCTTCTCCATAAATATCCTTCAAAACCTCGTCGATAAGAGGGTGCTTTTTGGCACGGACGTTGGGGCCGCAATGATCGGCGAATGCTCGAAGTATCTCTGCGACTGCCGCTTTTGCGGCAGGCTGCGCTTCGATTTTCTTAAGGGTGGGTCCGTTCCGCCGAAGGTTGAAACTTCTTCTGACTTGCGCCACCGCCGCCAAATAATCGTCTGGAGTTATGGACTTCAGTTCCTTCGATTTCGCCATCGATAAAAAATAGCCTGTGCGTCTGAGATCAAAGTGTTGAGGTTTGCCCGGATAGAATGCCATTGACATCGATGCCAGGGTCTGCGAATAAGAGCATGATAAAGGACGTTATCGCTAACCTCGTGCACAATCTCCGAATTCTCCGAGTCCCAGACTTCTCAGCCGCATGATCTGCGACCAAGACTTTCCAGATGCCCGTTTTCTGGACCACTTTCGCGTTGCGGGCAGAGTGGTCCCCAGTTTTAATCAGCCCACTTGCACTGCGAGCATCGAGACCGAACCGCCATCTACGCCCTCAACAGGAAATGTGAGCGGCTCGGATGGTGTGCGAGTGCCGGCAACGTAAAGCAGCGGCACATAATGGTCCGGCGTGGGCACTGCTAGTTCCGCTTCACTGCCGAGCTGATCCTCGTAATTCACGAGCGGCTTGTACTCTCCCGCGAGGAGCAGCTCGCGGACTCGAGTTTCAAACGAGATCGCCCAATCGTACGGCTCCGGTGCGTGCCGTCCCCAAGCATAGGCATGCAGGTTGTGCACGATGTTGCCGCTACCGAGGATGAGAATGCCTTCTTCTCGTAAGAGCGCCAGGCGCTTGCCGACTTCGTAATGGAACGAGGGCGGTTGCGTTTCATCAATGCTGAGTTGAACCACTGGAATATCGGCTTGTGGATAGACGTGGCGCAGAACCGACCAAGTACCGTGGTCGAGACCCCAGCGGTCGTCGCGACGCACCGGCACATGAGCAAGCAATTTCTGGACGCGCGCAGCGAGGTCGGGATCACCCGGCGCGGGATATTGCACCTGATATAGCTCGCGCGGAAAGCCGCCGAAATCGTGGATCGTCCTCGGCGCGGTGCTCACGGTGAC
>Ga0210401_10006995_pt1 | contig 11376 bp, 13 predicted proteins | sample IncBWH32MmetaG_FD_150866 | JGI IMG/M metagenome (GOLD analysis project Ga0210401, IMG submission 150866) | Forest soil microbial communities from Barre Woods Harvard Forest LTER site, Petersham, Massachusetts, United States - Inc-BW-H-32-M | ecosystem: Environmental > Terrestrial > Soil >... | reverse complement strand
CCAGGAATGTCATGCGGTATTAGCTCGCCTTTCGGCGAGTTATCCCCCATCCGAGGGCAGATTGCCCACGTGTTACGCACCGTGCGCCGTGCGCCACCTGTATTGCTACAGGCGCGCACTCGACTTGCATGTGTTAAGCACGCCGCCAGCGTTCGCTCTGAGCCAGGATCAAACTCTCATGTGAAACTGGCTGCCTGAAAAACAAAAAAGCCCGACTATCATTTCTGAGAGTCGGACCTAAGTTTTCCAAGCGAACTTTTTATCGCTCGATTCACTCAATCCCTTGGCACTTGCATGCCAAAGTTAATCGAACGGGTTCTGGCACATCTCATCTTACCCAGTTTGTCAAAGAGCTATGGCCTCCTGTCCAGCAGGCAGGCTTCCGTAGAACCCAACGATCATAGCATCGCGTTCTTGAATGTCAAGCATAAGTCGGGCAGCTGGTGGAAGGGTCTGTGGAAATCCATGAACCTAGGACTTGGACCAATCCTCCCAAGAGAGATTTTTGACTCGGCCAAACTCTCTTGTGTTGGCTGTGATGATTGTCATCTGGTGGCGGAGTGCCTGACCCGCGATCAGCAAATCATATTCACCAATCGGTCTGCCAATGGATTCCGTCTCTGCACGAAGCTCGCCTGCAAATCGTGCATCCTTTTCGTCGAAGACCAGCGGGTGAACCGGTCCGGAAAGAAAGCCGGCAAGCAGTTGAGCATTCACCTCGCGACGACGGCTCTTTGAGACACCATACCAGAGTTCGAACAAAACCACGGATGAAGTGCAGACTTCCGAGCCTTTGGCGACTTCCTTGTCGAAATGTGTGCGGACGGAAAGGGGCTGCTCGTTAATAAGCGCAATGCATGCGTTCGTATCCAGAAGATATCTCAGTCAAAGTACCTGCGAATGGGTGGTTTCCGTTGTTTGGCCCTTGCCGGAAAAGTTCCGCCCGCCCTTAGCCGGTCCAATTCCGCGAACCATTGGTGGACGTCTGTAACTATTGGTTCGAGAAGGACCCCTTCCTTAACTCGGCGCACCCGCACCCGGTCGCCTTCAAAGCGGAATTCCTTGGGGAGGCGGACGGCTTGGCTCCTGCCATTCTTGAAGAGCTTGGCAACTTTAGACCTCGGCATATGTCAACAGTATATACCAATGATATAGATCGGTGCAAGACGGTTTGGCGGCGGTTGTCGTAGCCCTGGTTTCCGCCGCGGCGGACCCGAATTGGTTCATCCGTCGAAGGTAAGTTGCCCGACCCAATGACAACTGCAACAATCGAACAGCGAAAAGTAGCTGTGCTAGGCGATGCGAATTATCGGTTGATCCTGAATCCCTCACGTGGTGAAATCGTTCGTGCAAAAGGCGCTGGGATAGGGAGACACTGTGGGAATCAACGACAAAATTTTGGTTGCGGGCGCGGGCGGCTTCATTGGCGGCGCTCTTATTTCACTGTTGCGGAAGCAAGGGTACCGGGATCTTCGAGCCGTGGATTCCAAACCGTTTGACGAATGGTATCAGCGTTTCGAGGATGTGGAGAATCTGTCTCTGGATTTGAATCTCAAGGAAAACTGTGAGACGTCTGCCCGGGGCGCCGTGGAGATTTACAACCTCGCCGCGAACATGGGCGGCATGGGTTTCATCGAACACAACAAAGCGCTGTGCATGCTCTCCGTGCTGATTAACACGCACATGTTGCAGGCGGCGCTAAAGTATGGGGCCAAGCGCTTCTTTTACGCCTCCTCGGCCTGTGTTTACAACGGGGACAAGCAGAAGACCTTCGAAGCTCCCTCCCTGAAAGAAGAAGATGCTTACCCGGCGCTGGCGGAAGACGGCTATGGATGGGAGAAACTGTTTTCGGAAAGAATGTGCCGCCATTTTATGGAGGACTTCGGCCTGACGACGCGCGTGGCGCGCTTTCACAATGTTTATGGGCCGTGGGGGACATGGTTCGGCGGCCGCGAAAAGGCGCCGGCGGCGATCTGCCGCAAAGTGATCGAAGCCAAGGTTTTAGGCACGCACGAAATTCAAATTTGGGGCAGCGGAGTCCAGACGCGCAGCTTCATGTTTATCGACGATTGCACCGATGGCATTCAAAGGATCTCGAATTCCGATATTCTTGAGCCGATCAATCTGGGCTCGAGCGAAGCGGTCACGATCAACCAGTTGGTGGACATCGCCGAGGAAATCGCCGGAATCAAGCTCAAGCGCAATTATGATTTGAGCGCGCCTAAGGGCGTCAATGGACGGAACAGCGACAATGCATTGATCCAAAAATATCTGCATTGGGAACCAAGCACGCCGCTTCGTGTGGGACTTGAAAAAACTTATCGGTGGATCTACGACCAGTACATGGCGCGGGAAAGAGGCGAAGCTGGAGTCGTACGCGAAGCCGGCAACTCCTGGTCCGCTTCTTCGTAGAAAATATCGGCGTTTTATCCCATCCTTCCATCATCGGATCTGTGTGGGCTCGTGGATCTTTGCGCGCACATACATAAAGTCAAAAGCTTCTAACACGGAGGACACTGAGAAAGGCTAGAGTGGCTTGTTCCCAATCGTCAGATTGGGAGTTCACCTAGAGCAGACACGTGGATTTGAATTTCTCTGCGCCCCTCTGTGTTTCTCAGTGTCCTCTGTGTTGCGCTTTTGCTTTTTCCTTTTGGGCGAGTTACTTCGCTGGATGCAGACTGAGCTTCTGCATTCTCCAGTTAATCAATTCCCCTACGTAGATTTCATTTTCAGACGGGCAGGCAATTTCGTGAATCCACCCAAATTGTTTGAGCTGCCTGCCCGTCCCGCCAAGTTTTCCCAGAACTTTGCCGTCCAGGCTGATCTTGTAGACGCGGCCGGGAAAAGCGTCCGATGCGTAGAGCACTTGATTTGGCCCAGGCGTGATGCAGACCGTCCAGGGCGCCCCGGGGCCCATGGTTCCCACTAAATCGACGGGCGGTTTGTTTCCGATGATCGGCACCGTATTCGCATAATCGAACGGCTCGCTGATCTTGATTTGGCGCAGATATTTGCCATCGCCATCGAACACTTCGATTCGGGAATTCCCGCGGTTGGCGACGTACACATTTCCCTGAGCATCCGTGGCGATGCTGTGAGGCGTGTTGAGCTGCCCGGGCCCGCTGCCAGGCTCTCCAAACGACTTGATCCATTTGCCGTCCTTGTCGTATTTGGCGACGCGCGAGTTGATATACCCGTCGCTGATGAAAGTATCGCCCGCCGCGTTCCAGGCCATATCGGTTACCTGCCGGAAGAGCCCGTCAACCGGAGGGAGCGGAGGCTTGGGGTGCTTGAGAGGCTCGGTGCTTTCGTCGGAGGCCTCCTGCTTGCGCCCGAAAACCATAAGGACTTTTCCTTCTGGATTGAACTTGATCACCATGTCGGAGCCTTTGTCCGCGGCCCAAATGTTGTCGTCCCTGTCTACCCGCACCGTATGCGCGAAGGACCAGGCATAGAGGTTGTGGCCGATCTCACCGATGTATTTGCCGTCCTTATCGAACTCCAGAAGTTGCGCGGCGCTGGCGGAGTAGGCCGGGCCCGTCGTATTGCCACGCGAGAAAATAAAGATGTGTCCCTTGGAATTCACGGCCACGCCGGAAACTTCGCCGAGGTACATTCCGCTTGGAAGCTTCACCGCGTTGGGCGCGGAATCAAATGGAATGTCCGGAGCTCCCTGTGCCAAAAGCGCGAGCGGCGCACATAGAAAAAATACCAGAACCAGCGCAAACTTTTTCATCTAAACCTCCCCAATTCTTCAGTAATTGAATCTGCACATCCGAGGAACGCCTCAAGCGAAGCGTTGAGCCCGCCAGATTCTTTTCCATTGATTTTGCTGTGGTGCGAACTGCCGGAGAATATATCGTTTTGACCGCAGAACGCCAATGGAAAAGCAATTCGGCTCGTGTAGCGCCCGCCTTTCAAGCGGGCATTCCGCGCTCGACGCGAGGCACCCATCATCGGTTGGCGTTACAATAGCGTCCCGTAATAAAGGAGGACCTCATGCCCCAGGACTATTTGCTCAAAACCGAACCATCAGAATATTCCTTCGCCGACCTCGCGCGGGACGCGACAACCGAGTGGGAAGGCGTGACCAACCCCACTGCGGTGAAGAACCTGCGCGAAATGACCTCCGGCGCGAGGCTGATCATCTACGAGACCGGCGCGCGCAAAAGTGCTGTCGGGACCGCAACGGTGGTTTCCGTGGATGCCTCCGATCCCAAAAATCCAAAGGTCAAAATCAAAGCGGGGAAAGCAATTGCGAAACCGGTTTCTCTGACAGAAATCAAGGCGAACAAGCTTTTCAAAGATTCCCCGCTTATACGCATGGGCAGGCTCTCCGTTGTCCCGCTTACGAAAGCGCAGTACAAGGATTTGACGGGGGAATGATTGTGCGAGATTGCAAGTGCTTTTCTCCCTTCCCGGCGCTGCTACTGAAGACCGTGGCTTCTCCGAAGTGAAAAAACGACAATCGACTAGTCGCTCGGACCCATGTCAACGTTCCCGGTAGCGACCATGTGCTCAGTCAAAAAGATCTTTATTTCTTCGACGTTTAAGTCCTTGCGCCGAGCTTCCGAAGTGGCTACCCCCATTGCAAAACTGAAAAGATCATCTTGCGAAGCAATGAGCCATTTCCCGTTAAGAAACAGAAACACCAAAAGGGCCGTGAGTGCAATACGCTTGTTGCCGTTGGCAAATGGATGATTCTTATTCAGCAAATAAAAGAGGATTGCCGCTTGATCGTTGAGAGTGGGATAAAGAGGCTGACTATCGAAGGTTTGTTGCGGTGTTTCTAAGCATGCTTCCAGCCGGCCAGCAAAACGAGTGTCAAACGCAGGAATCGGTTCCGTTGCAATCCAACTTGCCCGTGCCGCAAGTTCAAAACAGAGTTGTCGGAAATTGTCGAGAGTCAGCCAGACTGTCATTCATTTGACAGCTTTCGGATAACCTCACTATATTCTTCGACCGCACGGCGAACGCCGCGGCGAACCCCATTCACAGGGGTGCTGCTCGAAGCAGAGCCGTATGCCTCGGCGATTTCATTAAAGATTGACACAATTTCTCGAAGCCACTTCGCAGCCTCCTCACTGCTCATTTCCGAGGTAGTCGCTTTAACACTCCCCTCTCCGCCTTTGCCTGGCTTACTAGTTATTGCCTGAGTCAGCTTTTGAATGCGTTCCCATATCTCTTCACTCGGAACGTCTTCGCGCCGAACATGAATGATGTCAAAAACATATGAATTCGCTAAGCGGTCCTGTGGTGTCAGTTCGCTACCGATCGAACCGTAAACCGCGGAAAAGAATTTTTCCCAGCCGTAATTAAGAGCCATAAGTCCTCAAACTATGTACCCATTATATGCCCATATGCCGAATGCTTTTGGACTGCGTCGCGTTAACGCGTCACCGGTTCAACCCTGGGGTTGCCGTGGCGACCGACTCCACCAACCGCCGCAGCGACTCGGCGTAAGGGGCGCGTGCTACGCCGCGCTCGCAGATGATGGCGGACACGAGGCGCGCGGGAGTGACGTCAAAAGCCGGATGCGCGGCGGCCACACCGATTGGAGCGATGCGTGTGCCGCGAATGTGAGTCACTTCTTCGGCGGAACGCTCTTCGATGGGAATTTGTTCTCCAGAAGGGATCGTCAGGTCGAACGTGGAAACCGGCGCAGCAACGTAGAACGGCACGCCATGTTCGTGCGCCAGGACGGCAATCTGATAGGTGCCGATCTTGTTAGCCGTGTCGCCGTTGGCGGCGATGCGGTCCGCGCCGACAACGACTGTGTCCACTTTTCCCGCCTTCATGAAATGCCCCACCATGTTATCGGTAATCAGCGTGAGCGGCACGCCGCCCTCGTGCAATTCCCAAGCGGTGAGACGCGCACCCTGCAGATAAGGCCTGGTCTCCGGCACGAGCACGCTCAGCTTGTGGCCCTGCTCGATCGCCACGCGAATCACGCCCAGCGCCGAGCCGATCCCCGCGGTCGCGAGCGCGCCGGCATTGCACTGCGTCATGACTTGGCCTGAGGATGGCATCAACTGCGCGCCGAAGCGGCCCATCGCTTCATCGATGGCGCGTTTTTCAGCGTGGATCGCGCGCGCTTCTTCCACCATCGCGCCTCGTGTGGCATCGAGTGGCGAATTCGCGGTGGAAAGCCGCTCGAAACGGCTCTTCATGCGTTCGATGGCCCAGAACAAGTCCACGGCGGTAGGGCGCGTCTTCGCGATCGTTTCACAGATCAGCGAGAATTCCGCGCGCAACTCATCGAGTGTGCTCGCTTTCGACCGCTCGACGCCGAGCGCCACGCCCATTGCGGCGGCTACGCCAATTGCCGGGGCGCCGCGAATCACCATATCCTTGATGGCCGCCGCGACTTCGCGATAGTCCGTGTAGGTGTGTCGGACCACTTCGACCGGCAGCAGGCGCTGGTCGAGTATGACCACACCCTTACTCGTCCATTCAATTGGCTGTGCGACATTCATTGTTAAGTTGGACCCGTCCTACCGATGATGCATCCCGCCTACGACATAGATCAGATAGCCGACTAGTTGCAAGCCGTTGTAGCCGAGGTGCACAAAATAGCTGGCGGCCACTGTTCCGGTACGGGCGCGCACCCACGTCAGCACCACGCCGACCAGAATGAGCAGCGCGATCTGGCCCCATCCGCCCCAAAGCTGCGCCGCATGCATCAATCCGAAGAGCGTTCCCGTGACTGCAATTCCCGCGGCAATTCCCAGTCGGCGCGCAATCACCGGATAAAGAAAGCCGCGGAAGATCGTTTCTTCCACCAACGGCGCAACCAGCACGCCCAATATGCCGAACAGCAGAATACTGACACGGGCTTTTAAAAGCTCCTCGATGGGCAGTGACCCTTTTGAATTGAGGAATCCACCCGCGAACGACACCACCAAGGCCAGGACCGCCCCACCCGCCAGGAATTGCAGCGCCGAGTCGCGAATTTTCCCCGCAACAGGGAACATCTCACGCCAGCCGATCAACTGCCAGAACGGTGCGGGCGTTCGCGCCAGCAGCATCAGGTAAAGATACAAAATCGCGAGGCCGTCGAGCATGGCCTGACTGATCAGGACCACGACCGACTTGGCTGTGCTCATCGTTGTCCCGAAAACTTCGTCCGGGTTCACACCGAAAAACCGGACGGCGACCTCGGCCGCGCCCCAAGTGACCACAACGCTCGCTATCACACCGAGAATCACGAGGAGCGCCACCTCCAGCCAGCCCCAAGGCACACGCAAGTCGTCGGAGAGTTCAGCACGGTACTTTGTCGCAGCGGGCGGAAGAGGAATGTCTTGCAGGTTCCGCGGCGCGGGATCTCGAGGTTCCATCGCAGGGGGTTCCATGGCGGAAGGCGGAACTTCTTCCGGCGGGCCGTCCAGAGGCTCATTCGAACGAGCCCTGGCGGGCGCTGCACCGGATGGGCTGTGATCGTTGTAGTCCATTTCAGCGTGGCAAGGCGCTGTCGGGGGACTCGCGCGCTAGGACACTACAAATACTTTAGCGGCAGTTTTCGTTGCGTGCAAGTGCGGGGCGTGCTGCTGATCGATCCAGCGATCCGCTGCCCCAGTCCCCCCTTGATATGGAATTCGTCGCAAAAGGCACAGCATTTAGGAGGTCGGGACTTCAGTCCCGACGTAACGGCATCCTAATTCGTGGGCATCCGAGCCTGTGTGAGAACTCAGAATCGGCACAATTTTGTAGCGCCCGCCTTTTAAGCGGGCATTCTTCGTATCGCCACGACCCTCAGTGCTCTCTTGAAAGGCGGACGCTACAAAATTGTGCCAGTTTTAAGTTCTCACACAGACTCTTCAACCCCTGAATCTGAAGCTTCAGATACAAGGGCCTAAAGGCCGGTTAGACACGGACCTGTTCGTCCGACCTGAAGGTCGGACCTCCGATAATCAAAATGGAGTGACTGGGTCGCGACCGACGGGCGAAAAGCTAAAAGAGAAGTCATGCAGCGAAATATGTAGAGTGCCCTGTGGATTTGTTTGTTTGCGTCAGCGCTTACGCCGCGGTTTTTTGGCCCGCGCGATTTTGGCGAGTGCGCCAGCGTAGGCTGAGATGGTCTGAGGGATGGTTTGGCTATAGACGAATTGCCCTTCGCGGCGGCACGCGATGAGGCCCGCATCGCTCAGAATCTTAAGGTGGTGCGAGACCGTTGCGGGAGTCACGCCGCGCATCGAGACGAGATCGCTGCACGTCATGCGCTTGGTTGCCGAGATGGCCTCGAAAATCCTGAGGCGGGTCTCGTCGGCCAGGGCTTTCGATATTTTTTCGATCTCGGCGCGGTCCATGAAGGTATCCAAGTGTGGCCAATTCAATACACGCTGTGCCGCAGGCCACTCAATTCCCCTAAAAAAGATAGCAGAAATCCTGAATCCAAGCAATTCGATAGTCATCTAAGTATCGAAATCATATTGGACCTGGCTCGGGCGGCAAGGACGACCCCGGAACAAGCCAGGTGGAATAATCGGTGAGCAAAAGGAGATCCAAATGAAGCGACTCGAAGGAAAAGTAGCGGTAGTGACCGGCGGAAACAGCGGCATTGGCCTCGCGACAGCGAAACGCTTTCAAGAAGAAGGCGCGCGAGTGGCCATCTCAGGCCGAAGCAGAAAGACTCTGGATGAAGCGGTAAAAACAATCGGAAACGGCGTGGTGGCCGTGCAATCGGACGTATCTAATCTCAAGGATATAGACAAGCTGTTTGCAGAGGTTTCACGGAAGCTCGGAAAAATTGACGTGCTGTTTGTGAACGCGGGAATTGCAAAATTCGCGCCGCTTGCCGAAACATCCGAAAGCGCGTTCGATGAGACATTTGACATCAACATCAAAGGCGCCTACTTCACGATCCAAAAAGCGCTGCCGTTCCTGAACGACGGCGCGTCCATCATCCTGAACACCAGCGTCGTGGACAGCAACGGCACCGTCGGCGCCAGCGCGTATTCCAGCACGAAGGCTGCCATGCGCTCCCTCGCCAGAACCGCGGCGGCGGAACTCGTGGGCCGCGGCATCCGCGTAAACACAGTCGCGCCGGGGCCCATTGAAACGCCGATCTTCGGCAGGACCGGCCTGCCCCAGGAAGCCATCGATGAATTCGCGAAGGGAGTGAAGGATAGAGTCCCCATGAAGCGATTCGGACAGCCGGAGGAAGTGGCAGGCGCGGTGGCGTTCCTGGCCTCGCAAGACGCGTCGTACATTACTGGCGTGGAAATCAACGTAGACGGCGGCTACGGACAAATCTGAATTCTTGGCGGCGTCCCAATCTGAAGGTTTTTGTCTTCTGGAGGGCCGAGCTTCAGCTCGGCCATTCAGGTCTCGATTAATTGCGGGCTTCAGCCCCTGAAGTTTCAGGCGTTAAAACCCCTGATCAAGCAACGCTTTTCGTCGGGACTGAAGTCCCGACCTCCAACGGAACCGGGCCGCACTTGCGCCTCTCAAATGAAGCCACTGCCCAAGGATTGAGTGCCCGACCATAAATATGGTAGCATCAAAGTATGAGAACGACCGTGGACATTCCGGATCCCGTTTACCGCCGGCTCAAGTCGCGCGCAGCGAGCGAAGGCAGGTCCGCGAAGGAATTGATTTTGCGGGGCGTGGAGCAGGTCCTTAAACAGCCTCGGAGGAAGCGCGGCCGGAGGGTAAAACTTCCGCTTGTGCCATCGAAGGAGCCAGGCACACTCCAGCTTGACAATGCCAAAATCTACGACCTCATTTCTTTTCCCTGACATCGACGTCTGGATTGCGCTCACGATTGAGAGGCACATCCACCACGTCCGCGCGACGAAATGGTTCGAGTCGATTGGCGGCTCGGGACGCTTGTTCTTTTGCAGGATCACGCAACTGGGATTGCTGCGGCTACTAACCCTAGAGGCGGTGATGGGCCAGAACGAAGTGATGACTCAAGCGGAAGCATGGAAAACGTACGACCGCTGGCTCCAAGATGAACGAATCGGTTTTCTGGACGAGCCTCCGGAGATCGAACCGGCATTTCGCGGTTTAACGCAGTTGGGTCAAGCGGCTCCGAAGGATTGGGCGGATTCCTACCTTACCGCGTTTGCGGTGGCCGCCCAATTAACCCTCGTGACTTTCGACCAAGCCTTGTCAACCAAAACAAGACATCTCGTCCTGCTCAAACCTTAAAATTTCTCGTGCTCGATTCAGGATTACACCGACGAAACCCCGCCCTTCCAACACCGATGAGCGGGGCACCCACAAACTCAAAATCACCCAAAGCCCGCCCAACCCGCCCAAGCGACAAGACAGCAATTCTTGTATTCATAGGGCTAATGGCTATTTACTTGACAACACGCAACTTACACCTCACCGCGTGTGAATTGCGTTTTGAATTCACACAATTTACCCTCGTTTTGCTCCTCCAAGTCTCCGCAAATGCCACTTCAAAAACCTGTCCACAGTACCCTCTGAAATTCGTACCGGGGAATCTGTCCACAATCCGAGAGCTGCCTTAACTCTATCCGCAAATTCTTTCTGCCCGAAGGGGTACAGTTGATACTTAAAAACTAGTGTAAAACCTCCTTCCTTCTGCACTTCATTGATGTAATTTTTGGGGGCCATACGTACGATGAATAGCGGCCGGATGCCAAGATGTCTGCACATCCGAATTTTCACCAACAACTCGTCCCTACCGATATACCCCAGCGTATTCTTAATCTCTGTCCCATATGCCACTCCGTCGCGCTGAAATATTCGATCCAAGTCGTGCCCTGTTTCAGTCCAAGTCTTGCCCCCGTACGTGCGTACCTTTCTATCAGTTGGAATAAACCCGACACTCGCCAAGGCGGCATCGAACATCAGCTCTCCTTGTGCCCCAAGTGCTGCCGTGAAGGCCGGAGCTGAAAAAGCCGAGACCAACGCAATGATTTCTGCTGCTTGTCTCCGCCAATAGCGATGACTTATTGCGCGATAGATCGTAATGGTCCCGGTCCCAGGTAGCGGCAAATTTTCAGACGCAATTCTGCCTTCAGCTGCGAGCTCGAGTAACGCATGCGATGTTATCCAATGGAAGTATTTGTCCTCGAAGATTACTTGGATCTGCCTTTGATAAAAGACTAATTTCCTGTGGTCTTCAATGAATCTATCGAGTTCCCCCTTCGCTTCATCGACTACCTTGTCACGCGGCCGTGCTTCTTCCGGCTCCTCCAACTCAGGATCAAACTCAAGTTCGTCCCAATATTCGGAAGTCATTTTTCAACAAAGAATCTCTCCATATTTCGAGAGTGTCAATTACCTATATTTTTAGCTTGTGACCGAGCCGGTCCGTCGCTATGCGTAACTCCCGTTTGAAACGTTGAGGACGCGTGCAAGCACCTGCCCCGTATATGATTTTTTCACCTTGGAGACTTG
>Ga0210401_10006993_pt1 | contig 11376 bp, 7 predicted proteins | sample IncBWH32MmetaG_FD_150866 | JGI IMG/M metagenome (GOLD analysis project Ga0210401, IMG submission 150866) | Forest soil microbial communities from Barre Woods Harvard Forest LTER site, Petersham, Massachusetts, United States - Inc-BW-H-32-M | ecosystem: Environmental > Terrestrial > Soil >... | reverse complement strand
GGCATGCGCGCCTCCGCCCTGCAAAAGGTACAACAGATGTTCGCGGAGCGCCTGGTCGTGGCTGGTCTTCATACTCCCCCGTATTGACCTTGAAATGAACTAGCCCGGCATCACGCCCGGAGTTGTGGGCGACGACTCGGGCTTCTCTCCCCGATAGACGCGCGAAATGCCCCGAACGATTCGGCGCATGGGCAGAATTCCTTTGTCATCGGCCAGGAAGATCTCGCCCAGCCGCGTTCCGCGGTAGTACCAGCGTCTCAAGATCGCGAGATGCTCCATGATTTCGAGCGCGCTGTTGGAAGAAGGATTTGGAATGGCATCCAGCGCCTGCTGGACGCGCGATTCCATGGATTGCGACTTGGTGTGTTCGGGGGATTGGATAGAAAAAGCGGCCGGGCCGGCGATGCAGCCGCTGCGGATCGGAAACAGAGTCACGGTATTCTCCGTGAGGCTCGGTTGCACCAGGACGCCGCTCAGGCGATCGATACGGCGCACGATTTCAGATAACTGTGCAACTACCGGGCGCAATTTCTCCAGCCGCGTGTGCAGAGCCGCGGCATTCTCAAAATCCAGGTTGTTGGAAGCTTCCTCGCGTTGTTGTGACAGTTCGCTCTCGAGCGACTGGCCCGAAGTATCGAGGTACGCCTGCACCCGTCGGACTTCTGCGAGGTATTCCTGATCGGTGCATCCTTTGAAGCAGGGCGCGAGACACATCTTCATTTCTGAATAAATGCAGCCGGGAAACGCGGGGTCGGGATGCAGGTCGTCCACGCAGCGCCGCATCTTGAAAAAGTCGAGGGAATCATTGGCGAACTTCTCCGCACTGGTCCGCGAGGGGAAGGGGCCGTAGTAGAGCGAATTGCCTTTCGCGCGCCCGAGCCGCGTGGTAATCGAAGCCCGCGGGTATTGGTTGTCGAGATGCAGCTTCACCAGTGGCGCAAAGCGTAGCCGGAGCCGAGAAGCGTAGCTCTTCGGAAAGACTGCGCGTAACAATTGGTAAAGAAGAAATCCCGATTCGAAGTCGGAACTTGTGGGGCTGTATTCGATGGTTCGAACGCGATTGCGGAGGTTCAAACGCCTGGTACGCTCTTCGGGCACGGCAAGCAGGCGCTCGAGGCGCCGGCGCAGATTTGCCGTCTTGCTGACGTAGGGTTCCGACCCTTCATCGCCGCGCAGAAGGAAAACCGCCGGCTGCGCCGGGACGGCGAGGAAGATTTCGTGGTCGCGGTCTGCCTCGAACTCAAGCCGGTGGAGGAGCACCTCTCGATTCTAGATGCACTCGCATTGTCAAAGACAGGCCGACAGGCAGTGTGAAGCGGAAATCCACCGTGAACCGGACGACAATGCCGTGGCGTGCACAACCCTGAGGGTTTTGCCTGCTAACGAAAATCAGGCTGGTTGCGTCTACTGGGGAGGATTTGTTCCTGCAAGTCCGCTGCGGAGGCGCCGATGCCGCGAACGCTCCTGCCACTGCTGTTCTTAATCGTCCCACTTCCAGTTCTCGCACAAACAACTGCTCCAAAGGCTGCCTATGATTTCTCGTTATCCCGCGAAGAGAAAATCAAGTTGGCCAAGAGCGCGGCCCCGCCGGAGGTCGCGGATAAGGCGACTGTTTACGTCCTGGAGCGCACGGGCTATGTCAAGACTCAGGATGGAAGCAACGGTTTTTCTTGCTTTGTCGACCGGCAGACACCGCTCAACCAGGAGCCGACTTGCTTTGATGCCGAGGGGAGCGCAACCACACTGCCGACACGTTTCTTCGCTGAAGAGCAACGCGCCCAAGGAAAGAGCGAAGAAGTGATCAAAGCGAACATCGACGCAGGCTATAAGAGCGGCAAGTATCGCGCGCCGGGCAAGCCGGGGATCGTTTACATGATGTCCGACAATGGATACCTGTACTTTCCAGGTCAAACAAAGTTGATCCACATTCCGGCGCACCTGATGTTTTACGCGCCCTATGCGACCGAAAAAGACATTGGTGCGCCGCCAGCGGCGATGAATATGCCTCGCCTGATTCGGCCTGGGCAACCCGATGCCGTGATGATCGTGATTCCGGCAAGCGGGTCAAAAGACAGCCATTAGTCTCTATGGAGACGGTCGTAGTGATGGAGCGGCCCGGGGCTTGATCTAACTCCGATGCTCCGAAAGTTCGCGCCGCCCATGTCCGATGCTACAAAACCCGCGCCAGAAGCCGGGTTCGGTGTAGAATGTCGCTCCTCGGCCCACCACCCAGGGACCCCGCACACGGGCCATGATCCAAAAAATCTGGCAAGGAGGAAGTCGACTCATGTCTGAAGTCAGAATTTTGCGTCGCGTCTCTGTACTGGCGACCGTCGCAGCCTTCGTGGCGACCCTCGTCCCGACGGCGACTCGCGCCCAGGATTCCAGCAGCCTTGATGTTCAGCTGACGTCCGTCGATCGAGCAGCGGCACGGCAGGCGACGAACCGAACCCATCACGCGACATCACGCTATCTGCCTAAATCGGCCACGACTTCGCGTACGCTGCTCTCGAGCGGACATCGTACCGCGGCAGCACATTCGGGCGCGCCAAGCAGAGCGGACCAGTCGGTACCAGCCCCCCCGCCACGTTATCCCGCTGATGTCACCTACCAGGGTGGACAGGTAGTGGAGATGGCAGAATCCCACGCGGTTTACCTGCTGCCGAATGGGCATTGCGACGTATCCCAGTGCTGGGGAAATCCGGAGGGATTCCTGCGTGATTTCGGGCGCAGTGAGTTCTCTCACGTGCTGGATCAGTATGTGGGCCGCACCGATAACAACCGTTACACGGTCGGACAACACGCCAAGATCAGCTTCACGCCTTCGAGCACGCCTTTAACGGACAACGACATCGTAAGCTTCGTCCACGCGGTGGCCTCGCGCACGGGAGGAACGGGTTACAACCACATCTATCACGTGTTCCTGCCACAGGGCACGGACGAATGTTTCGATAACACGTTCACGGTCTGTTATTCCCCGGACAACAACGCGACTTTCTTCTTTTGTGCGTACCACGGCAGCGCGGACTTCAGCGACATTGGTCACGTTCTCTACAGCGTAGAGCCGTACCAGAATGTTTTCGGCTGCTCCGATCCTCCGGGCACGCCGAACGGGCAACTGGTTGACTCGACAAACGATGTACTTTCGCATGAGCTTTCCGAGACGATATCCGATCCTGACGGCGATGCCTGGTGGAACGCTACTCCGTCGGTGACCGGGCTTCAAGGCGAAGAGATCGGCGATGAATGTGTGTTCATCGTTCCTCCGGCCTTTGGCGACCCGTCGGTGTTCACGATTGGCCGTCACTTGTACGCAGTGCAGTTGGAGTATTCCAACTCCGTGCACGGCTGCGCCGGGACACCGTAGAAACACAACTAGCTTCTAACCAAAACGCCCACTCACCGGGTTCTGCTCGTGTGAGTGGGCTGATTTTTTGGCGAGCGCTGCGGTTAGTCCTTCTTGGAATCTCCAAGTTTGCGGGCAATTTCTTCGACGATTTTGGGCCGCAACTCTGCCAGTACGCTGTCCACAATACTGGCAATCGCCCTGGCGTCGGTGACAGGAGTTTTTTCCGAGGGAGCCGGGGTGATCGTCTCGGTTTCTGACTTTGCAGCCTCGCTCTTTACAGGCTCGGCCTGATCGAACTCCTCCTTGGCCAGCGCGGGCTTGGCTGCGGCTCCAGCAATCGAGTCGCGAATATTTTTCCAGTTGGCGGCCATGATCTCAGGTCCTCCCAGGATTTCGGTTTCCATTTCGGAACGTTCGAGCTGGGCTTGCATGGTGGCAGCGACTGGCTCCGCAACTTCGCGAGCGGAGTCGATTGCAGGCACAGGTGACGTTTCTTCTTGCAGCGGCATACTGATGGCAGCTACCAGCGACGCTGCTTCTCCGGCAGCTGCGGCCGTCGCCATGGCGTATACCGCGGCGGAATCAGATACCGAAGCCGTGGCAGCGGCCACCGCAGGCACATCAGCGGGGTTCGCCGGTGACGCCGGTTGAGCCTCGGGTGAGGCGACGGTATGAGCGTGCTGCATCTCAGTCTCAAGAGAAGCGCTGGCCTCATCGGCGGCAAGCGCGATTTCTTCAGCGACCCACCGAGGGCCCGCAGCTGGACTTGCGCTCGCAGAGGCAGCCGGGCTCACGTTGTCCTGGGATCCGGCGGAAGCAAATACGGCCGCGTTTGCCGTATCGGCGGGCGGGATGAGAGCTTGCAATGCCGCCATTACCTCATCGTCTGCCGCTTTGCCCTGGATGACTGGTGGCGGCAGCTCGGGCAACGTTTCAACCGGTGTATACGGGGCAGGGTCGACTGGACTCTCGAGCTGGGCAGTGTCCACAACCGGCAAAGTTACGGACTGGATGGGTTCCGTCGTCTCGGCGGGGATCGCCTGATTCGTTTCGACTGGCGCCTGTTCCTGCACGGCGCTCGGCATCATTTCCGCAGGTGGCTCTGCCTCGGACCTGAGATCCTCGGGAACCGAGACCGCTTCTGGAACGAAGTCAGCGGAAATGGGTTGCGGCTCGGGTGTTTCGATTTCTGGGGCGCTAGCGAAGGTTACCGGCCCGGGATCTTCGGGGGTTGCGTCTGAAGCGTCGGTTTCGACGACAGCAGGCGAGTCGCTATCGGCAACATGGGTGGAGACATCGGTCTCGACCACCTCCACCACGGGGGCGACAGCAGCTGCAGCGCCGCTCAGTTGCGCTGCTGCGGCCGTGATCGCGGCGATCTCTTCGGGAGTGATGTCGTGCGGCACTCCAGCGGGCACAGGTCGCTCGAAAGTATCCGCTGCAGCCGGCTTTGGCTGGGTCTTTCTGGCCGTGGGCTCGACGAAATCGCGGAAGCCCTTGCCTTGCGTCGCCGTGTAATCAGGCGGCGGTTCGTTATCCCGCGATTTTGGCGGTCCCCCCGGGATACGAAGGCGCGCCTTCCATCCTTCATCGCTATCACCGAACTTCTCGGTCGATTCCTGATCGACAGAGGCAACCGCCCTGGCGAAGCGCCCTTGCTTATACGGCTCGGGCAGAGGAATGATCTTGTCTTCCAGCTTGGTGAGCGCGGCCAACAGCTCGCTAGCTTCAAACGGTTTCACCACGAAGGCGTCGGCGCGGGCGCGGCGGGCTTCTTCGGGCTTGAACGGCTCGAGCTTGCCGACGGTCAGCAAAATCGGAATGCGCGCGGTTTCGCGGTTCTCCTTAATGCGCTGGCATACTTCCAGGCCGCTATAGCCGGGCATGTATACGTCGAGGACGATGAGATCGGGCTTTCCTTCGGCGATTTTCTTAAGCGCTGCCGAGCCGTTATTGACGGTAATCACGTCATAACCGGCGTCTGTGAGGATCTTCCGGCCCATGTTTTGGGCGGTCACACTGTCGTCGGCAAGCAGGATTTTGCGGGCCAAAGGGTGTCCTTTGCTGAAGGGGGAGATACCTGCGAAGTTAACCTGTGCACCTGCCCAAGTCAATTGCGGAAGGCGGTTACGAGGGGTTACCGGGGGTCATGGCTTACCGAGATTGGAACGAGAAACGCCGCAGTTAGCGGCGTTTCTTAGGATCCGATACACGAAAGTGAAGCAGCTGGAGCTTCCGTTCGAGCGCACCTAAAACGGATTCAGCTTCCCTAATCCTTTTTTCTTCTTTTTCTTGCTCGTGGAAGTGCCTGATGATGAGGCAGTGGACGAACTGGAACTGCTGTCGACAGGCTGTACCGAGCCATTCTGGACTTCGTTGACCTGGGCCGGCGGAGGCAGAGTCTGGCCGCCGTTATCGGCCGGCTCGACTTTGAGTTCGTTCGAGTCAGGCGCAGAATTCGGCTTTAACTCGTTCGAATCCGAGGCGGCGGGGGGTGCGGCAGCGGTATCCCCTGCAGCTGGTGTCCCTGCATCCGAGCGCGGCGGGGCTTCGTTGGGGGGCGGCGTAGCCGAGCCGTCTTTAGGCATCTCAATCGACAGCGTGTTGTTTCCGGAGGCAGCCGGCGCCCCCAACATCGCCCCGGTCACATCGCGGCTGACGTCGGTGGCGCTCATTCCCTTCGGATCGACGAGTTGCGGGTCCCCAACTTTGGTCGCGCGCGCTACATCGGGATGCTTCTGAAAGCCTCGCATGACGTGGCTGACGATCCCGGTGCTATGCCGGCTTTCCTCCTCGGCTTTGTTTTGCGCGATGGCGGCTTGGGTCGGGGTCGGAATGGGCCGGTGCAACGCCTCGAGCCGTCTCTTGGCGTCTTCGGCGCGATTCATCTCTGGATAGCGAGTCAGAATCTTCGAGTAAGCATCGACGGCGCGCTTGGTTTCCCGCTCGATAGCACGGGCCTTGGCGGTCTCATTAAAGCTCTTGGACCGAATCAGGGCGACCTCGCCTTCGTAGCACTGACCGAGCAGATAGAGCGCTTCATCGGCCTCGCTGTAGAGCGGGTAACGCTCGACCAGCGTGCTCAAGCGCGCGATGGCAGCGGGATACGACTGCCGCAAGTAATAGAAGCGCCCGATCTCGAATTCGCGCTCGCCGAGCACTTCCTGCACTTCCAGCAGGCGCTGCTTCGCCTCTGGGACCAGCTTTGAGTCCGGATATTGCAGGATGAGATTGCGATACTCCTCTTCCGCGCGTTTGGCGTGGGTGTAATCGCGATCAGGCTTCTCCATCTGCTGGTAATGGATGTTGGCGATCTTCAGCTGAGCCTCGGCGGCCTCGGGCATGTTGGGAAAGAACGTTTCAAAGTCCTTGTATTCGATTTCGGCCTGCGTCAGAGCGGCCGTGCCACCTTCCGCATACCAGGAATCACCGACGGCGAGTTTCGCGCGCGCGATGAATTCGGAGTCCGGATAGGTGTTGATCAGCGTCTGCAGGGTCATGCGCGCGACGTCGTACCGGTTATGTTTGAGAGCGTCCATGGCGCGATCGAACAGCACCTTATCGGGCTGTTTCGAGCCTACGTTCGCAAGGGGGTTGTTCACCTTTTTGTTCGTGCAGGCGACACTGAACGCCAGCGCGCCCAGCAGAACGATGACCGGAATACGACGTGACATAAGAACCTCGGGAAATCAGTGTGACGCGGGTGGTTTGCCTCTTCCCGCGCTGCCCGGTTGCCTCCCGGGCGAAAGGGCTGAGCACGGCCCTTTTCGAAATCAGACCTTCTGCAACGTAGCTTCCGTGGCCGCTTTTAACAGCTTTTCGGCGTTAGTCTTTGGATCACCATTGCCGAACACGGCGTTGCCCGCCACCAAAATTTCTGCTCCCGCCCGGACCACTTCGGCTATGGTGTCGAGCGCCACGCCACCGTCGACCTCGATGCGGAAGTTGAGTCCCCGGCGGGCGCGAATCTCCGCGAGCCGGCGCATTTTGTGGAGGGAGTTGGGCAGAAATTTTTGCCCTCCAAAACCTGGGTTGACCGACATCACCAGGACATAGTCCACAATATCAAGGACTTCCGAGAGCGTCTCAACCGGCGTTGCGGGATTGATCACCACCCCTGCCAGCGCGCCATGATCGCGGATATGGTGCAGCGTACGGTCCAGGTGGACGCAAGCTTCCTGGTGCACAGAAACCCAATTCGCGCCGGACTCGACGAAAGCCGGGACGAATTCATCGGGATTTTCGATCATCAGGTGGCAATCAAGAGGCAGGTTGGTCGACTTCCGCAGCGACTTGACCACAGGAGGGCCGATGGTCAAATTCGGTACAAAATGCCCATCCATAATATCGACGTGGATCACGGTGGCGCCGCCCTCGGTGGCGCGCCGGACCTGGTCCGCCAGATGAGCAAAATCGGCCGACAATATGGAAGGCGCTAGTTCGATCAAACCTGGGTCTCGCGGGAAAATTCCTGTGGAAATTCTAGCATGCTCATCGCCGCCGAGCCTCGAATTCGAGCCGGGATGACGTCGCGGCGTAAGCGGCGTTGACGCCCCAGATTGGCATGGATAAGATGGGCGCCGGCTTCCATGATTGAGCAGACCGTTTCCCACTATCGAATCGTCGAAAAACTGGGCGGCGGCGGCATGGGCGTGGTGTATAAGGCCGAGGACCCACGGCTGGGGCGGTTTGTTGCCCTGAAATTCCTTCCTGAAGAGCTGGCGCGGGATCCGCAGGCCCTGGAGCGATTCCGGCGCGAGGCGCGGGCGGCGTCGGCGTTGAATCATCCTAATATTTGCTCGATTTATGACATCGGCGAAGACGGTGGACGCACGTTCATCGTGATGGAGTTTCTCGACGGGCTGACCCTGAAGCACCGGATCGAGAGCCGGCCGCTGCGGCTGGAGCAGATGTGCGATCTCGGGATACAGATTGCGGACGCGCTGGATGCGGCGCACAGCCGGGGCATCGTGCATCGCGACATCAAGCCGGCGAACATCTTTGTGACCAGCCGCGGCGCGGTGAAGATCCTGGATTTTGGGCTGGCGAAGGTCGGTCCTGGGCTGGCGGGTGGAAACACGCAGGCGACGGCGGCGAGCGATGTGAACCTGACGAGTCCGGGGATGACGATGGGGACGGTGGCTTACATGTCGCCGGAGCAGGCGCGCGGGGAGCAACTGGATGCGCGCACGGATCTGTTTTCGTTTGGCGTGGTGCTGTACGAGATGGCGACCGGGCGGCAGCCGTTTTCAGGCGGGACGTCGGCGGTAGTGTTCAACGAGATTCTGGAACGTCGGCCGGCGAAGCCGAGCACGTTGAATCCGCAGGTGCCGGCGCGTCTGGAAGAAATCATCGACAAGACGCTGGAGAAGGACAGAGATCTGCGCTGCCAGACGGCTGCGGAGTTGCGCGGCGATCTGAAGCGGCTGAAGCGGGACAGCGAGTCGGGCCGGATTGTCGCGGCGAGTGCGGCCACGCGGGAAACGGTTGCGAAAACAAGCGCAGCGAGCATGAAGTGGGTGGCCGCGGGCGCGGCAGCGGTGGCGCTGGGGGCGGGATTCCTGGTGGGGCGAGTTACGGCGAAGCCGGCGCCGCTGATTCCTCCGGTGTATCACCAACTGACGTTCCGGCATGGCGGAATCCGCATGGCGCGCTTCAGCAGCGATGGGAAGACCATGATCTACAGCGCGGCTTGGGAAGAGAGTCCGATTGAGGTGTTCACGACGCGGCCGGAGAGTCCGGAGTCGAAGCCGTTTGGTCTGAGGGGCGCGGAGGTGGAGTCGGTGTCGGCGCAAGGGGAGATGGCCGTGCTGCTGCGCAGCCACAACACCGAGCCTTATATCAACAACGGAACTCTGGCGCGGGTGCCTTTGGGTGGAGGCGCGCCGCGGGAAGTGCTGGAAGATGTGCAGTGGGCGGACTGGTCGCCAGACGGGACGAACTTTGCGGTTGTGCGGGATCTGGAGGGACAGAACCGGCTGGAGTATCCGATTGGCAAGGTGTTGTACAAGACGGCGGGATGGGTAAGTCATCCGCGGGTGTCGCCGGATGGGAAATGGGTGGCGTTTCTGGATCATCCGGAGCGGCGCGACGATCAGGGCGTGGTGTCGGTGGTGGACACGGCGGGGAATAAGAAGGACCTGTCGCAAACGTGGGAATCGGTGCAGGGGCTGGCGTGGTCGCCGCGCGGGGACGAATTGTGGTTCAGCTCGGCGAAGGTGGGCAACGGAAGATTTCTGAATGCGGTTACGCTGTCAGGAAAAGAGAGATTGCTGGCGCGGGAGCCGGGCACACTGACGCTGCAGGATGTGGCGCGCGATGGACGGGTGCTGCTGACGCGCGACGTGCAACGAGTCGGCATGGTAGGACAGGCGCCGGGAGGAAACAAGGAAGCGGATCTCTCGTGGCTGGACTGGTCGGCGCCAACGGACCTGTCGGCGGACGGGAAGACACTGTTGTTTCTGGAGTCGGGGGAAGGCGGCGGGGAGAACTACAGCGTGTATGTGCGGCAGACGGATGGTTCCCCGGCGGTGCGGTTGGGAGATGGCGCGGCGTATGCCTTGTCCCCAGACCAGAAATGGGTGATTGCGGGCGCGGTGCGATCGCCGATGGATTCGACGTTGCTGCCAACCGGAGCCGGGGAGAGCCGGAAACTCTCCCACGGTGCGGTGACGCTGGTGCGGGCGCGCTGGATGCCGGATGGCAAGCGGTACGTCTTCATCGGGAATGAGAAGGGTCACGGTTTGCGGTTGTGGGTGGGAAGTGTGGAGGGCAGCGATCCGAAGGCGATTTCGCCGGAAGGGACGCAGGCGACGCAGTGGGCGGTGTCGCCGGACGGGAAGCTGGTGGCAGCGGCACAGGCGGACCGGAAGGGATATCTGTTCTCCACCGAAGGTGGCGAGCCACGGCCGATCCCGGGCTTTCCGGATGGATACATTCCGGTGGGGTGGTCGGCGGATGGACGATCGGTCTTTATCTACACGCCGGGGGAATTGCCGGCGAAGGTATCGCAGTTGGATATTGCAAGCGGGCAAAAGAAATTATGGAAAGAGTTGATGCCGGCGGATGCGGCGGGTATCACGGACATGGGACCGATCCTGGTAACGCCCGACGGCAAGTCGTACGTGTATGAGTACGGGCGCACGCTCTCCGACTTGTTCCTGGTCGATGGGATTCAATAATCGAGAAAAATTCAGCGGATGGCGGCACGCAAGATTCTTGCGGCGGTGGAGCGCCGTCATTCTGCAAAGAGAGCAATGAACCACAGAGGACACAGAGAACCGAGAGAACCCAGTGGCCGGTTCCTGGGTATGTAGCTCGTGCCTGGGCCTGCAGCGTGAGTTTGGTGTCTTGCGGTAGAAATTCCTGCCCGAATTTTCATGCGAGTTCTTCGCGTTCCTCATACAAGGTCGTTCAGCGATTGAGGCACGGTTAACGCTGATCGTGGTCATGGACGTGATCGGCGTCGCGCATGTGGCAACGTTCGCGCAAAGAGAAGACTGAGAAATCTTAAAACGCACAGGCCGCAGAGAATTTCCGCAGAGTACGCAGAGCAGAGTTCCTCGCTGAGTGGACGGTCGAACACGTGTGCCGGCTTGTGGAGAGACTGATTCCCGGCGAGATCGGTCACGGGAGATCGGTTCCGGAGTGGCTTACGGGAGTCGAGCGAGTTCAAGAGGTTTTTCAGGACGGGGTCGCGCGAACTTCGGATGTCGTCGGGAGTGGGGTCGATGGGGACATCGGGGGTGATGCTGACTCCCTCAAGTTGCGTGCCGTCGGGGAAGGTGTGGCGGACGGCGGCAATGTTGAGCATCATTCCGTTGGGATAGTCGACGTGCTGTGTGAACGAGAGAGCGTGGTGGCATGCGCTGGCTCGTTTTGCGGGGACCAGGGATTTTGGGCGGTCAGTAGCGGTTGGAATACGAGTAAAGCGAAGAGAATCGCGGCGAAGGCCTTGGTCATAAGATCCGCTCCGAGGATCAGACGGGGTTGGGGCGTCGGGGTGAGCGGACGGAGCGTGCCGAAAA
>Ga0210401_10006990_pt1 | contig 11382 bp, 10 predicted proteins | sample IncBWH32MmetaG_FD_150866 | JGI IMG/M metagenome (GOLD analysis project Ga0210401, IMG submission 150866) | Forest soil microbial communities from Barre Woods Harvard Forest LTER site, Petersham, Massachusetts, United States - Inc-BW-H-32-M | ecosystem: Environmental > Terrestrial > Soil >... | reverse complement strand
CCTGCGCCCCGGGCGCTGGGCCTGGGTGGCCGCGGCCGGCGTCGCCGTGGCCGCGGCGCTCGGGCTGGGCTGGATCCTGGCCAGCGCGGGCGGGCGCCAGCGCCTGGCCGAGGCCGCGGACCTGCGCAGTGACGCCTGGCAGAGCCGGCTGCTGATGAGCCAGGAGGCCCTGGCCTTGGCCCAGGAACATCCATGGACCGGCGTGGGCCCGGGCCTCTTCACCGACGGATGCCTGGCGCTGCAGGGGCCGCGCCTGCTGGCCAAGCGCAGCCTGCCCTACCGCTACACCGAGGACGCGCACGACGACTGGGCCCAGACCGCGGCCGAGACGGGCTGGATGGGCCTGCTGCTGTGGGCCGGACTCTTCGGGTACGCCCTGCGCACGGCCTGGCGCCGCAACGGTCCCGAAGGCGCGGCCGTGGCCGGGGGCCTGGCCGCCCTGGGCGTGCAGGGCTGCTTCCATTTTCCGCTTTCCATTGTGCCGTGCCAGGGCTTGGTGATGGCGGGCCTTGGCCTGGCCGCGGTTTGGGACGGCGTTGGCGCCGAGCCGGCGCGGGCCTTGCCCAGCGTAGGCGTCCAGCCGTTGCCGTCCCTGCCCGGTTCCACCGAAGCCTCGGTCCCGTATCCGTTGATCCTGGTCTTGGCCGCGCTGTTGGCGGGCTCGCTGGCCCTGCAGTGGCGGGAATGCCAGTCCAGCGCCTGCCTCAACCGGGGCACCGCGTTGGAGGGCCAGCCTGGCGCGTTGCCGTGGCGCCAACAGCTGCTGGCCCAGGCCGCGGCGCTGCGCCCCGAGGACCTGCGTTGCTGGACGCGCCTGGGACGGGCCGAGCTGGACGGGCAGCAGGCCGCGCCGGGCGAGGACGCCTATGCCAAGGCCGCCCAGCTGCTGCCCCATCTGGGCGAGGCCTGGACCGGGCTGGCCCTGGCCCAGGGCATGCAGGGCAAGCTGCCCGAGGCCGAGGAGAGCGGCGTGCGGGCCGTGTCGCTGAACCCGCGTGCCGGGGAAGCCTGGTCCAACCTTGCCAAGGTGCGCTACCTGCGCGGCGAAGCCGGGCTGGCCATCGACACCGCCAAGCAGGGCCTGCAGCAGGCCGACGAATCCGAAGGCGCCTGGTTCAACCTGGCGGCCATGCTGGTGGACCAGCGGCGCTTCCAGGAGGCCGTGCCCGCCTTGAACGCGGTGCTGCGCCTGGACCCGTCCCAGGCCCAGGCCCGCAAGATGCTGGATCTCTGCCTCCGTGCGCATTAGGGCCGCTTGGATCGCGGCGCTGTGCCTGGGCTGCCTCGGCGGGGCCCGGGCCGGGATGCTGGCCCAGGAAGGTCCCGTGGCCCTCGGCTTGGCCGGGCCCGGCAGCGTGACCCAGACCAGCCTGCCGTTCCACCTGAGCGCCCCGGCCCGGGTCTGGGCCGAGGCGGCCGGGTTGAGCGGCCTCGAATCCGGGCGCAGCGGGGAAGCACCCGAGGCCTTCCTGGACGAGCAGTACCTGGGGCCGCTCTTGGCCGAGCACGGGAGGTCCTGGCGGTCACCGGAGGCCTTGGACTTGGACGCCGGGGACCACGTGCTGCTGCTGCGTTGCAGCAGCGTGGGCATCCCCAAGCCCTGCGGCATCCACGTGCTGCGGGTGCTCAGCGGAGAGCCCGGGCCCGCGGCGCCGGCGAAGCGCGCGCTGGCGCCCGCACGGCAGGATTGCGGGCATCCGGCCCTGTCCCGGCGCTGGCCCCCGCGCTTCCACGGCCAGGGGCTGGTGCTGAGCGTGCTCAGCGGGCGCTCCCAAAGCGCCGGGGTGATGGCGCGGCTGCTGCCGGGCCAGGCCTGGGCCTGCCGGGTCCGCCTGCCCGCCCCGGACGGCCAGGCTCTGCCACTGATGGCCCACTTCACCGCGTCCCCGTCGGGGAAGGGCTGCCTGCTGTTGAGCCTGGACCAGGGCTTCCAAGGCAAGGCCGACGCCCTGGGTTACCGGCCGGACGCCTGGGAACCGCTGCGCGTCTCGCTTTGCCAGGGCCGCCTGCACGTGGCCCTGGCACAGGCCCCGCCCTTTGACCTGGATTATCCCGGCCCCAGCCTGGACCTAGAGCTGGCCGCGCAGGATGTGGAGCTGGGCCTGAAGCCGGCCCAGCCTTGACCGACAAGAGGAGCAGCATGCAACGCTACGCATTCCCGGACAACTTCCTGTGGGGCGCGGCCACGGCCGCCTACCAGATCGAGGGAGCCGTGCAGGAGGACGGCCGGGGGGACAGCATCTGGGACGCTTACTGCCGCAAGCCCGGCGCCGTCCAGGGCGGGTCGAGCGGGGCCGTGGCCTGCGACCATTACCACCGTTGGCCCGAAGACCAAGCGCTCATGTCCGGGTTGGGCCTCACAAGCTACCGCTTCTCCATCGCCTGGCCGCGCATCCAGCCCCTGGGCAAGGGCCCGGGCCTGGAAGCGGGCCTGGGCTTCTACGACCGCATGGTGGACGGCCTGCTGCAACGCGGCATTGCGCCCAACGCCACCCTCTACCATTGGGACCTGCCCACGGCCCTGGAGGACCACGGCGGCTGGCGCAACCGCGACACGGCCTACCGTTTCCAGGACTACGCGGCCCAGGTGGCCAAGCGCCTGGGCGACCGGGTGGCGCTGTGGGCCACCTTCAACGAACCCCAGGCCTTTGTGGGCTGCGGCCACGTGGGCGGCTTCCACGCGCCCGGGCGCAAGGACCCGGACCAGGTGGTCCGCCAGATCATGCACCACGTGCTGCTGGCCCACGGGCTGGGCATGCAGGCCCTGCGGGGCACCGTGCGCAAGGACGCCAAGCTGGGCATCGTGATGGCCCCCACCCTGGTCTGGCCGGCGGCCGAGACCCCGCTGCACTTCGCCGCGGCCGAGGCCTGCTGGACCGAGGACAACGAGTGGTGGATGCAGCCCATGCTGCACGGCTGCTACCCCGAGCTGGTGCGCCGCCGCCTGGCCGCCCAGGGCCACGCGCCGGTGATGGTGAACGACGATATGGCGCAGATCCAGCAGCCCATGGACTACCTTGGCGTGAACGGCTATTTCCCCATCAAGGTGGAGCCGGACCCGGGCGCCCCCCTGGGCTTCCGCCGCCTGCCCCAGAGCGCCCGCAACGAGCCGCTGACCAGCATGCGCTGGGAGGTCTTCGCCCCGGCCTTCCGCTCGCTGCTGGTGCAGCACCACCGGCGCTACGGCCTGCCCCTCTACGTCACCGAGAACGGCCTCTCCATCGCCGGGGACGCGCCCGGGCCCGACGGCCTGGTGCACGACCCGCGCCGCATCGACTTCATGCAGAAGCACCTGGCCGCCGTGCACCAGGCCCGGCAGGCCGGGGCCGACATCCGCGGCTACTACCACTGGTCCCTGATGGACAACTTTGAGTGGGCCGAGGGCTACCGCCAGCGCTTTGGGCTGATCCATGTGGACTACGCCACCCAGAAGCGGACGCCCAAGGACAGCTACCATTGGTACCGGCGGGTGATCGAGGAGCACGGCTTTGACGCGGCCGTGCCCGAAGTGGTCAGCGCTTGGGAAAAGGAAGGCGAAACATCCGGGCTTTAGGGGCAACCAAAAGGGGGGAACCATGCAGAAAATGACGATCGCCAAAGAAGCCGCCGTCAGCAACATCGCCGCGGACATCGTGTTCTCGGTGCTGACCCTGGGCGTCTACAACCTGTTCTGGGTGGCGCGCCAGTTCAGGGTGGCGAACGCCTTTTTGAAGGCCGACAAATACCATTTCTGGACCTGGTTCCTGCTCAGCCTCATCACCTTCGGCATTTACGGGTTCTACGTCCTCTATACTTTTTCGCTGGATGTCGAAGCCATCCGGACCAAGAAAGGCCGGCCGGCCAACCCCAATTTCGCGGTCATCAATTTGCTGTTGGCGGCCATTGGCTTGCATGTGGTCACCCAGGCCATCCTTCAGCATGAGATCAACCAGTGCTTTGATTGAGCGGTCGCTGTATTCTTTTTTTTTCATTAGGTAAGATTTTTAGCAATGTTAATTTCAAATGACGAAAAGTTACTTTTATAAAATTTAATTGAAAAATAATAACTTTTTAAAATATTTTTGGAAATTTATTTTAAAAATGGTAAATATGACCTACCTCACTCTTCAGGAGTTACATGAATACCTACAATCCTGATCTGCGTCATGAAAAAGATGACACTCTCGCTGGAGGGCTGCGGTGATGGGGCGCCCTAGCTTGATGCAGCGTCTTGGGGCTGAGGGCATGGGTACCTTCGGCCTCGTGTTCGGTGGCTGCGGCGCGATCATGGTGGCGGACCGGATTCCAGGCTCCGTTCCCGCGCTGGCCATCCCCCTGGCCTTTGCCCTGGCGCTGGGGGTGATGATCCTCAGCATGGGGCACCTGTCCGGAGGGCACTTCAATCCTGCGGTCACGCTGGGCTTGACCTGCATTGGCCAGCATCCCCGCCGCGAACTGCTCCCCTATGTCCTGGCCCAGGTGGCCGGCTCCATCGCGGCCATCACGGTGCTGGCCCTGCTCCTGCCGGCCGGCACCAGCTACGGGGCCACGGTGCCGCATGTGGGCCCTTGGCAGGCGCTGGGCTGGGAAGTCGTGCTGACCTTCGCCCTGGTGTTCGTGGTGGTCTCCGTGGCGACCGACAACCGGGCTCCCGGTGTTTTGGCCGGCATCGCCATCGGGGCCACCCTCTGCGTGGACGCCCTGGTCGGCGGGCCGGTCACGGGCGCGTCCATGAATCCCGCCCGTTCCATCGGCCCGGCGCTCTGGGAGGGACACCTGGAGGTGCTTTGGATCTACATCGTCGGTCCCGCCGCGGGCGGCGTGGCCGCGGCCCTGACCTACCAGCGCCTGCGCTGAAAGAGCGACCCTTGAAGTTCGACGCCGTTGAACTGAAGGAGGCCCTGGCCCGGAGGATCGCATTTCTCCGGGCCTGGGGTCGTCCCCAGGACTGGGGCCCGGGCCAGCGGGTGCTGGTCCCGGCCTGCGCCGTGGCCCTGGCCACGGCGGCCCTGGCCACGGCCTTCTCAGCCTCGCGTTTTTCGGCCTCGCTCGACGCCGAACGCCGCGCCAAAGGCCTGGCCGTCGCCCAGTCCCTGGCCTGGCACGCCCAGGACCTGCTGCGGAGCGCCGACCCCTCCGGCGTCGGGCGGATGGTGGGCGAGTACGGCCGGATGGACGGGTTGCGCTACGCCTACCTGCTGGACGCCCAGGGCGCGGTGCTCGGACACAGCTTCAGCTCGGGCTTCCCCGAGGGCCTGGAAATGCAGAACCGCCCCGCCGCCGGCAGCGCGGACGCCGCGTTGGCCACGGCGGAGGTGCAGGGCCACCGCTGCCTGGACGTGGCCGTGCCCATCATGGCCGGCGCCCTGGGGACCGCCCATGTGGGCGTGGACTTGGAGAGGGGCGGCCGCCAGGTCCTGCTCATCAGCGCCTGCCACCTGGCCCTGCTGGCGGCCTGCCTGGCCCTGGCGGCCGCCTGGGCCTGGCGCCGGACCCATGCGGCCCTGTCGGCGCTGGAGGAGATCAGCCGGGCCGCCGAGGCGGTGGAGCGGGAGGGCGACCTCACCTGGCGCTCACCGGCGGTCCACGACAGGGTGACGGGACGCCTGGCCGCGGCCTTTGAGGGGATGCTGCGGCGCCTGGCAGACCTGCCGCGGGAGGTGATGGGGCAGGCCGACGCCCTGCAGGGTGAGTTCGTCCAGCTGGACCAGCAGCACTTGGCCCAGGGCGAGGCCATCGATTACCAGGCCGCGGCGCTGGCCCAAGCCCACAGCACGGGACTGGAGCTGCTCGGCACTTCGAAGGATGCGGCGGCCCAGGCCCGCGGCCTGATCGGGCGGACCAAGCGCGTGCTGGAGCTGGGCCAGCGGGGCTCGGCGGCGGTGCAGCGCAGCACCGAGGGTCTGCGTGAGCTGCGCGTGCGGGTGGAAAGCCTGACCGCCGAGGTGGCGGAGCTGGAGACCCGGGCCCGCAGCATCCAGGGCATCGTGGACACGGTGAAAGACCTGGCCGACCAGAGCAACATGCTGGCGTTGAACGCCGCCATCGAGGCCCTGCGCGCCGGCGACCACGGGCGCGGCTTCGGCCTGGTGGCCAACGAGATACGCAGCCTGGCCAACCGCAGCGTGGAGGCCACCCAGAGGGTCCGGGCCGTGCTCGAGGACCTTTCCGCCGGCATCGAGCGGGTGGCCCTCAACTCGCGCGAGGGGGCCCGCGAGATCGGAGAGGGGCTGATGAAGATGTCGGCCTCGGCCCTGGACGTGGCCGAGGTGCAGCGCAGCATGGACGCGTCGGTGGAGCAGCTGCAATCCATCGCCGCGGTGGTGCAGCACCAGGACTTGGCGCTGGCGAGCATCGTCGCGACCCTGGCCCAGCAGGGCCAGCGGATGCGGGACGCCGGGGCCATGCACCGCCGCAGCGGCGAGGCGGTGACGTTCATCCGGAAGGTCGTCACCGGGCTGAACAACCAGATCATGGGTTTCAGGATCCGGCGCGAAGGCGGGGGGGACCGGGCCTAGCGCGCGGGTTTGGGCGGTCAGGACAACTCTTACACGTTTCAGGAGGCGGGCATGAGGATCAACAGCTACATACCGGATTTCAAGGTCCACGCGTTCCACAAGGGCGAGTTCAAGACCATCACCCAGGCGGAGGTGAAGGGGCATTGGGCGATCCTGTTCTTCTATCCGGCGGACTTCACGTTCGTCTGCCCGACGGAACTGGGGGACATGGCCGACCAGTACCCCAAGCTCAAGGAAATGGGGGTGGAGGTCTACTCGGTGAGCCCCGACACCCATTTCACGCACAAGGCCTGGCAGGACGCCTCCGAAACCATCAAGAAGGTCCAGTACCCCATGCTGGCCGACCCCACCGGCGCCCTGGCCGAGGCCTTTGACGTGTACATCCCGGACGAGGGCCTGGCCTACCGCGGCACCTTCGTGCTGGACCCGGAGGGCCGGCTGAAGATGGCCGAGATCCACGACAACGGCATCGGCCGCAACGCCGAGGAATTGGTGCGCAAGGTGCAGGCGGCCCAGTACGTGGCCACCCATGAGGGCGAGGTCTGCCCGGCCAAATGGCAGCCCGGCGAAAAGACGCTGAAGCCCGGCCTGGACCTGGTGGGTAAGATCTGATCCGGAACTGAGGGTGGGCGCCCCTTCCCCAGGACGGGGGACGGGCCTTTGACGGAGGAATCGTGCTGGATCCGGCATTGGTGGAGAAGCTCAAGAGTCTTCTGGAGTCCCTGGAGTCCGACTACACCCTCAGCCTGAGGCCCAGCGGCCACGCCAGGCAGGCGGAGTTGGAGGAGCTGGCCCGTTCCCTGGCCGGGGTGTCGCCGCGCCTGACGGTGAGCGTGGAAGGCCCGCCCATCGAGGGCGTCGCCTTGAGCCTGAACAAGGACGGGGCCTCCACCGGGGTGGCCTTCGAGGGGGTGCCTGGCGGCAACGAGTTCAGCTCGCTGGTCCTGGCCCTGCTCAACGCCGACGGCAAGGGCAAGCTGCCGGACGAGGACATCCGCCGGCGGGTGCAGCAGCTGAAGGGCCCCCTGTCCCTCCGCACCTTCGTGATGCTGAACTGCGCCAGCTGCCCGGACGTGGTCCAGTCCCTGAACCAGCTGGCCCTGCTCAATCCCGGGCTCCAGCACACCATGGTGGACGGGGACATGGCCATGGAGGAGGCCGTGCGCCGGGGCGTGCTGGCCGTGCCGAGCGTCTTCCTCGGCGACAAGCTGGTCCACGTGGGCCGCGCCGACCTGCAGCGGCTTGTGCAGGCCCTGGAACAGCATGCCGGAACGGAGAATTCAAACGGCCCGGGCGGGGGCAGCGCCGGCCCGGGATGAAGCATGTTCGAGCTTGACCTTCCCGGCCCAACTCAGCTATAACTGTTCCACAACCTGAGACGAATTCAGGCCCCCTTTAAGACCGCCCAGAGAGGCGGACAAGGCGAGGCAGATGGACACGCGCGGTCGCTTTACTGTGATGAGGACCAGCCCTAAACGGGCCCGGTCCTCTTTTTTTGTGCCCGGGCCATGAGCGCCGGCCGCCTGAAGACCGTGCTGCTGGAGGCCCAGGACCTGGACCGGGCCCTCACCCGCATGGCCCACGAGATCCTGGAGCGCAACCGGGGCGTGGAGGGGCTGGCCCTGGTGGGCATCAAGACCCGCGGTGAGGTCCTGGCCCGGCGCCTGGCGGCCCGCATCGCCAAGATCGAGGGGCTGGCCCAGGCGCCCGCGGTGGGGTCCCTGGACGTGACCTTCTACCGCGACGACGCCGGGGCGCGCCCCACGCGGCCGGCCGCGGCCAGCGAGGTGGGATTCAGCGTGGAGGGCCGCACCGTGGTGCTGGTGGACGACGTGCTCTACACCGGGCGCACGGTGCGGGCCGCCCTGACGGCCCTGCTGGACTACGGGCGGGCGGCCAGGGTGCAGCTGGCCGTGCTGGTGGACCGGGGCCTGCGCGAGCTGCCGGTGCGGGCCGACTTTGTGGGCAAGAACGTGCCCACCAGCGCCCGCGAACGGGTGCAGGTCCAGCTGTCGGAAGTGGACTCCGAGGACGGCGTGAAGATCTACGAAGGCGACGGGGGTGAAGCATGAAGCGCCTGGCCCGCAAGGACCTGCTGGACCTGGAATCCGTCAGCGCGGAGGAGATAGAGCTGCTGCTGAACCAGGCCGAGGCCTTCCGCGAGGTGGCGGCCCGGCCGGTGAAGAAGGTGCCGGCCCTGCGCGGCAAGACCGTGATCAACCTTTTCTTCGAGCCCAGCACCCGCACGGCCACCAGCTTCCACCTGGCCGCCCAGCGCCTCAGCGCGGACGTGCTGGACATCAAGGTGGCGGACTCCTCGGTGCGCAAGGGCGAGACCCTGCTCGACACCGTGGCCACCTTCGAGGCCATGGACCTGAGCGTGCTGATCATGCGCACCAGCCACGCCGGCTCCCCGGCCCTGGTGGCGGCCAACAGCAAGGCCAGCATCGTCAACGCCGGTGACGGCATGCACGAGCACCCCACCCAGGCCCTGCTGGACCTGATGACCCTGAAGCGCCGCTACGGGCGCCTGGACGGGCTCACCGTGGCCATCGTGGGCGATGTGCTCCACAGCCGCGTGGCCCGCTCGGACACCTGGGGCCTGATCAAGCTGGGCGCCAAGGTGAGGCTCTGCGGCCCGCCCACCATGTGCCCGTCCTCCATCGGCCAGCTGTGGCCGGGCGCGCCCGTCACCGTGACCCACGACCTGCGTGAGGCCCTGGAGGGCGTGGACGCGGTGCAGATGCTGCGCCTGCAGCTGGAGCGGCAGCAGCGCTTCCTCTTCCCCAGCACCCGCGAGTACTCCAAGCTCTACGCCCTCACCACGGAGAAGCTGGCCTTCGCCAAGGCGGGCGCCCTGGTGATGCACCCGGGGCCGATGAACCGCGGCCTGGAGATCAGCAGCGGCGTGGCCGACGGGCCCCAGAGCGCCATCACCGAACAGGTGACCAACGGGGTGGCGGTGCGGATGGCCGTGCTCTACCTGCTGGCGGGCAACGAAGCGGAGACCGCATGAGCACACTCATCAGGAACGCGCGCCTGATCGACCCAGCCGCCGGCATCGACGCGGTGACCTCGGTGATCGTGGTGGACGGCAAGGTCGCGGCCGTGGGCGCGGAGGCGGAGAAGGCCCTGGCCCTGGAGACCTTGGACGCCGCCGGCCTCTGGCTGCTTCCCGGCCTGGTGGACCTGCACGTGCACCTGCGCGAGCCGGGCCAGGAGGGCAAGGAGACCATCGCCACGGGCACCCGGGCCGCGGCCGCGGGCGGGGTGACGACGCTGGTGGCCATGCCCAACACGGCGCCGGCCATGGACAGCGTGGCCATCGTCGAGCTGGTCAAGGCCAAGGCCGCGGCCGAAGGGGTGGTGAACGTGCTCTGCGCGGCGGCGGTCACCAAGGGGCGCCAGGGCGCGGAGCTGACCGAGATCGCCGAGCTGATCAAGGCCGGGGTGGTGATGTTCACGGACGACGGCGACGGCGTGGCCAACAGCGAGTTGATGCGCCGGGCCCTGGAGTACGGCAAGCCCTTCAACGCCTTGATGATGCAACATTGCGAGGACAAGGCCCTCAGCAACGACGGGGTGATGAACGAGGGCCTGGTGAGCCTGAAGCTGGGCCTGCGCGGCTGGCCCAAGACCGCCGAGGCCAGCATGGCCGCCCGCGACATCATCCTGGCCGAGGCCACCGGGGGCCGGGTCCATTTCGGCCACCTTTCCGGCAAGCAGAGCCTGGACCTGCTGCGCTGGGCCAAGGCCCGCGGCCTGAAGGTGACGGCCGAGACCGCCCCGCACTTCTTCGCCCTCAACGACGCCTGGCTGGCCGAGCATCCCTACGACACGGACGGCAAGATGAACCCGCCCCTGGGCGCGGAGGCCGACCGCCTGGCCGTGATCGAGGCGCTGAAGGACGGCACCCTGGACGCCATCGCCACGGACCACGCCCCCCACAGCTCCCTGGACAAGCGGGTGGAGTTCGACAAGGCGGCCTTCGGGATCCTGGGCCTGGAGACCAGCCTGGCCCTGACCCTGGACGTGCTGGTCCACGGCGGCCACCTCAGCCCGTCGCGGGCGGTGGAGCTGCTGAGCGCCGGACCGGCCGCGCTGCTGGGCCTGGAGGGCCGCAAGGGCACGCTGGCCAAGGGCGCGGACGGGGACCTGGTGCTGGTGGCCCCGGACGAAAGCTGGACCGTGGACCCGGAAAAGTTCCAAAGCAAGAGCCGCAACACGCCCTTCGCGGGCAGGACCTTGAAAGGCAAAGTGAAACGGACCATGGTCGCCGGGCGCTGGGTCTACGACGACGCCAAGGGGATCGTGGTCTAACTTAGGTAGCAAAGGGCCGGTATGGCGGGGTTCCGGAGGGAGCGGACAGGGTTGTCCCGACGGGATGTCCGGCCCGGAGGAACCCCGCCGTGCCGGCCCATCCCACACAGGAAGAGGAGAAACCGTGAAGGCAGTGTTCGAAACCAACCTCAAAACCGCCCAGCTGCTCAACCGCGGCAAGGTGCGCGACATCTACAAGATCCCGGCCCGCAACGGCAAGCCCGAAGCCCTGCTGCTGGTGGCCACGGACCGCCTGAGCGCCTTCGACGTGGTCATGGCCGAGCCCATCCCGGACAAGGGCAAGGTGCTCACCCAGATCAGCAACTTCTGGTTCGAAAAGTTCCGCGACCTGACGGCCAACCACGTGCTCAGCGCCACGGCCGAGGGCTGGCTCAACGACGCGGACGACCTGGCCCAGGTGAAGGACCGCGCCATCGTGTGCAAGATCTGCAAGCCCCTGCCGGTGGAGGCCATCGTGCGTGGCTACCTGGTGGGATCGGGCTGGAAGGAATACCAGAAGAGCGGCACGGTCTGCGAGATCCCCCTGCCCAAGGGCCTGCGCCAG
>Ga0210401_10006989_pt1 | contig 11382 bp, 8 predicted proteins | sample IncBWH32MmetaG_FD_150866 | JGI IMG/M metagenome (GOLD analysis project Ga0210401, IMG submission 150866) | Forest soil microbial communities from Barre Woods Harvard Forest LTER site, Petersham, Massachusetts, United States - Inc-BW-H-32-M | ecosystem: Environmental > Terrestrial > Soil >... | reverse complement strand
CCCCTGGTAACCGTGCTTCAGGGCAATATTCATCCCGCCAGCGACGGATTTCTTTGGTGGAAGGAAGACCGCCCAACTGGATTACCAAGTGCAGCCGCAGTGATCAATAAAGTTGCAGCGGAATACGGAATCGAACCAGTTCAGCGTTGTGCCGATCTCATGGCGGGGAATCTTTCTCTGATTCTGGGTACGCCGGAAACGGATCCGCTGCCGGCCAGCGCGAACGTCCAATACGTCGGACCAATCGTCTGGCAACGGGAAAAAGCCCGGCTGCCCGAGTGGGTCGACGCACTGGGCCGGGATAAACGGCTGATTTGGGTTTATTCCGGAAATCCCAGATACGCCAACGCTCCGACGCCGATCGATTCCATCGTCGTGATTCGAGCGGCCATCGAGGCCCTCGGCGACATGCCTGTCCACGTTGTGCTGACCACTGGGTACCAGGCACTACCGGAGGAAGTTGGGGCATTGCCGGCGAACTTTACTCACGCCGCCTATCTACCCGGCCTTGCCATGGCTGAGCGTTGCGACCTGATGGTGCATCATGGCGGTCACGGTTCCGTAATGACAGGATTGCAGGCCGGCACTCCAGCGGTGATCGTACCGACCATCACAGAACGCGAGAGTAATGCACGTCGCCTTGTGGCCCTGGGCGCAGGTGAGATTGTGATGCCGGTGACCCGAGCAGACGGAGAGAAGGCGCTCGATGCGGCCGAGTTCGGCGCTGCTGTAACCCGAGTATTGAAAGACGTGGCTTACCGTCACTCAGCGAAGCGAGTATCGGAGTCGATGCGACAATACGCCCGGCGCCAACCCGCCGCCGACCAGGTCGAACAATTCGCAGAGGGCATCAGCAGACAGCCCCTCGCGGTACACCGAACGCGTTCATAGCCGGACCGGTTTGGACAAACTTTACGGCACGACTGAAGTCGGGCCGTTCCCAAACCTATGCGGACCGTGTTTTTCCGAAAAGCTTCCTAGCAGGATGCGGAAAAAGTTGCTCTGTTGGGAGATAAGTGAACCTCAAGGGGATGCCACACCCTTAACCAAGTTTAGAAAGAAGGCCAGGTTTCCGAAGCTGTGGCCTACGATGCCCGGCCATGTGTTTTTTGTGCGTTGAGCAACAAAGGAAAGCGCGATACCTGTGATTGCCATGCGGACCGTGTCCCAGAGAGTAGGCTGCATAAATAAGTGGAAGACCGACCAGAGAATCCCGTGGATAACCCACGTGGCCCTCCCGAACGCGAGTTCTTGGCGCGGAAGCACATAACCGCGCCACCACAATTCCTCCCCGCCGATATTGCACACAAGGATCACGACGGCATAGTAAACGAGAATCCACCAAGCCCCATGCAAAGGAATGCCCATAAAATCCTTCGGACCGAAGCGATCGAAAAACTCGTGGTAGAACCCGGAAGCGTCGAAGAACCTGATGGACTGCAGGGTTGGTCGAAGGATGCCAGCACTCCGCTTGAGGGTCGGGCCTATCAGAATCGCAGCGAATACCCAGACTTGGCGATTGTTCTCTCTCCAAAGGGCAAGCCAGGATGCCGCAACCGCAAATAGGTCTTCCCAATTACCTCCATACATGAAGCCCGAGAGCGCAGCTGCCCAGATCCAAGCCGTCGCGTTTGGAGCCGAGAGGCGTAACCGTTGCGTGAGCGCCTTCCAAGATGCGAAGCGAACGTCGATTGCTGCGCCAACGAGCGACGCCATCAACATGAGTGCAAGGGGCAGAATGAGCAGCAGATGGAAAATGCACCACCACGAACTCATCTGCCGCAACAGAATCGGGCCAACCCAGTGAAACAGCAAGGCGAAGGTCAAGGCCGGTATCCCGAACAAAAGCAATGACGCCAGCCAGCCTGCTGGGCTAATCGCTGGTGTGTGGTCTGTCTCGTGCACGCGGGTGAGTGTATCTGACTGGATAGGAGCCATGCGACGAAAATGACCCTGGCACCAAGAATTAAGCTTGTTTCCGGAATACAAACTGATGAGAGAAGGCGCGCGGAATCTGATTCAAGCGTTTTCCGCAGCCTGCTACGGCGTGAGTTTTCCCGTAGTCAGATAGTTCTGCGAGGGGATGCCGAAGGCGTCGGCGACGCGGTTGAAGAAGGCAAACAACGCCGTGATGTACACGGCTTCTGAAATCTGCTCCTCTTTCCAGCCCGCCACTCGCAGCTTCTCAACATCTTCGGCGGTAGAGCGATAAGCCGCGTCGGTAATCAGTTTCACGTAGTCCATGAGGGCGCGCTCCGCCGGAGTGAGGTTCGCCTCGTCCAGCTTTCCCTCTAGTACAGCCGCAACGCATTGATCCGTTGCTCCCTGAACCCGCAGGAAGTAAGCGTGGCTGTCCAGTCAATACGGGCACCGGTTCAGGTAGGAGACATAGCTCGCAATCATCTCCTTGTGGCGGCGCTCGAGGTGTCCGGCAGAAAAATGGACTGTGTTGGAGAACTTGACCACCTGCCGCAGGAAATCGGGCCGCGCGCCGAAACACTTGATGATTCCCGGAACCTGATGCCGTCCGGAACCGGCGCGCCAGAAGTCATAAGCAGCGGCGGTTTCGCCCGTGGCTTCGGCGTCCTCGATGATTTTGATCTTTGTGGCCGGCTTTGCCGGGTCGGGCGCGATGCTTTCGTTGTTTTTTGTGTCGTTTCCTTTATTCGTTGCCATGGATCACACTCAATGGATCAGCCTTATCAGGTAGCGGTGGCCATTGGTCAGAATTTCTGCGTACTGCGACCGGAAGAGTATACGAGCTGAGACAAGTTAGTTCGCAGACAAGTTATTTGCAGACAAGTTATTCGCAGACAAGGGCGCAACACAATAATACAAAAGCGCTAGAAGGCTAGGAGACGCTGAAAATATTGGTGTTAAGGAAATCGTTGCGGAACTTGCCTTGCGGATCGTACTTCCTGCTCAACTGAATAAACTCCGGCAGCTTTTCGTATCTGGAATGCAGTTGGGATGGGGACATGGTAAACAGCTTCCCCCAGTGCGGCCGCGCCTGAAAGGGAGCCAGTTCTTTTTCAATTACCGGCAAGAGCTGGCTCACGGCGGGCCACTCCGGTTTCCAGGTGAAGTGGATGGTCACACATGGCTGCTGGTAGCAGGGACTCATCCACAGGTTGTCGGCGGCAATGGCGCGGATTTCGGAGATCATAAGGTGCGGACCAACCTGGTCGCGTAATCGTTCCACGACCATAATCGCTTCCATCGCGTGTTGGCGGGGCACAAAGTATTCCGCCTGCAGCTCCTTGCCGGCGCTGGGAGTGAAGCCCATGCGGAAGTGCGGCAGGCGCTCATACCAGGGGCCGGGCACGCCCATCTGCTCGGTGCAGTTTTCAGCGGAAAGCTCAACGATGGGATGAAGATTCCTGGTGGCGCGCTTCGCCCCGTAAAACTCAGCAGGCGCGTCGAACTCCTGGCCCGGCTGGACGCGGCTCTTGAGCCAGACTTCATTGAAGCGCTGTTTTTGCCAGTCGGTAAAAAGGCTGACGCTGTAGGCGCTGGATTCAATCGCATCAAAATGATCGCGCAGTTCAGCCATGGGAAGGTCTTGGTATACGTATTGCCGCATCTGATATGTCGGCTGAATATCGAGCGTAACTTTGGTGATGACGCCCAGCGCCCCCAAGCCCACCACCGCACCCTGAAAAGTTTCACTGTCTCGCCGGCTGGAGAGCGTCACCACTTCACCCGCCGCGGTCACGAATTCGAGCGCTGACACCGCAGTGGACAGGTTTCCATTTTTCTCGCCCGAACCGTGAGTCGCGGTGGTGCAGCCTCCGGCAATTGAAATGTGTGGCAGCGAGGCAAGATTGTGCAACGCGTATCCCTTGCTATCGAGGTACGGACATAACTGCCCATAACTCATGCCTGCCTCGACAGTGACCGTGCGAGCGTCTGGGTCAAGGGCCACCACTTTGTCCATGGCCTTGAGCGAAAGCAGTTGATCCTTGCTGTCGGCAATCTTGTTAAAGCAGTGACGCGTACCCAGCACTTTCAGGCGGCTCTGCTTCTTCACGAATTCCTGTACCTGCTGGAGCGAGGCGGCGGGATACAACTTCTCGGTGCTGTATTCGAAATTTCCCGCCCAGTTCGTCAGCTTGCCAGCCGACGCCCAGGCAAATAAAGATGACAGCGCAGGGCTTGCGATGATGGCGGAGCAAAGCTTGAGAAAAGTTCTTTTGTTCACGGCTTCAGAGAGTACAGCCTGAGTTCAAGCCGCGCTCATTCTACACCGAGCCCACCACGATTCTACTCGCCCATACCACAACCCGGTCTCCAACCAGGCTTTGTCCCTCAGGCCAAGAGTCAGAGTGATCCGAGGGAGTCCGACCCCCTGCGCTTTTCCAAGGGTGGGAGAAAGTCCTTCCTCACGACGGCCTGTCACAGGGAACGAATGGACTTTTGTAAAGAGAACTTGACCCCGGGCAGGTCCTTGCAAACAAGGGTCCTCCCCGTACAACGTATATTATTGTACATACATTAACATAAGCACAAAATGTTCCACGTGGAACATTACGTCGATTTGGCGGCGGGTTGTACCGTCCAGGGTTTGCCGTCGAAATACGAGGGCAGATCCAGGCCAAAGAGTTTCAGGATCGTCGGAGCCACGTCGACGATTGCAGGCTTTTCGATTGCGATCTTGCGATTCGAAAACAGCACCCCGGGGACGAGCCGCGGATCAACACAGTGATCGCCGCTCCAGGCTTTGAGGTTGTCTTCGAAGATCTTGCCAGTCACCTTTCCCATCACCGAGTCCCATGAAGCGCGGAATCCTTCGCCGTAGCCGACAATCAGGTCAGGAGCATTGTCCACATACGGACCGGCGTAGACAGCATCGCAATCGAACATTCCGGTAATGCCGATCGCGCCGGAGGCGGGATCGACCAGTCCGTCCAATTTAGCGCGCAACTCTTCTTTCAAAGCCTCGGCTTCGGCCCCGGGCTGTACGATCCCTTCGCGCTCGCGTCCCTTCAGGTTCAGGTACAGACCGTTGAGGCCCATGGTGTAGGCGCGGGTGCGGGACCAATCCACGTCTTCGAACCAGTCCCCGCTTTCGGTTTTCCCGTCTTTCAACGCCAGGTAGCCGTTCTGGTGCAGCCAGGCGTTCAGGTTCATGCAGCGGGAGAACGACTTGAAGCCGTGGTCGGAGATCACCAGCAGCAATGTTTCGTCGTCAATCTGCTGCATGACCTTGCCAATCAGCGCGTCCATGCGGTCATACAGATCCTGAATGACGCGGGGCTTTTGATCCTGAGTAAGATCTCTCGCCGCAGGATGGTCCCGATCCAGATAGCGCCAGAACATGTGCTGCACGCGGTCGGTAGTGTCGAAGACGCAGGCGCACAGGCCTTGCGGAGTCTTCTCCAGCGCATCGAAGAACATACGCTCGCGGTCTTCATGATTGCCATAACATTGCGCCAGAAATGCCTGGTCGTCCAAAACTTCTTCGTTCAGCGCCCAGGTATCTTCCGCCAGGCCTAAAGTGGCGTAAGGACCGAAGAGTTTCGCCAGATAAATAGAGTAGGTCACGGGATGCGAAATGGGCAGATCGGGGCGTCCGGGATCGATATTCACCGGGGTGACGTAGACTTCCACCTCAGGCGAGATTTCTTTCAGATAAAAACGGCAGATGCCGTGAGCGGTAAAACCCATGCCGGCTTTGAACTTCACCGGAATCCACTCGGAATATTCGTCGAGTTTAACTGTCACAGTTTCAGAGTCGATATTAATCCGGGCCTGGCCGCGGCGCGGGTCGGTATAAATCTTGAAATCGGCGCGCAATTCGTCGCCTGTGCCCAGAGGACTTTCGGGACCTGGAATGTAGGAATGAAATCCCGCACCGTTGCGCTCGATGGGAATTCGCACACCGCCCTCGCGAAACTTGCCGCTGCTGGCGCGCGTGGTGCAGAAACAAAATGTGCCCTGGCTTCCCTTCAAATCGGGGACGCACATGCCCGAGAGCAAGACACCGGGAAATTTTTCCGGCGGGAAGGTCACCGGAACCCGGATCACCGAGCAGAAAACTCCCGCCTTGCCCAGCCAGTGCCAGAAAGGCGTTCCCTTCCGCAGTCCTTTGACCTCGGATTTTCCCAGCGGCAGAGAATACTTGCCAATGCGCAGATGCCGCTTGGATTCGCTGATCTGGGCGGAAGAAAGATACGGGAGGTAGTTCTTCAGGTCGCGGGCAAGGAAGTCATAAATATTATGCTTGCCGGGATTCACCCCGGTTTGAAATGTGGACCACGCGACAGGAGAGATCGCCGGGAAGGTCGTACGCAGTGGACGAAAGGTTCCGTGGTCGCGCAGTTTGGCAAGATTAGGAAGTTTGCCCTCGTCCATGAAACGGCTGGCCAGCACAGGGTCCATGCCATCGAAGCCCACGATGATCGCCCGCTTTACCTGCGCCTTGCCGTAGGCCTTGCGCCGTCGGAACATTCGCAGCAATTGGCGAATGGGCCAGGTCACAAGCGCGTAAAAGGAATAAAGGAAGGCGACAAAGATGGTCCAGAAAGAAGATAGGACGGCAAATCCCGCGCCCGGACCTGCATACGCCTCGCTGCGCAACGGAAACAGCAGCACCAGACCGCCAACCAGGAGTGTGGCAGACACCAGGCCGATGCGTTTCCTCTGGAACGGAAATAATTTCATACCTGGATTCCTAACACACTCTTGAAAATAAACCCGGCAATCAATGAGACCACAAAAAATAAGACGATCCAGTTCCATTCCATCCACGCAAAATTAATGACGCGCGGCGGATAAGAGATTGCGATTGACTGCACTGGACTGTTTTCCGCCAGCGCCGGCTCGCCCGAGGTAAACATCCGCTCCCAGAAGTTTCCGCGCAATCGAACCGGCGAAACGCGAGCCAGACCTGGCTCGACGACGACCTGCTTTGAAACCCTTTCCCCGACAGTAGCGAGATGAATGTCGTATCGTCCGTCACGCTGTGCTGCCACCCGCCAGACAACTTCTTTGTCAACGGGAATATGGACGGGGGGAGCCGAACTCACCAGCTCCGGCGGCAATTGCAATTCAATCGCACTCGCAGCGGCGGGGTCTTCGACTCTGGCTTCTACCAGAAAAGTCTGCCCCTGATGCAGCGGCGTCCAGCCGAAATAACGGTCCAACTGGATGATCAGAAAAGTAATAGGCAGGATCGCGATCAGAAACGGCGTGAACGCCAGCCGCAAATAGATGCCGGTTCCGCGCAGAATTCTGCCGTACGCGCGCATCACCACTGTAAGCTGGTCCTGGAAAAGGCGGACGGCAAGCAAATGGGCTTTCAGGCGATCTTTGGCTCGGCCGATCGCTTTTTGATCCGAGGTGTAGCGAAATACAATCACCATCAACAGCCCGATCACAATCGAAATGGCCAGAACGAGCAGGAGCGGACCAGAGGAAAGCAGGGCGGAGCTAAAGAGCCAGCGGAAAGGTATGAAAGAGAGAGTGATCACTGATTTTGTAAAACACGAAGCGAACTACTCGATGTAGCCCAGTCCCTGCAGGCGCTTGGTCACCTTCTCCTTGGATTCAGAACTTCTCTGGTCAGGCGCCAGCCGCTTGATTTCCTTTTCAATGGTATGCAGCACGAATTCATCCACCGACGCGTAGCCGGAAGCTTCGGCGCACTGTTTAGCTTTTTCCAGCAATTCACCTTCAATTTTGATTTTTTGCGACGACATTACGCTGTCTCCATATTAAAAAACCGAGTGTCCCATCATACTGCCCGACTGGGGTATTCCAAATTCCGCAAAGATGGTAGGAGCGATATCGGTGAGCGCCGGGTTAGCTGCATTGATCGGACGGTTGCTCAAGAGAACGCCCGGCACCAGGGTGTAATCCATGCAGTGATCGCCACTCCAGGGATTGGTGTTGTCCTCGAAAACGTCAGCCGGGAAATTGCCCAGGATGGTTTGCCATCCCGCCCGATAACCGCGATTGTAGCCGACGACGAGATCAGGGCCATGGTTGGCATACGGGCCTTGATAAACTTCGCTAGCTCGGTCGACGCGTGTGATCGCGGCCAGGTTGTTTTGTGGATCGCGTACATTCAGCAACTCGCTCTTGATCTGCTTAAGCAAGGCGTCAGCCTGAGCGCCCGGTTCAACGATCCCTTCGCGTTCGCGGCCTCGCAGATTCAGATACAAACCGTTCAAGCCCAAACCGTAGGCGCGAGTGTGGGCCCAGTCCACGTTCGCGAAAGCCTGATTGGGATCGGCATTGGGTTCGCCCCGTAGCGTGATGTAGCCGTGGTTCAGCAGCCATGTATTCAGATTGAAAGAACGGTTGTAGGGCGCGAACCCGTGGTCAGACAGTACAAGAATCGTTGTGTTCTCGTCTGCGCGCTGCAAAACTTCGCCCAACACCTGGTCAATCTGCTCATAGAAGTCAGCCAGCGCCGAACCATATTCAGCTGCGAGTGACGCGTCATATTCCGGGTGTTGTGGATCGATGAGGCGCCATAGCATGTGTGAATTGAGATCGAGACTGGAAAAATAAAAAAAGAATACGCCCGAATGGAATTTAGGAAATTCGACATCGAAGATCTGACGGTGCTCGGACAGCACCGTGCGTGACTGTTCCAGGTATTCCTTATCGTCGAGGACCCCAGCGGAGCGCGCCTTGGTGTCTTCAGAAATGCCCTGGGTGTAGAACTCGCCCACTTCTTCGGAAAGCTCGCGCGAATAGTTTTTTGGAGTGGAAATCGGCAATGCCGGATCGGCGGGGTCAATGTTGATGGGCGAAACATACAGCTCGAACCGGGGATGCGCCTGCTTGAGATAAAAGCGGCAGATGCCCCGGACGTTCCCAATAAACGGAATGAGCTGAAACTGGATGTGAACCCAGTCGCTCCACTCGCCTTCGCTCAACACGAATTTAGCGTCCTGCACCGCAAACATCGCGACTGGCGCCAGCGGATCGACAGAAACCGTAAACGGCTCCGTGGATGGAGGTGCTCCTTTGCGAAATGTGTCGTCTGGCCCGATCAACCTGGCCTTTACTTGCGATTCTTTTACTTCGACCGGGATAATCTGGCCGCCTTCCACCACTCCAGCGCTTGCCAGGGGATCATCGGTGTAGAAAGAAAATGTGCCGTAACTGCCGCGCAAATCGGGCGTACCCATGCCCGACAAAGTGCGTCCCTTCGCCGGCACTGGCGGAAAATTCGATGGCATCCGAAAAATGGAGTTGGGTACTCTGTAGTCGTCGAGGGTTTCCCAGAATGCTTTTCCCTGACGAAGCTGCTCCGCCATACCGCCGCCGAATGGAATAACCCAGCTTCCCAAATGGATCCCGTGTTTCGGTGGCTCTACCCGCGATGCGGAGAAATAAGGTTGCAGCGTGTGCGGATCGCGATGAATGAAATCAAAGATGCCGTGCCCGCCGGCATTCATGCCCGTGATCAGATTCGACCAGGCCACCGGACTTTGCGGTGGAATACTGGTTGTGAGCAAACGAAACGATCCCTTTTGGCTCAGGACGGAAAAGTTCGGCATCTTGCCCTCAGCCATGAACTTTTTCAGGAGTTGCGGATCCATCCCGTCAATGCCGAGGATGATGAGTTTCTTGTTGCCCTGCCACTTTTGGCGCTGGCACGAAAACAGAAGCGCAACGGTCGCGCAGAGCAGCAGGGAAAAACAAAGTTTCTGGAGTCGTTGGAAATGCAAGGTAGAGCGTGATTCTCTGCGCCCTGCCAGTTGATGTCAAGCGACCGGGCGAGCTGTAGCTCTGCGGTAGACTGAATCCATGTTCCGGCGGAAATTCCTGCTGTTCCTGTTCGCTCCCGTCGTTATTTTCCTGCGCCCGATCTCATCGCCAGCAGCCCCTCCGCCGAATATCATCCTCATCACTCTCGATTCAACTCGTGCCGACCGCATGGGCTTCCTGGGATCGAAGGCGAAACTTACGCCGAACCTCGATGGCGTCGCCGGACAGAGCATTGTTTTCGAACAGGCATATTCTCAGGCGCCGCTGACCGTGGTGTCTCACGCAACCATACTGACCGGCACTTACCCCCAGACGCATCGGGCCAACGAGTTTGGCAATGCTCTAGCGCCGACATTGCCGTTCGCACCCGACTTGCTGCGCCAGCACGGTTACCACACCGCTGCATTTGTGGGCTCGATCGCGCTTGATCCAAAGAACGGATTCGCGCCTGGCTTCGATCGCGGCTTTACGGTATATGACGCAGGATTTCATCCGCCGGCGCGCGGACAAAGCCGTTTCATTTCCGTCGAGCGGCCTGGAGCACAGGTCGTAGCTCGAGCCAGCAAATGGCTTGCTGGCAGCGCTCAAGGACCGTTCTTTTTGTGGATTCATCTGACTGATCCAGCGGCCGCGTCAGGCACCGCATATGGCGCGGCGATCGCAAGTGCTGATGCGTCAGCTGGAAAATTGATCACGGCGCTTCGCGCCCGCGACTTGTACGACAACACGTTGGTCGTGATTGCTTCCGATCACGGACAAAGCCTGGGAGCGCATGGCGAAGAGTCGCATGGCATTTTTCTCTACGATGAAACTGTCCGGGTTCCCCTGGTTGTGAAATTGCCGCAGAACCAGAGCGCAGGAAAGCGTGTGCGGGCCAGAGCCAGCCTGGTGGATATTGCCCCCACTCTATTGGAAGTCGCGGGCGTGGCTATTCCTTCGCAGATGCAAGGACAGTCGCTGTTGCGGATTGCCAAAGCAAATACAAATTCCGACCAGCCTGTTTATTCCGCGAGCGAGTTCCCTCAACGTGCGTTTGGCTGGAGCGGGTTGGAGTCGTGGCGTGCCGGAAAATATCTGTACATTCGAGCGCCGAAACCCGAACTGTACGATCTCTCCGCCGATCCCGGTGCGGCGCACAATCTGGCGCAGGGTTCCAAAGCCACGCTGGAAACCATCGCTGCCCAGTTGGACGCGTTCGACCGACGTTTTACTAACTCCGGTGCCGCTGCTGGTACTTCGGTACTCACTTCAAGTGAAATGCAGAAACTGGCGTCCCTGGGATATGTCGGCCTGCAGAAGTCAGGTTCGCCGGTGAGCACGGCCGGCGGAGTCGATCCGAAGGACGGAATTGCCGTCGCCAATAAAGTATTGCTTGCGCAAAGTTTTCTGAACGATGGAAAGCCAGAGAAAGCGGTCGCCGTCCTGGAACCGGTCATGGCGAGCTCGTCGAAGATGTATCTGGAGCAGTACGTGATGGGAGCAGCACTCGCGCAATTAGGCCAGTTCCCGCAAGCGATTGAGCGATTGCATAGTGCCATAGAACTGCAGCCGGACTCGACCTGGGCTCACTTTGCGATGGGCACGAGCTTGCTTAAAAACGGCGACTACAAGACCGCCGTCGTTCATCTCGAGATTGCGTCTAGCCGCCTGCCTGAT
>Ga0210401_10006987_pt1 | contig 11387 bp, 9 predicted proteins | sample IncBWH32MmetaG_FD_150866 | JGI IMG/M metagenome (GOLD analysis project Ga0210401, IMG submission 150866) | Forest soil microbial communities from Barre Woods Harvard Forest LTER site, Petersham, Massachusetts, United States - Inc-BW-H-32-M | ecosystem: Environmental > Terrestrial > Soil >... | reverse complement strand
AATGCCCATGACATCAATCAGCTTGCCGGCCGTGGGAATGCAAATGATGGCGAAGAAGACGTTCCAAAGCACAATGTGGTTCAGGTATTTATAGTTCTGCATCCGCTGACCCTCGCCTCTGTAATCCAAATTATCCCAATTATGGAAATCTAATTCCCGGCTTTGCCGTCTAGTGGGGGGCATGGTGTTCCCCTACTCTGCGCGGCAGTTTACTTAATCAATTTCAGTCAGAAGGAGAACTAGAAATGAGAAAGTTGGTGCTTCTATTCATGCTCGCTGTCGCGCTGAGTAGTCAAGTCGCATTCGCACAAGAGTCGCAGCCTAATCCGAAACAGCCTTCCGCATTGGTTGGAACCGATTCACCCGAGGCGTTGCGCGAACACGTTCTTGTGCTACCCGAAGTGAGGGCAAAATACTGGGACATCGATCCTGCAGTCGGATACGGGATGAAGGATTTCGGAAACGGCGTTTACGCACTTTCTGACAACGGTTGGCAATCCGCGTTCCTCGTAACCGACGCGGGCGTCGTCGTTTTCGACGCGCCGGCCAGCTATGGCAGACAGATTCCAGAAGCCGTCGCTAAAGTGACCTCAAAGCCGATCAAGATACTGATCTATTCACACCTGCACAAAGATCACATTGGTGGCTCCGTAGCGTTTAAGAACATCCCGGGCTTGCAGATCATCGCTCTCGACACCGTGAGCGACTTCCTAACGGAAATGAAGGATCCGAATCGCCTGATTCCAACCGAGACGTTCAAAACCTCGAAGACGATCAAGCTCGGCGGCAAGACTGTGGAACTGACACGGCATAACTACCACTCCAACGAAGGCGATCTTTTCATCTATGTCCCAGAGGCGAAATTCTTGATGGCTGTAGACTCGGTGACGTCCGGATACGTACCGTTTCAGGACTTCGATCTGTCGACTAACTTCCACGAATATCTAAAGATGTTTGACGAAATCCTCGCCTACAAATTCGACAACTTTATCGGGGGCCACCTCACCGATACCGGAACTCGGAAGGATGTTGAGATCACCAAGGAATACACGAACGACGTGTATCAGACCGTGAAGCGAATTCACAATGGCTTGAATGAAAGGGCGTTCGACGCTGAGATTGCCAAGACGATCGGCCCCGACAACGAGTTCCTGATATTCAAGGCTTTGCTGGATAAGGTTACGAGAGATTCTGTTGCTGAACTCGAGCCTCGCTGGATCAATCGCCTGGCTGGCGTCGATGTTTGGCTGCCGAGCCACGTGCGCGCTGCGCTAATTTACGTCCGCTGGGACGATAAGGAATGAGGGATCGGCAACGGGGCGGAGGACAATCTTCGTCGCCTTGGGTCTTTCTCTCAGGACGGGAGTGAGGGGAAGAGCGTCGGCGCCATTTGGGCCGCGAATTCCTTGAACACCCGTACAGGTCGTGTGAGGTAACGATTGCCCACATGGACCACCCAGAGATTAAAGACGGTGAAGTGCCATTTCGGCATTACCTCAATGAGTCGCGCGTCACGCAACAGCTCAGGTTGTACCAGTGGGGGAAGGTCGCCAATCCCAGTGCCCGCTAGTAGTGCAGTTGCAAGGCCGGCATAGTCGTTCATCGCCAGGAAAGGCTGGAACACGAGCGTTTCCTTTTTCTTCCTGTTGGTGTCAACAAAGCTCCATGTCTTTGTCGGCGTCCAAAACGAGAAAGCCAGTAGCCGATGTTCCAGTAAGTCTTGAGGTTTTTGAGGCCGCTTGCATTTTGAGAGGTAGCTCGGACTTGCTACGAGCTGATGACGGTAGGTCAGGATTCTGCGCGCGACGAGCGACGAATCTTTGAGCTGTTCTCCGACTTTGAACGCCAGGTCGACGCCCTCGGCGATTTGATCGACAATCCGGTCCGTGATGAAGACCTGTACCCGGACCTTCGGATACGATGCCTGGAATGCGCCGATCAGCGGCGCAAGCAACGAGTCGGAGATGCTGGGTGGGGCGGAAAGCCGCAGTTCGCCTGACACGTTTGAGAGGTGGTTCGAAGCGATGTTGTCGACCGCTTCGTTTAGTTCGACGGTGTGGCGAGCGTGTTCGAGAACTTCGGACCCAACGTCCGTCAGCCGCAGGCTACGCGTCGAACGTTCGAGCAAGCGGACACCGAGTTCATCCTCAAGGTCGGCAACGCGACGGCTGACGGTTGAGGTCGGCATTTTTAAGAGTCGTGCCGCCTCCGAAAAGCTTTTCGCCTCGACTACTTTGGCGAAAATCATGAGGGAATTCAGGTCCGTCATCACGATGCTCCCGCTTCGGCAGACCTCCGATAGGCACCTAACGCTAAACTCCTGAAAGATTTCACCAAACATAGTACGACCACTCGGATGCGCAGTTCCGCTAAGATTATCCCAAATTCGGGAAATACATTTGCTGTTTCGCCCGCTAGACGAACGGACGTGACCCGACTAGATTCCGGGTGAAGCCGCCGTTCAAAAGGACCGGAATCATGAATGCGAACGAGAAGGCCGTTGCCGAAGTGCTTGCCAAGTATCAAGACGCGTTGAATCAATCGGATACCGATGCAGTCGTGAAGCTCTATGCACCCGACGGAGTGTTTATGCCGCAGAACAGTCCTTCCAGTGTCGGTGCCGGCGAGGTGCGCAGGGCCTACGATGCGGTGTTCAAAGCCATCAAGCTGACTGTCCAGTTCAACGTAGCAGAGGTTGTAGAGGTGGCCCCGAACTGGGTCTTTGCGCGCACCAATTCGGCGGGGACTGTGAAGGTTCACGGGACGGGCGCGGGCGGCCCCGAGGCAAATCAGGAGCTATTCCTGTTCCAAAAGATCGAGGGGGCCTGGAAGATCGCGCGCTACTGCTTCTCGACGACAAACCCGCCGCGCGCATGAGAAGTAAAAGGGGCTTCCGATGGCCACGATGAAAGCAGCGGTGATTCACGAACCGGGTGGGCCCGAGGTTCTCAAAATTGAGAGCCTTCCGGTCCCGACACCGCAGAAGGGCGAAGTTTTAATACGAGTCAAAGCATTCGGCCTCAATCGCTCGGAGCTCTTCACGCGCCAGGGCCATTCGCCGGACGTCAAGTTTCCTCGCGTTCTAGGTATCGAGGCAGTCGGTGTCGTCGAGGCAGCGCCTGGAGGCGAGTTTCACAAGGGCGATATCGTCGCGACGGTGATGGGTGGGCTGGGGCGGCAATTTGACGGCGGTTACGCTGAATACACCTCTGTGCCCGCGAAACAAGTACAGGTCATAAAGACCGAACTTGCCTGGGAAACCCTCGGAGCGATCCCCGAGATGCTGCAAACGGCGTGGGGTTCGCTGTTCAAGTCGCTGCGCCTCGAAAAAGGCGAGCGTTTGTTGATTCGTGGCGGCACAACGTCTGTTGGCTTGGCAGCCGCGGCCATTGGCAAGAAACATGGTGCCTTTGTCGCGGCGACCACGCGAAACCCGGAGCGCGAAAACCTGCTGCGCGCCAGTGGTGTCGATCAAGTGTTCATTGATACGGGCGAAATCGCCGAACAGGTGATGGAAGTCTGTGCGAACGGTGTCGACAAAGTACTCGAACTGGTCGGCACGACGACACTGAAAGATTCGCTGCGCTGCGCCAAACAGCGCGGCATCGTGTGCATGACCGGAATCGTCGGGAACAAATGGTCCTTTGAGAATTTCGCTCCCATGGAGGCGATACCCACAGCGGTCAATTTGACAACATATGCAGGCGAATCGGAGGACTTCACGCGGATGCCTCTGGAGGATCTCGTTGAGCAGATCGCTGCGGGAACGCTCCATGTCCAGGTCGGCAAGGTCTTCCACCTTGACGAGATCGTCGAGGCACACCGCTGCATGGAGGAGAACAAAGCCGGTGGAAAGATTGTGGTCCTGACCTAACAGCTCAGCAGATATTCTTCCGGGTCCAGTCGCAAGCGCGATATGACTTTGAATTCTGACTCACAATTTCCCGAGGGCGATCACGCACAGGGGTTTTTCGAGATCGGTTTCGACCCCCTCTCGGACCAAGTTGCTTATCCCCACCTCAATGAGGCTGAGATTGCGGAGGTTGCACCTTTCGGGGAACGATGCGCCTTCTTCGAAAACGATCCACTCTTTTCAGCCGGCGATTATCCGTTCAATAGCTACGTGATTCTTTCGGGAAAGGTGCGAGCTGTCGATGTTTCGACGGGCGAACGCGTGGTGTTCGTCCGCTACGGTGCAGGTTATTTCACTGGCGATATCGATCTTTTGACCCGTCGACCCGCAATCGTCTCGGTCGAAGCCGAAACCTCTGTCGAGGCTGTTCGACTGGCGCCGCAACAGGTTCGGAATTTGTTTACCAGAAGGCCTCAATTAGGCGAGAAGTTCTGGAAATCGTTCCAGCGCCGGCGGGAATTACTCCTCAAGTCTAAATTTCGCGGCTTGAGCATCTACGGACGGAAAGACGACAAGGCAACACTCGAAGCCGTGGAGCTGCTGTTCCGGAACAGCGTGCCGCACGAATGGTTGGATACGTCTTGCAATGACAACAAGATCAAACTCGAACAGATCCGCGAAGATGTTCAGTCCTATCCGGTCGTGACTCACGGCAGCCGGGTCCTTTTTGAAGCTCCCACTCGCGCACAGTTGGCGGACTATCTTCGTCTCCGCCGTCAGCTGCCGAATTCGATTTATGACGTTCTAATTCTGGGCGCTGGCCCGGCGGGCCTCGGAGCGGCTGTCTACGCGGCCTCGGAAGGCCTGTCCTCGCTCGTGCTGGACGGTTTGGGTCCTGGGGGACAGGCGAGTTCGACATCCCGGATTGAGAATTATGCCGGTTTTCCGGATGGTGTCACCGGCCGCGACCTCGCCCATCTGATCTATCTTCAGGCTCTGAAGTTCGGAGCAGACTTCCACGTCCCAAGCACAGTGTCCAATTTGGAGCGACGTAGCAACGGGCTCTACCGCGTGAGAACCGTCGAGGGCGATTATGTGCTGGGCAAATCGGTGATCGTCGCTGCGGGCGTGTCGTACGGACTCTTGGACGTTGAAGGCCTCGATACATTGCAAGGTTCCGGGGTGTACTACAGCGCCACCAACGTGGAAGCGCGACTGTGCCGAAGCTCCGCAGTCCATGTGGTTGGCGGCGGCAATTCCGCTGGGCAAGCCGCAATGTTTCTCTCGCAAAACACCTATGAGGTCTCTCTCCTGGTGCGTGGACCCGACCTTCGCAAAATGTCGTCCTATCTGTCGGAAAGGGTTTTGGCGAACCGGAGAATCAGAATCCGCTACAGCACTGAAGTCGTCGGAATCGACGGCGTCGATCATGTCTACGGGGTGCGGGTGCGCGAGCCGAACGGGGAAATTAAAGAGGAATTTACTTCCGGGCTGTTCGTTTTCATCGGAGCAAAGCCGAGAACCGGCTTCCTCCCCTCGTCCATCGTGCGAAATGACCAGGGCTTTGTGCTGACTGGTCAGGAGGTTGCAGTACTCCCCGCATGGAAAGAACCCAGGCCGCCATGCAGTGTCGAGACCAGCCTGCCCGGCGTGTTCGCGGCCGGCGACTGCCGTAGCGGCACTCCAAAGCGCGTCGCCTTTGCGATCGGCGATGGAGCCGCCGCCGTTACGTCTGTTCACAAATTCCTCGAAAATAGGCTTCCTGAAGGAAGGAGCGGAGAAATAATCTCATGACGGGAAAACGAGTCTCCTACTTTGACGAGCAGAAGCCTCTCGAAGGCTACCTTGCCACGCCTGATTCGGAGCGCGAACTGCCGGGCGTTCTGGTCGTCCCCAGCTGGCTGAATGTCAACGAGTCGATCTGTAGGCGAGCGGAGCGATTGGCAGAGATGGGTTATGCCGCCTTCGTCCTGGACCTGTTTGGAGCAGGTGTTCGGCTTGGCCCACCACAGTCACCGATGACCGTTGTCGGGCCATTCCTCGACGATCGGTTGCGCTTTCGCCGTAGGCTTTCGGCCGGTTTAAGAGCGTTTCAACAGCGGCCCGAATGTAATGCAGATCGCATCGCGGCCATTGGATACTGTATCGGAGGCTGCGGGGTTCTCGAATTGGCACGCGCCGGCGCCGCACTCCGGGGCGTAGTTTCTCTACACGGGATTTTGAGCGCGCAGGTACCAGCGAAACCGGGTGCTGTGGAGGCAAAGGTGCTCGTTTTACACGGTGACGCCGACCCGGTAGCGCCAGCAGAGAGTGTGATCGATTTTCAAAAGGAAATGCGGCTTGCCCAAGCGAACTGGCAGATCAACATCTACAGCGACGCGAGGCACAGTTTTACCGGCGAAGGAGCCGTTGGTGACAGGACACCCGAAGCTGGACTGCATCCACAAACGGAGGTGAGATCTTGGCAAACGACGGTCGCGTTCTTACTGGAAGTATTGGTTGGCCACTGACCATAAGAGAGTAAGAGGCCGCGAAAACCACCCGTCACTGGGTTGGCAAGACTCTGGCGGTTGCGCCCGTTCCGGCCTAAAGTAGTGTGTGACCCGGCCTGAAGTTGACACCATGAAATCGGCTTGGGGGAGACGTAATTCACACTCCCTGAGAAACAGCAGAGGATAGTCGAGCTTCTGGCTGACGCTGTCCGTGGTCCACTGTGTTGGAACCAAGAATGGAGTACCCGAATCTAATAGCGCAAGAAGGGGCATTTCATGGAAAGAGCAGGACAGTCCGCCGCAGAACTTTCGTCGCTGGGCGCACCGGCGAAAGACAAGTCAGGGCTGTTTTCGACTGAGTCTGTCCTCAACCTGCAAAAATTGATTTTTGCAGGCTCTCCTCTGTCCGATGTGCTAGCGACCATTGCTCAGTTGGTTGAATCACAAGCCGAAGGGATGTCTTGCACGATTTGGCTCCCCGACGGAGACGGTAAAGAACTCTATTGTGCCGCTGCGCCCAGCCTTCCTGGATTCAGCGCTCACGTGGGGACCATGACTGTTGGTCCAAAAGGAGGATCCTGCGGCACAGCGGTTTATCGGAGGGAGTCGGTGTATGTGACCGACATCCTGATCGATCCTGCCTGGGACCTCTATCGTGACCGCCTGTTGCCTTATGGAATTCGTTCCGTTTGGTCCCGCCCATTGTTCACCTGCGAAGGGAAAGCCCTCGGCACTTTTTCGATCAATTATCGTGAACCACGCAACCCCTGTGCCAACGACCTGCAGTTGATCGAGAACGCTAGCCACATCACCGGAATCGCAATTGAGCGCCATATGAAGGAACAGGCGTTGCAGCATGAGCGTGATCGGCTGCGGCTGCTTCTGGAGATCACCAGCAGCCTCACCTCCAGACTGGACCTCCGGCAAGTGGTCGAGGCGCTCTCGACGAATTTATTCAGGGTAATGCAATGTGACGTGTCCGCATTGCTGCTGCCCGACTCCGAGAGCGGCGCGCTACGCGTCACAATTTTGCACAATCCCGACTCAAGAGGACCGTTTCGCGAGGGATCATTAGTACCGATGAAAGGTTCGATCTCAGGTCAGGTTATGCGGAAGGCCAAGACCGTTCGGATCGACAGCTTCGAGCAGGTCCGCGAGGATCCTGAAATCTATGGGCATCCTGACGGCCAGCTTCTTTATGAGCGAGTTGTCGAGGAGGGACTCAAGACGGGGTGCTATCTCCCGCTCAAAGCCCGAGATCGCGTGGTTGGCGTTCTGATGCTCTCTAGGCGTTCGGACAATGCTTTTGAGAAAGACGATGTCAACTTGCTCGAGCAGGTAGCCAGTCAGGTGGCGATCGCGGTTGAGAACACACTGGAGTACGAAAAGGCGACAAAGGACCGAGATAAAGAAACAAAACAGAGGCGCTATCTCGAAGAAGAAATTCGCGCCGAGCTTGGGGAAATCGTCGGAGAGAGTCCGGCGCTGAAGACTACGTTGAGCCTGGTCTCTGTCGTGGCCCCTACAGATTCTAGCGTGCTGATCCTGGGAGAGACGGGGACCGGAAAAGAACTCGTTGCGCGTGCGATCCATAAGCTGGGCAGTCGCAGCGAGAAGGGTTTCGTGAAACTGAACTGTGCCGCAATCCCTCTGGGACTCCTCGAAAGTGAGCTGTTTGGCCACGAAAAAGGAGCATTTACAGGCGCCATCACCCAAAAAACGGGGCGGTTCGAGCTCGCTGATAAAGGCACGCTGTTTCTTGATGAGGTCGGCGATATTCCTCTGGAACTTCAAGCGAAACTCCTGCGCGTCTTACAGGAGCAGGAATTTGAGAGACTCGGCAGCAACCGTACGCATAAAGTTGACGTGCGACTAATCGCCGCCACGCATCGGGATCTGCCCGCGATGGTGAAACAAGGGAGCTTTCGCGAAGACCTTTATTATCGTTTGAAAGTGTTTCCTATCCAGGTTCCGGCGCTGCGGCAACGCACAGAGGATATTCCCCGATTGGTGCGGCATTTCACAGCACTCTACGCACAACGCATGAACAAACGAATTGACGTGATCCCTCCTGAAACGATGGACGCGTCGGTGCGATATCCATGGCCCGGAAATATCCGCGAATTGCAGAACTTTATTGAACGCGCCGTGATTCTGTCCCCAGAGTCCACACTACGTGCGCCAACTTCCGAGCTAGAGCCGTTCCAGCCTTACAAAGTGTCCAATACCCCTATGAATGGTCTCGCCGAGGTCGAGCGGGATCATATCCTTCGTGCGCTGGAAGTGAGCAACTGGGTGATCAGTGGCGCGGCCGCGCGCTTGGGGATGAAGCGAACGTCGTTGGCTTACAGGATGAAGAAGCTTGGTATTCGCCGGTTTGCTGATGTCCCGCAGAAACGCAGGGTCGCCGGTACGGGTGGCGACGACTGAATCTGCAGGCCTCTATGGCCAACTACCTACCAGCAGCAGTGAATCCGACGGAAACCCGTCGGTGACGGATATCCGTCAGCGATTTGTCAGGTAAGGTCTGAAACTCCCGAGCGCCTTCCTTACGAACCTCAATCGGCAGAATGTCTTGCACTGAATTTTCTTTCTTCGAGAGAATTCCGCCCCTTTGGTCCCCCACCTGCGCTAGAGAAAAACAGTTGAGGGGGGAACTTTATGAGTGATTCCACTTCGCGAACAGCTACAAAACGCGCAACGGCGTTGGGCGCTGGCGAATTTAGCGTGCCTCTTTCATCCGTCCATAAGGTCGAAGCCGATGGTGTGCAGGTGTTCTATCGCACGGCCGGCGAAGCAAACGTGCCCGTAGTTCTCTTACTGCACGGATTCCCCACCTCGTCGTTCATGTTCCGCGAACTTATTCCCCGCCTGGCTAATGACTACCGCGTGATTGCGCCAGACCTCCCAGGTTTCGGATTCACAGAAGTGCCGCCTGAACGAAAATATCCGTACTCCTTCGATCGATTGGCACTCACGATTGACGCCTTCACGCAGGCACTCAAAATCGATCGCTACGCAATCTACGTGTTTGATTATGGCGCGCCAACCGGCTTCCGGCTGGCGATGGCCCATCCAGAACGAGTCACAGCGATTGTTTCGCAGAATGGGAACGCTTACGAAGAAGGGCTTGGCGAAGCTTGGGGCCCGATCCGAAAATACTGGGCATCACCCACGGCAGAGAATAGGGACATCCTCCGCCAGAGTATTCTGACAGCGGGCGGAACGCGCTGGCAGTACACCGACGGCGTAGCAAATCCGGAGATTGTTCCGCCTGAGTCGTACACGTTGGATACGGCTCTGCTCGAGCACCCCGGCAACAAAGAGATTCAGCTCGATTTATTTCTGGATTACGCGTCGAACGTAAAACTCTATCCGAAATTCCAGGAATACTTTCGCAAATCCAAACCGCCTCTGCTTGCGATCTGGGGCAAGAATGATCCTTTCTTCGTTCCCGCAGGCGCGGAAGCCTTTCGGAAGGACTTACCGGGCGCGCAGATTCAGTTCCTTGACACCGGACATTTCGCGTTAGAGACCCACGTCGTTGAAATCGCATCCGCAATGAAGAACTTCCTTGAGACGAATGGTGTGAGGCGCCAGAGTGGAGAAAGTTCAGCCGCGCGATGAGTTCGTTTCCTCGGAACATGATGGCAAAAGGCGATTAGAACGAGGGAGAAGATATGGAACGTCGCAGGTTTCTCGGGGCCGTCACAGCCGCATCGCTAGGCGCTGTCCTCGAAGGCTCTTTGACGGGACTTGCGCGAGCGCAAAACGCCGCCGCAAGCTTGCCTGACCGCGCTACCAAGAAAAGCGAATTTCCAGAGAACTCGACAATCGTTTTGGTACATGCGGCATGGGCTGACGGCTATTGTTGGGGCAACATTGTTCTCCCTCTCGAGCGACGCGGCCTCCAAGTGATCTGCGCGCCGATCCCGCTCACGTCCTTAACCAACGACGCGGCCGCTTTGAGTTGGGCGCTGGAACGGACCAGCGGCCCAGTGGTTCTGGTGGGACATGCCTACTCTGGCGCCGTCATCGCCGCGGTGAAGGAAGAGCGTGTCAAGTCGCTAGTCTACGTTGCGGCGCTGGCGCCGGAAGAAGGCGAAACCGTCGCGAAGGTCTTCTATCGCGATACACCGAGCCCGGAAGCACCGAAGATGGTTCCGGATTCCCATGGCCTTGTATGGATGCCCGAGGACGCGTTTCGCCGGGCGCTCGCACAAAAGGCGTCCCCCGTTCAGGCAAAGATCGCGGCCTCCGTGCAACGGCCGATTTCGGTTCAGTGCATTCAAGAACCAGCGCCCACGCCACTATGGAAATCAAAACCGTCATGGTACTTGGTCGCCGAAGAAGATCGCATGATTAATCCGAAGACGCAGCACTTCATGGCCGATCGGATGGCTGCAACGGCGAGGCCACATCCTGTGGACCATACACCCATGTACTCGGCGCCGGGGGTGGTGGTCGACGTGATTTTGGAGGCGGCGCGAAAGACTCTTTCGCAATAACCCCCTCGCCTGCGAACCGAATTTCTGATCGAAGGCTCGTGCCGAGAATCTGTCGTCCTGGACGGGGAATTTAGCTCCCTGCCTTGGAGAGATGAATGGAAATCACAACCAGGAGTCGGAGCGAGGATGAAATGTTGGAACGCCGCAGCTTTCTTGGTGCTCTCGCCGGTACATCTCTAGGTGTCCTTTCGGCAGGCATTTTCACTGATTTTGCGAATGCACAAGACACAGCGCAAGCAGGCGCGAGTTCGACTTTCCAAATTTCGTTTGAGACTTCTCAGGCCGAGGTTTCGAGCAACACCATATTCCTGCGTCGCTATGGACAGGGACCGGCCATTCTGCTGGTGCATGGCTTTCCCCGCACCAGCCTGATGTGGCGATTCCTCGCGCCGAAGCTCGCTGAGAGCCACACCGTGATCTGCACGGATTTGCGGGCCTACGGACGCAGCGGGATACCCTCTTCAACGGACGACCACTTTCCCTATTCAAAGCGTGCGATGGCGAAGGAACTAGTGGAAGTAATGGATAAGCTCG
>Ga0210401_10006985_pt1 | contig 11388 bp, 6 predicted proteins | sample IncBWH32MmetaG_FD_150866 | JGI IMG/M metagenome (GOLD analysis project Ga0210401, IMG submission 150866) | Forest soil microbial communities from Barre Woods Harvard Forest LTER site, Petersham, Massachusetts, United States - Inc-BW-H-32-M | ecosystem: Environmental > Terrestrial > Soil >... | reverse complement strand
TCCTGGCCTACCTGCAGGAGCGGGCTTTCCAGGAGGGCATCCACATGCCCTTCACCGCCAACACCCCCTACATCAACAGCATCCCCACCGAGCGCCAGCCGGCGTTCCCCGGGGACCGCGAGCTGGAGCGCCGCATCAAGAACGCGGTGCGCTGGAACGCCATGGCCATGGTCACCCGCGCCAACCGCGACAAGGCCGCGCCGGGCGGGCACATCAGCACCTTCGCCAGTAGCGCCACGCTCTACGAGATCGGCTTCAACCATTTCTTCCGCGCGCCCAAGCGCGAGGCCCAGTTCCCCGGGGACCTGGTCTTCTACCAGGGCCACGCCGCGCCGGGCATGTACGCCCGCGCCTTCATGGAAGGCCGCATCGGCGAAGAGCACCTGATGAACTTCCGCCGCGAGCTCAAGGACAAGCCCGGCCTGAGCAGCTACCCCCACCCCTGGCTCATGCCGGACTTTTGGCAGTTCCCCACGGTGAGCATGGGCCTGGGCCCCATCGGCAGCATCTACCAGGCCCGCTTCATGCGCTACCTGGAGCACCGCGGCCTGATCCCGGCCAGCGACGCCAAGGTGTGGTGCTTCGTGGGCGACGGCGAAAGCGACGAGCCCGAGACCCTGGGCGCCATCAACTTGGCCGTGCGCGAGAAGCTGGACAACCTGATCTGGGTGGTCAACTGCAACCTGCAGCGCCTGGACGGGCCGGTGCGCGGCAACGGCAAGATCATCCAGGAGCTGGAGCGCATCTTCCGCGGCAGCGGCTGGAACGCGGTCAAGGTGATCTGGTCCGGCGAATGGGACCCCATCCTGGCGGCCGACGACGGCGAACTGGTCGCCCGCATGAACGAGGTCGTGGACGGCGAATACCAGAAGTACACCGTGAGCGACGGCGCCTGGGTGCGCGAGAAGTTCTTCAACACTCCCAAGCTGCGCAAGCTGGTGGACCACCTGTCCGACGAGCAGATCCACAAGATCAAGCGCGGCGGCCACGACCCGGAGAAGGTCTTCGCGGCCTACGAGGCGGCGGTGAAGGAGAAGGGCCGCCCCACCGTGATCCTGGCCAAGACCGTCAAGGGCTACGGCCTGGGCGAGGCCGGCGAGGGCCGCAACGTCACCCACAACAACAAAAAATTGAATGAGGAGCAGCTGAAGGAGTTCCGCACCCGCTTCAGCATCCCCATCAGCGACGCCCAGGTGGCGGACGCGCCCTTCTACCGCCCGGCCGACGACAGCCCGGAGATGAAGTACCTGCACGCCCGCCGCGAGGCCCTGGGCGGCAGCGTGCCGCAGCGCCTGCCGATGGCCAAGCCGCTCACCGCGCCCAGCATGGACGAGCTGAAGGAGTTCCTGGCCGGCAGCAAGGGCCGCGCCATCAGCACCACCATGAGCTTCAACCTGATCCTGGCCAAGCTGCTCAAGAACAAGGAGCTGGGCAAGCTCATCGTGCCCATCATCCCGGACGAGGCCCGCACCTTCGGCCTGGACCCGCTGTTCTCCCAGATCGGCATCTACGCCAGCCAGGGCCAGCTCTACGACCCGGTGGACGCGGACAACGTGGCCTACTACCGCGAGGCCACCGACGGCCAGATCCTGGAGGAAGGCATCAACGAGGCCGGCTCCATGGCCAGCTTCGTGGCCGCGGGCACGGCCTACAGCGTCTACGGCGTCAACACCATCCCGTTCTACATCTACTACAGCATGTTCGGCTTCCAGCGCGTGGGCGACCAGATCTGGCTGGCCGCGGACTCGCGCGCCAAGGGCTTCCTCATGGGCGGCACCGCCGGCCGCACCACGCTCAACGGCGAGGGCCTGCAGCACGAGGACGGCCACAGCCACCTGGCCGCCAGCGCCGTGCCCAACCTGCAGGCCTACGACCCCAGCTTCCAGGCCGAGCTGGCCGTCATCATCCAGGACGGCATCAAGCGCATGTACCAGGACAACGAGCAGATCTTCTACTACATCACCGTGGGCAACGAGAACTACGAGCAGCTGCCCCTGCCCGAAGGCGCGGAAGAGGGCGTGCGGCGCGGGATGTACAAATTCTCCTCGGTGAAGGCGGCCCCTTCGACAGGCTCAGGGCAGGCTCCCAAGGTGCACCTGATCGGCAGCGGCAGCCTCTTCAACGAGGCCCTGCGCGCGTCCAAGATCCTGGCCGAGAAATACAACGTGAGCTCGGACGTGTGGTCGGCCACCAGCTACAAGCGCCTGCGCTGGGAGGCCCTGGAGGCCGAGCGCGAGCACCGCCTGCACCCGGACCAGCCCCTCAAGGAAAGCTACCTTCACACCATCGCCAAGCAGATGAAGGAGCCGGTCATCGCCAGCAGCGACTACGTGCGGCTGGTCAGCGAGCAGATCAAGCCCTGGATCGCGGACTTCACGGCCCTGGGCACGGACGGCTTCGGCCGCAGCGAGGGCCGCGAGGAGCTGCGCCGCTTCTTTGAAGTGGACGCCGAGAACATCGTGCTGGAGGCCCTGGGCTCGCTCAGCCGGCGCGGCCAGTTCGACCCCAAGGCGCTGGCCAAGGCGGTGAAGGACCTGGGCCTGGACGGGCCGCGCAAGAACCCCTTAGCCGATTAGCGTGGGCTACCTGCGGCTGGCCCTGGCCGTCTGGGTCATGTTCTTCCACTTTGGCGTGCCGCCGGGCTTAAGGGTGCCGCTGGGCCTGGTGCCGGTGCGCTGCTTCTTCGTGCTCTCGGGCTATGTCATCGCCCTGGTGCTGGAGAAGCGCTACGCCGGGCGCCTGAAGGAATACCTTTTACTGCGCTGGCTGCGCATCTACCCCAGCTACCTGGCCGCCGCCCTCCTGTCCCTGGCGGCCTGGAGCGTGGTCTACCTGCATTGGGGCCTGGACCGCGGGCCCGTGGCCGAATGGGTGCTGCGGCCCCTGCCCGCCGCAGGCAAGGCCGCGCTGGCGCTGCAGCAGCTGGTGCTGCTGGGCCAGGAGTGGGGCGAACGCCTCCGCTTCAACGGCATTTCGGTGCGGCCCTACCTGCTGGTCCAGCCGGCCTGGACCCTGAGCGTGGAGCTCTGCTTCTACCTCTCGGCGCCCTGGGTGCTGCGCCTGAAGGACCGCTGGCTGTGGGCCTGCGTGGCCTGGACTCTGGCCTGCGCCTGGCTCAACCCCGCCGGGGCCTGGCCGCCCACCTATCCCCTTGAAATAGGCTGGTTCTGCCTGGGCGCCCTGGCCTGGCGCCAGCGCAGGCATTGGGACGGCGCCTGGTTGGGCCTTCTGGGCCCGCTGGCCTTGGCCCTGGCCGCCCTGCCCTACCTGCCCCTGGATCCCGCCGCCCCCCTGGCCATGGTGCTGGGGCCGCTGCTGGTGGGGGCCATGGTGCCGCTGCTGCACCGCGCCGGCGTGGCCTGGCACGGGGACCGCTCCGCCGGAGAGATCTCCTACGCCCTCTACCTGATCCACCCCTTGGCCGGCATGGCCCTGGCCATGCACCTGCACGGGGTGGGCCCCTGGCCGCGGGCCTTGATCCTGCTGGCGGGGACCCTGGCCGCGGCCACCCTGTTTTGGATGGCCGTGGAACACCCGGTGGAGCGCCTGCGCCGCCGCCTGTCCCGCGATTGAACGGTTTTTGCGCGAAAACTTGGAGTGATTGATGGCGACTGAATTCAAGCTTCCCAACCTTGGCGAAGGCGTGGAATCCGGCGATGTAGTCGGCGTGAGCGTGAAGCCCGGCGACAGCGTCACCAAGGGCCAGAGCATGCTGGAGATCGAGACCAACAAGGCCGTGATGGACGTGCCCGCGCCCGCCAACGCCACCATCGTGTCCGTGGCGGTGAAGCAGGGCGACAAGGTCAAGCCCGGCCAGGTGGTGGTGACTTATGATGCTGCCGCTGGTGGGGCTGCGGCTCCGGCTGCCGCGCCGGCCAAGGCCGAGGCGCCGAAGGCTGCTGCTGCACCGGCTCCGGCGTCTGCTCCGGCTGCCACAACTTCTTCCAATAATTCCGCCAGTGGGTCTGCGCTTGGCCTTCGAGGGCCGGCTGGGGCAGCGCCGGCCACCTCAGTCCAAGCTCTCGTAGCTACCCCTGCGCCGGCCGCTACCAGCGCTTCTGTCGCCGCTAGCCCGGGCATCCGCAAATTTGCGCGGGAGCTGGGCGTGGATCTGGCGGTAGTGCCGGGCACGGGCCAGGGCGGGCGCATCCTGGAAGAGGATGTGAAGAACTATGTGAAGGCCGCGCTGGCCGGCGGGGGCTCGGGCGGCGGTGGATCGCTGTCGGCCCCGCCCATGCCGGACTTCAGCAAGTGGGGCGCGGTGGAGAAGTTCCCGCTGAAGGGCGTGCGCAAGGCCACGGCCAACGGCCTGGGCGCCACCTGGCCGCTCATGCCGCGGGTCACCCAGTTTGACCTGGCCGACATCACCGGCACCGAAGCCGCGCGCAAGAAGTTCAGCGACAGCCGCAAGGGCCAGCCCGGCAAGGTGACCATGACCATCCTGGCCATCAAGGCCGTGACCAAGGCCCTGAACGAGTTCCCGCATTTCGCCAGCAGCATCGACATGGCCAAGGGCGAGGTCATCCAGAAGAAGTACCGCAGCATCGGCATCGCCGTGGACAGCCCCAACGGCCTGATGGTGCCGGTGGTGCGCGACACGGACCACAAGAACCTGGCCGAGCTGGCCTCGGACGTGGAGACCCTGGCCGAGAAGGTGCGCAGCCGCAAGATCAGCCTGGAGGAGATGCAGGGCGGGGTCTTCACCATCAGCAACCTGGGCGGCATCGGCGGCACCTTCTTCACCCCCATCGTCAACTGGCCGGAAGTGGCCATCCTCGGCATCAGCAAGGCCCGCCAGGAGCTACAGATGGTGGACGGCCAGATCGAAGCCCGCCTGATGCTGGGCCTGAGCCTCAGCTACGACCACCGCGTGATCGACGGCGCGGATGGGGCGAGGTTCTTGAAGCGGGTTTGCGAGATCCTGGCCAATCCGTTTGAGTTGGTGAACTGACCATGGCCCAAGAATTTAAACTCCCCAACCTAGGCGAAGGCGTCGACAGCGGCGACGTGGTGGGCGTGAACGTGAAGCCCGGCGATGTGGTGGCCAAGGGCGGCAGCCTGGCTGAGATCGAGACCAACAAGGCGGTGATGGACGTGGCCGCCAACTTCGCGGGCACGATCACGGCCGTGAACATCAAGGTCGGCGACAAGGTCAAGCCGGGCGCGGTGATCGTGAGCTACGACGCCGCAGCGGCTGGGGCTTCGACAGGCTCAGCCCAAGCTCCCGTACACGTGCCGGACGTGAAGAGCGCGGACCAACGGTCCGCCCCGCGCCCCGGCGAAGTGGTCGCCCCCGCCCCCAATGTAAAGCAAGAGCCTGGACTGAGGCGGCCGGAGCAGCCTCAGCCGGCCCTCGAAGGCCAGGCGCCGACGCTTCAATTGCCCAGGGGATTACGCCCCGCCATCACGGGCGAACGGCACCATGGCATGTCCCCAGAGGAGGCCGCCACCAAGCACGTGGTGGTGATCGGCGCCGGTCCGGGCGGCTATGCGGCGGCGTTTTATGCGGCGGACCTGGGCTTCCAGGTGACGCTGGTGAACAAGGAGACCAGGCTGGGCGGGGTCTGCACCCTGCGCGGCTGCATCCCCAGCAAGGGGCTGCTGCACATTGCCAAGCTCATCACCGAGGCCAAGCATGCGCCGGCCTGGGGCGTGGACTTTGGCGTCACCAAGGTGGACATCGACAAGGTGCGGGCCTACAAGGACGGCTTTGTCGCAACCCTGGCGTCGGGCGTGGGCCAGGTGGCCAGCGCGCGCAAGGTGAAGACTATCCAGGCCAAGGCCCAGTTCAAAGACGCCCACACCCTGACCCTGCTGCCGGGCGAGGAAGAGGACGGCACGGTGAGCGGGCCCAAGCCGGCCGAGACCGAGATCAAGTTCGACTACTGCATCATCGCCACGGGCTCGGTGCCGGCCATGCCCGGCCCATGGCGTGCTCTCAAGGACGACCGGATCATGGACAGCACCGGCGCCCTGGAGCTGAAGGACATCCCCAAGCGCCTGTTGGTGGTCGGCGGCGGCTACATCGGCCTGGAAATGGCCTGTGTGTACGCGGGCCTGGGCTCCGAGATCACGGTGGTGGAGTTCATGCCGGGCCTGCTCATGGCCGCGGACCGCGACCTGGTGCGGCCCTTGCAGGCCAACCTGGCCAAGCTCTTCAAGTCCATCCACGTCAGCTGCAAGGTGGAAGCCCTCGACCCGCAAAAGGATGGCATCAAGGTCACCTTCAGCGGGGAAGGCATTGAGCCGACGCAGGTCTTTGACCGGGTCCTGGTCAGCGTCGGTCGCCGGCCCGTCACCCAAGGTCTCGGTTTGGAAAAGACCAAGGTGAAGGTGGACGCCAAGGGCTTCATCGAGCACGACAACCAGCAGCGCACGGCCGAAGCCAACATCTTCGTCATCGGCGACATCGCGGGCGAGCCCATGCTGGCGCACAAGGCCCATGCCGAAGCCAAGGTGGCGGTCGAGGCCCTGGCCGGCGAGCGCAGCGTCTACGACGTCCGCGCCATGCCGGCGGTGGTCTTCACGGATCCCGAGCTGGCATGGGTGGGCGTGACCGAGCAGGAAGCCAAGGACCAGGGCCTGGACGTGGAGATCAGCCGCTACCCCTGGGCCGCCAACGGCAAGGCCCATGCCATCAGCCGGACCGAGGGGATGAGCAAGGTCCTTGTGGATAAGAAGACCCAGCGCATCGTCGGCGCAGGCGTGGTGGGCTGGGAAGCCGGGTCCATGATCAGCGAATACGCCCTGGCCATTGAAATGGGCGCCATGGCCGAGGACGTGAGCCTGACCGTGCACCCCCACCCCACGCTCAACGAAACCCTGCTGGGCGCGGTGGATGTGCACCTGGGCCATGCCACGGATATTTACCGGCCCAAACGGAAGTAGAATGGAGGGACCCCGTTCGGCCGGTCCTTTTCCATTTTGGGGGGACCATGCGAAAAGCCATGCTCATCAGCGTCGCCACGATTTTTGGCCTGGCCGGCTGCGCTGGCTTGGTGTTGGGCCAGCTGTTGAACCAGTTGAGTGTGACCCTGGACAGCGCCATCCCTTTTCCTGACAACCTAACCCTGCAGCTGGCTCCCCAGCCCGGGCAGGCCTTGGCCGTGGGAGACGCATTGCTGGGACGCTTGGGTGGCAGCAGCGTGGAGCAGCGCCTGGGTGAGGAGCTGAAAGCGCAGACCCAGGTCTTGCGCCAGCAAGGCGCGGCCATGATACGGCAACAGGTCCAGGACTCCAAAATTTTTGGCAGTGTGGTGGAACGAGGGGGCAACCTAGGATTGTCTGTGGGCGTGTCGCGCTTTGGCCTAGCTTACAACGCCGCCTCGGGTGGCTATCAACTTGTACTAGATTTAGAGATGAAGCTCAGTTCGCCTGATCTCGGAGTAATTTGGTCCGGGCAGCGGAGCGCGGCCAATTTGACTGGGGATGTGCAGCGGTTGGCAAGCCGGGTTGATCTGAGCTCGCTGTTGGCGCAATCGAATTCGTTCAATAGTGTGGCCAAAGCAGCCGTCAGGGATTTGAGCGGTCAGCTATTGGACGATCTGAAGCAACATCCGCCCATTTATGCCATCAATAGTCACGCTGGCCACACGGTCCAAAATTTCCTGTCGGAACCAACGCCAGTAGCCAATGCCGGGAAACAGTGAAGAATAGGATTGGGGCGAAGAGAACGAACTATTCAATTTGTGCGTAGGGATATTATGGCCAACCCCCAGCGCATACGCCCGGGCAACGCCCCGGGCGATTTTTTTGTGGATGCCACCTGCATCGACTGCGACACCTGCCGCTGGGTGGCGCGCGGCCTGTTCACGGAAGTGGACGGCGGCAGCGCGGTCACGCGCCAGCCGGCCACGCCCGGGGAGCGGCGCGCCGCCTTCCTGGCCCTGCGGGCCTGCCCCACCGCCAGCATCGGTTGCCAAGGTGACAAGACCGGGCTGAAGGACGCGGATTTCCCCCTGGAGCTGGAGCCGGGCCTCTTTTACCTGGGCTACGCCAGCGAGCACAGCTTTGGCGCGGCCAGCTACCTGCTGCTGCGGCCCGGCGGCAACGTCATCGTCGACAGCCCGCGTTTCCACGAGCCCCTGGCCAAGGCCATCGAGGCCCTGGGCCCGGTGGCCTGGATGGTGCTCACCCACCGCGACGACGTGGCTGACCACGAGCGCTGGGCCGGGCGCCTGGGCTGCAAACGGGTGTTGCACCGCGACGACGTGGACAGCGGCACCCGCGGGGTGGAGCTGCAGCCCCAGGGGCTGGAGCGGGTGCAGCTGGAGCCGGGGCTCACCTTCATCCCCGTGCCGGGCCACACCCGCGGCCACGCCGTGCTGCACGCGGATGAACGCTATCTTTTCACCGGAGACCACCTGGAGTTTGACGAGGACGCCGGCAGCCTGCGGGCCTTCCGCGACTTTTGCTGGTACGACTGGGGCAAGCAGACTGAAAGCATGCGGCGGCTCCTGGACCTGCGCTTTGAATGGGTCCTGCCGGGGCACGGGCGGCAGCGCCAGGCTCCGCCGGAACAGATGCAGGCCTGGCTGAGGGACTGCGTGGCCTGGATGGAACGGGCCTGAATCCGGCAACAAAAAAGCCCTCCCGCTTCCGGGAGGGCTTTTTTGTTTGTTGCGCTCGCTTCGGGTCTTAGGCCGGCTGGGGGACCGCGGCCGTGGGCAGGTGCATGGCGTGCAGCTCGTCGGCCAGGGCCTGCAGGCCGTGCTCAAAGCTCTCCCGTCCGTGGCGCAGGCGGTCCTTGAAGCGCTCGCGGTAGAAGGCCATGCCCTCCAGCATGTTCTGGCGGTAGGTCTCGAAGTAGGCCGGCGGGTGGTTGGCCAGCTTGAGGCGGCTGCGGCGCAGCTCCTCCTTCAGGTAGTCCACGTAGAGCTTGGCTTCGTTGAGGAACATGTGCGGCCGGGCCTTAGCCTTGAGCAGGTCCAGGCGGCCGTAGATGTGGTCCAGCATCTCGTCCAGGCTGTATTCGCGGTCGAACCAGGCCAGGTTGGGGCCGGGGCAGACGGCCGTGGCCGGGGCCTGCTTGGGCGCCACCTGCTTCAGGGCCGGGCCGGAAAGCTCCCAGCAGATGCAGGCCTTGTCCACCACGTCGGCCTTGGCGGCCTCCAGCTCGTCGGGGCTCAGCGTCAGGTCGGCGTCCAGGGCGCCCAGCTTGGCCTTCTGGTAGGTGGCGCTGGCCGTGCACTGGGGGTGGCCGCCGAACTCGGTGTTGAAAACCAGGTAGCTGTGCGGGCAGGGGCTGCCGGGCTTGCCGTCGGCGATGCGCTTCAGCCGCAGCACCTCGGCCTCGCTGGTGGCCAGGCTCCAGAAGGGCAGGCCCAGCGGCGAGCTGCGGCTGAGGCGCACGTCCTTGGACTCGGCCGCGGCCAGCTTGGCCCGGGTGGGGGCGTCGCAGAGCGTGGCTTCCTTCACCAGCAGGAAGGGCGTGCCCCAGCCGGTGGCGTCCACTTCAAAGGCTTCCTGCAGCTGCACGGCCTCCTCGGCCGTGCCCAGGCCGCCCTGGGCGGTCAGGCGGGCCGGGGTGGGTTCCAGCGACTGGTTGCCGCGGGCCGCCTGGGCGGCCATCCAGACCGCGCGCAGCGAGTCGTGCATGGCCGCGCGCTTGGAGCGGAACTCCTCCAGGATGGGCCCCAGCAGGATGCCGTCCGTGGCGAAGGCGTGGCCGCCGCAATTGAGGCCGCTCTCCACCCGGTATTCGCTGATCCAAACGCCCTTCTTGGCCAGGTAGCGGCCCTGGATCTCGGCGCTGCGGTAATCCGAGACCTTCATGATCACTTCCTTTTCCAGCACGCCGTCGGGGCGGGGCTGGAAGGCGTCCAAGCGGCCCAGCAGGCTGTAGAGCCGCGGGTTCATGCCGGCGGAGAAGACCACGGCCCCGCGCACCTTGCTGGCGGCGAAGCCGCGCAGCCCGGCCAGGGCGTCGCTGTTGTCCGGGCCCAGGTCCACGCCGCGGTGGGTGACGCTGCGGTCCACCTTGGTCATGATGTTCACGTCGATGCGGCCGGCGTGCAGGCTTTCGCGCAGGCGGCGCTCCAGCACCAGGCGGCGCGGGCCCTCCGGCTCGTGCTGCCAGCGTTCGAAAGCGGTGCGGGCGGGGCCGTTGGGCAGCAGCTGGAAGCAGCGCCACAGGTCCGTGCCCGGCTCCAGCTTTTGGGACAGCATCTCCTCCATCTGGGCGTCCACCAGGTCCTGCATCTGGTCCAGGTAGGCGGTCAAACGGCGGGCGCGGAAGTCCGGCTCGCTCTCCAGGATGGGCGTGAAGGGCAGCCCGTTCTCCTCGGCATGGGCCTTGCGCATGCGGTCGCACATGCGGTCGTCGCCCAGGGACACCACGGAATGGATCCCGTAACGGGCCACCCGCAAGGGCGTCTCAATGGTGAAGGCCGTCCCCATGACAGGGATATGGATGCGATGCAGGTCAGAGGTGGGCATGGCAACTCTTCTTATAGGGAGTCGACCGGCCTGGTTTAAGCCGGGAGATACGCTTTAAACTTAACCCTGTCCTGGGCCTGGGGCCACCCAAATTGACACAAAAAATCTGACAAAATCCGCCATGTGAAACGCTCCAGCCTGGCTTAGAATACCGCTATGCGCATCAGCCTTTTAACCATCGGTTCCCGCGGCGACACCCAGCCCTATTTGGCATTGGCCCTGGCTCTGAACGCCCGCGGACACCAAGCGCGGCTCTGCGCCCCATCCAATTTCGCGGGCTTGGCCCAGGGGCTGGGCGTGGACTTTGTGCCGGTGCCCTGGGACACCCGCCAGGCCTTAGAAGAAGACGCTTTGCGCGAGCGCTTGTTGCACGGCGATGTGGTGGGCTTTTTCCGGCGCATCAACCAGCGGGTCTGGGGCCAGCGGGAGGCCCTGTGGCAGGCTTGGGATAAGGCTTGCGACGGCGCCCAGGCGCTGATCCCCGGCACCACCATTGAAGACGCGGTGCTGCTGCTGGGGCGGGCCCGCGGGATCCCGGTGCTGTTGAATGAGCTCATGCCCTTCGCCCCGCGCCCGGACCTGGGGCCGGTGGCGCTGGGCCGGCGCGATTTTGGGCCCCTCAACACGCCCTTGCACTGGGCCGGGCGCCAGGTCTGGTGGCAGATCAACCGCCGCGGTGCCACGGCCCTGGCCCGGCGCCTGGGCCTGCCCAGCCCCATGGGTCCGCCGTCGTTGGCGGCCCTGCGCCAGGGCGCCCCCCTGCTGGGCGCCTACAGCCCGTCCCTGCTTCCGCCGCCGCCGCACTGGGACCCGCTGCGCCGGCCCGTGACCGGGGCCTGGCGCCTGCCCCGTGAAGCGGCCCAGTCCCTGCCCGGCGACCACCTGGACCCCGGCTTCGCGGCCTGGCTCGAGGACGGCCCGCCGCCGCTGTTCCTGGGCTTCGGGTCCATG
>Ga0210401_10006984_pt1 | contig 11388 bp, 8 predicted proteins | sample IncBWH32MmetaG_FD_150866 | JGI IMG/M metagenome (GOLD analysis project Ga0210401, IMG submission 150866) | Forest soil microbial communities from Barre Woods Harvard Forest LTER site, Petersham, Massachusetts, United States - Inc-BW-H-32-M | ecosystem: Environmental > Terrestrial > Soil >... | reverse complement strand
CGTCGAAATTATCGGTTTGGAACATGGAGGCGGCCCAACCGGGCATCATGGCGATGTGGTTCGCGAGCCAGCCCATCGTGCCGGACTTGGCGTGGGGTTTGTAGTCCCACTTGTCATCAGGGACGCGTTCGAGGGTTTTGCGGGTGTTGGCAAATTCCTGATCGAATTCGGCTAGGAATGCTTGGTTCATTGGCATGGTGTTGCCCTCCTTATGGGGATTTGACGCGCTGCGTATCTTCGCTTTTTATTCGCCTATTGTCAACGGCTTCGTTTGGTCGTTTCCGTATGCGCTGTCCTCAGTCCTCACGCGCACAGGCAAAAACCTCACCTCTAAAGAGGTGAGCTACATTGACGTCTAAGGACGTCCCATTCCCTGCAGGCCGGGTAGGCCTAAAATCAACCCGTACGAACAGACGCGCGGCGGGCGAATCCGTTAGGACGAGGCGGTTGAAGACTTCGCCGCAGGTTGCGCCTGGCCGGCTGCTGGGACGTCCAGTTTGACGAGCGTTGGCTCGACTTTTGTGAGGAGCTGGGCGAATTTTTCTTCGCGATCTTTTTGGTCGTGGCCCTGGTAGATGTCGGCGATTTGGGTTGCGTTCATTGAACAGAATTTTGGGCCGCACATGCTGCAAAATTTTGCTTCCTTGTAAAAATCGTCGGGCAAAGTTTCATCGTGCATGGCGCGGGCGGTTTCGGGATCGAGCGAGAGCTCGAACTGTTTGTTCCAATCGAAGAGGAAGCGGGCGTAGCTGAGTGCGTCGTCGCGATCGCGAGCGCCGGGGCGATGGCGGGCCACGTCGGCTGCGTGCGCGGCGATTTTGTAGGCGATCACACCCTGGCGGACGTCGTCGGCATTCGGAAGACCGAGATGTTCTTTTGGCGTGACGTAACAGAGCATTGATGCGCCGTGCCAACCGATCATGGCGGCGCCGATGGCGCTGGTGATGTGGTCGTAGCCGGGAGCGATGTCGGTGACGAGCGGGCCAAGCGTATAGAACGGAGCTTCGTAGCAAAGCTCGTTTTCTTTTTTCACTTGCAGCTCGATTTGGTCGAGCGGGATGTGGCCGGGACCTTCGATCATTGTTTGGACGTCGTATTCCCAGGCTTTCTTGGTGAGTTCGCCGAGGACTTTGAGTTCGGCGAATTGGGCTTCGTCGCTGGCGTCGGCCAGGCAGCCGGGACGAAGGCCATCGCCGAGCGAGAAGCTGACGTCGTGCTTCTGGAAAATTTTGCAGATGGCGTCGAAATTCTCGTAGAGGAAATTCTGCTGTTTGTGGGCGCTCATCCATTGCGCGAGGAGAGCACCGCCTCGGCTGACGATTCCGGTGATGCGGTTGCGGACAAGCGGGAGAAATTCGCGGAGAACGCCGGCGTGGATAGTCATGTAGTCGACGCCCTGCTCGGCTTGCTCTTCGATCACTTCGAGCATCACGTTGATATTTAGATCCTCGGCGCGGCGGACACGGGAGATCGCTTCGTAGATCGGCACGGTGCCGATGGGAACCGGGGACGCGTCAATGATGGCTTTGCGGATTCCGGGGATATCGCCGCCGGTGGAGAGGTCCATCACGGTGTCAGAGCCGTAGTGAACGGCACGATGGAGCTTTTCGAGTTCGTCGCCGACATTGGAGGTGGTGGCAGAGTTTCCGATGTTGGCGTTGATTTTGCAGAAGAAGGCGACACCGATGCCCATCGGTTCGAGATTGCGGTGGTGAATATTGGCAGGGATGATGGCGCGGCCGCGCGCGACTTCGCTACGGACTAACTCAGGCTCGAGCTTTTCGCGGCGGGCGACGTATTCCATTTCTTCGGTGATGACGCCGTTGCGCGCGTAATGCATCTGCGAGAAGTTTCTTGTGCCACCATTTGTGGCAACAGTCCGTTTTTCAACCCAAGCATCTCTCATCGCCATAGCATCCCCCCGTTCGCGATTCAGCTGATTCGAGGCTGATCGGAATCATTCATTATGTCACCGCGACGGAAGGCCAGCAACTTCAACAGCAAGGGCTAACGGAAGAACGAAGGCGGCGTCTATCTGGGTCATACAAAGTGCGGGATTTGGAACGGGGCGTGGTTCCGCGTGGGAGGCGATCCGTGCGCACAATACTCACAACCGGGCTCTTGACGGGCATTCTCCTCGGCATCCATTCAGCTACGTTTGCGCAGGCGGAAAAACCGCGGCCCACCTTTGATTTTTCGCTGCCGCGAGAAGAAAAAATCAAGCTGGCGGAGAGCGCCGCGCCGCCTGAAATTTCAGGCAAGGCGACGGTCTACATTCTGGAACGCAGCGGTTACGTGAAAGTGCGTGATGGCTTGAACGGATTTTCGTGCTTTGTGGACAGGCAGAGCCCTCTGAACCTGGAGCCGACTTGTCTTGACGCCGAGGGAAGCGCGACGACCTTGAAATCGAGATTTCTGGCGGAAGAGCTGCGCGCGAAAGGCAAGAACGAAGATGAAGTGAAGGCCGCGATCGAGGAAGGCTACAAGTCCGGAAAATTTCGAGCGCCGCAGAAGCCCGGGATTGTGTACATGATGTCGGATGCCGGATATCTTTACGTCGAGCAGTTAAACAAGATGGTTCATTTGCCGCCGCACTTGATGTTCTACGACCCATATGCGACGGACAAGGATATCGGTACGCCTCCGGCCGCAGCGAACATGCCGCACCTGATCCGGGCAGGACAGCCGGACGCGGTGATCATCGTGATACCGCCGCCTGCCAAGCAAGCCGCGAAATAAACGAAAAATGTGTGGCTGAGCCGAATCAGGGGGCAGCGGCGAGAGGCCGAAACTCGGGGACGACTTCGAGAGTGCTTTCCCTGGTGAGCATTGCGTCGGCTTGTACCGCGCCGGGAGAACCCGAGTACACAAAACGGGCTGAGCCAATCGATTCGGGGGAGATATTTAGATCTTTGCCCGGGCCGACGAGCTTAATCACGACCTGACGAGCTGGGATCGTGAAGGTGATGGAAACGGAGCTGAGCGTGTTTCCTTCTTTCGGAGTGATTGTGAGCTGGCCACTCACGTCGCCATCTGTAAGATTCTTAAAACTGTAGGATTCTTTGCGGACTTGCAGCTGTTGTCCGGTGCCGACGCTGAAGAGCTGAAAATTGCTGAAAGAGTGAGTGCGAAAGAAAGCCTTATTGTCGCGCGATATAAGCAAATCCGCATGGGACGGGAGCCAGAGCTGCACGTCGCGAGAGCGGAATTGCACCGGAGCGTAGTCGATCGAGACGCGTTCGCGCAGGAGATGAATTTCGGGCATGGGCTTGACGAGCTCGAATTCGAGACGCGCGAGCTGATAGGTGGCCGCATCAATCCACGCGCGTCCTTTGAGCGGAACCGAATGATAGTTCCCGGCGATTACGTAGGCGTGAATGCGGCTGGGACGATCCGGCTTTTGCTGAAAATGAACCTGCCATGCAGGACTGCCTGAAACCTGTCCCATACCTTCGCAAATGAAATTGAAATCGGAACTCATTTGGGGATGAAAGACGAGAGCCATGGCCGGCAGACCGTTGGTGGCGATTGATGCCGGAAACTGCGAAGGATCGAGACTGCCGTCGCGGTATTCGTCGAGTGCGATGAGTCCATGCGGGAGCTGCTTCACCGAAACTACGTATTCGAAGGAGCGAATTTGCGGGGCACGCAGGTCGCCTTGCTTGTTCACAGTGAAATGGTTCACACGCTCGGTGGCGCTGAATTTTTCGAACGACGACATTAATTCCTCAACCTGCTTACCCACTCGCCTAAGAACCTGGGATGAGGCGCAAAAAACGTTCGGCAAGACGCTTGGAACCGAATCGTCGATTCCCGGCTGCGCCCACACGGAGTCTTTCGACGGAGCGACGCCGACGCTCAAATCGGCTATCGCGACGAAGCGTTGTGGGTCGCTGATCGCGAGAGGCATCGCGGTGAGCTCGTCTTTTTGCCGCTCGTGCACGAGATCGAGGGCTGCGCGGGCTTTTGCGGAGTAGGGATTCGTCGGATCGTCCTGAATGAATGCTTGCAGCGAGGTTTCTGCCGCGTCAAATTGCCGGAGATCCATCAGGGCCTGTGCTTCTAGTAAATGCGCTACGCCGGCGGACGCTTTTCCAAGCGCGATGGCGCGACCGGCTTGCTGACGGGCTTTTTCGGGCTGGTTTGTCTTCAGATAGGCGACGCCGAGGGCCCAGTGTGTTTTCCAGGAGCCGTCCTGAAGAGAAACAGCTTTTTCTAAGAGCGGCACGGCATCCGCAGCACGATTCTGTTGATTGTCCAGCTCTCCTAGAAGTTGCAGGGCGTGACAATGATTTGGATATATTTGAATCGCTTTTTCTAGATGTGCCTGTGCTGCGGCAAAGTTTTTCTCCTGCGCTTCGAGCACTCCCCATAGGAAATGCACATCTGGATTCCCCGGAGCCATGGCGAGCGCCTTTTCGAAATGTCTCCGAGCGAGCTCCAAATCCGGCTTTTCGAAAGCCTGCATGCCCTTATCCAATTCCTTACGGGCGTTCGGCGCAAGAATAGGGGGTGCCGGGCCACTCGGAGTCTTGGCCCCTCCCAGATTGTCCGGCTTCATGATCAGGTGGACGGTTACGGAACTCCACTTCATTTCGATCTCGACCGATTCCCTAGCAGTTATGTAGCCGGGGGAGCTGCCCTCTGCGATGTAGTTTCCTGGAACAAGGCCGCGGAAAACCGCTTGTCCTGAAGCATCCAAGGAATTTTCGGAAATCGCAGGCCCCCCCTGCGTCAGAATGCGCACTCGACCCAATCCGCCGAAGTGCGATCCGTCAGCTAGGGTCAATTGAACCTGAATCGTTCCGTGGGGTTCAGAATCCAGTCCCTGAGCCGGGAGCGCTTGGCACCACAAGATACTGATGAAGGCAGTGAGGAAAATTAGCGATCGGATGTTGCAGGCTCTGGATAAAGCAGCGCGAAGTTCGTTGTCGCCCGGCAACACCATGCTATTCGTTACGACACCACGTCCCTCCAAATAAATTTGAAGCGCTTGAGAGACATACTCAATCACGGTGCCACCAATAGGAGAAACCGGTGCAGACCTTGCGCCAACCATACCACCAAATTACCTCCTTCGCGCGCAGATTTTTCTAAAAGCACTTCCCGTTGTAAATGAAGAATTAGTGTGTGCTTACCGCGCAGGCGGGTTCGTCCTGATACTGACCGCTTCCGACGATTGCGGCGAGGGAATGCGAGCAAGTGAGAATTTGCTGAAATAACGGGTCGCTGCTCATATCCTCGGGCGACATGTATTGAAGGGTTTTGCGCGCCGCAATGAGCTGATCGCTCCACTTCTGCATGTTGTTGTATTCGTTCGTGAACAGTTGAAGCGCAGCGCGATCCGTGGCGGTAACGGCGGCAACTGAAGTCTGACGCAAGCTGTCACTGGCTTGCCTTTGAAAGGCGGAGACCCAGGAATCGGTGACGGAGATGGAATTCTGGATCGCAGTGGCGATTCCGATTCGCCATTCTCTGACGGCTGCTATCGACTCAATCGCGGCGGAGAGAAATTCCTTCGAGAAACCTGGCGGCGAGGTCTGGCCGGTTGTGCCGGAGCCAGATGCGGATGACGGGACAGTCAGAGTGATTTGGTTGTCCTTGAAGGCTACGGTGCCGTTCGCAATTTGCGCGAGGGCTTCGACGTCGACATAGGAGCGGCCGTTGACCTGGACGACGGTGGTCTTACCGGCTTGCCCGTTGACGACGAGGGTTTGAGGATGTGGCGCTGATTGCGCGGAGATGAAGACGGGCAAGGCAAGAACAACTGGCAGCGCAAACCAGGGGTTGAAGGGCTTTGTTCCCATCGCGGAGTCTCCTATGAGGACTTCGTCAGTGTATAGCATTACGGTCGTCGTGTCGGCCCGCAAAAATGAAGCGCGACAATTCTTATATCGGAAACAGGGGTTCGATTCGGGCGTCGGGTTTGCGGATTCAGGTGAGCAATGCGAGAATGCCTGTCTATGAAAAATACGATCAAAATTGCTGTGATTTGTTGCGGGGTGGCTATCTTGAGGGTTGGAAGCGCGCAGGCTCAACAGGCTGCGCCATCCAGTTCGAATAAGACGCCGGTGGCGAATAGTCAGCAGGCACCCGCACCTAAAACGGGGACTGCTCCTGCGACGAAGCCCGGCCAGGCAGCGGCTGCGGCCAAGAGTCCGGATGGTTTTGAGCTCAAGACCGACAAGGACAAGGCGAGTTATGCGATTGGAATGAACATTGGACAGAACCTGAAAAAGCAAAGCGAAGTGATTGACGCCCGCGTAGTGGAGCGGGGCATGAAGGACGCTCTGGCGGGCGACAAAACGCTGATGACAGAGGATGAGGCGAAGGCTGCTTTGGTAACGCTCCAGGCGAATATGCGCAAGAAGCAGGAGGAGCAGGTGCAGCAGATGGCGGAAACGAATAAGAAGGAAGGCGACGCGTTTCTCACCGAGAACAAAACGAAAGCGGGAGTGGTGACGCTGCCGAGCGGATTACAGTACAAGATTCTGACGGAAGGCACCGGGCCGAAGCCGACGGCAAACGATTCAGTGATCTGCAATTATAAGGGGACGCTGCTCGACGGAACGGAGTTCGACAGTTCAGGCAAGCATGGAGGACCGGCGACGTTTCCGGTAAGCGGAGTAATCAAGGGCTGGACTGAGGCGCTGCAATTGATGCCGGTGGGATCGAAGTGGCAACTATTTGTGCCGTCGGATCTGGCCTATGGGCAGCGCGGCGCTGGCGGCGGCATTGCTCCAAATTCGACGCTGATTTTCGAGGTGGAACTGGTTTCGATCAAGAGCAGCGACGCGGCGCAGCCAGGTGTGAAGGCAACGCCCGGTACAGACGCGGACCCGGTCAGCAAGATTCCGCCGAAGGATCCGCCCAAGGATCCGAGCAAGGAAAAGTAGCGACGATTTCTCGCTAACTAGTGCAGCCAGGGCAGCTGGCCTTTGTGGGAGAGCGCCAGCACATCCATGGTGATGGCGACCGCGCAGTGGACGCAGACGCCTCCCCAGATTGATTTCGTCTTCCACGCAAGACTGCCAAGAACCAATCCTGCCACGATGGACGCGAGAGCCTCGGGCCACGGCTTCGTGAAATGGATCATCATGTAAGGCATCACGGAAACCGGAACGGCGAAGATTCCGATGTAGCGCGAAAGTCCTCCCACCAGAAATCCGCGGAAGAAAAATTCGAGCGCGACGAATTGGCCGGCGTACAGACCTTCCCATGCGAGCAGGTCGAACCAGGAACGGCCGGCCTGACCGTACATTGGATAGAAATTGTGGAAATCGGGCGAGAGCGATACGAGCCAAATCACCGGCAACACTACTGCATAGAGGACGACGTAGACGCTGTAGTGCCGGCGGAAGCCTTGCCAGGAGAGATTGCAGTCGCGCAGGCGCTTGCCCGGTAAGAGAAGCATGACGATCGTTGGCAGCGCGATATAGGCAATCAGCGCCCATGCCACCCACCAGACTTTGAAGCGAAGAACCCAATATGAATCGGTCGTGCCGGGATGGGGCGGGAAGAATTGCGCGAAAACTGCTTCGTTGGCGGCGAACTCGATAAGCAAAAGCGAAATGCAGGCGGTGATGCAGATTGCGGCTAGTTGCCAGACTTCTGCGGGGACGTTGGTGATTGGCCAGATCGAGATTTCGTCGGAGGTGGGTGAATTCGTGGGGAAGGCGGACGATGATGGCGTCGCTTTTGTTGTGGTGATTTGCTGGCGGTGTTTTCGTTTGGAGGCTCTTGTGAATTCGATCGGGGCGCGACGAAGGCGTTTTGTTTGTTGATGCGGAGGCGTCATAACCAGGACGGGCGAGAGGGTAACATTTTCGCGCGGTGGTGGTCGAATGGCGGATTGGGGTGACGTCGTTTCCAGTCACACCTAAAAGCGACCCTGCTGGTCTGAAGACCAGCGCTACAAATGCAACGGCTTAGCGATTGGTGTTTGCTGAGGTGGCGGCTACATCCAGGAGCAAGGACTTGAGTTTGGCGGGATCCGTGACTGGGGGGTGGCAGGTGGTTTCGACGCAGACTAGGGCTTGCGGCTTGGTGGTGTCGAGGTGTGGAAGCGTGTCGCGCAGGGCTGGAGGCAGCGATTCTACAGAAGCGATTCTTTCTGGCGTGACGCGCAGCATGGATTTGCCGAAGCGGTAGATTTCGTTGGCAGCGCCCTTGAGTGCGGCGGCGTGGGGATCTCCGATTGCGCCGGTGATAACTATTTGCAGCGTGTGGCGCTCGTGAAGGAGCGCGGCGAGGCCGTAGGTTGCGGCGAAGAGACCAAATTGCGGAACCAGTCCTGCGAAGGCTTCGAGCGTTTTTTCCGCCCAGTCGCGATAGAGTTTTTCGCCCGTTGAGCCGTAGAGGCGATCGAGAACAATCGCGGCAACTGAATTTGCGGCGGGCGTGGGCGAATCCTGAATCGGCTTGCGGCGAACTTCTAGGCCGCCCATCGGAGCGGCGTCTTTCGCGCGGTCGAAGAAGCCTCCTGCTTCCGGATCGCCGAAGCGCTCGATGGCTACTCGCATCAAGTGCTCGGCTTTGTGGTGGTATTCCTGTTGCTGCGTCAATTCCCAGGCGTCGAGAAGCGCGCCGCTGAAAAACACGAGATCGTCGAGCGATCCATCGAGGCGTGGCCCGCCAACACGGTGCAGCACGCCAAGATCTTCGTCCCAGGCTTCCGCGAGAATGCGATCGAGCGTTTTCAGGGCGAAGGCGGCGCAGTCGTCGCGGCGGAGCACGCGCCCCGCTTCGAGATATGCGGAGATGAACATCGCGTTCCAGGCGACATAGAGAGTGGTGTCGATAGCCGGAACGGGACGGCGCTGCCGGCGGGCTTCGAGAAGTTTGCCTTTGGCACGAGCCAGCAGAATGCGAGTGGCCGCTTCGTCGAGTTGGAGCTTCGCAGCGAGATCGTCGATCGTGGACGCGACCCAGAGGACGTTTTTCTCCGGGTTGTGGTGCATTTCGCCGTGAGGTTGCACGTCGTAGTAAATTTCGATGGCGCGTGATTCCTCGGGCGAGAGTACGGCGCGAACTTCCGCGAGCGTCCAGGTGAAATAGTCGCCATCGTCATCGAGCGTCTGATCGGCGTCCTGGCTGCCGTAAAATCCGCCGCGTTCCTGATCGGAGAGAACTTCATTGACCCAGGCAATGATTCCTTCGGCTGTTTCGTGGAAGAGGGCGCGGCCTGTCACCTGATAGCCGTGAAGATAATTCTTGAGCAGCTCGGAATTGTCGTACGACATTTTCTCGAAATGCGGGACGCACCAGCGCTCGTCAACCGAGTAGCGGTGAAATCCGCCGGCGATTTGATCGTAAACGCCGCCTAGGGCCATACCTTCGAGCGTGCGTTCGGCGACGTGCAGCAGGCGCGGATCGCGCGTTGATTGGTAGCGCTCGAGTATCAGATCGACCGCGCTTGCGTGCGGAAATTTCGGGGCGGTGCCAAAGCCGCCGTGTTGTTCGTCGAAGAGACGCAGTGCAGATTCAATGACCGAGTCGACGATGCCGGGATCGAGCGATCCGCGCGCGGCATGATGCAATTCAGCTTTGGCGACGGCTTCTTCGAGAGCGCGAGCGGAGTTGTCAACATCTGCGCGTTTGTTGCGAAATGCTTCGGAAACACCGAGGAGAATACGTTTGAAACCGGGGCGACCCATCGCATCTTCGGGGGGGAAATAGGTGCCGCCGAAAAACGGCTTGCCCTCGGGCGTAAGGAAGGCGGTGAGCGGCCAGCCACCCTGTCCTGAGATGGCGCTGATGGCGGACTGATAGCGTGCGTCCACATCGGGACGCTCGTCGCGATCGACTTTAACGGGAATATAAAGTTGATTGATCATCGCCGCGATTTCGGGATTTTCGTAACTCTCGCGGTCAATCACATGGCACCAGTGGCACCAGACGGCGCCGATGTCGAGAAGGATCGGTTTGCCTGCGGCGCGCGCGGCTTCGAATGCCTGCGGGCCCCATTCGTACCAATCGATGGGCTGGTGCGCAGCAGACCGGAGATAGGGGCTCGCGGAATCTTTCAGGCGATTTTCGGCTTGGCTCACAGGATATTCAGGCTCGCACGAGCCGGGGCGAGATGCAAGTGAGTGATGCTCCCGCTGCGAGCTCGCCCTTGTTCCTCATTCAGAATCGCGAAGTATCATCCCAAATTTCTTCGGATCGAAGCCTTCGGGAAACACTGTCTTCGAATCGTACTCAGCACCATGAAAGTTGGCATCTCGCACTGATGCGCCAGATAGATTTGCGCCCTGTAATTGGGTCGAGCCCCCGACATTGTCGCGACCGAGGTTTGCTTTTTGTAAGTTGGCGTCTTTCAAGTTCGCGCGTTTAAGATCAGCGCCTTGTAGTTGAGCGGCTTCAAAGTCAGCGCCCACAAGGGACGCTTGGAAAAAATTACCCCAGTACAAATCTGTGCCTCGAAAACTTGCGCCGTCCAGATTTGCGCCGTCAAAGTGCTCCCCCTGGAGCTGTTTGCTGTCAAACACCGCCTCGCGCAGGTCCGCATCGATAAACTCACAAGGATGTTGGCCAAGGGCGAGGGCTTGCCCCTTTTTGTTTCTGATTTCCATGATGGGATTCTGCTCGAACCTGAGGCTCGCACGGGGCGAGGCGAGATGCAAGTGGCGGCTTTTGTCTTCGGTTCGCTGCTGGGTGTAATCTTGTGTTTTGAGCGACGGAGCGTCTGAAAACCTGGGCGACGGACGCTCTGAATTTCTTTTTCGCGTTTGGCCCACGCGGTGACACCTTGGGAGGCACTCCATGACAGACTCGACACCAGATACATCCCACTCCGGACCACCGGTGAAAATCTACGGCAAGGTGGGGTGTTCTCGAGCGTATGCGATCCGCGATTTTCTCCGGCGCAATGATGTGCCGTTCGAATGGATCGAACTGCGCACGGACGATCAGTGCCGCGCGATCGGAGTGGAGCCGACAGAGGACATGCGAACACCGGTGTGTTTCTTCCCGGATGGCACGCGGATGGAATGTCCCACGGTGCGGCAAATCATCGAGAAGCTGGGATGGTTCCACCATCCAAAGCTAGCGGAATACGATCTGGCGATTTACGGCGCCGGCCCGGCTGGGTTGAGCGCCGCCCTGTACGCCGCGTCGGAAGGATTGAAGACCATCCTCATCGAGAAATGGGCGATCGGCGGGCAAGCCGGCAGCAGCCCCAAGATTGAAAACTATCTCGGATTTCCGGGCGGCATCCCGGGCGCTGAACTTGCCGAGCGCGCACGCCACCAGGCGAGTAAGTTCGGAGCCGAAATCCTGCTGGGTAGAGATGGAGTGCGCGGCGAATTCACCACTGCCCAGCGCGTGGGCTATCTAGCCGACGGCACGAAGATCATCGCGCGCGCGGCCATCTGCGCCACCGGCATC
>Ga0210401_10006983_pt1 | contig 11392 bp, 11 predicted proteins | sample IncBWH32MmetaG_FD_150866 | JGI IMG/M metagenome (GOLD analysis project Ga0210401, IMG submission 150866) | Forest soil microbial communities from Barre Woods Harvard Forest LTER site, Petersham, Massachusetts, United States - Inc-BW-H-32-M | ecosystem: Environmental > Terrestrial > Soil >... | reverse complement strand
CGCCGACGCCGTTCGCGCCACCGCCGGCTCCGCTGCCGGGTGGGTGGGCCGGGTGGGTTTTCAATTCCAGCGGCGGCCCCACCGCGAGCACCCGCCCCTCCTTGACGATCGCCACGCGGTCGGCGAGCGCCTGCGCCTCGTCGAGGTAGTGCGTCGTCAGCAGGATCGTCTTGCCGAGCGCCCGCAGCGAGCGGATCGTCTCCCAGGCGGCGCGGCGCGCCTCGGGGTCGAAGCCGGTCGTGGGCTCGTCGAGGAAGATCAGCTCGGGGTCGCCGATCAGCGCGAGCGCGAAGTCCAACCGCCGCAGCTGCCCGCCGGAAAGCGTCCGGCAGCGCGCGTCGGCCTTCTCCGTCAGCCCTACGAGCGCCAGCACCTCATCGACCGCGCGCGGACGCGGATACATGCCGGCCCAGTGCGCCAGCGCCTCGCGCGGCGTCACATAGCTGTAGATGCCTCCCGCCTGCAGCACGATCCCGATCCGCCGTCGCAGCGCGCGCGGCCTGCGCCCAGGATCCTGCCCGAGCACGGCCACCTCGCCGCCGTCGCGCGCGCGGTACCCCTCGAGGATCTCCACCGTGGTCGTCTTGCCGGCGCCGTTCGGCCCAAGCAGCCCAAACACCTCCCCTCGTCTGACCTCGATGTCCAGCCCCCGCAGCGCCTCATGCTCGCCGTAGCGCTTGCGCAGGTCGCTCACCTCGATCGCGGGGCTCTCGCTCACTGTCTCGAATCATCGCAGGAGCCCTCCGAGCCCGGTGGTGCTGGACGGGCCTTTGGCCTTTGTGTTACTGCCCAGCCTTCGTAGCTGGGTGCTCGTTCCCCGCCCGCAGACACGCGGACGATCCCCAAATGCCTTACCAGTGCACGCCCCTGGTGAGCGTAGCCATCGCGATCTGCTCGAACGAAGCCCGCTCCTCCGCGTCGTGATGCCCGCGAGCGGCGCCCGAGTCCGGGAACACCCGATAGGCCAGGTGCAGGATCCGGTCCACCGCCTTCGGCGAGAGCGCGTACGCCACCTCGCCAGCGGTGCCGAGGCGCGTGCCCATGTGCTTGGGGCGGCGGCGCAGCGCCTCGCAGATCATGTCGGCGGCCTCGTCGGGGGTGATCGCGGGGAACGCGTCGTACATCTTCGTGGGGGCGATCATCGGCGTGCGCACGAGCGGCATGTGGATGGTGGTGAAGGTCACGCCGTCTCCGATCGTCTCGGAGGCGACGACGCGGGTGAAGGCGTCGAGCGCGGCCTTCGAGGCCACGTACGCGGAGAAGCGCGGCGGGTTGGTCTGCACCCCGATCGAGGAGATGTTGACGATGTGGCCGCTGCCGCGTTCGCGCATGTCGGGGAGCAACCCGAGGATCAGGCGGATCGCGCCGAAGTAGTTGAGCTGCATCGTGCGCTCGAAGTCGTGGAAGCGGTCGTAGCTGAGCGCGATCGAGCGGCGGATCGAGCGACCGGCGTTGTTGACGAGCATGTCGACGTGGCGGTGGTCGACCAGCACGCGCTCCACGAGGTCGTCGACCGAGGCCATGTCGGACATGTCCCCCGCGTACACATACGCCTGCCCGCCCGCGGCGACGATCTCGGCGCGCACCTCCTCGAGCTTCTCGACGTTGCGCGCCACCAGCAGGGGGACGCCGCCGGCCGCGGCCACCTTCAGCGCGGTCGCCTTGCCGATCCCCGAGGAGGCGCCGGTGATCAGGATGCGGCGGTCTTTCACCGCCTCCTGCAGCGTGCGGTCTTTGCTGATGTCGGGGTCCATCTCCCGCTCCCAGTAATCCCACAGCCGCTGCGCGTAGGTGTGCAGCGCCGGCGGCTGCTCGCATCCTGAGCCGGCGAGCGCGAGCTGCGTGGCGCGCGTGTCGAAGCGCGGCACGAGCTCCATGTGCGCGAGCACCTCCTCGGGGATCCCCAGCTCGCGCAGCGCGATTGCCCGCAGCTGGCGCCACGGCGGCAGCTCGAGCGTCAGCTTCAGCGGCCACGTGGGGATCGCCCGCGTCAGGCGTTTGTCGAGGCTCACCGCGAAGCGCGGCGCGTGCGCGGCGCTCGCCAGCTCGTTGATCAGCTCGTCCACCCGCTGCCCGCGCGGATCGGTCAGGTGGAACGCCTGCCCGTCGAGGTCGCTCACGTGCATCAGGTGCTCCATCGCGCCCGCCACCCAGTCGACGGGGACGACGTTCGTGCGCCCGAGGTCGACGCCGAGCAGCGGCAGCCATTCCGGCAGCAGCTGTCGCGCGCGCTGGATCGCCTTGAAGAAGTAGTACGGCCCATCCACCTTGTCCATCTCGCCGGTGCGCGAGTCGCCCACCACGATCGCCGGGCGGTACACGCGCCAGGGCACGAACGGCTGCTCGCGCACGATCCGCTCGGCTTCGAGCTTCGTGCGGTGGTAGGGCGAGGGGAGCTTCTGGCCCTCGTCGAACATCTCCTCGCTGAACGTGCCGTTATAGGTGCCGGCGACGGCGATCGAGGAGACGTGGTGCAGGCACCCCACCTCCAGCGAGCGCGCGAGCTCCACCGCGTGTGTCGTGCCGCCGACGTTCGCCGCGGCGTTGCGCTCGGCCGGCGCGGTCATGTCGTAGATCGCGGCGACGTGGACGAAGTGCTCCACCTTCCCCCGCAGCTCCGCGATCTGCTCCTGGTCGAGCCCCAGCAGCGGCCGGCGCAGGTCGCCCACCACCGGCACGATCCTTTTACCCGCCGCCGTCCCGGTCGCCCGCGCCCAGCGCTGCGTGAGCTCCTCCAGGCGCCCGGTCGAGCTCTCGCGCACGAGCACGTACAGCTTGCCGGGGCGGTTCGCGAGCAGCCGCTCGACGAGGTGGCGGCCGATGAAGCCGGTGGCGCCGGTGATCAGGTAGGCCATGGGGGTCGAGGATAGCCCCCGGCGGATGGGCGGCGGCGCCCGAGCACGCGGCGAACGACAAAAGGAGCATCACACATGAAGCATCCCCGCCGCGTCCTCACCCGCCGGACCCGACCACCAGCGTGCGCACCGGATAGCGGGCGATGGCGGGGTCGGCGGTCAGGATCGGCACGTCGAGCAGCTGGGCCTGCGCGACGAGCAGCCGGTCGAAAGGGTCGCCGTGCAGCGGCTCCAGCGCGGCGACCGCGAGCGCGTGGCGGTGCTCGATCGGCACCCCGACGGCGCCGATCGCGCGCATCCGGCTCGGGACGTAATGCTGGGGCGGCTCCGGCAGTGGCAGCCGCCCCAGCGCGTGCTTGATCGCGATCTCCCAGGAGCTCACCGCCGAGATGAGCCGCTCGGTGTGAGGATCTTCGAGCAGGGGAAGGTGGTCGCCGAGGCGTTTGCGCGCGGTGTGCAGCCACAGGAAGACGTGCGTGTCGAGCAGCAGCTTCACCGCTCGAATTCGGCGAGCAGCTCGTCGGGGAGCGGCGCGTCGAAATCGTCGGGGACGACGAAGCGTCCTTCGTCCATCCCGAACTGCCGGCGCGCCGGGCGCGGCGGGGGGCCGAGAGTGGCGACCGGCTCGCCGCGGCGCGTGATCACGACCTCATCACCCGCGGCCACGTCCTCGAGCAGCCGCGAGAGGTGCGTCTTCGCCTCGTGTACACCCACAGACTTAGTCATAAAGTTTAGTCTATCAACAACCGCAACCGCCATATTCCCTGTTCCGACTCGACGGGGCAGGGGGGACAGCGGCGGCGGTAAGCGCGCGATCGGCTGCGGAGCGCAAGCCGCCCGCGTTCGCGTCTACGCGCCGGCTCCCGCCCCGCCGCGCCCCTCGCCCCCGGCGAAGCGGGCGGCGCCGCGGATCGCGTCCTCGTACACGTCCGGCCCGGCCTGCGCCTCGAGCGCGAGGCCCTCGTGCAGCGGCAGGCCGAGCCCGTGGATTGCGGCGGCGCGGTCGGCGAGCATCGTGCGCTGCGGGAAGCGGGCGAGGTTGTCGGCCAGCTCCAAAGCGCGGTCGAGGTGGCCGCCCGGCGGCACGAGCTCGGTGACGAGGCCGATCGAGTGCGCCTCGGCGGCGCCCATGATCCGCCCCGTGAGGATGATGTCCAAAGCCCGGCCGAGCCCGACGATTCGCGGCAGCCGCTGGGTGCCGCCGTCGATCAGCGGCACGCCCCAGCGGCGCTCGGGGAACCCGAGGCGCGAGTCCTCCGTGGCGATCCGCAGGTCGCACCACAGCGCCAGCTCCAGTCCGCCGGCGAGCGCGAAGCCGGAGATCGCCGCGATCGTCGGCTTCGACGGCGTCAGGCGGCTGAAGCCCATCGGCCCCTCCGGCGCGGCGAGACGGTCGCCGAAGCTCGCGATCGCCTGCAGGTCGGCGCCGGCGCAGAAGGCGACCCCGCCGGCGCCGGTGAGCACCATCGCCCGCGCGTCGTCGTCGGCCTCGAAGCGACGATATGCCTCGTGCAACGCGACCGCGGTGGGGCCGTCCACCGCGTTGCGCCGGTGCTGGCGGTCGATCGTGATGAGCGCCGCGGCGCCGCGGCACTCATAGAGGACGGGAGCCCGCCCGCCCTGCGAGTCGTCGGCGCCAATCGGCTCAGCGGGCGGGCGGGCTCCCGTCCACGCGGCCGCCGCCTTGGCGCCGCTACCAGCCGCCCCGCCAGCGGTCATCGTCGCGGTGCGCTCGCTGTGCGGCGATGCGCGCGTCTTTGCGCTTTTCGAGACGTTTCTGCAGCAGGCTCGCGAGCAGCGCGAAGGTGGGGAAGAAGATGATCAGGATGAAGCCGGCGCTCGTCACGACCTTGTCGTTGGTCTCGCCGTAGAAGCCCCGCCCGTCGTTCATCGCGAGCGCCGCGGGGGCAGTGAGCAGCAGCAGGCAGACGGCGGCCGGAAGGCTCCAGAGCAGGCGGCGCATGTAGCAGGCAATGCTACCTGAGCACGCGGCCGCACGTGGTCGGGACATGCGCCTGTGCCGCCGTCCCCGCTCGTGCCGCGGCGCGCACCCTCCGTCCAGGCGGCGCGCCCGTGCCCCCCTACCATGCGGAACGCAATGGCCGTGCTGATCGCCTCCGACCTCCACAAGGACATAGCGGGAAAACCGCTGCTGCGCGGCGTGTCGTTCAAGCTCGAGCGCCGCGAACGGATGACGATTGCCGGGCGCAACGGCGCGGGCAAGACGACGCTGCTGCGGATGCTCGCGGGGGAGGAGTCGCCAGACAAAGGCGAGCTGAGCCTGCGCAAGGGCGCGCGCGTGGCGCTCCACGACCAGCGCCCGCCGCGTGAGCGGGGGATGGCGCTGCGCGAGTACGTGCTCTCCGGTTGCGCGCAGGAGCTGGCGGCGGAGCGCGAGCTGGCGGAGCTGGAGCGGAAGATGGGATCCCACCCGCCCGAGGGCGCCGCCTCCGCGAGCGATGGCGTCGGCTACGAGGCGCTGCTCGACCGCTACGCCCGCGCGCAAGCGCGGCTGGAGACGCTCGGCGGCTACCTGTGGCGCGACCGCGCGACGGGGATGGCGCGCGGCCTCGGCTTCAGCGACGCCGACCTCGACCGCCCGCTCGACACGTTCAGCGGCGGGCAGCTGACGCGCGCCTCGCTCGCGCGGGCGCTCGCGACGAACGCCGACGTGCTGCTGCTCGACGAGCCGACCAACCACCTCGACATCGAGTCGCTGGAGTGGCTGGAGCAGACGCTCACCGGCCTCGACGCGGCGATCGCGCTGGTCGCGCACGACCGCTGGTTCCTGGAGGCGGTGGGCACCTCCGTGCTGGAGCTGGAGGCCAGCAGGGGGCGCTTCTTCGCCGGCAGCTGGCACAGCTGGCGGCGCGAGCAGGCCGCCCGCGAGATCGCGCTCGGCAAGGCGATCGACAAGCAGCAGGCGGAGATCGCGCGCATGGAGAATTTCATCGCGCGCTTCCGCTACAAGGCGACGAAGGCCAAACAGGCGCAGTCGCGCGTCAAGAAACTGGCGAAGATCGAGCGCATCGAGCGCGATCCACGCGACGGCCAGGGACTGGAGTTCTCGTTCAAGGCGCCGGAGCGCTCGGGACGGGTGATCTTCGAGTTGACCGACGCGCGCGTGCAGGTGGGAGGGGAGGAGGAGGGGCGGGTCGCCCAGCGCGCAGACAAGCCGGCGAGGGCTGGGGCCCACAAGGCGGGGAGCGCATCCGGCGGGACCGCGGGCGCGCGGGGGACGGTCGCGCCGTTGGTCCTCCTCGACAAAGCCGAGCTGTGGCTGGAGCGCGGCGAGCACGTCTCGCTGGTCGGACCAAACGGCAGCGGCAAGACCACGCTGATCGAGACGCTCGCCGGCCGCAAACCGCTGGCGGCGGGCAAACTGAGCACCGGCCACAACGTGAAGGTGGGCCTCCTCTCCCAGCACGCCGAGGAGCTTGGCACCGGCGGGGCCGGCACGAACCCGAACCCGACGGCGCTCGAGGCCGCGCAGCACGCGACCGGCCTGACGCCGAACAAGGCGAGGGCCCTGCTCGGCCGCTTCCTGTTCTCCGGCGAGGAGGCCGAGAAACCATTGGCGGGCCTCTCCGGCGGCGAGCGTCAGCGCCTGGCCCTCGCGATCGTCGTGCAGTCCGGCGCCAACGTGTTGATCCTCGACGAGCCCACCAACCACCTCGACATCGAGAGCCGCGAGGCATTGGAGGACGCGCTGCGCGGTTTCGAAGGAGCGCTGCTGCTGATCTCCCACGACCGCGCGCTGCTCGACGCCGTCGGAACCCGCACGATCGCGATCGAGGACCACACCCTGCGCAGCTACACAGGCGGCTGGCCCGAGTACGTGCGCGTGCGCGAAGAGCGCCGCGCGGCGGGGGAGCCGCGGGACGGAGCCCCGGCGGTGGGCGCGGGCGGCGGCGTCGCCGCGAATGGAGAGGGCACGCCAAACGTCTCCCCGAACGGTGCAGCCGCTCCCGCGGGCGCGACGAACGCGCGAGACGAACCACATCCCAAATCCAAAAAAACGGCAAAACCCAAGCCCGGTGGACCGTCGAAGAACCGCCTCAGCGACCAGCAGCAGGCCGAGCGCGCGATCGAAGAGTCAGAGACCGCGCTGCGCGAGGTCGAGGACGCGCTCGCCGACCCGGCCGCCTGGGCGACCAAGTACGAGGCTGCCAAGTCCGAGGCCCGCCACACGGCCGCCCGCCGCGCGGTCGAGGCGGCGTACGCGCGGTTGGAAGCGTTGGTGGAGTGACGCTGCGAATGCTACTGTCTGCACATGAGCAATCTGACGTTCAATGCGGTTTATGAGGATGCTGGCGATGGATGGATATATGCGCACGTCCCGGAGCTGCCAGAAGTTCAGACTCAGGGCAAGGACCTAGAGGAAGCACGCGAGATGGTCCGCGACGCGATCGAAATGGTGCTGGCCGACCTGCGCGCACGCGGCGAGACGATCCCCGGGCGTAGCTGGGCGCTTGTCGAGCCCGTCCAGATCGCCGCGTGAAGAAGCGCGATCTCGAACGCCATCTCGCAGCGCACAACTGCCGGCTTGACCATCACGCGGCAAAGCACGACTACTGGAAAAACCAGGCGACAGGCCGGCGCACGGTTATGCCCCGTCACCGGGAGATCACACCGGCGGCTGCTCGTGGGATCTGTCGTCAGCTGGGCGTGCAGCCGCCGACCGGCTCCCGTTGAGCGGGTTGGCGCAAACTAGACTGAGGTCATGATGGAAGGCCGCGCGAAGACGATCCGCAACGTCGCGATCTTGCTGGTGCTCGCGGCGGTCGTCGCGTTCGTGCCCGGGGGCGGGCGGGCGGCGGTGACGTTTCAGACGATCCTCGGCGTCGCCTTCATGTTCGGGTTGGGCCTCGCGGGGATGTACTTCTACCGCCAAAGCCGCGTCACGATCTACAGCCTCGGCGAGCGGCGGCGGGCGCTGCTGTACGGGTCGATCGGCGTCGCGGTGGTGACGGTTGCGGCCAAACCGCGGATGTGGGAAACGGGCGTTGGCGAGCTCTGTTGGTTTTTGCTGATCGGCTTCGTCGTGTACACGCTGTTCTCGCTGTACCGCTACTCCAGAACGTATTGACCGCCACGCGCGCCGACCGATCGAAGATCGACGACCAGCGCCGCGGCCTGCCCGACCAGCCGGGCGTGTACCTGTTCCGCGACGGCAAGGGCCGCGTGGTGTACGTCGGCAAGGCGAAGTCGATCCGCAAGCGCGTGGCCTCGCATTTCGCCAAGGCGAACGTGCCATCCAGTCCAGGGCACGCGGAGATGGTCGCGGCGGTGGAGCAGATCGAGTTCATCGTCGTCTCCTCCGAGGCCGAGGCGCTGCTCGCGGAGCAGAGCTTCATCAAGCAGTACAGGCCCCGCTTCAACATCCGCCTGCGCGACGACAAGTCCTACCCGTTCATCGCGATCTCGCTCGACGAGGACTTCCCGCGCGTGTACTTCACGCGCGAGCGCCACCGCCCCGGCCGCGCCTACTTCGGGCCGTACTCGAACGCCAAGCGCGTGCGCGGCACGCTCGACCTGCTGACGAAGATCTTCATGTTCCGCTCCTGCACCGGGTCCGAGCCCGGCCGGCGCAGCGGCAACCCCTGCCTCGACTACTACATCAAGCGCTGTGAGGCGCCGTGCGTCGGGCACGTGACCAAGGAGCAGTACCGCCAGAACATCGACGGCGTGATCGACTTCCTCTCCGGGCGCTACCTCACGATCGAGCGTGATTTGCGCAGGCGGATGGAGGCGGCGTCGGCTGCGCAGGAGTATGAGCAGGCGACGCTCGAGCGCAACCGGCTGCGCGCGGTGCGCTCGCTGCTGGAGCGCCAGCGCGTCGCGAGCGCGTCGATCGGCACGCTCGACGCGGTCGCCGTGGCGCTCGACGGCACCGAGGCGAACGCGCAGGTGTTCCAGGTGCGCGACGGCGTGCTGTCGGACCGCCAGTCGTTCTACCTCTCGAACGCGGCCGAGCGCCCGCTCGCGGAGGTGGCGGAGGAGTTCATGCTCCAGTACTACGCCGGCCACAGCTCGATCCCGGCGCAGATCGTCGTGCAGCGGGAGCTAGTGCAGCGCCCGCCCGCGAGCGAGGCCGCTCCCGGCGGGAAGGCGGACGGCGAGCGGTCGGACGCTTCCGTCGGTGCGGGCGCGGGCATCGACGGTGCCGTCGATGCGCGCGGGGGCAACGGCGCCGCCGACCTGGACGCCCTCGCCGAGGCCCTCGCCAGCCGCCGTGGCGGCCCGGTGGAGCTGCGCGCGGCCGAGCGCGGCGACAAGCGCCGGATCCTCGAGCTGGCGGAGCGCAACGCGCGCCTCGCGCTCGACCAGGAGCACTTGCGCGCCGAGCGCCGCCGCCAGAGCCGCGTCGAGGCGCTCGAAGGGCTGCAAAGGGCGCTCGGCCTCGACGCGCCGCCGGTGCGGATCGAGTGCTTCGACATCTCCAACCTCGGCGGCACGCACACGGTCGCGTCGATGGTTGTGCTGGAGGGGGGCGCGCCGAAGAAATCCGACTACCGCCGCTTCAAGATCCGCTCGCTGGGAGAGGGCGAGCCCGACGACTACGCGGCGATGGCGGAGGTGCTCGGCCGCCGCTTCGCGCGGTGGGAGCGCCAGGCCGACCTCTCCCCGCACGACCCCGAGTACGACGCGAGCTTCGCGGCGCTCCCGAACGTGGTGGTGATCGACGGCGGCAAGGGGCAGCTCGCGGCGGGGATCGAGCCGCTGCGCGGCTTTCGCGAGCGCGGCGTGGCGGTGATCTCACTCGCGAAGCGGATCGAGGAGGTGTTCATCCCCGGCCGCCGCGCGCCGCTCGTGCTCGACCACTCCACGCCCGAGCTGCAGCTGCTGCAGCGCGCCCGCGACGAGGCGCACCGCTTCGCGATCACCCACCACCGCAGCCGCCGCGACCAGGCGATGACCAGCTCGCTGCTCGACGAGCTGCCCGGCGTCGGCCCCGCCCGCAAGCGCGCGCTGCTCGCCCACTTCGGCTCGCCGGAGGCGGTGCTGGCGGCCTCGCGCGAGGAGCTGCAGGCGGTGCCGGGGCTGCCGGCGAAGGTCGCGCGGGAGTTGCACGCCCACCTCAACCGCACCGGGTAACAAACAAGTGTCCTCCCTGTCCGCGCGAGGCGGCACAATCAAGTCATGTCCGTGTTCAGGCCGCTGCGAAGCCCGCTGCGCTTCCCAAGCGGCGGCGCCGCCAAGCCGGCGGCCAAGTCGAGCCTCAAGGAGCTGGTGGTGATCACCGGCTTCTCCGGCGCGGGCAAGTCGACGGCGATGAACGTGTTCGAGGACGCCGGCTACTTCTGCGTGGACAACCTGCCGCCGGAGATGATCCGCTCGCTCACCGAGCTGTTCGTGCACGAGGGCTCGAAGGTGGAGCGCGCGGCGGTCGTCTCCGACGTGCGCGGCGGCGTCTACTTCGAGGCGCTGCAGGCGGTGGTCGACGACCTGCAGTCGCTCGGCCTCGACCACCACGTGCTGTTCTTGGAGGCGGCGGAGCAGACGCTCGTCAACCGCTACAAGGAGACCCGCCGCCGCCACCCGCTCGCGCCCGACGGCTCGGTGGCGGCGGGCGTCGCGGCCGAGCGGGCGCTGCTGGAGCCGCTGCGCAACCGCGCCGACGTGGTGATCGACACGACCGGCATGTCGGCGGCGATGCTGCGCGGCAAGATCGCTGACGAGCTCCTTCCCCGCCGCGAAACGGGCCGCCTGGCGCTGACGTTCATGAGCTTCGGCTTCAAGCACGGCCCGCCGCGCGAGGAGGACCTCGCGTTCGACGTGCGCTTCCTGCCCAACCCCCACTACGTGCCCGAGCTGCGCCCGCTCACCGGCCTCGACCCGCGCGTCGTCGAGTACGTCGGGCGCGACGGGCGCCTGGAGGAGCTGTACGAGCGGCTGTATGCGCTGCTCGACTTCCTGCTGCCGCAGTACATCGCCGAGGGCCGCGCGCACCTCGTGGTGGCGATCGGCTGCACGGGCGGGCGCCACCGCTCGGTGGCGATTGCCGAGCAACTGGCGGCGCGCTACCGCGAGCACGACAACCTGACGGTGGCGGTCACCCACCGCGACGTCGACAAGCGCTCGCGCGACGCATAGGTCGATAATCCCCGCCGTGATCGATCATCTCGGAGTCGAGGTCAGCGACCTCACGCGCGCGGCCGCCTTCTACGACGCGGTGTTCTTCGCGATCGGCGTGCGCCGCGTGCACGAGGGCGAGCACGCGATCGCCTACGGGGTCACCGGCCCGGAGTTCTGGATTGTCACCCGCGGCCGGCCGCCGGCGCCTGGCTACGGCCACGTGGCGTTCCGCGCCGCCGGGCGCGTGGCGGTCGATCATGCCTACCAGGCCGGTCTCGCCGCGGGCGGGCGCGACGACGGCGAGCCGGGGTTGCGCACGCGCTACGGCCCGCTCTACTACGCCGCCTACCTGCTCGATCCCGACGGCCTGCGGGTGGAGATCGTCGCCAACTCGCGCTGACCGTCGATCCCCGCGGCGGCGCCGTCCGATAGCCTTTTCCCTGCAAGCCGGGTCGTCG
>Ga0210401_10006979_pt1:5000-11399 | contig 11399 bp, 9 predicted proteins | sample IncBWH32MmetaG_FD_150866 | JGI IMG/M metagenome (GOLD analysis project Ga0210401, IMG submission 150866) | Forest soil microbial communities from Barre Woods Harvard Forest LTER site, Petersham, Massachusetts, United States - Inc-BW-H-32-M | ecosystem: Environmental > Terrestrial >... | reverse complement strand
GAGCCCGAAACGGTCACTCTTGGATCGTAGGTGACTGTGCATTCTGAAGTCTCTGCCGGAAGTTGCTTTGCGAGAAACACGCGGGTAGATGAATAACGGCAACTTAGCCAGATCGGGTGAGAAGATTTGGGTTGAAAGCGCCAAACGCCGAATGCCAGGCCATTGCGCTTTGTCCACTGGTCGTACACCAGACTGGCTTTTTCCTCGGGAGGTCCGCTATAAAACGTAATCCCCTCCAAGGTGCTGGCCGCTTCATCCTGCCTAACCGTCCAGCCCTCCGGAATTGTTGCTACCGTCTGCTCCACGGAGATACTCTCCGGACAGTAGATCTCTTGAGCGGAGGCTGGCTCGGGACAAGCGAAAAACCGCAAACCCACAATGAGTGCAGCGCTGATCCACTTTACATGGAACTTAGTCCGTCGCAAACTGCCATGTGGTGTCGAGTACAAAAGCTCCGGCGTCGCACCTGTCATTTTGCCTCCCGATCCCCGAACACTTCCGCCGTAAATGCCTCGAGCGTCGCACCCTGCCGCCAGGCATCGAGCGGCAGCCCCGCCTTGCGGCAAGTCTGCTCCATGAAGGTGGCGCGGTCCCATTGATGTTCGACGGGTACTTGGGGAAGGAGCAACCCACGGCGTCCGCCGTGCGAAACCACCAACCCGTGCCGCCCGATCTCAACTTCTTCCGGCGTGATGACTCGCAATGGAGAAAGAATACTCAGAGAGACGCCCAATTCCGGCGCCTCTTGCGGGCTAACGGGCGAGAAACGCGTATCCTCGAAGGCCGCGGCGCGGGCCGTTTCAGCCACCGTCCGGTATAGCGAAGCAACCGGAAATACGTAGCCCACACATCCGCGCAGGTTGCCGTGGAAATAAATCGTGGTGAACGCGCCCCGCGGTTCGTCGAGATGCGGCGAAGGCGGGGTTAGAGAAATCTCGCGGCGCTCGAGAGCCGACAGGATTGACTCATGGGCGAGCCTCAACAGAACCGCGTGTTCCTCAGGTGTGAATTCATTCTGACGTGCGCCTGCGAGCGCAGCAGGTGCAGCCATGTGTTCAGGTTGCGGCGACATCGCGCTTCCTACGACGGCTGAGGACAAACGCGCGGCGCCGGCTCTTCACCACCTGCCGGTCGATCTTCGACCAGAAGGCGACGAAGTAATCACCTGCCGATACCAGCGACAGCAGAACCATAAACCAGATGGCCAGCCGCGCAATCCAATGCACCGGGAAGAAATACCCGCCATAGATCGGCCATTCTTTCCAGCGATGGTCAAGAATAACGGCCACCACGGAAACAATTTGCACCAGCATCTTGAACTTGCCGAGATCGCTGGCCTCGATCGCAAACCCCTCGGAAGCGGCAATCGAACGCAAGCCGCTCACCAGAAATTCCCGCCCGATGATGATCACGGCGATCCAGGCCGGAACCATGCTGGGATTGAACTGCACCAGAGTGATAAACGCGGCGGCGATCAGCAGCTTGTCGGCCAGTGGATCGAGCAGTACACCCATGGTCGTGATCTGTCCGCGCTTGCGCGCAAGGTACCCGTCAATGCCGTCGGTAATCGAAGCAGCGATGAACAGGGCGGAAGCCAGCAGCTCCTTTTCGCCGCCCGTACTCTGAAAACGGTTGGTGGAAAGAATCCAGATCAGCAGCGGGATGCTGCAGATGCGGGTGAGCGTGATGGAGTTGGGAAGGTTCACCGGGTACGCTGGCAACCGCAAGCCGGCACGAATGCCGGAACGAGCGATAACGAATTATCCTCCACCATGAATGGCGAAAGCAATGCAAGAGTAAACGCGAAGGGGCAGAACCTGCTTAACAGCTTGCGGAAAACTCTTGGCGTTGGATTTTTGAAAGGGCACGGCTTCCCAGCCGTGCCGTAAGTCTTTGAAATCGATGCAGGGCTCGGCTCGAAGCCGAGCCCTTTCAAGGCGCCAGGCCGCTGCTTTCGACGTTTTTCCGCAAGCTGTTAAGCATTGAACGGCCCCTCGCGCAAAGTGAAGTTCTGCTTGGCCGAGCAGGGTCGGACAACAAAAAAGCTCCTGCATGACGGCAGGAGCTAGGCTCCTTGCTCTCCAGGTCTCGGACAAACCCTTAGGCGGCGTCGGTCTCGGTTTTTGTCAGGGACTTCAGCATATTCATTCCGGTCGCGAGCAAGCCGCTCTGCGCCGGCAACTGCCCGTTAGGGGTAAGTCTGTCCATAATCATCGGCAGCACTTCGGCAATCTTGGCGCTGGCCACATCGGGCGAAATCCCGGCTTTCGCGGCAAATGCCTGTACATGCTCGTTGCTGAGCACACTTTTGATCTGGTCCGCAGAGATCGGAAGGTTCTGGCCCGTGCTTACCCAGGAGTTGACCACGTCTCCCAGGCCTTTGTCGTGAAATTGCTGGACCAGTCCGCTGATGCCGCCGGGATGGTTCTTAAGAAGTTCCAGAGCGGCGCTTGCCGTCGGATTCTCTTCCGCGATATTTCCCATAACCTTGTTCTTCATGTCGTCGACGAAACTCATGTTGCCTCCTTGGAAAACGAATTCAAGATTGGGCTTTGGTTAAGGTTGGGGCAGGGCGCGGCGGTCCGGTCTGCGGGCACGTCGTGGAATGCTCGTGGTCCTATTTTTGCTTGGCGATAATCATGTCCTTAATCTTGTTGTACGTGGCCTGAGGTATCACCTTTTTGCGTACCAGGTCCGTCTTCTTGGCATACGGGCGACCGTCGATGATCTTCTGTGAATAGGCCGCGCCGATGCCGGGAAGCGCATCGAGTTGGTCCTTGGTTGCAGAATTGATATCAACCAGGTCGGCGGAACTTGCGGTCATGGTTGACGTCGAACTCTTGCTCCCGCTGCCGGCTTGGGCAGCACCCTGGCTCACGCTGATGCCCGTGATCAGTGCGAGGGCGAACAGTACAAGCAGAACACGTGAAACGGGTTTCTTGCTCATTCATTCCTCCTTGATTAGTCTTTCTGGGATGCCTTGTACCCGGCTTGCTGGGCTTCGGCTTCAGTCATGAACTTGCCTTTTTTCGTGGTGCCATACCAGCGTCCGCCTTTGTGGTAGACGCCGCTGTCGAGATTGACCCACACCTTCCCGCTGGACTTTGCCGAAGCGATTTCTGAACTCGAAGCCGTACTTGCCATGGTTGTTTGGGAAGACGCCTTCTTGGTCGTGGCGCTGGCCGAGGAATCGGCCGCTGGCTTTGCCGGAGCAGAGCTTGCCGCTGCCGCGGAACTTGCAGCGGGCGCTGAACTCGTCGCCGGGGCGGAGGCCGAAGCAGTCGAAGCGGACTTCTTGCTGCTTGGAGCCGATGTCTCCGACATTGCTGACGAACTCGCTGGAGCCGTCGATTGCGTGGTGCTGTCGCTCGCGGCTGCCTTCTTGCCCTTATGACTCGTCTTCGGCGCAGTTGCATCGGATGCACCCGCCGTGGACTGATCGGTCGCGTCTGCACTTGCAGACTTCGTCTTCGAGCTGGACTTCTTTTTGCTGGCAGTGGACGACGTGTCGCTGGCGGCAGAATCCGGACTCGCTTGGGTATCCGACTTGGCGCTCGACTTCTTCTTGCTGGCACTCGATTTGCTAGCAGCCGACGAAGTGTCGCTGGCAGAATCAGAGTCAGTTGCCGCATCCGACTTCGCGCTCTTCGTGGATTTCTTGCTGGAAGACTTACCACTACTCGAAGCGGCGGATTGATCGTCGGTGGCGGTTGTATCCTTCCTGGACTTTTTCTTTTTGCTCGTGCTGGTCGACGAGGCGGTTTGATCGGTCGGTGAAGTAGTTTGGGTCTGCGTTAATGCCGGAGCTATAACTAACCCCAACACTAGACACACTCCCGCGGCCCAGATCAGCACCCTCATTCGCAGTGTGCTCGTACCGATTCCCTCCTTAAAGATGCTTTACTGAATCGTGATTCCGTGCCCGAATCCGGAATCTCAGGCGTAGATTCCGCGCTGCCGAATCGTATACGCGACGCGGTCGATTGCCAGCATATAAGCTGCAATCCGGTTATTGACACCGTGAATTTCGGCAAACCTTACCACATCCTCGAAGGCTGCGACCATGATTGTTTCAAGCTGTTCGTTTACCACGGATTCCTTCCAGAAATATCCCTGGCGATCCTGCACCCATTCGAAGTAGGAAGTGGTTACACCCCCGGCATTGCACAGGATGTCCGGAATCACGAAGACTCCTTTTTCCGCCAGAATCTCATCCGCGGACGCCGTTGTCGGCCCGTTCGCGCCCTCGGCCAGGATCTTGCACTTTATTCGATCGGCATTGCGGCTGGTGATCTGATTTTCGGTGGCGGCGGGAATCAGAATGTCACAATCCGTGACCAGCAATTCAGCGGGATCGGTCGCTTCGGCCTCCGGGAAACCCGCCAATGTCCCATGCTTCTGCCGGTAATCAGACAGCGCCCGCACGTCAATCCCATTCTTGTTGTAAATGCTGCCGGTGACCTCGATAATGCCGATAATCTTATAGCCCGCTTGTCTCATGAGCAACGCGGCATTCGAACCCACGTTCCCGAACCCCTGCACAATGACCCGCGTTGATTCAGGCCTCATCCCCAGCTTCTTGGTCGCCTCATCGCAAACGATCAAGATGCCGCGACCCGTGGCCTCGCGGCGCCCCCGCGATCCGCCAATATTAATCGGTTTCCCCGTGACCACCGCGGTCACGGTCTGCCGCATATGCATGGAAAATGTATCCATGATCCACGCCATCGTCTGCTCGTTGGTATTCACGTCAGGCGCGGGCACATCTTTCTCAGGGCCGATAAACTCAAACAGTTCCGCCGTGTAGCGTCGGGTCATGCGCTCAAGCTCGCCCATCGACATCTTATGAGGATCGCAAATCACTCCACCCTTCGCGCCGCCAAAAGGAATGTTCACCACCGCGCACTTCCAGGTCATCCAGGCCGCCAGCGCGCGAACTTCATCGAGAGTGACGTCCGGCGCGTACCGAATGCCGCCCTTGGAAGGACCGCGGGCGATCGAGTGCTGCACCCGGAAGCCGGTGAAGACTTCCAACTTCCCGTTGTCCATCGCCACCGGAATATGCACGATCAGTTCGCGCGTGGGATAGCGCAGCACCTTCCACAAACCCTCGTCCAGATTAAGTTTCTGCGCGGCCAGATCAAATCGCACAATCTGTGCTTCGGTGGGATTAAGCTCCTGCTCAAGCGAAACCGATTTCGTGGCGGTGGTCATAACAATCTCCGATGATGACAAATTAAAGACAGCAAGTCCATGAGTGGGGGCAAACCCCAAGAAGTATAAGCAGCCAAGCACACCCAGGCAAGCGAACGTCGGTGGCAACGGTAGCATTGGAGGACGGGCGTCCCCGCCCGTCGAAGTCGAGCGAAGCCCGACAGAACCCGCGTCACCCTCGCGCCTTCACCGTTGCACTCAACGTCCCCTTCGCCAACCGCGCCGAAATCGCATCCCCAGCCTTCACCTTCGCGGCATCCTTCAACAAGTCCCCTGATGCATCGAACACCAGAGCATACCCTCGCTCAAGAATCGCTAACGGAGAAAGTGCCGACAGAGCTGTATCCATGCGCTCCACACGAACCCTGCGCTCAAGCAGCAAGTTGCGGACCGCCGAAACAGTCGCCGTAGTCCGCGCGTCGAGGTCTTTCTTCATGCCTCCTAACACCCGCCGCACATCATAATGCCGAACCGCTGCGGACAAAGCCTCGAACCGCCGCCGCTGCTTCTCGAAGATATCGCGCTGCCCATGAGCAAGCCGATTCACTAGATCATCCAAGCGTTGCTCACGGCGATGAATCAGGTCCATCATGCGAGCGAATGCGCCATGCCGCGCCAGTTCGGTCAGCTTCTGGCGAGCCATGAGCAAGTGATAACGCATCGCCTTCTCAAGCCGCCGATGCAGCCCTCCAAGTTGCTCATCCACTTCCAACCGCGAACGTATGACCAACTCCGCCGCCGCAGAAGGCGTAGGTGCTCGCAGGTCAGCAACGAAATCAAGAATGGTGAAATCAGTCTCATGCCCAACCGCCGAGATCACAGGAATCGTTGAAGCCACAACCGCACGCGCCAGCCCTTCGTGATTGAACGCAGCCAGATCCTCCGCCGAGCCTCCGCCCCGCGCCACGATAATCACATCCACATTGCGCGCTTTATTGAAGTAGCGAATCCCCGCCGTGACTTCGAGCGCAGCCGCTTCGCCCTGCACCTGCGCGGGGAAAATGAGAACGCTGGCCGTATCGTGCCGTCGCTGTAGAATATTCAGGATGTCGCGCAGCGCCGCCGCCTGCGGCGACGTCACAATGCCAATTCTCGCCGGCAGCGTGGGAATCGCCTTCTTGCGCGCGGGATCAAACAATCCCTCCGCTTCGAGCTTGGCCTTGAGTTGCTCGAACGCGATCTGCA
>Ga0210401_10006978_pt1 | contig 11400 bp, 7 predicted proteins | sample IncBWH32MmetaG_FD_150866 | JGI IMG/M metagenome (GOLD analysis project Ga0210401, IMG submission 150866) | Forest soil microbial communities from Barre Woods Harvard Forest LTER site, Petersham, Massachusetts, United States - Inc-BW-H-32-M | ecosystem: Environmental > Terrestrial > Soil >... | reverse complement strand
ACGAGACCACCGGTGAACGGTTGGGCGGTGGCAACGGAGCATTCCCCCCGAAAAGAAACACGATTCCCGCGGACAGGCGCACGTTGCTCTGCCAGCCATTCTCCCCAGTCGACGAGGTAGGATCCTGGAACCGCGTGACCAGGTATTCGGCCTGAAAAAGGCGCAGAGCGATCCGGTGATTCAATCGCAGATCGAGTCCGCCTCCAGCAGTCAGCGCAAGACCCGTTTCCTCTGGAAGAGGTTGGCAAGCAAGAGGGGACGGCGTGCAACCGTTTACGGTTACCTCGCTAGCGCGCGCGGCTCCGCCAAGAACCTGGAGAAACGGCGTGAGCCGGTCATGATTGCGGAAGGAAATGCGCGGACCAAAGAGAAATGTGAAAACGTTGCCTCCCGAATCAACGACCCGGGAAGGGCTGAATCCCGCGCCAGGACTGTTGAATTTCAGTGAATCGTCCCGAAAGCCGCCAAAATCAAAAACTAGGCCGACGTGGCTGTTCAGGTTGTACGCCAAGGAGGTGCTTCCACCATGCATGGCAACGATTCGATTTTCCGTCCCCTTCGATATGTCCCTCCAATACGAGTAGCCCATGAAGAGTTCTACTCTTGGAGTGGTCCTGTCATGCCCTCCCGATCGGCCGGCGCGCCTCGGCGAATGTCCTTCCGCTCCTTCACCCGCGGGCGCAGGTTCTGACAACGCCTCCCGCGAAGGAAGCAGCTTTGCTCCAGCCGGCTTCGGCGTAGCAGCCGCGCCAGGCATCGCGGTGGAGTTCATCGACTCATCATGTTTGGGTGCGTCCGCGGGCTTTTTCGTGTCATCCGCAAATATTGCAGGCACCAAAAGAAATGACGTAACCGCCAATGTGGCAATACTGCGCGCTCCCAATTTCACTGTCGCCTCCTGATGGTGCCTACTCGATGCGAAGCAGGCCAAAACAACCCGCTTCGCACCCGTCAACCTGGTCTGCGTTTTCGTCGAAATATTTCCTTCTCATGGAGCCGGTACATTGACTACGGTGTTCACGATCGTCACCGACGCATTGAGTCCCAGCGCCCTGCCATCGAGCGTGGTGATCGCCGCATTGCCAACAGTAGAGAACGTCACCCCGGCCGCCGCGATGATGGTGCCTACCATGGTTCCGCCTCCCGCTGCATTGATGGTCGCCGCACTGCCGATCTGCCAGAACACGTTCTTGGCCTGTGCTCCCCCGACCAGGATCACGTTACGAGGCGCTCCCGGAGCACCGACCGTGAGCGTGCTCGCGGTCTGGAACACCCAGATGGCGTTCGCATCCCCTTTGCCATCGAGAGTGAGATCAGACCCGGTGATCAGGAACGAGCCGCTTGCAGCTTTGTAGGTTCCTGGCGGTAGCACGAGTCCGCCGAGTTGTCCCGCTCCCGGATCTATGCCTCCAGGCCGCGAGGCCGGTGAGAGATTGTTGAAAGCGGCGAGCGCATCGATGGCAGCCTGCATCGCAATTCCAGCCGTGGTGGTGGTGCCTTCCGTCGGGCACGCAACGGTTGGAGGCGGCGGAGCTGTATAGATATTTCCGTTGACCAATCCCATGTTGCTTCCCGTCTCCGTGTAGGTACATCCGGTGCCCGCGTCGTGGAATCCGGTTACCACCGTGGAAGCACCGGTCGTCCCGATATCTCCGTTAATCACGGTGTTAATACCCTGATTCGTGATGCCAGCCCCGCCCCCAAAGGCTCCGAAACTGGACGCGGTTGCAAGATTCGGCGCCGCCGGGCCGACCGATGCCCCGGTGGTAAAGCTCCACGGATTCGCTGTGGTCCCCGCCGCAAGCACATTCCCGCTCAGGTCTTTTGCCGCGTTCGTAATCGTTGCCGTATATTGCGTGGTGGCGGTGAGGTTTGCCGCCGGTGTAAAGGTTGCGATATGGCTCACGGAATCGTAGGTGACGTTTCCGCTGACCGCCGCTCCGCCGGCTCCGGCCACCGCCAAAGTAAATGTGCCAGGCGCCGTGATCGTGACCGGATCCATGGCTTCGCTAAAGGTCGCGTTGACCGCCGTGTTCAGCAAAACGTTTATTTCGGTATTTGTCGGATTGACAAGCGTGATTGTGGGCGCCGTGGTGCTCGGCCCCACACCCGTCATAAAACTCCACGGATTGGGTACCGCGCCGGCTACTAACGCATTCCCAGTAAGGTCCTTGGCTGCGTTCGTAATTGTGGCCGTGACCTGTGTATTGGCCGCCAAATTCGCGGACGGCGTGAACGTGGCGATCGAGCCGGCGTAGCTGACCATTCCTGGAACAGCGGCGCCGCCCACGCCGGCCACCGCCAAAGTAAATGTGCCCGCCGCCGTGATCGTTGCCGGGTCCATCACCTTGCTGAACGTCGCGGTTATCTTTTGATTCGTGGGAACACCCGTTGCTCCTGAGACTGGGAGGGTGACCGTCACCGTTGGCGGAGTCGTGTTAGCGGTCTTACCGGCCGTGAAATTCCAAACAAAATTGCTGAGCAGTGGATCGCCTGCGGCGTTTTGTGCCGAAGTGCTGATCGTCGCCGTATATTGCGCGCTAGGCGCCAAATTCGCCGTCGGCGTAAACGTCGCCGTGTTCGTCCCCGCAACGTAAGTCACCGTGCCCGGCACCGCCGCCCCACCTGCTCCTGCCGCGGACACTGCGAACGTCCCCGCTGCAGTCACCGTTGTGGCGTTCATCGCCTCGCTGAACGTAGCGGTAATCTTCTGGTTGATGGGAACGTTGATGGCCCCGTTCAAAGGATTCGTGGAAGTAACCGTGGGAATCGTTCCGGTCGTGAAGCTCCAGGCAAAATTAGCCGCCAAGCTCGCGCCGCTCGGATCTTGGACCCCGGTCGTAACGGTGGCGACATATACCGTGTTTGCCGCGAGCGAATTTGTCGGAGTGAGCGTCGCCGTCGTACCCGAGTAAGTCACTGCTCCCGCCACTGCCGCTCCACCGGGCCCCGTCAGCGTAAACGTCATCGTATTGATCGTGGCGGGGGCCATTACCGAACTAAAGCCCGCGGTGACGGCAGTATTAAGGACCACACCGGTGGCGGCATTCGCAGGAGACACGGCGATCACTGCGGGCAGCGCCGGGCTGGGCGCTTGTTCTCTCCCGCACCCTGCAACAGCGAACAACAAGAACGCCCCAAATACTTTTCCGACCGCGAGTGTGCGCATTAGCGTCTCCTATTCCCGCTCGGAGACGATGCAAGACCCGTACCAGAGCAAACCTGCGATCCAGAAACGTTTCCAATGGAATTAAGATTCTCAAAACGTTGATTCCAAAGGATGACGGTAGGCTTTGTGAATGCCTTGAAGGAAGGTGGATTTACTTCACCAATCGAATTGGTGCCAAACTGGAACGAAATCAATTCCATTTGGGAATTCAGAACCGTTTAGATCGCCCACGATCCATCATTCAAATCTGCAAAGGAACTCTCTTGACTAATACACCTTTAAAACCGAAGGGTGCGGCACCCGGCCGCGAGCGGGATGGTGAGAAAGTCGCCGGGCGAAAGCCTGTTCGACGGCGCGGCGTTTTGGGCATAATACGGATGCCTTGTCCAACCCCCTTCTGATCGTTGGAGCTTCTCAACTTCTCACGCTGCGGGGACGCGAGCCCCGACGTGGGAAAGCGCTATCGAACCTCGGAGTCATCAATGACGGAGCGCTGCTGATCCGCGACGGCCGGATTGTGGCCGTCGGGGTACGCGCGAAAGTAGAGGCGCTGCCGGAAGCGAGGACCGCGGACAATCTGTTTGTGGGTGGCCGCGTGGTCCTTCCCGGATTCGTCGATTCTCACACGCATTTGGTTCATGCGGCCAGCCGCGGGGAAGAATATGAGTTGAAAATTACCGGCGCGAGCTACGAGGAAATCGCGCGCAAGGGCGGCGGGATTCTCAACTCAGTGAAGAAGCTGCGGGCTGCGACATCGGAAGCCTTGAAGAAACGGGCGTTGTCGGCTCTGCGGGAATTCGCGGCGAACGGCACAACGACGCTGGAAGCAAAGAGCGGATATGGACTAGACGTTACGAGCGAGTTGAAGATTCTGAATTTGCACCAAGAGTTGCTGCGGGAACAACCGCTGGAGATTGTTTCGACATTTTTGGGAGCGCACGTGGTGCCCCCGGAATACCGGGGCACGCCGGGGGGGTCACAGCGCTACGTGTCGTTGCTGATTAATCGATTGATTCCCGAAGTCGCCGAACGAAAGCTTGCGGAGTTTTGCGATGTGTTTTGCGATCGCGGGGCGTTCTCGCGAGCGCAGTCCGAACAAGTGCTGGAGGCCGGAGACCGGCACGGCCTGGCGCCGCGGATTCATGCGGAACAGCTCACGCGGACGGGAGCAGCGCAGTTAGGGATGCAACTTGGGGCCGCCAGCTGCGATCATCTAGAGCAGGTGAACCATGCGGACATTCGAGCACTGGGGAAGTCGAGTACGGTGGCGACACTAATGCCCGGCTGCGATTTTCACCTGGGACTGAAGCAGTACGCGCCCGCACGCAGCCTCATCGACGGAGGCGCGATCGTTTCACTCGCGACCGACTACAATCCCGGGACCAGCCCTACACTGAGCATGCCGATGATTCTATCGCTGGCGTGCACTCAACTGCGGATGACGCCGGCGGAGGCCATTACGGCGGCCACCATCAATGGAGCGTACGCGCTACGCCGCGACAAAGACATTGGATCGCTGGAGGTCGGTAAACGGGGGGATGTTGCGATCTTTGATGTCGAAGACTACAGAGAAATTCCCTACTACTTTGGCGTGAACAAATGCTGGATGACGATAAAGAACGGCGAGATCGTGCACGGTGGTTCGCCCTACCGCATGTGATAAGCTTTAGAAGTTCATGAAACACTTGATTCTATTTTGGAAGTCCTCCGCACGGCCGGCTAGCAGGACCAAACCTCTTATGGATCGAATCTCCGAATGAAGCGACTGATTGAGTGCGTGCCGAATTTCTCCGAGGGCCGCGATCCCGCGAAGGTGGACGCCATCGTTTCGGCAATGAGCGCGGTTGTGGGCGTGTATGTGTTGGACCGCGAGATGGATGCCGACCATCACCGTTGCGTGGTGACGCTCGCGGGGGAACCTGAGGCGGTGGCGGAAGCTGCGCTGCGCGGTGTCGGCAAAGCGATGGAGTTGATCGACTTGACCGTGCATACCGGGGCGCACCCACGTGTTGGCGCGGCGGACGTGATTCCATTTATCCCCATCCATGGCGTCACGATCGAAGACTGTGTGGCTCTGGCGCGGCGGGTTGGAAAGGAAATCTGGGCCCGCTATCGCATTCCGGTCTTTTTCTATGAGGCGGCGGCCACCCGGCCGGATCGCACCAATCTGGAAAACGTGCGTCGCGGACAGTTTGAGGGCTTGCGTGACGAATTGAAACGCAATCACGACCGGCAGCCGGACATTGGAGAGCCGAAGCTGCATCCTACTGCCGGCGTGACGGTGGTTGGGGCGCGCAAATTTCTCATCGCGTACAACGTAAATCTGAATACGTCCGACGTCGGAATTGCCAACAAGATCGCTAAGGCGATTCGGTTTTCTTCGGGCGGGCTTCGCTACGTGAAGTCGATGGGCGTGGAATTGAAGGCCCGGAATTTGGCGCAGGTCTCGATCAACCTCACCGATTTTGAACAGACGCCGATGCATCGCGTGTATGAAATGGTGAAACGCGAGGCCGCGCGCTACGGCGCGATCCCGGTGGGAAGCGAAATCGTCGGCCTGATTCCGAAGAAAGCCATCGAGATGGCCGCCGACTACTTCTTGCAGGTGGAGAATTTTTCGCCAGAGCAGATCTTCGAAAACAAATTGGAGTCGGCGCTAACCAGAGGGTCCGCGGATCACGGCGCGAAAGAGGGCAAGCTGGCGGGACTGGCGCGGCCTTTTCTAGACGCTGTTGCTGCTCCTACCGCGACACCCGGCGGAGGCAGCGTGGCGGCGTTTGCGGGAGCGCTGGCGGCCTCGTTGGGGCAAATGGTCGCGGGCTTGTCTCGCAAGAAGAAATCCCAATTCCTCGTTGCTGACAAGCTGTCGGATGCGCTGGACGGCATGCGCCGAGCGGCGGAAGAACTGACCATGGCCATCGATCGCGACGCGAACTCGTATGATGACGTGATGGTGGCGTTCAAACTCCCGCAAGGTGACGCTGCGGAGATTAAGTGGCGCGCCGAAGCAATTCAGATCGCCACGCGAGCCGCAGCGGAGGTGCCGCTCGAAGTGGCAGAGCGGACAGTTGCCCTTTTCGAACGTTTGGGACAACTTGCGGCTATCGCGGCGGCATCCATGAAGTCAGACTTAGAAGTAGCCCGGCTTATGGCTACCGCTGGCGCCAGAGGCGCATTGGCGAATGTCGAGATCAATCTCGATGGGATCAAGGACGCAGGGTACGTGGCGGCAACGCGAGAGAGGATTTCAGCGCTGCGCGAGCGCTTGGGCGAGACCCGCACGATCAACGCTTAGTAGTGATCGGGGCCTAGTTGTGATCGGGGTCTAGTGATCGGGCCTGGTCATCGGCGACTCTCTCCGAAAAGCGAAAGGAGAATCACATGGTACGAAGGAAGAAAGTGAGCGCGATTGCGGCCATGCGCCGCGTTGTGGCCGTTGGCATTCTGGCGGTGCTGACGATGTTTGCGCCGAAGCCTGCGCGCGCCGGGCGTCTGGGAGCGGATATCATCGCCCTGTTCCCGAAAGAGGTGGGCGAGTTTGCGTATGCCGATTTGAAGAAAGCGCGGACGTTGGCGTGGTTTCCGCAACTCCAGCAGCAAATGCTGCCCGAGCGATTCCGGCAATTCGAAAAGTTTTTGGCTTCTGCGGGCGTTGACCCAAATACGCAGGTTGAAGAACTAGCTTGGGGGCTAGTCGCTGAGGGCGTGACCAGCAAGACTGAAGGAGTCGGATCTGCTGCGGTGCCTACCGGAGAACAGATCGTCGGTGTGGCGCTGGGCAACTACAATCCGGAGTCCACCGAAGCTTATTTCAAAGCGCAGAAATTGCCGACATTCAAGGCGCGGAACTACACGCTCTATGCGTTCGGAACGGGTTCCGGCGCCAACGATCTCTTCTTTTTCTTCATCGATTCAAGTACGGCGGCATTTGGTCATCGCGCATTGCTGGAGAAGATGATCGAAGTGCGCTTCGGTGGCGAAGAAGGCTTGATGCGCAACGACAAATTCTTTCCGCTCGTGAACGAAGCGAACGGAACCGGTGTGTTTTGGTCGGTGTTGAATCCGGCGTATACGCGCCTGGCGATGCAGCAGCTTGCGCCCGAAATTCAGCAGTTCCCGGACGCTGCCAAGATCGTGACGCGGATGCAGAACATGATCATCAATGTGGATGCCAGTAGCGGCATTGACGGCAAGTTCCAGGGGATTTGCGGCTCGACCGACGACGCGAACACGCTGGGACAGTTGCTGCAAATGGGACTGCTTTACAAGCAATACCAGTCGAAGACGGAAAATCCCGATATGGCGCAACTGCTCACCCAGGCAAGCGTTACGCCGAGCGGGGACCGCATCGTCGTGCACATGACGCTTACGGACGATCAGATGGCCTCGCTGATCAAGCGCAATACCTTCGCGTTTAAGATGTAGTGGTTTTGGGCGTCGGCGTCGGTCCTAACGCGGCTCAACGCACTTCCAGCAAGGCGATCCATCGTCCAGTGGTTACCTGCTAGGCGCGCCTTGGTTTATGTATTTCGTGAGGCGCGTGACCGCCACGTTGCCCTGCGTTTCGTACTGGATTCGATCGACCCCGCTCGGCACTGCCCCACTATCCCCGCCCTCGGCTGAGGCTGTCACGCCTTCATGAGAGAGGGACACTTCGATCCGGTCGGAGAGGCGCGTGAGGCTTACATCCAAGTGCGGATGGTCTTTGCTGAGATTACCGAAGGCCTCGCGGCAGGCGGCGATCACTGCCGATTGAAGTTGAGCGACGGCTTCGTTTTCGATACCGGCCGCGTCGGCCAGGTAGCGCGCCGCGCCTCCTACGGCCGCCGCCAGCCTAGGATCGGCATCTATTCGCAAGCGAATGGTTTTGGGCTCAGTGTCCACGGTTGTTCGCAAGTGCCACGTCGCAGGCTTCCCGGCAGTCCGGGCAGTAATAGAGACCATCCGCGCAGAGACGCACTTTATGCTGTCCCTTGCAAATGGTGCAGTATCGTTCGCAAGTGCACTGCTCTTCCGTCTTGTCACAGATGGAGCAGACGATGGGACCTTGCATGGGGCGCCTCCCTGAAAACTGTACCTGACCGAAGGCTGAGGCGGCAAGGCGGACGTACTGAGCCCTTCGCTAAAGAGTTGCAAGTGCGCTTCGTCTCAGTCGTAGCCCCCTTCGGGCGATTCGCCACAAAGCTGTGTTTGAACGCCGAGTTTTGACGCTTGTTTAGGCGCGTGCTAGTATCGATTTCTGCTTGAGCATGCGGAATGGAATCAGCCAACTCGCCTATAGTTAGCGAACTTCGGAAGACGCCACTCAATGCCGTTCACCGGCGGCTAGGCGCAAAAATGGTCAACTTTGGCGGCTGGGATATGCCCGTCGAGTATCCTTCGAGCGGCGGGTTGGTCGCAGAACACAAGGCCGTGCGCGGTTCGGTCGGAGTTTTCGACGTCAGCCACATGGGCGACATCCGGGTACGGACGGGGCGTTCTGTCGGCGGTGCATTGGCTGCGGTGCAGCACTTGAGCATGAATGATGCGTCGAAGCTTGCCGTGGGGCAGGCGCACTACTCGGCGCTACTTTATCCTCAGGGTACGTTTGTGGATGACGTGATCGTCCATCGCTTGGGAGAGGACGACTTCCTGCTGGTTATCAACGCAGGCACACGCGAGAAAGACGTCAGTTGGGTTCGCGAAAATACGAAGGACTTCGACTGTGTGGTCGAAGACTTAAGTGATGCGTATACACAGTTGGCGATACAGGGACCCCGTGCGATTGACGTGATGCGCAAGCTGACCGATGCGAATCTCGAGGGCGTCAAGAACTACTGGTTCACGCATGGAACGGTTTGCGGCTTGAAAGATATCCTGATCGCGCGCACCGGTTACACCGGCGAAGATGGTTTTGAGATTTATGTGCCGTCAGACAAGGCAACGAGCGAAGAAGTTTGGACGCGAGTGATGGATGCGGGGCGGGAGTTTGGCATCATCCCTTGCGGTCTGGGGGCACGAAACACTTTGCGGCTGGAAGCGAAGATGGCGCTGTACGGCCACGAGATCAGCGATACGATCAATGTATGGGAAGCGGGCCTGGATCGGTATTGCAAGATGGACAAGGGCGACTTCATAGGACGCGCAGCTCTGGAGCGCGCCAAAGCCGCAGGCTTGACCCGAACCTTGGTGGGAATTGAAATGGTCGATCGCGGGATCGCGCGTGACGAATACTGCTGCTGTAGTGAAGCTGGAGAAGCGATCGGCGTGGTCACCAGCGGATCGCCTTCGCCGACTTTGGGTAAGAACATTGCGCTGGCCTACGTTCCGCCCGCAATGTCGGCTTTGGGGACAACGGTTTACGTCCAGATCCGTGGCCAAAGATACAAGGCCCAGGTCGTGCCGACCCCTTTCTACAAGCGCCCCAAAGCGGCCGCTGCACCGCAAGTTGTAAAAACAGCCTGACACGCGATACGTTTGACTATCCCGGACGAGCCGGGTGAATAACTGTCAGCAACAAAGGAGTGATCGCATGGCGTACCCGGCGAAATATCGCTACACGAAGCAGCACGAATGGACCGATGTCAACGGAGACGTGGCGACAATCGGGATTACCGACTACGCACAGCACGAACTCGGTGACGTGGTATTCGCCGAGCTGCCGAAGGTCGGCGCCAAAGTGGAATCCGGCAAATCGTTCGGCACCGTGGAATCCGTGAAAGCCGTCAGTGAAATCTATTCACCCGTTTCCGGCGAAATCACTGAAGTCAACGGCGAACTAAAGGACACTCCGGAGAAAATCAATTCGGATCCGCACGGCACAGCCTGGCTGGTCAAGGTGCGGCTCGCAAATCCTGCCGAAGTGAAGGGACTGATGGACGCGACGGCTTACGAAGCATTCATCGCGGAAGCGGAAAAAGGCAAGGAAGCTTCGGCCTGATGCGCTATCTCCCCAAGAGTCCAACGGAACGCCAGGAGATGCTCGCCGCGATCGGAGCCCAATCGATCGACGAACTATTCTCGAGCATTCCGGAGCGATTCCGGCTACGCGAGGCCCTCAAACTCCCAGGACCGTTCTCCGAAGCCGAAATCATCGAATATTTCAAAGAGCGCGCAACCGAAAATTCCTTCGGCTACATCAGTTTTCTCGGAGCAGGCGTTTACAACCATCTACGTTCGCTGGTCACCGACGCCATTATCCAGCGCGGCGAATTTCTCACCTCTTACACGCCGTATCAGGCGGAGATCACGCAAGGCACATTGCAGGCGATCTTCGAGTTTCAGACGCTCATGTGCCAACTCACCGGACAGCAAGTCGCCAACGCTTCCATGTGGGATGGCTCGACTGCCACCACTGAGGCTGTGCTGATGGCGGAGCGCGTGACCGGGCGCACCCGCGTCCTCCTTGGCCGCTCTCTGCATCCCGAATATCGCGATGTGCTGAAGACTTACGCGAAGAACTCGGGGCTTCGCGTGGAAGAGATTCCCTATGGCGCGGATGGAACCCTCGATCAGCAGGCGCTGCAATCCGCGATTCGGGATGATGTCGCCGCTGTAGTTGTCCAATCGCCCAATTTTTTCGGCGCGATCGAACCAGTCGCAGCGCTCGCCGACATCGTTCACGTATCGGGCGCTCTGCTCGTGGTCACCATCACCGAAGGGGTCTCCCTTGGACTGCTGCGGCCACCTGCGGAAGCCGACATCGTCGCCATGGAAGGGCAAAGCTTCGGCTTGGCGCCCAGCTATGGGGGACCATTCGTAGGCGTTTTAGCCTCACGCGACAAATTCGTTCGCCAGATGCCCGGACGCCTGACGGGACAAACCATCGACACCGAAGGGCGTCGCGGCTTCGTGCTGACGCTGGCAACGCGCGAGCAGCACATTCGCCGCGAGAAGGCCACTTCCAACATCTGCACCAACCAGGCACTCTGCGCTCTGGCCGCGACGGTTCATCTGACGCTGCTCGGCAAGGAGGGTCTGCGCGAGATGGCGCACCAGAATCTTTCGAAAGCGCAGTTCGCGCTCGCCGAGTTGACGAAGATTCCCGGTGTGAAGCGTCGATTCGCCGCGCCATTCTTTAATGAATTTACGATCGAGCTTCCGCGCTCGGCTCGCATCGTGAACGGTGAGCTACTGCGGGAAAAGATCGTCGGACCACTGCCGCTCGGTCCATCGTACCCAGAACTCACCAAGAACGCTCTCGTTTGCGTTACAGAGACAACCACGCGAGCCGACATCGAAAAACTGGCAGC